>Ga0307411_10001205_pt1 | contig 10247 bp, 7 predicted proteins | sample DK1Ometagenome_2_FD_203712 | JGI IMG/M metagenome (GOLD analysis project Ga0307411, IMG submission 203712) | Maize rhizosphere microbial communities from greenhouse at UC Davis, California, United States - DK15-O-1 | ecosystem: Host-associated > Plants > Roots > Rhizosphere > Soil | place: USA...
TATTTCCTCAACAATTACATCGTCAATAGCAACACCTGATGCCCAAGCACCTCCGTCGTTATGGCGGAAACAGAATTGAACCGTAGATGAATTAGTATATGCAGAAAGGCTTACAAAACCATTTGCCCATGTTGCAGTAGCAGGAAGATCGGCAACCTGGGTCCAGGTTGTGCCACCATCGGTTGTTACTTCAACAGTACCTGTTGAGCCGTATGACTCGGGGTTTACATAAGCAAATTTTACCGCTACGCCTGTGGCAGCATAGGGTGTAAGGTCCATTACAGGAGAGATTAGCCTGTCTTTGTCAGCAATATTAGCATTTGCTGCCTGAACATCGTGTGCATCATCATTAGAGCAGGCATAGCGGGTATGTGCCGGTACAGCAAAATATTGGCTGTTGGCTAAATTTGTACCAAATTCAAAACCTACTGAAGGGCTGCTTTGGGTAGTGCTCCAGCCTGCAGGAGGTGTGCCTGTCTGGAAATCCTGGGTAAGGATCTGGCTAAATCCTGCACTGCTTATTAACAATGCCGGAATTAAGAGTAGAGATCTTTTCATGTTATTTCTATGTTATGTAAGTTATTTCAAAGATAAAAACTTTGTAAAGCTAAAGTTAAAGCCTTGGAAAATATAAATTGTATTTTCTGTGTATTTTCATGTAAAACAAAAAAGCGGGTTTAAAACCCGCTTTTCTAAATAAATTTAGGTCGTTCACTTATTTCTTAACAACAAACTTTTTTGTTGCAATTACTTTATTGTTAGCATATATACTATAGATATATACTCCCTGTGTAAGTTGTGAAACGTCTACAGATTGAATAGCAGGATTTTCAGGAATGATTGCTGTTTTTACAATTTTACCGCTAAGATCGGTAATAGTAATAGTTCCGTTGGTAATATTATTTCCCGTTGCAAAGTTGAAGTTGATAAGATCAGTTGCAGGATTTGGATATACAGAAGTAATTACATTGTTCTGCTCTTCAATAGAAGTTGTTCCTGCTGCGTATCTTACGGTAGTCTCAACAAATTCAGAAGTATCATTTAGATTATAGAATCTGTATTTGATGTATGAAACACCTGCGTTGTCATACGGGAAATAATCAGTGTAAAAAGCTGTTTTATTGGTATCACCGGCAGCAATGGTTTCAGAATACGTTGAAACATTTGTGTTTGGTGCATAACATAATCCTCCCCAGCAAAACTGGTTAATGCTTCCACCCACAGCGTATAATACCGTGCGTTTAACATTAATGGTCATTGAGCTTGCTGTATTATTAATTACATATAGCTTTCCCATAAGATCAACAGATGCACTGGCATTGTAATAGTATGAGGTGTCGTCATTTACTACGGTTGCCAAAGGTGATACTAAGTTGCTGGTGGCTGTTGCCGGTGTGGTTAGTATGATGGATTGTGAATTTACACCTGCAAATGTGCACAATACAGATATAACTGACAGGTAAACTTTCTTCATAATTTATTGTATTTAAAATTGTGTGTTCTTATTATTCATCTTGTAAAACAAATTTAGCATATATTCCTCTGTGTTTAGCGAAACAGACGTAAATAATCATTCATTTTATATAAAAATACAAGAATTGGCATAGCATGTGTTATTGTGTTTATAAAAAGGTTAATGCACCTTTGCATTATGCTTTGTTAAACAATTGTTGTATAATTATAGCTCAATCACTAAAAAACGGAACTATGAAATATTTAATCGGGATCTTATTTGCGGGTGTTTTAACAGCCCATTTTTCTTTTGCCCAGAATAATTTACCTGCCGTTAATATCCAGGATATGAAAGGAGCTACGTTTAATACAGGTGCTATTTCAAATAATGGGAAACCAATTATCATTAGTTTCTGGGCTACCTGGTGTAAACCTTGTGTGGCCGAGCTTACAGCGATAGCTGAAAATTATGCTGACTGGCAGGAGGAAACAGGCGTAAAAGTAATTGCGATTTCAATTGATGATGCCCGTAATGTTGCTAAAGTGGAGCCGTTTGTAAATGGCAAGGCATGGGATTATGAGGTGTACTGTGATCCCAACGGTGATTTTAAAAGAGCAATGAGTGTAAATACTGTTCCGCATACTTTTTTAGTAGATGGTACCGGAAATATAGTCTGGCAACATAATTCATACAATCCCGGTGATGAAGATGAATTATTGGAACTGACCAAAAAAGTAAGTAAAGGAGAAAAAATCGGCAACTAAACCTAACGTGAGAATTACCTATAGCAGCTAAGTATGAAGAAAATTTTAATGGCCACTTTTACAGTGGCCTTTTGTGCTTTAGTAAGTGCCCAAACAGGCGATATTGACAGTATCCGTACTACTGTTAAAAAGAAGAAGGACAAAAAAATAACAGATGGAACCAAAGATGTTAACTGGGGGCAGATACATGGTAACTTTGGATTGGATGCCCAGTATTATTTTAATGATAGTTTAATTGGCGCACCTGTGGTTCCTGAAAAATTCAGGATGAACGGTTTCCTTAACCTCGTTTATACCAATGGAAATTTTTCTGCCGGAGTACGTTATGAAGCTTATTTACCTAAACCTCTTTTAGGGTTCGATACACGTTACGAAGGGCAGGGAGTACCGTTCAGGTATGCCAGTTATAAAGTGGGGGGGCTAGAGGTAACCGCCGGTACTTTTTATGAGCAGTTTGGAAATGGATTGGTACTTCGTGCATACGAAGAACGATCGTTGGGTTATGATAATTTTATTGATGGTTTCAGGGCTAAATACACTCCTGTAAAAGGAATTACACTCACAGGGCTAGTGGGTAAACAGCGTTTTTTCTGGAGTTGGTCGCCAGGTTTGATAAAAGGTTTTAATGCGGATGTAAACTTCACGGATCTCTTCCCAAAGCTGGCTGACAAAAAAATAAAATTAATGATTGGTGGTAGCTTTGTTTCAAAATACCAGGATTATGAAGCGATAAATAATCCGCAAAATCCAAATCAGATACTGGATCTTCCACTAAATGTTGGAGCATGGTCGGGAAGGCTTGGATTTGGTGTTGGGCGTTTTTCGATGAATGCGGAATATGCATATAAAATCAACGATCCCAATCTTACCAACCATTATATCTACCGCCCGGGATCTGCATTTTATTTCTCGGCTTCGTATGTACAAAAAGGATTGGGAATTACATTTCAGGCAAAACGAATTGAAAATTTTGATTTGAGATCAGACAGGAACATGACTGGCCAGGCCTCGCTTATGAACTTTATTCCCATGCTTAATAAACAGCATACGTATGCATTGGCAGCAACTGTGTTTCCTTACGCCGTGCAAACCAATGGTGAATTAGGTTTACAGGCTGATATAAATTTTACCACACCTAAATGGCTGGCAAAAAAGTATCCAACACAGGTTAACATCAATTTTAGTATGGTAAATGCATTGGATACAAATTTAACCGGTGATCTTTATGGATATCGTACCGAAGTTTTTGGTTTCGGAAGACAGCTTTATATGGATGCCAATATAGAGATCAGCCAGAAAATAAGTAAGAAGGTGAAACTTAATCTTATGTACATGTATCTGATGATCGATAAAAATCTTGTACAGGGATTTGGATATACTCCCCGGGTGATCAATTCGCATATTATGGTTGCTGATGTACAATATAAATTCCTGCCAAAACATACCATTCGTGTGGAGTTGCAGGGGCTTATCACTGGTCAGGAAATGGATCACCTGGACGACCGTACAAATGGAAGCTGGGCGATGGGTTTGATAGAATATACGTTCTCTCCGCACTTTTTTGTGTCGTTCCAGGATCAATGGAACGTTGGGAATCCCACACAAGAATACCAGATCCATTACTTTACCGGGATGGTGGGGTATAACATAGGAGCAACAAGGATTACGTTTGGTTATGGCCGTCAGCGTGCTGGAATTATTTGTGTAGGAGGGGTTTGTCGCCAGGTGCCGGCATCCAATGGGTTTACGCTTTCAATTATGAGTAGTTTTTAATAAATTTGAATATAAAGTTTAAGATGATGAAATCAAAAATCTGGCTTCTAACAATAGTGGTTTTTCCGCTCCTGTTTTCAGGATGTGATTATATTGATGCCCCATATACAATCCCAGGCCCTAACGGATGTACGGTTGCTCAGCCAACTTTTGTACCGAGAACAAATCCTGTAAAAAAGGTTTTGGTGGAAGATGTAACCGGCCATCGCTGTGGAAATTGCCCGAGAGCAGCAGAAACCATTATTCAGCTTGCAACCACCTATGGTAACCAGGTGGTGCCGGTAGCTTTGCATTCAAGCCTTTCAGGTGCATTTACAGAAATATTATCTACAGATACAAATATTAACCCCGAACAAAAATACACCTACGATTTTAGAACCTCACTTGCTACGGATATTGATGGAACTACCACTTTTGGTGCTTCATCAGCAGGCTTACCTAATGGTTTTGTGAATAGGAGGGATAATGGATCGGGTAACAGGTTCGTAGGTTATTCCACATGGTCCAACAGGGTTGCCGCTGAATTATCTACTCCTCAGTTAGTGGATATTCAATTAAAAAATTTCTGGAACCCGGCTGACAATTCTATTTGTTCATTCTATTATGTGAAAGCACTCGCCGATCTTCCGTCAAACTACAAGATATGTTTGTTCCTTGTTGAAAATGATATTGAAGGCTGGCAAAAGGATTATAGTTTAGCTGATCCGGATATTGAGCATTATTTCCATGAGCATGTTCTTCGGGCCAGTTTTAACGGGGTTTGGGGTACAGCATTAAATAGTGGAAGCTCCCTGGTAAACGGAGGCGAATATATTGATGGGTTTTCTGTAACTATTGATCCTGCCAAATGGAACATTGATAACCTTCATGTGGTGGCATTTGTATTTGATGGGACCAATCGGGAGGTGCTTCAGGCTGAGGATGTAAAAGTAACTCCGTAATTACGCCGGGTAGCCCTGGCCTGCAAAGTCCTGTGGTTGCAAGGCCCTGTAAACACAAGGGTTTGCAGGTTCGGCCCTTAGCAAAAGACCGGATTAACGTACAAATTAGGTCTACTGCTTGCAAAATATCCTTATTATTACTATATTTGTACTGGAAATAGAAAAGATAGGAAGGGGCTGTAGCCCCTTTTTTATTACTGAAAATGGATAAAAAGGCACTTGAAACCCTGTTGAGCAATAAGTTGGATGAATTGCAGCTTTACCTGGTAGAACTTAATGTTTCTGCCGATAATGTGATTACCATTTATGCTGACGGGACGGAAAATATATCAGTGGAACAATGTACAGCTATTGCCCGCTTTTTAAGAGACGAACTGGGAGAGAGTGCTGATGATTACGAGATCACGGTTTCATCACCGGGTTTGGATAAACCTTTCAGGCATATTAAACAATACCTGAAAAATGTGGGCAAATCGGTGGAAGTGTTAACCAACGAAGGAATAAAGATCGAAGGTAAAATTGATTCTGCCACAGAAACCCAGGTGGTGATCAATAAATTTAAAAAGAGAAATCCAAAGAATAAAGCGCAGAAACCCGAAGTAAGCAATGAAATGGTTACTGTAAGTATGAACGATATTAAACAAACGAAAAAACTAATTATTATTTAAATTAAAAAGTGACATTATGGACACAGCGCATCTGATAGAGTCGTTCTCGGAATTTAAAGAGGTAAAGAATATTGACAGGGTTACCCTATTGAATATTTTGGAAGAGGTGATTCGCAACATGATCATTAAGAAGTACGGTGATGCTGACAACTTCGATATAATCCTTAACGTAGATAAAGGTGACCTTGAGATCTGGCGTAACCGCGAGATCGTGGATGATGAATTTGCAGAAGATAGTTTTGATTACGATCCGAATAAACATATTGCGCTTGCTGAAGCTCAGAAAGTAGAGCCTGATTTTGAAATTGGTGAAGAAATTACCGATGAATATAAATTAGAGGACTTCGGCCGCAGATCAGTTCAGGCTATGCGCCAGAACCTGATCGCTAAAATTAATGACCTTGAAAAGGATAACGTTTTCAAAAAATACCAGGATCGTGTTGGTGAAATTATTACCGGTGAAGTTTACCAGGTTTGGAGAAAAGAAATTCTGGTGCTGGATGATGACGGAAATGAGTTAGTTCTTCCAAAACAAGAGATGATCCCTTCGGATTTCTACAAAAAAGGAGATACGCTTCGTGCAGTGGTGTTAAGTGCCGAAAGGAGAAACAGCAGCCTGGTAATTACGTTGTCAAGAACTTCTCCCGTATTCCTTGAAAAATTATTTGAACAGGAAGTTCCTGAGATTTTTGATGGCATCATCACTATTAAAAAAATTGTTCGCCAGCCAGGTGAAAGAGCAAAAGTGGCTGTTGAATCTTATGATGACCGTATTGATCCTGTAGGTGCATGTGTAGGTATGAAAGGTTCACGTATCCACGGTATTGTAAGAGAGCTTAGAAACGAAAATATTGATGTGATCAATTATACCAATAACAGTTCATTATTTATACAAAGAGCCCTTAACCCGGCTAAGATCACCAATATTAAACTGGATGATGAACGTAAAACTGCCAACGTGTACCTGAAGGCTGATCAGGTTTCGCTTGCCATTGGTAAAGGCGGTTTGAATATTAAACTGGCCGGAAAATTAACCGGTTATGAAATTGAAGTGTACCGTGAGGATGTGGTGCATGATACAGAAGACGTTGCTCTGGATGAATTCCGCGATGAAATTGAAGATTGGGTAATTGATGAATTAAAGGCGATTGGCTGTGATACAGCTAAGTCGGTTCTTGAATTAACCAAAGAAGATCTTGTAAAAAGAACCGATCTTGAAGAAGAAACCGTTGATCATATCTTCAACGTGTTGAAAGCCGAATTTGAAGAGTAAAATTTCTGTACCGCAGATTAGTATAGTAGAAAAAACAAAAAAAGAAACAAGAGGAAAAATTATATGTCAGAAACCAAAGCTTTAAGATTAAGTAAGGTGGCCAAAGAACTTAACGTGGGTCTTCACAATATTGTGGAGTTCCTGGAAGGTCATGGCCATACTATTGAGTCGAATCCAAATGCAAAGATTGATGCGGCTCAATACGACCTTCTTCTTAAAGCATTTCAGTCAGAAAAATTAGAGAAAGAAAAGACCAAAAATGTTAGCACCGGTATTACCGGAAAGGTTTCAGTAAATCTTGATGACAAACTAAAGAGCGATAAATACATCGATCCGCAGGAAAAGAAAGAGGAAGTAGTAGTGGTAGTACCACCGAAAGAAAAAGAAAAAACTCCTGAGGTTATAGTAGAAGAAGTTCAGCCTGAGCCGGAGGTTATCAAAACGAAAGTGGAGACCCCGGAGCTTAAGGTAGTAGGTAAAATAGATCTTGGTGAAAAGAAAAAGACCACCAAAAAAGTAGCTGAAGAACCTGCTAAAAAAGAAGAGGTAAAAGAAGAAAAAATAGTTGAGAAGGAGGAAGAACCTCCCGTTAAGGAAGAGCCTGTTGTGGTTGTTCCTGAAGTGGTAACTCCTCCACAGCCTGAAGAAAAAGAAATAGAGACTTTTAAAGCAACGGTTAAAAAGCTGGAAGGTCCTACCATTTTGGGTAAAATTGAGCTACCTGTAAATGCTCAAAAATCACAGGCTGATCTTTATAAAGACGATATTAAAAAAGAAGGCGAGAAGAAAAAACGCCAGCGTATTAAGCCTGATCCTGTTAAAAAAGTAGATACCCAAAACTTTAACCATAATAAAGGCCAGGGTAATAATAATAATAACCAGAATACAGGTAACAGAAGGACCTTTACGAAAGGACCTGCCAATAAAGGCCCGAAAGCGGAAGTTACCGATGAGGATATCCAGAAGCAGATCAAAGAGACCCTGGCACGTTTAAGTGATAAGGGAAAATCGAAATCTGTAAAGCTGCGTAAAGAAAAACGCGGACAGATCAGGGAGAGAATTGAGGAAGAAGCGTTACGAGCTGAAGAGGATAAAATGGTAATTAAGGTTACCGAGTTCGTTTCGGCGAATGAGCTGGCCAGCATGATGAGTGTAAAAGTTACGGAAGTAATTTCTGCATGTATGAGCCTTGGTTTATTCGTTTCTATCAACCAACGTCTGGACGCTGAAACCATTTCTATCATTGCAGAAGAATTTGGATTTACCGTAAACTTCGTTTCGGCAGAGATACAGGAATCAATCGATGAAGAAGAAGACAATGTAGAAGATCTTCAGCCACGTTCACCGGTTGTAACCGTTATGGGTCACGTTGACCATGGTAAAACATCGTTGCTCGATTATATTCGTAAAGCGAATGTGATTGCGGGTGAGGCCGGAGGTATTACCCAGCATATTGGGGCTTACAACGTAACGCTTGAAGATGGTCGCCATCTTTGTTTTATCGATACACCGGGTCACGAAGCGTTTACTGCGATGCGTGCCCGTGGAGCACAGATCACTGACGTGGCGATTATCGTTATCGCCGCTGACGACAGCGTGATGCCACAAACCATTGAAGCTATCAACCACGCAAAAGCAGCAGGTGTTCCTATTGTATTTGCGATCAATAAAATTGATAAGCCCGGAGCAAATCCTGATAAAATTCGTGAAGCACTGGCAGCCATGAATTTCTTAGTAGAGGAATGGGGTGGAACATACCAATGTCAGGAAATTTCTGCAAAACAGGGATTGAATATTGATAAATTATTGGATAAAGTTCTGTTGCAGGCTGAGTTCCTTGAATTAAAAGCAAATCCTGATAGAAGAGCAACGGGCTCGGTTATCGAAGCGCAGCTTGATAAAGGAAAAGGATATATCTGTACAGTATTGATCCAGAATGGAACATTACATAAAGGAGATGTTATCCTGGCCGGACCGTACAGCGGTAGAGTAAAAGCCATGTACAACGAACGCGATATGCACATTAATGAAGTGGGGCCGTCAAGTCCGGTTCGTATTTTAGGATTAACAGGTGCACCACAGGCAGGCGACAAGTTCAATGTAATGGAAGATGAGCGTGAAGCCCGTGAAATTGCTGCGAAACGTTTACAGCTACAACGTGAACAGGGAATGCGTGCCAAGAAACATATTACGCTGGATGAGATCGGCCGTCGTATTGCTATCGGAGACTTCCAGCAGTTGAATATTATTATCAAAGGTGATACAGATGGATCGGTGGAAGCATTGTCAGATTCATTATTGAAACTTTCTACACAGAAGATCCAGGTGAATGTTATCCACAAATCCGTGGGTGCAATTTCCGAATCGGATGTATTGCTTGCATCCGCATCTGATGCGATCATCATCGGCTTCCAGGTACGTCCTTCAGGCAATGCCAAGAAGGTGGCTGAGAAGGAAGAGATAGACATTCGTCACTACTCGGTAATTTACCAGGCGATAGATGAAGTGAAAGCTGCCATGGAAGGCATGCTTGCACCTGAATACGAAGAAAAAGTAATGGGTAATATCGAAGTACGTGAAGTGTTTAACATTACCAAAGTAGGCCAGGTGGCAGGATGTTACGTACTGGATGGCAAGGTTTCACGCCAGATGAAGATCCGTATTATCCGTGATGGCATCGTTATTCATACAGGCAAGATCAGCGCTCTTAAACGCTTTAAAGATGATGTGAAAGAAGTTACTCATGGTTATGAGTGTGGTCTTTCAGTAGAGAAATTCGAGAAGATGGAAATAGGGGATATCATCGAAGCATTTGAAGAAGTGGAAATAAAAGCTAAGCTATAAGCGCAATTGCATATTTAAGTTAGTTAAAGGTCCCGGTCTAACCGGGACCTTTTTTTGTTTCATGGCGGCCGGCCTTCACCTTTCCCTTCACACCATCCATAAGGCCGATCCCGTGCTTTGCTGTAGTTGCCTTGTTTCGGCCCAAAAACTGTAAAAAGCAAAAGAGCTCCTGAGGTCGCTTTTTGCTTTCAACAGTTTTAAGAGCCTCAGCTACGGCAAGCTACTTGCTTCGCCCGGTGCCGCAAAAAATATTAATATTTAAGTGCTTGAACTTATGGAAATTGTATAGAGTGTTTTAATTAATCTATTAGTTGGAATTAACAAAAAATTAAATTTTTAATATTTACTTAATTGTAATTAATGTATTGGTTTTCAGATGATTGATTTATTATTAAAGTGATTTTGACTAATATTTTTCTGCAATAGCTGTGACTTATTTGTTAATAACTTTGAAAAGACTACTTTTACAGGGACTAAACAAAACATAATGTCCTTACGGACTTTCACTAAATACCCCTCCCCAAATTCTAA
>Ga0307411_10001206_pt1 | contig 10246 bp, 8 predicted proteins | sample DK1Ometagenome_2_FD_203712 | JGI IMG/M metagenome (GOLD analysis project Ga0307411, IMG submission 203712) | Maize rhizosphere microbial communities from greenhouse at UC Davis, California, United States - DK15-O-1 | ecosystem: Host-associated > Plants > Roots > Rhizosphere > Soil | place: USA...
GAGCGCGGCCTCGGACACGCCGAGCTTCGCGGCGAGCGCCGCAGTCGTCACTTTCTCGCCGCGCGGATTCTCGAGCATCGTGGCCAGCGTCTGCAGGATCTGCAGCCGGCGCTCGCCCGGTTTGGCGGCCATGGAGTCGGACGGCCGCTCGTCAGTGCTGCGGCGCGTCGGCGCGAATCATCGTGCCGACGCCCTGGTTGGTCAGCACTTCGAGCAGGAGCGCGTGCTCGACGCGACCGTCGATGATGTGCGAGCTGGCGACGCCGTTGCGCACGGCGTCCAGCGCCGAGCCGATCTTCGGCAGCATGCCGCCGTGGATCGTGCCGTCGGCGAACAGCGCATCGATCTCGCTCGCGGTCAGCCCCGTCAGCAGCGTGCCGTGCCGGTCGAGGACGCCGACCGTATTGGTCATCAGCACGAGCTTCTCGGCCCTGAGCGTTTCGGCGAGCTTGCCGGCGACGAGGTCCGCGTTGATGTTGTACGCCTCGCCGTCGCGGCCGACGCCGATCGGCGCGACGACCGGAATGAAGTCGCGCGAGTCGAGGAGCTGGATGATCTCCGCGTCGATGTGCTCGATCTCGCCGACGAAGCCGATGTCGATCTCGGCGCCGACGTCCGACTTCAGCAGCATCTTCCTCGCCTGGATGAACTTGCCGTCCTGCCCGGTGAGGCCCACCGCCTTGCCGCCGTGCTGGTTGATCAGGCCGACGATCTCCTGGTTGAGCTCGCCCAGCACCATCTCGACGACGTTCATGACCCGCTCGTCGGTGACGCGCATGCCTTGCCGGAATTCGCTCTGGATGCCCATCTTGCCGAGCAGGTCGCCGATCTGCGGACCCCCGCCGTGCACGACCACCGGGTTCATGCCGACCAGCTTCAGCATCACGACGTCGCGTGCGAAGCCCGCCTTCAGCGCCGGCTCGGTCATCGCGTTCCCGCCATATTTGACGACGATGGCCTTGTCGTGGAACCGCTGGATGTAGGGCAGCGCCTCGGCCAGGATCTGCGCCTTGACGGCCGGGCTCACCGCTTCGGGGGTCATGGGATTGCGAGAGGCTCTGCAGCGTCGGTCGATTGTACCCGAACGAAATCGGGCATTGCGCGGCGCGCGCCGGCCGGCGAGTGAGCGCTGACGATGCGCGCCGGATGGGCAGCGCTTGCAATGGCGCCAAGTTTGCTATCGTGCGCTCCATGATTCCCGCACCGCCCGACCCGGTGCCGCTCGATCGCGTCCGCCGCGTGCTGGTCACGAAGCTGCGGCACCACGGCGACGTCCTCCTCGCCTCGCCGGTGCTGACGGTGCTGAAGCGCGCCGCCCCGCACGCCGAGATCGACGCGCTCGTGTACGCCGAGACCGAGCCCCTGCTCGGCGGGCATCCCGCGCTCGCGCAGCTGTTCACCATCGATCGCGCGTGGAAACGTAGCGGCGTGCGCGTACAGGTGCGCGAGGAGCTCGCGCTGCTGCGCGGCCTGCGCGCGCGGCGCCACGACCTCGTCGTGCATCTCACCGAGCATCCGCGCGGACTGTGGCTCGCGCTGCTGCTGCAACCGCGATGGTCGGTGACGCGCACGCGGCGCCCCGACGAGCACGCCTGGCTGTGGCGCCGTGCGTTCACGCATTTCTATCCGCTGCCGAAAGGTCGCGCCCGGCACACGGTCGAGACCAACCTCGACGCGCTGCGTCGGATCGGCATCGCCCCGACCGCCGACGAGAAATCGCTGGTGATGGTGCCCGGCGACGCTGCGCACGCCAGCATCGAAGCGCTGCTCGCTCAACGCGGCCTGCCGGCGCGTGGGTTCGTGCAGCTTCACCCGGGCTCGCGCTGGCTGTTCAAGACGTGGCCGTCGAAGCGCACCGCGGCGGTGGTGGACAGGCTCGCGCAGCAGGGCTTCAGCATCGTCGTCACCGGCGCGCCCGATACGCGGGAGCGCGAGCTCGTGCAGGCGTTGCTCGATGAGGTGGCGCCCGCGTCGCGGGCGCGGGTGCACGATCTCACGGGTGTGCTCACATTGCGCGAGCTGGCGGCGCTGTGCTCGCGCGCGCGGCTGTTCGTCGGCGTCGACTCCGCGCCGATGCACATCGCGGCGGCGATGGGCACACCGGTGATCGCGCTGTTCGGGCCGTCCGACGAGGTCGAATGGGCGCCGTGGCGGGTCGCGCATCGCGTCGTCGCGTCGGATGCATTCCCCTGCCGCCCCTGCCGCAACGATGGTTGTGGCGGTGGCAAGGTATCGGAGTGCCTGACGACGCTTCCGGTCGCGCAGGTGGCGGCGGCGGTGGATGCGCTGCTCGCCGAGACCGCGGAAGCGCCGCGGTGACGATGCGTCTCGCCATCATCCGCCAGCGCTACACGCCGTTCGGCGGCGCCGAGCGCTTCGTCGAGAACGCGCTCGAGGCGCTGCTCGAGCGCAACGTCGCGATCACGCTGTACACGCGCAGATGGCCGCAGACGAGGCTGCAGCTGATCGAGCCCGTCGTCGTCGACCCGTTCTATGTCGGCAGCCTCTGGCGCGACTGGGGCTTCGCGCGCGCGATCGCCCGCGAGGTCGGCCGCACGCACATCGATCTCGTGCAGTCGCACGAGCGCCTGCTGACCTGCGACCTGTATCGGGCTGGCGACGGCCTGCACGCCGTCTGGCTGGAGGAACGGCTGCGTGGCGCCACCGCCTGGCGGCGCCTCACCGTGCGCGGCAACCCGTGGCACCGTTACATCCTCGCTACCGAGCGCAAGCTCTTCGCGAGCCCCTGGCTCCAGGCGGTGATCTGCAATTCACAGATGGTGAAAGACGAGATCCGCGAGCGCTTCGCGGTGCCCGACGAGAAGCTTCGCGTCATCTACAACGCCGTGGACAGCGACGCCTTCTCGCCGGCGCTCCGCGACGCGCGCGCGGCGACGCTCGTCAACCTCGGCATACCGGCCGATTCGCTCGTCTACCTCCTGGTCGGGTCGGGCTTCGAACGCAAGGGGGTGGCGGCCGCGATCGAGGCACTCGCCGAGCTGCCCGTCACGTCGCACCTCGTCGTCGTCGGCGGCGACAAGGCGCTCGAGCACTATCGCGCCGCGGCCCAGCGTGCCGGCGTCGGCAAGCGCGTGCACTTCACGGGCCCGGTGAACGATCCGAAGCCCTATTACGGCGTCGCCGACGCATTCGTGCTGCCGACGCTGTACGACCCGCTTCCCAATGCGGCCCTCGAAGCGATGGCGTGCGGGCTCCCGGTCGTGACGAGTACGAAGAGCGGAGCGGCGGAGCTCGTGCGTGCGCACGATGCAGGGTTGACATGCGCATCGCGCGACGTGGCCGCGCTGGCGGCGCACATGCGCACGCTGGCCGACCCGGCCGTGCGCACGCGGCTCGGCGGCAACGCACGCGCCGCGGTGCGGCCGCTCACGGCGGACGCGATGACGCTCAAGCTCGTCCTGTTGTACAAGGAGCTGCTCGAAGCCAGCGCGCGACAGCAGAAGGACGACGCGGCGCGCAAGCTCAAGGCGCACCGCGATGCCTGGGCCGCCAAGGCGGGCGGCGCGCCGGCGCCGCCGGTCGCACGACGCGACGCGAGCGGCCGGATCGAGACGCGGGCGACGAGCGACGCCAGCGACGCCAGCGACGCCGGCGCCGCGAACGACGCGCCGCCGCGCTGACGAGCCGCGCGACGACCGCACGCTATACTCCGGCGCTCGATGTCCGCACGCCGGCCGCGCCTTCGCGCGTGTTCACGCTGAGCCACCGCGTCCTTCCGCGCCATTCCCGTCGTCGCCTGCGAGGCTGCGCGGCGGATCGCGGGCATGCCCGACGCCTCGGCGACCGGGCTTTCCCGCCGGCCACCGTGGCTTCATGACCGCCGGCGTGGCGCTCTATCGCCGCCTGCTGCGGTACGTGCGTCCATACTGGTGGGCGTTCGCGATCGCATTCGTCGGCATGCTGGTCGTCGCCGCGGGCGACCTCGTGATGGCGTGGCTCGTCATCCCGATCATCCAGAACTTCCAGCAGCCCGATCCGGCCAAGACCAAGTATCTGCCGCTCGCCGTCGTCGGCGTGTTCATGCTGCGCGGCGTCGGCTCGTTCGTCTCCGAGTACGGGATGGCATGGACCGGCCATCGCGTCGTCTTCGACCTGCGGCGGGAGCTGATCGAGAAGCTGCTGCGCCTGCCGACCAGCTATTACGACGCGCACGCGGCTGGCGTCGTGCAATCCAAGGTCACGTTCGACGCTCACCAGCTCGCCAGTGCCGCGTCCGGGACGATCACCGTCGCGATCCGAAGCTCCCTTGCGATCGTCGCGAGCTTCGGCTGGATGCTGTGGCTCAACTGGCGGCTGACGCTGCTGACGATCGTGGTGCTGCCCGTCGTCGGCGTCGTGATCCGCTATTTCAGCCGGCGGCTGAGGCGCCTCGCGCGCGACATCCAGTCGCGCACGGGCTCGCTCACCCACGTGCTCGAGGAGATGATCGGCGGGCACCGCATCGTGCGCGTGTTCGGTGGAGAGCGCTACGAACGCGATCGCGCCGTCACGGCCGCGAACCGCCTGCGGCAGTCGATGAGCAAGCAGTCGTCGGCGGGCGCGGCGAGCTCGCCGATCACGCAGGTGCTCGCCGCCCTCGCCGTCGGGTTCATCGTCTGGGCGGCGCTCGCGCAAAGCGAGGCCGGGCACCTCGACTTCGCCACGTTCGCGTCGTATACCGTGGCGCTCGTCACGTTGCTCGAGCGGCTCAAATCGCTGTCCGGCGTCAACGCGTCGATCCAGCGCGGCATGGCGGCGGCGGAAAGCATCTTCGGATTGCTCGATCGCGAGGACGAACCGGACACCGGCTCGGTCGTGCTCGCCCGTGCGCGCGGCGAGCTCCGTTTCGACCGCGTGTCGATGCGCTATGCGGGCAACGAGCGCGAAGCGATCAGCGACGTGTCGTTGACGATCGCGCCCGGCGAGACCGTCGCGCTCGTCGGACCGTCGGGCAGCGGCAAGACCTCGCTCGTCACGCTGATCCCGCGCTTCTACGAGCCGTCGGCGGGACGACTGTTCGTCGACGGTCACGACATCACGACGCTGACGCGCGAGAGCCTGCGCGCGAACGTCGCGCTCGTCTCGCAGGACGTGCTGCTGTTCGACGACACCGTCGCCGCGAACATCGCCTACGGCGCGATGGCCGGCGCGTCGCGCGAGGCGATCGAGCGCGCGGCCGATGCCGCGCACGCGCTCGACTTCATCCGCACGCTCCCCGAGGGCTTCGACACCGTCGTCGGCGAGCAGGGCATGCGGCTGTCGGGCGGCCAGCGCCAGCGCATCGCGATCGCCCGCGCGATCCTCAAGAACGCGCCCATCCTCATCCTGGACGAAGCGACCTCGGCCCTCGATTCCGAGTCCGAGCGCCAGGTGCAGGCCGCGCTCGATACGCTGATGCACGGACGAACGACGCTCGTCATCGCCCACCGCCTGTCGACGATCGAGCACGCCGACCGCATCGTCGTGCTCGACGCGGGACGCATCGTCGAGCAGGGCACGCACGGCGAGCTCGTCGCGCACGACGGCCTGTACGCGCGCCTGCACCGGATCCAGTTCGCCGCGCCGCAAGTCGAAGCGGCGTGAGCGTCGAACCGGCGCGCGCCCGCGCGCTCCGCATCGTTCACACCGAGGCGTCGACGGGCTGGGGCGGCCAGGAGATCCGCATCCTGACCGAGGCCGCCGGATTCCTTCGGCGCGGCCACGCGGTCCGCATCATCGCCGCGCCGGGCGCGCGCATCGTCGACGAAGCGCCGCGGTTCGGCGTCGAGGTCGACGTGGCGCCGATCGCGCGCAAGCGGCCCGCCGGCCTCGCCGCGCTCGTCCGCGCGTTCGCCGACGGACATTACGACGTCGTGAACACGCACAGCTCGACCGACAGCTGGCTGTCCGCGCTGGCGTGCGCCGTGATGCGCGCGCGCGGCCGCAGCGCGCCGGTGATGGTTCGCACACGCCATGTGTCCGTCCCGGTCCCGAACGATGTCGCCACGCGCTGGCTCTACCGCCGCGCGAGCGCGCGCGTCGTCACGACCGGCGAGCGCCTGCGCGACGAGCTGGTGCGCACGAACGGACTCGATCCCGAGCGCGTGCGGTCCGTGCCCACCGGCATCGCGGCCGAGCGCTATGCCGCGCGCGACCGCGCCGCCGCGCGTGCGCGCGTCGGTCTTCCCGTCGGCCGGCCGGTCGTGGGCATCGTGGCGACGCTTCGAAGCTGGAAAGGCCACCGCTACCTGGTCGAAGCGATGCCGATGCTTCGCCACCGCGACGCGATGCTGGCCATCGTCGGGGACGGCCCGCAACGCGACGCGCTCGAGCGACAGGTCGAAGCAGACGGGCTGCGATCGCGCATCGTCTTTGCCGGACAGCAGGACGACGTCGCGGACTGGCTCGGCGCCTTCGACCTGTTCGCGCTGCCGTCATACGCGAACGAGGGCGTGCCGCAGGCGCTGTTGCAGGCGATGTTCGCTGGCGTTCCGTGTATCACCACCGACGCCGGTGCGATCCCCGAGATCGCGCGCGACGGTGACACCGCGACGGTCGTCGAGCGCGAAAGCCCGGCCGCGCTGGCGCGCGCCATCGACGCATTGCTCGACGATCCGGCGCGTGCACGCGACCAGGCGGACCGCGCCTACGCATTCGTCGCGATGCGCTACACGCTCGACGGCATGCTGGACCGCATGGAGGAGGTGTTTCGCGACGCGTTGCACGAGGCATAATCGGCACATGGATCGGTTCGCCGACGTGCGCGCACAGGCGATCGTGCGTTTTCACGACGACGCGATCGCGCGCGACCTCGCCTGCGTCCGAAGCGATGCGCCGTGGCCGGCGATCGCCGAGAACCACCTGAACAACCGGTTGCTGTGGGCCGAGGAGGATCTCGCGCGCCGCCGCGACGTCGCCGATCGCGAGATCGTCGCCAACAAGCGCGCGATCGACCGCTGCAACCAGCGGCGCAACGACGCGATCGAGCGCATCGACGAGGCGCTGCTCGCCCGCCTCGGCGGCGTCACGCCCGACGACGCCGCGTGGCAGAACTCCGAGACCGCGGGATCGATCGTCGATCGCCTGTCGATCCTCGCGCTCAAGGTGCATCACATGGACCGCGAGGTGCAGCGCGACGACGCGAGCGAGTCGCACCGCGCGCTGTGCGCCGAGAAGCACGCGCGGCTCGTGTTGCAGCGCGACGACCTCGCGCGCTGCTACGACGTGCTGCTCGACGCCGCGCAGGACGGCTGCGCGTTCTGGCGCGTCTACCGCCAATACAAGATGTACAACGACCCGGCGACCAACCGTTACCTGGCCGGCGGTCGCAGCGGCGACTGAGTCATCGCGTCCTGCACGGCGATGCCGGCGGCCTCGGCCGACGCGTGCGATCCCATCGCCGCCTGCTCGCGACGGATCTTCGCCCGGTAGCGCTTGGCCGCGATGCGCTCGGCGAGCATCGCTTCGACATACCAGGCGTAACGACGCGCGGTCGAGGCGTCGCGCGCGCGCCACTGCGCGAACGCCGGGGCGACGCGCTCGCGAAAGAACGCCACCCAGCGGTCACGCAGGGCAGGGACGTCGAACTCCTGCGCGCGCTCCGCGGCGCGTGCGCGCATCGCCGCGTAGAACGCGCGATCGTTGACCAGGCGCGTCAGCTCGGCGATCACACCCGGCGCATCGTTGGCCACGCGCATGTCGTGCTCGCTCTGCCGCAGCTGCAGGTACGCGGGCTCGGGACCGACGATCGCCGGCGCGCCGGCGAGCCAGGCGTTGCTCACCTTGCTCACCGGCTTGTGCCGCAGCAGTGACGGCGGCGCCGTGCGGAAGGCGATGACGACGTCGATCTCGCTGTAGTCCTGCCAGTCGTGCTCGCTCGGCACGAACTCGAGCCCGAGCGCCGCGAGCTCGGCGCGGAACGCGGGATCGGAGAAGAACGAGGGCGCCTGCGCCATGCGGCCGAAATAGCCGACGCGCTTCACCATGTCGCCACGCTCGGGCCGTCGCGGCTTCATGCCGGGCTGAGGCCAGGGCGCGATGCCGATCGTGCCCGCGTCGTCGGGGGACAGCGTGTTCTGCCGCACGACCTTGTCGGCGGCGAGCACCGGCGGGCGGTCGGCGCGCACGCCGATCAGGTAAGACAGCGGCGCACGCCATCGCGGGCGATGCAGCTCGTCCCAGTGCGCCACGGCGATCGCGCCGGCTTCGAAGCGGTCGCTGAGCCGCACGGTCCAGCCATCCGCGGCGAGCACGTCGCGCACGTGCAGATACGTCTGCACGATCCACACGTCGACGCCGCTGCGGAACCGTCCCGCGTTGCGGTCGATGTCGCTCTCGTTCCACGCATCGAGGTCCTGCCATGCCGCGTAGCGCGCACCGGCGACGAACGTGAGCTTGGGCATGGTGGGTGGATGGCGAACGAGGCGTCGATGGCCGCCGCCCGTTCGCAGCGGCTCGTACCGCGCGGCCGCGTCCGGGGTCGCGCGAGCGCCGACACTTTAGCAGCTTGCACATGCCCGACGCGCCGCGCTTCGGGCGCGCGCGCTCCGGTACAATCGGCCGCCCGCCGGATGACGATGCCGATGATCGATCGCTGCCGCCGTGCGCTGCTCGCCGCGGCGGCAGCGTATCTCGTGCTCCTGCCGACGGGCGCGCTGTCGTTCTGGCGATCGCTCGCCTTCGCTGCCGCCGTCGCGAGCGGCGCATGGCTGCTCGCGATTCGAGCACGCGACGCTTCGCTCCGGCTGCCGTTGCCGGATCGCGCCATTCCGTTGGCGGTGCTCGCCTGGTCGCTGTGGTCGGCGGCGTCGCTCGCCTGGTCGATCGACCCCCGCTATTCGCTCGACGAGCTGAAGCCCGACGTGATTTACGGCGTCGCGACGATGGCGCTGTTCTATCTCGCCGTCGTGGGCGCGCCGCGCGGATTCGCCGTGCTCGCGGCGACCTGGCTTGCCGGATTCGCAGTGTGGACGTCGCTCGCGGCCGGCATGGAGCTCTCGTGGGCCGGGTGGGATGCCCGGCCGTTGCATCGCGGCGAAGGCGCGTTCGCCACCTATCTCGTGACCGCGTCGCCGTTCCTCTGGCTCCTCGCGTGGCGCGTGCCGGTCGGCGTGCGCGCGAGCGGGCGCGACTGGTTCGGGGCAGCGCTGCTGTTCGCGCTGCTGATCGTCACCGCGCGCCTTTCCGAGAACCGCATCGTCTGGATCGCGTTCGCCGCGCAGGCCATCGTGCTCGCGATGTGGTCGCAGCGGCCGGCGCGCCTGCCGCGGGCCGCGCTTCTCGCCGTCGTGGTGGCCGTCGCCGCGTTCGGCCTGCTGTTCGCCGATGCCGCGCGCGATCGCGCGCACAAGATCCGCCCTGATGACGGCTCGGTCAGCGTGGTCTTCGCCACCGATCCGCGCCTCGCGATCTGGTCGGTCGCGTTCACGCACATCGCCGATCGTCCGTGGCTCGGTCACGGCTATGGCCTGCACATCCTCGGACGCGAGCTCGGCCGCGACACCGGCGACACGCGGATCATGCATCCGCACAACCTCTTCGTGAGCCAGTGGCTGCAGACCGGCGTCGTCGGCCTCGCGCTGCTCGCCGCAATGCTCGTCGCCGTCGCACGCCGCCTGCTCGCCTACGCGCGCTCCGGCGACGTCGAGCTCGCCCGGTACGGTGCGATCGGCCTCGCGGTGCTGGCCGGCTACGTCGTGCGAAACCTCACCGACGACTTCTTCATCCGCGCCAATGGCAAGCTGTTGTTCGCGGCGCTCGCGATGGTCCTCGCGGCGGGAACGGTGCGGGCGCAGGCGCTCGCGCGGGTACGTGCTAGCGCCGCCGCGGCGCCCGCAACGGCAGCGGCGCCTTGACCGCCACGTCGTGCTCGAGTGGAATGGGCGCGACCGGCGCGCCGGCCACCGGCGTGTACTCGGGGATCCAGCCGCGCAAGCGCGCGCGCACTTCGGCGTCGTCGGCCGCGCGGTCGCGCTCGCACCAGGCGACCATCTGCCTCACCGCGTCACCGCTCGCCTCGCGCGCGTCGGCGACGAAGAGCTTCGGGTGCGTCGTCGGCTTCGTCGCCTCCTCGGAGGCGAGCGGCTCCTCGTAGAGCTTCTCGCCCGGGCGCAATCCGGTGAACACGATCGGCACGCGGTCAGGGTCGGCACCGGAGAGCTTGATCATGTCGCGGGCGAGATCGACGATGCGCACCGGCTCGCCCATGTCGAGCACGAGGATCTCGCCGTTGCGGCCCTGCAGCCCGGCCTGCAGCAGCAGCTGCGTC
>Ga0307411_10001207_pt1 | contig 10246 bp, 18 predicted proteins | sample DK1Ometagenome_2_FD_203712 | JGI IMG/M metagenome (GOLD analysis project Ga0307411, IMG submission 203712) | Maize rhizosphere microbial communities from greenhouse at UC Davis, California, United States - DK15-O-1 | ecosystem: Host-associated > Plants > Roots > Rhizosphere > Soil | place: USA...
GTTCTGTCGTGAATCCGACATATCATATTGAAAACGAGCAATGCTCGTTGCTATCGGACCCGCGCCCCGCGAGGCTACCGCTGGGCCGCTGGGGAAGGTTAGGTGCCGGAGCCTGTTGTTCTGCTGGTGGAAGATGAGCCACTCGTCCTGCTCGTCGCTCAAGACGCTTTAGAAGCAGGCGGCTACACAGTCCTGCCGGCCCAAATCTCCTCAGAGGCCTTGGACGTCCTCGATAGCCGCATTGGCGAGCTCTCGGGACTGGTCACAGACATTCGACTGCCTGGCGGACCTGATGGCATTACGGACTCCCCCGCCAAACGCTCGATCCGCGTTCTGTCAGGATTGTGGAGTGCGAATGAAGTGGCCATTTCGCCAAGCCAGCCAGAGCACCAATGCACCAACAGCCACACAGACCGAGAAGGCAGGGAGCGAAGCCTCGGGACCAAATGCGCCTCCCGTCAGCCAACTGGGGAATAAAGGACGCGCTGCGCTTGTTGCGATTGATTCACCAAAGTTGCTCCCCGAGACCGCCGCGCCGAACAGATAGCCTTGCGTGAAATTCCATCCCGCGTGGACGCCGATGGATGTCCAAAGGCGACCAGTAAGGGCGTAGAAGGAGCCGAGCATGAGTCCTGCCTCGACCGTGATGCAGGCCGTACTGAACCAGGTGGCGCCCGAATTACCGGCGTGACCCGCGCCAAACAGGATCGCCGAGATGATGAAGGCTGCCCAAGGGCCGAAAGCTCGCCACATCAAGCGCAACACAACACCCCTGACGAGCACTTCCTCCAGAACCCCGGACTCGATCGCTAGGCCCGCTCCGCGCCAGGCCGAAGCCGCACCATGATAATCGAAACGATAAAGACCGAAGCCGATCATGATCGCCATGACGGCAGAGAACATGGTCAGTCCGACAATCAATCCCGCCGCAAGGCCGGTTGGAGCGGCCCGAGGGGCGAGTTCGGTCGGATTGCGATCCTCTCCGAATTTGACCAGCAGGGAGTAGGCGCCAAGGACGAGGGACGCGCCGCTGACATGGGCTAGAAATTGCAATGCCGGTTGTTTGGGGAGGGCATGGGTCAGCGCTTCCATTGCTGGCCCGAAGGCCAGAACAATCGCGAATATTGAAAAGACGGCCCAGCCGAACGCCCGCGCCGGCAACCATTTTCCAGGCCGCAGAATCCGGCGGCAGCCCAACTCGGGCTGAATCCCCCAACCGCTGGGCATATTGCCTAACTCTCAGTTTCAATTGCTGTGCCGGTCATTGAGACCAGCCGATACCCACGCTCAAACGGCCTCCACTACTAATGCCACTTGCACTGAAGCTTGGGTTGCTCGTGTCGAGCGTCCGCCTTCCGTCCATTCCGGACATTAGCCTAATGTCCGCTTCGAAGCGCACTACTTGCACATGGTGGGCCTCGAAGGGGTGCTCATTGAGTAGCAATCGTCATCGGTCACGTTGCGCCGCTGTGTTTCCTTGGAGACTATGATCGCGAGGACGCAAGATCCTCCGAACAACAGAACGCCAAACGTACGCCGTCGCATAGCTGCCGCCAATCCTGCACGCTGCGCCGGTATAAACAGTATCCGCTAACGTCCGCTTTTTGACCAAAAGCGGACATTAGCGGCGCAGCGCGTCTGCCTCAAAAACTTACTGGGCGGGGCCAGCGGCGGGAGCGAAGTTGGCGTGGACCATCATCCAGTGCCCGCCCTCATTCACATAAACCCGTGTCGACTTCGCCAAAGAAGGATTGGTCTTCCCGTCGGCGCCGCGTCTGATTCCGGTGAAATTATAAGTCAGGATCGCGGTGTCACCATAAACCTGCACACGTGCGTTCTGCATGTCCGAGAACATCGCCTTGTCGTTCGGGGTCACGTCCAACATGCGGTTCGACATGTCCTTCCCGACCAGCAATGTCGGATAGTCGCCGTTGAACTCGGTATAATCGTCGGCCAGCGAGGCATTCTGCTTGACGGTAGACTCACCGGCAATCTCCGACGCCCACTGGGCGCGGGCGAGCGCCATCACTTCGGCCGCGACCTTCGGATTGTCGCCGGCAACGGCCGGACTGCTCAACATCATGAAGCCCGCAACAGCGGCTACGCCCGCGCTGCGCGCGAGCTTGTTTAAAATAAGCATGATCATTCCTTTGGTTGATCTGCGGAAGGCCCCGCCCGAGCCGCGGCATGCTAAGTTGCCTACTGCTGCTGAGCGGGGGCCCCGCGTCGCGTTTTCGAAATGGGGCCAGACATTCCGGCCCCATCAATTACGCCGAATGCAGGTTGATGGCGCAGGCGTCGCCGCTGCCGTTCTTCCCGACTTCGTAGGAAAGGCGGCGCTCCGCCTTCGGGGTCGTCGCATTGCCCCACTGAACGGCGCTCTTCTCGAAGCGGAGCTCGTCGCCGCCAGCTTCCGGCTTGATCAAGCCATAGCCCTTGGTTTCATCGAACGACTTCACGGTGCCGAAGAGTTTCATGATGTTATCCTTCTTTGCCGAAACGGCCGTCATTGGCCGTCTCGCGGCTAAGAGGCGTCAAAGATGGAGAGAGGTGCGACTTAGCGCCCAAGACCGTCGATAGCGACTGGTAGCATACCTGAGATGGGGAACTCACCAGCAATTACGAGGCCCAGCGCGCGAGAACTGCCCCAAGCACTTGATCGCAAGGCGTTGTTTATTTTCGCAAGGTGCTGGCGGGCATACCGCGGATTGAATCAGCGGGAGGATTGCGGAAGTCTAACGTTCGCCCTTCCACCCAAAGCAGCCATTTAGGGGCGCTGGCCTTCGTGGGCTGCATGCGCTTCGAGTGCCACTAGCTAGTTGGCGTCGCAGAGCTTTCCGGTCTCCTTGCAAAATGCGGCGCGCACTTCCTTGGGGAAGCTCTCTACGTCTATCGCATGAGTGTCATGAGCGATCCGTGAGCCCTTCGTGAGGATTGGATCAATGTCCGCTTTCCACCCCATTGCGGACATTAAGCAGTTACCGTCACGCGGCATTCATAAGAGCGTGCTACAAGAGGCTCATCACCTGAGATCGCAACCGAGCGCCCTGTGACAGAGAGACACTTCAGTGCTCTCGCTCGCAGGAGGTGGATTATGGAAAAGGCACATTGGCTTAGCCGGAAGAGGGCTTCCCTCAAGTCGGCGCAGAACGCGGTGAGCTCCGAGGCTCGGCTTATCCATTACGAATTGGCCGGCCGATACAGTTTGAAGGCCCTTTCAGCCGAAACACAATCAATTGACCTGGCTGAGGCCTTGCCGCCAGCTTTGTACGCGAGGGTTGCCGAGACCTTGGGCAAGGAGTCGTCCGATGCCTGAGGCAGCCGGCATTATTGCCCTCCTATCGGCGTTGCTGTTGTTCGCCTCCGTCGCCATCTGGGCGAAGCGGCTTAAAGGCCCGCTACTGCAACGGCTCGACGGCAAACGGGCATCGAACAACGCTCCAGCCGAGATTGCGATCAAGGCGCTATTCGTGGCCTTCGGACTGAGCGTGGTGGCGGCGAGCCTGACAATTGCTGTGTGGATGTTCCGGTGATGCCGAAACGGTCACATGCCCCGGCGGAGCGCGCCGGTCGTGCAGAGATCGGCGATACCGGCCTTCTAAAGATGTTCGGAATGAATCCGCGCTCTCGCTTTCCGGCCACGCTCGTCAGGCAGGATGGCGCCGAAGATCCCGTCATAATAACTGAATGCACGCAGGGTGGCTTTCGGCTGGCAGTTCTGGCCCGGCCAGGGTTGGGTGAGGACGTGTACATCCGGGTCTCGGGCGAGCGCGACATTCCTGGAAAAATTCGCTGGACGCACGGAGAAGAAGCCGGCGGCTCGTTCTGACGCTCAATGAGGTATATTGGCATCATGGTGGTCGTTTGCAGGTAGTAATGTCCGCTTTCCACCCATTGCGGCCGCTAACGACCCGCTTGGCGATCATCACGTGCCTTGGTGAACTCTGCGAGACGACTGCCATAGCTCGAACGGACCGGGGCCCCACCGACCCACCAATCTTGCTGCCGCCTCATCGTCTTGCGCCTTGAACTCGTGAAGGAGGCTGAAATTGCCAAGGCCGTCGTGGGAAAAGAGGCGATATTGAAACATGAGGGCTCCTGGAGGCGAAACCCGTCTCAGCCGCCAAGCTCGCGGCATATGGCGCTGGGTGGCCCTTCCGCGGATTATGCCCGAGAAACCGTTAACGGATCAGCGGTCCCGAAGGGCTGGCTCAATTGGAGGCTATTGCTCGCTATTTGACCGTTTGTCGGTCGGATCGCGAAGTTCGCTTGTCGGCAATGTCTGTTTTCGACCCATTGCAGACATTAGCAGACCAAGCCCAAAGAACCGGGGTAGAGATCATTTTCCTCCTACTCCAGCTTCAGCCGTATGAAGGCCATTGCTCCGAGTGGATTGCTGCTACCGTATAGTGGCTCCAAGGCGTCGGGAATGAAGTTGACGGCCAACAGACCGCCAGCCCCCAGAGAAATGCGCTTAGTAACACGAAAGTCCTTGACGGCTCCGATCGAGACCTTGCCCACACGATAGGCCGGGCCGTGCTCCTCGAGGTCGAGCAATTCACGGTTCTCCGTGATCTCGCCGCGGCCGAAGATGGTCCATTCGGCATGCTTCACCGAAGCTTCCGCGACATAAGCGTCGTCCTTCAGAGACTCGCCATGGTGCTCGATCGTCTTGCGGCCCCAGGCGAGCGTTCCGGCAAACTTCCAGCCGGGAGCGATCTCCCGAGCGTAGAGCGCGCTTGCCGACCAGCGCTTCTGGTCGACGCCGGGTTCGAGCTGCTCCGGATCCTCGAAGTGGCCCCAGCTGCCCTGCAGCGACAGCTCCCGGGTCGGATTCCAGGAGACCCGGACGGACGTCGAATCCAGCGGCCCGGTCTCGATGTTCCAGCGGTGCTGGTCCGGCTCACGCGCGTTGAAGCGGCTTACTTCCAGCTTCAAGCGATCGAGCACCAGACCGCCCGTCAGCACGCCGAAGGTGATGTGCGTCGAATCCAGCCAGTGGTGGCTGATCGGAGCTTCGGGCGAGTCCAGGATCGCCTCGCGGTGCATGAATGCCGGCGGGCCAAACGCTGGCTCTCCGGGCAGCCCGGCATAGACGAAGGCGCTGCTCTTCGGTCCGATGTTCTGAGAAACCGAGCCAGACAGCTCCATAAAGAAATCGTGCGGATGCTGACGATCAATCAGCCGGTCAGTTCCGTTTGCCGTCTCACCGCTCGCGAGCAGCAAGGGATAGCCGCTCTTTCCCATCAAGGGATCCGGGCTGACCATGGCCTTGAACTGCAAAGTGCCGTTGCCAAGCGGGCGGCGGGCCATGCCCATCAGCATGCCGGACGCGAACGCCTTGTCGGCGCCACGCGGCCCGCTCTGATGGTCGTACACCAAATTTACGACGCCATGCGCCATGAGCGTCCACTCGCCGCTCATGATGTGGAGACCCGCGTGCTCCGACGTATCCGGCTGCCAAGCCGTTCCGGAACTCTCGCGTTCCATAGGGTACGGCCCAAGCGCGCCGATCATGCTCATCTGATGCCCGGCATGTTTGCCTTGCATTGCCATGCCCTCCATCTGCCCATGGTTCATCTGCCCATCGTCCATAGGCGTAGATTGCGAAGGTGCGTCGGGTGCAGGGGTAGGCATGGGCATTGTATGTTGCCCGTGTTCGACGGGCGGCATCGGCATCGTTCCATGCTCCATGGGCATAGTCACGCCTTGATCCGCTGGCTGCGTCCCAGGCTGAGCTTGCGTGTGACCCGGATGAGTAGGGCTGGGCTTCGAAGCGGTTTCTTGCTTCGCAGCTGGTTTCTTTGCCGCGACCTTTTTCTTCGGTGCGGCCTTGGTTGCCTTCTTTTTGGCCGCGGGCTTCTTTGCGGCTGGTTTGGCAGGCATGGGCATGGTCATGCCCGGCATGTGCTGATGCTGGGCCGATGCGGGCGCGGAAAGAGCCGCCAGCACGAGCGCGCTGGCCGCGACTAACAGTTTGTTCTTCACAACTTGAACTCCGGTGAAGGGAGGCGCGCGAACGGCTCCCTGTGAATTTCAATTCAATGCTGAAACTCAGGCGGATCGAGGTGGCGGAGTAGCGAGCTCGCCAAGATAGGGCCGATGTAGGGCGGCCGGCTGGGATACGGATTGGACAGCACGAACTGCTGACCCTGAGGCCGGAACCGCAGGCGTAATCGCGACGGCGAAGCAGATGGAGATGCAGCAGCTCTTGCCCGTCTCCTCGTCGGGAGCGCCCGAGTGAGACGGGAGCGACTGGCAGTGTCCGACCTCCATCATCTGCATGTCATGGTCCGGAACCGCCGCAAAGGCTTGGCCTTCACGGGTCACTGTGGGCGCGAACAGCACCGCAAGTGCCACAACAATAGCAAAGAGCGTCCGAAGGCTCACCGGGGAGGCGTATCTGCTCATCAGCCGGCAGCTTCAACCAGCGGCACTGGGGGGCGTTCCAACGGGTCTACCCTCACATCGACACCATCCAGAGAGCCATCCCGATCATCATGAGGTTCTCGGTGAGGGAGATGAAGCCTAGCGGGACATTGCTCGCGCCTCCTACGCAAGCGCACTTCAACTCACGCTTGTCGATATAGACCGCCTTGAACACCGAAATCGCACCCACCGTACCGATGAATAGGGCCACGGGCGCGGAGATTACCGCGAGCGCCCCGGACACCATTAGGACGCCGGCGAGGGCTTCGGCGAACGGGTAGATATAGCTGTACGGAACCCATCTCTTGGCGAGCAGGTCGTAATTCAGGAACATGGTGGCGAAGGTCTCCACGTTCTGGAGCTTCAGCAGCGCTAACACGACCATCGACATTCCGATGAACCACTCTGCGGCACGAACCGTGAGCACGTTGCCCGTCACGGCATAACTCACTGCTCCCGCCATAAGTGCAGTCAGCGTGAACAGGACGATGACAGGCCGGTAGCTGATCGCGTTCGGGTCAGGAACCCGCTTGCCCAGGAAGCGACGCAGGTCATCGTATCCGCCGACGCGCTTGCCGCCGATAAAGACCTGCGGCGTCGTCGGGACACCATGCTGAGCCTTAAAGGCGTCGGTTTCCTCACGTGTGGTCAGAAAGTGATCCTCAACCTCAAACCCTGACCGCTTGAGCAAGTCCCTCGCCTTCAGGCCATAGGGACAAGTGTGATGGGGCATTACCATCCGATACAGAACCGCCTTCTTCGTAGCCGTGGGATGGTTGGCCATGTCCGACATTTCACTTCTCCTGTGGTCCAGTCGGTGCTGATATGGGGTCCGTACCATAGTACGGTGTCAAGAGCCTTCACATGAGGAGGCGGAGACTGCACCCTTACCGCACGGCTTCGTCGATCTGCGGCAGCATGTCCCGAGTGACCTTCGCTTGACGTGCCGGTAGTGGCCGCGACCCGCGCTCGCCGTTTCGCTCGATGTCATTGATCAGCAGCTTCATCTCGGCAATTTCGCGAACCTGCGCTTCGATGATTTTGTCGGCGAGCCTTCGCACTCGTGGGTCGCTGAGGGCGGCCATTCTTGCATTGTTGATTGCGATCGAATGGTGCGGGATCATTGCGCGCATGAACGTGGTGTCAGTCACGAGACTTTGGCTGCGGTTAAGGACTAGCAGCAGCAGAGCACCTACAATGGCGGCAAGAAGAACACCGAGCTTCGTTCGCTGGCCCTCATACATGGACCACATGAATCCGAGCATTACGGCAGCCATCACGCAGCCCATTACCAGCGATGCGAGAAGCCGGTTCAAGCTGAACGTGGCGTGGTCCCAGCTGAAAACTAGCTGGTACATCAGGAAGAACATGATGACCGTTGAGGTCGCGATCATCGTCGCGAATCGGCCCCATCCCATTTTCATCGCGTGCTGCTGTGCTGGCATTCGTGGCTCTCCGGCTTGATGCTCTGCAATCAACCCGCTTCGGCGAGGGTTTGTTCAGCGACCGTCTGCTTTCCACCCATTCCTGCCACTAGGCGCCTAGTGGCAGCGTTCCACCCAAAGCAGACATTAGCTCTTGGCCCTTGCCCCGTCCCCGCACTGTGCGCCTTCGTCGCAGCATGGCCAGTCGGCATGCGCACATGCACTGCGGGTCAAACAACCTATCCAGCAACGGGACAGGTTATTTCGTTGTTAGAACAATCGCGGTTTGCAGCTTTCTAACAAGAGCGTAGCCTCCACTGGCCGAATCTCGATCATGCCAACAGGGGGCCAGTATGATCAGGAAGTTCGCGGCAGTTGCTATAATCGCGGCAACGCTGCCCGCTTGCGCTACAATCACTCGCGGAACGGACCAGTCATTCGTTATTGAATCGGATCCGCCGGGCGCGATGGCCGAATTGTCGACGGGCGTCATGTGCAAGACGCCATGCGCGCTGAAGCTGAAACGCCGTACCGCATTCACGGTAGACATCACTAGACCGGGCTATGAGCCTGTAAGAGCTACGGTGACGAGCGGCGTTTCCGGAGGCGGCGGCGCCGCGATGGCGGGCAACGTCATTCTTGGCGGGATCATTGGCGCCGTGGTCGATGGCACCAACGGTTCGATGAACGAGCTGAAGCCCAATCCGCTGCATGTGAACCTGGTGAGGCTGGGAACTGGACCAGCTTCGCTGTCTGGCGCTCCGGAGTTGGGGTCGACCGATGGAGTGGTGCGCAAGGTTCGCGCGAAAACGCCGTCCGGCTACTGCCTGGATGTGCCGACTGACTATGTCGGGACGGGTTCACTGAACCGTCCAGCGATCAGCAGCGAATTGCCTAAGTGCACTAGCCTTTCAGCGAATTGATCCAGGCTTCGGCCGTTTAGTGTCATTTTAGGGGGTGAGTGATGGACGAAGGCATTCGCCAGCAGCTGCTATTTGAGGCGAACCGAAAGTCGACAGGGGCCGCTTACGTCCTCTGGTTCTTCCTTGGCGGATTTGGAGCCCATCGGTTTTATCTGGGCAGAACAGGAAGTGCGATTGCTCAGCTGCTGTTGCTTCTGCTGGGCTGGATCCCTCTGTTCATGGGATGGGTGGTCCTAGGCATTTGGTGGTTAGTCGATGCGTTTCTCATCCCGGACATCATTCGGGTCGATAACCTCCAATCTATCGATGACATTTCCGCCGGCCGAGTTTCGATGCACTGAGCCCCCCGCTCGAGCTGCGGGACCCCTGCGGACGAGGAGATTGGTCGTGAAAGTTTGGATGAGCTTATGCACGTTGACTCTCACGAGCTGCGTGTCGATCGGCACCAACTATAGCGAGGCGCGGCGGGCCAGCTTCAGGTTGGCATGTCCAGGGCCGAAGTCGTGCGCATGCTCGGCAAGCCGAACTCGGTTGTGACCTTAGGTAATGGCCGCATGCAACTCGGCTGGGTCCATTCGCAGGGCAGCATGTTCGGGGCAAAGGCGAAGTCTCTTACCTTGCCATTCAGTGCCGATGGTCGACTGCTGCAAGTGCCAGGCGGCGCGCCGATTGAGGGACCGCCCGCAATCGCCACTACTTCCAGTGCTCGCGTGGGCACCTTCTCTTCAACTATAGACACCACCGCAACGGCAAGCATTTCGGGAGGCGCGACCGTCCCCGCGGCGTTGCCCCCAGGAGTGCAGCAGCTGGGCTCGAGAATCTGGCTTTATCCGGCTCCGACGACGAGCGGGAAATGCATCCAGGCCCCAGCCAATTATCAAGGCACCGGCTCGTCGTCGCGCCCGGTGATCACATCGGCCCTTCCGCGCTGTTGAGAAGGGCGTCCGCAGCAATGAGCTCGTTCTTACTCGAAATAATCGGTGCGCTAATCCTAACGGCTTTTATCGGGGCCGCACGGATTTAGCCGGCCGCTGATGCTCTGACCGCACCCGGAGCCTGTACTCAACTTAGGCGCCAGCGCATGCTACATTGTGGCGGCGATCCATGGACTTGCAAAGCGCATACAGCAGGCCCGACACCGGTCCAGCACATCACGGAGACCCTATGACCAAAACGGAAGCTAGGGTGGAACGGGCCAGGCTTCAGAAGCTGCTCGACGCCTACGATGCTGGTCGCCTTGCGGACGAAGAGAGGAACGTCCGACGCGAGCAGAAGCGTGATGCGACACCAGATCGAGCTGACAAGGTCCGCGGTAGAATCGCGGCGCTCGACAAATTCATCGCCGAGCAGGACGGTGCATAAAGGCGGCGCGAGAACTACGGTGGGAGCGAGTGCATGGCAGCCAGTTCTAATTTCAGTTTGCGCGATCTTCAGGACGCCGAGGCCGCGAACATAGCGATAGCCGCACTG
>Ga0307411_10001213_pt1 | contig 10220 bp, 9 predicted proteins | sample DK1Ometagenome_2_FD_203712 | JGI IMG/M metagenome (GOLD analysis project Ga0307411, IMG submission 203712) | Maize rhizosphere microbial communities from greenhouse at UC Davis, California, United States - DK15-O-1 | ecosystem: Host-associated > Plants > Roots > Rhizosphere > Soil | place: USA...
GCGCCGCTCGGCCTCGCGTGGCTCGAGGAGCCGCTGCCGGCGGAGGACGTCGGCGGGCATGTCGAGCTCGCGGCCGTCGCCACGATGCCGATCGCGGTCGGTGAATCGCTCTATCATCCTTCGCATTTTCGCGACTATCTCGAGCGCCGCGCGTGCTCGATCGTCCAGGTGGACTGCGCGCGTATCGGCGGCATCACGCCGTGGCTCAAGGTCGCCCACCTGGCGGAGGCTTTCAACGTCGCCGTCTGCCCGCACTTTCTGATGGAGCTGCACGTCTCGCTCACCGCCGCGGTGCCGAACGGCGCGTGGGTCGAGTACATTCCGCAACTCGACGCGATCACGACGTCGCGGCTCGCGATCGAGGACGGCTACGCGGTCCCGCCGCAGTCACCCGGTCTCGGCATCGACTGGGACTTCGCGGCCATCGAACGCGCCGCCGCGGCACGCGCCGTTATCGATTGAGGAACTCGCCATGCTCACCCGTTCATCGCTCACGATTCGACTGCATCCGGCCGACGACGTCGTCATCGCGCGCCAGCAACTGGTCGGAGGAACCAAGCTGCTCGACGAGGACGTCGTCGTCGCGGGCCTGGTGCCGCCGGGACACAAGGTCGCGACGCGCGCGATCCCCGCCGGCGCGCCGGTGCGGCGCTACAACCAGATCATCGGCTTCGCGAGTCGCGCGATCGCACCCGGCGACCATGTCCATCTGCACAACCTCGCGATGGGCGCGTTCGACCGCGACTACGCGTTCGGCGTGGACGCGAAGCCCACCGACTACGTCGTGCCGGCCGCCACGTTCGAAGGCATCGTCCGCCGCGACGGTCCGAACGCCGGCAAGGTCGCGACGCGCAACTACGTCGGCATCCTGTCGACGGTGAATTGCTCGGCCACGGTCGCGCGCGGCATCGCCGATCACTTCACGCGCGAGCGCCTCGCCGCGTATCCGAACGTGGACGGTGTCGTCGCACTCACGCACGGCTCCGGCTGCGGCATGGACACGCACGGCGAAGGGATGCAGATCCTGCGGCGCACGCTCGGCGGCTACGCGAAGCACGCGAACTTCGCCGGCGTGCTGATCGTGGGCCTCGGTTGCGAGGCGAACCAGATCAGCGCGCTGCTCGGCGCGCAGGCGCTCGCGGAGGGACCGCTGCTGCGCACGTTCTCGATCCAGGACACCGGCGGCACGGCCAAGACGATCGCGCGCGGCATTGCGATGATCGAAGAGATGCTGCCTCAGGCAAACCGCGTGACGCGAGAACCGGTATCCGCGTCGCACATCACCGTAGGCCTGCAGTGCGGCGGCTCGGACGGCTACTCAGGGGTCACCGCCAATCCGGCGCTCGGCGCGGCGGTCGACCTGCTCGTGCGCAACGGCGGCACGGCGATTCTGTCGGAGACGCCCGAGATCTACGGCGCCGAGCATCTGCTGACGCGACGCGCGGTGTCGCGCGCGATCGGCGAAAAGCTCGTCGCGCGCATCCGCTGGTGGGAGGACTACACGGCGCGCGAGCGCGGCGAGATGAACAACAACCCGTCGCCGGGCAACAAGGCGGGCGGCCTGACGACGATTCTCGAGAAATCGCTCGGCGCGGTGGCGAAGGGCGGCACGACGAACCTGGTCGAGGTGTACGAATACGCGGAGCCGGTGACGGCCAGCGGATTCGTCTACATGGATACGCCCGGGTACGACCCGGTGTCGGCGACGGGCCAGGTCGCGGGCGGCGCGAACATGATCGTGTTCACGACGGGCCGCGGCTCGGCGTACGGCTGCGCGCCCGCGCCGTCGCTCAAGCTCGCGACGAATACCGCGCTCTGGCAACGGCAGGAGGAGGACATCGATCTCAACTGCGGCGAGATCGTCGACGGCGGCGCCACTGTCCCGCAGATCGGCGAGCGCTTGTTCCGGCTGATGCTCGATACCGCGTCGGGGACGCGGTCGAAGAGCGAACTGCATGGTTACGGCCAGAACGAATTCGTGCCGTGGTACGTGGGAGCGGTGATGTGAAGTGGGCGACGTGCGGTCGTGGCGGCGATTGACACCGCCGTGCGGCCGCCCGTACGCTGACCGGAGCGCGCGGAGCCACGAAGCGATGTCGCGACGCGCGGAAACAATGAAGTCGCTCAAGGAGGAATCGATGAAGCTTGTCACGAAATGCGCCGCCGCGCTGCTGGCGCTCGGCATGCTGGGCGCGGCCACGCCGGTCGCGGCGCAGGAGAAGATCGTCGTCTGGTGGGTCAAGGGGTTCTATCCGTCCGAGGACGCGGCGCTGTTCGAGGCGATCAAGAAGTTCGAGGCGAAGAGCGGCATCAAGGTCGAGCTGTCGCAGTACGCGGTGCAGGACGGCATCCCGAAGACGGTCGCTGCGCTCGACGCCGGCAATCCGCCGGACGTCGCGTACTTCGACGTCTACGACTTCCAGGTGCTCGGCAAGTGGGCGTTCGAGGGCAAGCTCGAGGATCTCTCCGACATCCTGACGCCGATGAAGGACAAGTTCCTGCCCAACACGATCGAGACGACGTACCTGCAGAACGACAAGGCGAAGAAGCGCGCGTACTACGGCTTCCCGATCAAGCAGCAGACGATGCACGTCGAATACTGGAAGGACATGCTCGCCGAGGCCGGCGACACGACGATTCCGGAGACATGGAAGGAGTACTGGGCGTTCTGGTGCGACAAGGCGCAGCCCGACTACCGCAAGAAGACCGGCAAGCGGATCTACGGCACGGGCTTCCCGATGGGCGTCGATTCGAGCGACTCGTACTATTCGTTCCTGACGTTCATGGATGCGTACAACGTCAAGCTCGTCGACGACAGCGGCAAGGTGACCGTCAGCGACCCGAAGGTGCGGCAGGGCATGATCGGCGCGCTGCGCGATTACACGACCCCGTACACGAAGGGGTGCACGCCGCCGTCGGCGACGTCGTGGAAGGACCCCGACAACAACGTCGCCTTCCACAACAAGACGACAATCATGACGCACAACGCGACGATCTCGATCGCCGCGAAGTGGTTCGACGACATGAACAACGAGAAGCTCAAGCCCGAGGAGCGCGAGCAGGCGAAGAAGAACTACTACGAGAACATCGCGACGGCCGGCTTTCCGAAGAAGCCCGACGGCTCGCCGATGACGTACCGCGCCGCGGTGAAGACCGGCGCGATGTTCGCCGATTCCAAGAACAAGCGGCGCGGCAAGGAATTCATCGCGTTCCTGATGCAGGACGAGAACCTGATCCCGTACGTCGAAGGCGCGCTCGGCCGCTGGTATCCGGTGACGAAGTCCGGCGCGGCGCGGCTTTCGTTCTGGCTTGCCGACCCGCATCGCACGTCGGTGCAGCGACAGTTCTCGGCCGGCACGACGACGTTCGAGTTCACGAAAAACTGGAAATTCACGGTCCTGAACAACGAGAACGTCTGGGCGAAGGCGATGAACCGCGTCGTGAGCGAGAAGTGGCCCGTCGAGAAGGCGGTGGACGAGATGCTCGCGCGCATCAAGGAAGTCGCGGGCTGAAAACTTCTGATGGACACGGGGCGGCGCGGCCGCCCCGTCTTTCGAGTATTCAAGGCGCCCGTGTCTACAGCAGTGCTGCCGCACATCGACGCGGTCCACCCCGGGCCGCGGCGCCGGCTGTCGTCCTGGCAGTCGTGGGGGCTCGTCCTTCTCGCACCCTACGTCGTCGTGTTCGCGGTGTTCGTCGTGTACCCGGTCGGGTACGGCCTGTGGCTCGCTCGGCATCCGGCCAGCTACGTCGCGCTCGCCGACGATCCCGTCTTCGCGGGATCGGTCGCCAACACGCTGCTGTTCCTGATCGTCGCGATCAACTTCAAAATGATCTTCGCGCTGCTGCTGTCGGGCTTCTTCGTCAACACGCGCGCGTGGATCAAATGGCTGTCGGTGCTGTTCATCCTGCCCTGGGCGGTGCCGTCGATTCCTACGATCCTGTCGATCCGCTTCATGCTGAATCCCGAGTGGGGCGTGATCAACCAGGTCATCTTCCGGCTGACCGCCGAGGACGGCCCGAACTGGCTCAACGACCGCTGGCTCGCGCTCGCGATGGCGATGCTCGTGCACGTCTGGAAGAGCCTGCCGTTCTGGACGATGATCATGATCGCCGGGCGGCTCGCGATTCCGAGGGAGCTGTACGAGGCGGCGGGCGTCGACGGCGCGTCGCGCTTCCAGCAATTCCGCTTCATCACGTGGCCGTCGATGCGGACGCTGTACCTGACGTCGACGATCCTGTCGATGATCTGGACGCTCGGCGACTTCAACAGCGTCTACCTGCTGACGGGCGGCGGCCCCGCGGATCTCACGCACGTCCTCGCCACGCTCGGCATCCGCTACCTTCGGCTCGACCAGGTCGACCTCGCGATGGCGACGATCGTCTGCGCGATGCCGCTGGTGCTCCCGCTCGTGTATTTCATGATGAAGCGGCTTTCCCGCTAGCGGCCGCCGATGAAGAAGCTCGTCACCGAAGCGAAGCTGCTGCTGATCGGCATACCGGTCGCGATCTGGACGCTGCTGCCGATCTACAACCTGTTCATCTTCTCGATCTCGACGAAGAGCGAGGCATTCTCGGGCAAGCTGTGGCCCGACCACCCGACGCTGCGCAACTTCGAGATCGTGTTTCGCGAGGAGCACCACTTTCTCGGCTTCTTCTGGCGCCAGCTCGGGAACTCGCTCGTGATCGCGATCGCCGTCGGCGTGCTCACGCTGCTGGTCGCGACGACGGCGGCGTTCGCAATCAGCCGGCTCAAGGTCCGCGGCGGACGCGTCGTGTTGAACTGCGCGCTGCTGACGTATTTCATCCCGGCGGCATTCCTCGCCGTGCCGATGTACAAGGCGATGGGGACCTACGGCCTGCTGAACAACCAGTGGTCGCTGATCCTGGCGATGATCACGATCGCGTCGCCGTATGCGATCTGGGTGCTGAAGCAGGCGTCCGACAAGCTGCCGTTCGAGCTCGACGAGGCCGCCCGCATCGACGGCGCGTCTCCGTTGCAGCTGTTCCGCCTCGTGTACGTGCCGCTGATGGCGCCGTCGCTCGTTGCCGTGGGTGTATACGCGTTGCTGCTCGCGTGGAACGAATACCTGTACGCTTTCCTGCTGCTTTCGAACGAGCGCGACGTCACGCTGGCCGTCGCGCTCGGGCTGTTCCTGTCCGCCGACGACTCGCCGTGGGAGCTTCTGATGACGACCGGGCTGCTATACGCGTTGCCGCCCGCGGCCATCTATTACGTGTTCAAGCGCTACATGCAGTCCGGACTTACCGCCGGCGCCGTGAAGGCGTGACCACGGGATGCCAGGCGCGCTCGATGCGCGCCCACCGGCGTCCGTGCAACGCAGCCGCTTCCGATCCCTGTCTTCTGATCCCTGACAACTGACCATGGCATCCGTTTCGTTCCAGAACATCGAAAAGGCCTTCGGCGCCACGAAGGTCATCCACGGCATTTCGTTCGACATCCGCGACGGCGAGTTCATGGTGCTGGTCGGTCCGTCGGGCTGCGGCAAGTCGACGCTTTTGCGCATGCTCGCGGGGCTCGAGGAGATCAGCGCCGGCACGATCGCGATCGACGGGCGGGCGGTCAACGACGTCGACTCGAAGGACCGCGACATCGCGATGGTGTTCCAGAGCTACGCGCTGTATCCGCACATGAGCGTGCGTGACAACATGGGCTTCAGCCTGCGGCTGCGCAAGGCTCCGAAGCCGGAGATCGACGCCCGCGTCGCACGGGCGGCGCAGATCCTGAACCTGGAGCCATATCTCGAGCGCTATCCGCGCGAGCTTTCGGGCGGCCAGCGGCAGCGCGTCGCCATGGGGCGCGCGATCGTCCGCGATCCGAAGGTGTTCCTGTTCGACGAGCCGCTGTCGAACCTCGACGCCAAGCTGCGCGTGCAGATGCGCTCCGAGATCAAGGCGCTGCACCAGCGCCTCAAGACCACCACCGTCTACGTCACGCACGATCAGATCGAGGCAATGACGATGGCCGACCGCATCGTCGTCATGCACGACGGCATCGTCGAGCAGATCGGCACGCCGCTCGAGCTCTACGACCGGCCCGAGAATCTGTTCGTCGCGCAGTTCATCGGCTCGCCGGCAATGAACATCGTGCAGGGCACGCTGCGGCGCACGAACGGTACGGCGCACGTCGAGACGCCCGACGGGATCCGCTGGCCGCTCGGGCCCGGCGTCGGTGCCGACGGCCAGCCGGTGTCGTACGGCGTGCGTCCCGACCATCTCGAGCTCGCCGCCAACCAGCCGCACACCGTGCCGGCCGAGGTGGTCGTCGTCGAGCCGACGGGCTCGGAAACCGAGCTCGTCGTGCGCATCGGCGATGCGCAGATGATCGTCGAGACGCACGGCCGGCCCAAGCTCGCACCCGGCGACCGGGTGACGTTCCTGGTCGAGCCCGGAAACGTCCATCTGTTCGACCAGCAGACGGGGCAGCGCCTGTCGGCGTGAAATGCAGCCGGCACCGGAACCTGGCGCTCGGCGCGCGCAGATCGCGACGACGGCGCGCCTGACGCTGCGCGAAATCGACGCCGCCGACGCGCCGTTCATCCTGACGCTCGTCAACGACCCGGCCTGGCTGCGCTTCATCGGCGACAAGAACGTGCGCACGCAGGGTGATGCGCGCCGCTACATCGAAGCCGGGCCGGCCGCGATGTACGCCCAACGGGGCTTTGGCTTGTGGCTCGCCGAGCGCAGCGAGGACGGCGTGCCGATCGGCATGTGCGGTCTCATCAAGCGCGACGCGCTGCCCGACATCGATCTGGGGTTCGCATTCCTGCCCGCGTATCGCGGCAACGGCTATGCGTTCGAGGCCGCGCAAGCCGCGATCGGTTTCGCATGGGAGCGGCTCGGCCTTCAACGCGTCGTCGCGATCACCGCGCCCGACAACGACGACTCCGTGCGGCTGCTCGAGCGGCTGGGTTTCCGCTTCGAGCGCATGCTCCGGCTCTCGGACGATGCGCCGGCAGTGCGCCTGTACGCGGCGCAGCCCGTGCGCCGGGTCGCGCGTTCCGGTTAAACGACGGGAGGATGCTCGCTCGGGGCCATCCGAGCGACATTCGTCGTGCCCGCCCGCGACGACGCGACCGAGCCGCGATCAGTCTCGGCTGTCCCGTTCGCGTCGAACCCATGATCCGGATGCAACGACCGGCGCGGGGGCCTGTCCAATTTTGCAGCATGCGGAGGCATTCCATGGGCAGCGATCAGAAGTTCTCGCGTCGATCGGTACTGCTGTCGAGCGTCGCGCTGGCCGGCGCGGCGGGTGCCGGCCTGGTGTCGTCCAGGCGGGCGTTCGCGCAAGCAAAGGCGTCGAAGGCGGCGATGAAGTACCAGGATCGTCCGAATGGAGAGCAGATGTGCAGCAACTGCCTGCAATTCGTCCCGCCCGGCAGTTGCAAGGTTGTCGAAGGCGCGATCAGCCCGAACGGCTATTGCATCGCCTGGACCAAGAAGACCTGATGCCGGGATCGCACCGCGGGCGGCCCGCCGAGATTCCCCGGCAGGAGCACAGCATTCCGTGGTTCTGAGTTTCCGGCGCGCGCGCGTGCCGGTCCGACGGCACCGGTCGTCGTCGTAGCGCCCTACGCGGGTCACAGCGCGACGATCGCCGACTTTGCCCGCGGACAGAGCCTGATCGAGACGCTGCATGCCGCGGGACTGGGTCGATTGCTGGTCACCGACTGGAAAAGCGCGACGGTTGCGATGAAGCAGTAGGACATCGACAAGTACCTTTCGGAGCTCAACGTGGTCGTGGACGATCAGGGTGGCAAGGTTCATCTGATCGGACTCTGCCAGGGCGGCTGGCTGTGCGCGATGTTCGCGGCGAGGTTCCCGGGCAAGGCGCAGTCGCTGGTGCTGGCCGGCGCGCCAATCGATACCGATGCGGGGCACGGCAATATCGGCAGGATGGCGCACGCGCTGTGACATCACGCCTCCCGAACAGGTGCTCCGCGCCGCTCGTCGCGACGCCGAAGGAGGACATCGCAAGGGCGCTCGCACCTGGCGGCCACATCGGCCTGTTCATGAGCAGGCGCAACCTCGCCGGCGTTTGGCCGGCGATCGGTCGCTTCATCATCGCGCACGACGCGGCAGATCGCCGCCCGTAGCCGTTTCGTATACTGCCACCGAACGGAGAGCCTTCGGGCTCCTCGCCGATCCTTTCGCGCAGCCCGCCATGACCGACGACGTCAATCCCCCACGCAAGCTGCGCTCCGCCGAATGGTTCGGCCGCCACGACCGCGACGCGCTCGTCCACCGCTCGTGGATGAAGAACCAGGGCATCCCGCACGACCAGTTCGACGGGCGGCCGGTGATCGGCATCTGCAACACGTGGTCTGAAGCGACGCCCTGCAACGCGCACTTCCGGGAGCTCGCCGAGCACGTGCGCCGGGGCGTGCTCGACGCCGGCGGATTCCCGATCGAATTCCCGGTGATGAGTCTCGGCGAGTCGCTCATGCGGCCGACGACGATGCTCTTTCGCAACCAGTGCGCGATGGACGTCGAGGAGTCGATTCGCGCCAATCCGTTCGATGGCATCGTGCTGCTGATGGGCTGCGACAAGACGACGCCCGCGCTTTTGATGGGCGCGGCGTCGTGCGACCTGCCGACGATCGGCGTGTCCGGCGGCCCGATGCTGAACGGACGCTTCCGCGGCCAGGCGATCGGCTCGGGCACGCACGTATGGAAGTTCACCGAGATGCTGAAGACCGGCCAGATGAACGAGGCCGACATGATCGAGGCCGAGTCCTGCATGTCGCGCTCCGCCGGCCACTGCATGACGATGGGCACGGCGTCGACGATGGCGTCGATGGTGGAGGCGCTCGGCATGGGCTTGCCGTCGAACGCCGCGATTCCCGCCGTCGATTCGCGGCGGCGCGTGCTGGCGCGCATGGCCGGCCGCCGCATCGTGCAGATGGTCGGCGAAGACCTGCGGATGTCGAAGATCGCGACGCGGCACGCGTTCGAGAACGCGATCATGGTGAACGGCGCGATCGGCGGATCGACGAACGCGGTCGTTCACCTGCTCGCGATCGCCGGCCGCCTCGGCGTCACGCTCACGCTCGACGACTGGGACCGGCTCGGCCGGTCGATGCCGTGCATCGTCAACCTGATGCCGTCGGGCGAGTTCCTGATGGAAGATTTCTATTACGCGGGCGGGCTGCCGGTGGTGATCCGCGAGATCGGCGCGCGGCTCAACCGGGACGCGCTGACCGTCAACGGCCGCTCGATCTGGGACAACTCGAAGGACGCGGTCAACTACGACGAGCGCGTGATCACGCCGCTGGCGCGGCCGTTCAAGGCGCAGGGCGGCATCGCCGTGCTGCGCGGCAACCTCGCGCCCGACGGCGCGGTGTTGAAGCCATCCGCCGCGACGCCCGCGCTGATGAAGCATCGCGGGCGGGCGGTGGTGTTCGACGACATCGACGACCTCTACCTGCGCATCGACGATCCGGCGCTCGACGTGAACGCGAACGACGTACTCGTGCTGCGCAACTGCGGGCCGAAGGGTTATCCCGGCTTCCCGGAGGTCGGCAATTTCGCGCTGCCCGCCAAGATCCTGAAGCAGGGCGTGACCGACATGGTGCGCATCTCCGACGCGCGCATGTCCGGCACGGCCTACGGCACCGTCGTGCTGCACACGGCGCCCGAAGCGGCGGCAGGCGGTCCGCTCGCGCTCGTCGAAAGCGGCGACACGATCGAGCTCGACGTCGAGGCGCGTCGCCTGCATCTTTGCGTCGCGGACGACGAGCTCGAACGGCGGCGTGCGCGGTGGAAGGCGCCGGCGCCGCATTCCGCGCGCGGCTGGGTGAAGCTCTACTGCAGCACCGTGCAGCAGGCCGACAAGGGCGTCGATCTCGATTTCCTCGTCGGCGGCTCCGGCGCGGCGGTCGGCCGCGAGAGCCACTGACGCGGAGCAGCCAATGCGCACGCTGCGGCACCTGTTCGAAAACAACCGCGCCTGGTCCGAACGTATCCGCCGGCAGGACCCCGAGTTCTTCGCCAAGCTCTCGGGGCAGCAGGCGCCGAGCTTTCTGTGGATCGGCTGCTCGGACAGCCGCGTGCCGGCGAACGAGATCGTCGGTCTGCTCCCCGGCGAGCTGTTCGTCCATCGCAACGTCGCCAATCTCGTCGTTCATACCGATCTCAACTGCCTGTCGGTGATGCAGTTCGCGATGGACCTGCTGAAGGTCCGACACATCATCGTGTGC
>Ga0307411_10001214_pt1 | contig 10218 bp, 10 predicted proteins | sample DK1Ometagenome_2_FD_203712 | JGI IMG/M metagenome (GOLD analysis project Ga0307411, IMG submission 203712) | Maize rhizosphere microbial communities from greenhouse at UC Davis, California, United States - DK15-O-1 | ecosystem: Host-associated > Plants > Roots > Rhizosphere > Soil | place: USA...
GCAGGTCATGGACCATGGCACGCTGACCGACAACAACGGGCGCAAGGCCGACTTCCGCAACGTCATCATCATCATGACGACGAACGCGGGCGCCGAGGCGCTGAACAAGGCGACCATCGGCTTCACCAACTCGCGCCAGCAAGGCGACGAGATGGCCGACATCAAGCGCCTGTTCACGCCGGAGTTCCGCAACCGCCTGGACGCCATCGTGTCCTTCCGCCCGCTGGACGAGGAAATCATCCTGCGCGTGGTCGACAAGTTCCTGCTGCAACTGGAAAGCCAGCTGCAGGAGAAGAAGGTCGAGGTCAGCTTCTCCGACGCGCTGCGCAAGCAGCTCGCCAAGAAGGGGTTCGATCCGCTGATGGGCGCACGGCCGATGCAGCGCCTGATCCAGGACACGATCCGCCGCGCGCTGGCCGACGAGCTGCTGTTCGGCAAGCTGGTCGATGGCGGTCGCCTGGGTGTGGACGTGGACGACAAGGGCGAGACGGTGCTGGACATCCAGCCGACGCCGCCCAAGCCCAGCAAGGACGGCAAGCCCAAGGCGGAGCCGGCGACGGCCTGAGCCCGCGGTTCAGGACCAGAAGGGACGCCTCGGCGTCCCTTTTTTCATTCAACCGGCCGGGTCCTGTCTGAAGAAGTCGGCCAGCAGTGCGTACATCGCCGGCTCCTCCGCCCGCATCGCGGCCGGGGCGACGAAGAAGGCCTCGACGGCGACGGCGAAGAACTCCTCGACGGCCTCGGCACCGTAAGGGTCGATCAGCGTGCCTTCACCGGCGTCGATGCGCTCGCAGAACTTCTCCCACTCGGCGTCGATGACCGCGACCCAGCGGTCTCGCGCGTCGGTGCCGTCCAGCGGCGGTACGCCGTCGGCCAGGCCGTCGCGCATGTCGATGACGTGGGCGAACTCGTGGATGACGACATTGAAGATCTCGTCGACGCCGAACTGCACCGGGTCGTTGCTGACCGCGATCGCGTTCCAGCTGAGCATCAGCGGCCCGCCCTCCATCGCCTCGCCAGCCAGTTCCTCGTCGTACTCGTGCACGACGCCGTCCTCGTCCTCGTAGCGCCGTTGCGCGACCACCTCGCCCTCGTGCATGACGATGCCGACAAAGCCGTCGTACCAGGCGAGGCCCAGGCGCAGCACCGGCAGGCAGGCCTGCGCCGCCACGGCCACCGCGACTTCGTCGGTGACTTCGAAGCCACTGACGCCATGGAACTCCTTGCTCGCCAGGAAGAGGCTGGAGAGGCGCCGCAGCTCGGTGAGGTCGTCCTCTCTGCGCCGCGCCAGGAAGGGGTAGCGCAGCAGCGTCAGCTGCCACAGCGCGTCAGGGATGGCGTGGCGGCGGACGGCGCGCTGCTCGCGCCAGCTGCGCAGGGTTCTCAGGATCACAGCGGCAGGCGTTGCAAGCCGGCGGCGGACAGGCGGATCACGTCGCCACGTGGCGGCGTCGCGTCGGCGTCCCAGTCGGAGAGCACGATGCGCCGCAATCCGTCGCCCAGGTCATGCTCGGCGGGCCGGTGGGTGTGGCCGTGGACCATCGTCGTCGCTCCCGCCTCGCGCAGCAGCGCACGGCAGGCTTGGGCATCCAGATCGGTGGCCATCAACTGCGCGGCCTGAGCGGCACGGCTGCCTTCGCGCATCTGCCGCCCCAGCGCCTGGCGCGCGACCAGCGGCTGGGCCAGCACCTGTGCTTGCCATTCGGGCGAGCGCACCTGGCGGCGAAAGGCTTGGTAGGCCGCGTCGTCCAGGCATTGGGCGTCGCCATGCACGAGGAGCCAGCGCTGGCCGAACGCGTCGAGCACGGTGGGGTCGGGCAGGGCGGTCATGCCGGCGTCGGCCAGCAGCGCCGCGCCGACGAGGAAGTCCCGATTGCCCGGCATGAAGAACAGCGCCAGGCGCTGCGAGGCCTCGCGCAGCAGGCGCACGACGCCGGCCTCGAAGGGTTCATGGCGCGCGTCGTCGCCGACCCAGACTTCGAAGATGTCGCCCAGCAGCAGCACCGCTTGCGCGGGCGTCTCGGCCAGATGCCGCGCCAGCCGCGCGAGCGTGGCTGGTGTGTCCGGCCCCAGGTGGAGGTCCGAGAGCAGGTCGACCTGCTCCCAACTCACCGGGACCGTCAGCGTGTGAATCAAACCTCGACGGCTTTTTCGATGACCACGGCCTCGACCGGCACGTCGTCATGGAAGCCAGAACGGCTGGTCTTGACCTTCTCGATCTTGTCGACGACGTCCTGGCCCTCGACGACCTTGCCGAACACGGCATAGCCCCAGCCCGACGGGCTCTCGGACTTGAAGTCCAGGAAGCCGTTGTTCGTCGTGTTGATGAAGAACTGCGCCGTGGCGGAGTGGGGCGCGTTGGTGCGCGCCATGGCCAGCGTGTAGTGCGCGTTCTTCACGCCGTTGTTGGCCTCGTTCTGGATCGGCGCGTCGGTGGGCTTCTGCTTCATGCCCTCCTCGAAGCCGCCGCCCTGGACCATGAAGCCTTTGATGACGCGGTGGAACACCGTGCCGTCGTAGTGGCCCTTGCGGACGTAATTCAGGAAGTTGGCGACGGACAACGGCGCCTTCTCGACATCCAGTTCGATGAGGATGTCGCCGTGGTTGGTGGTGAGTTTGACTTGGCTCATTTTTTGACAGGCTCGACGAGAGCCTTGGTGATGAAGATGGGCTTGACCGGGAAGTGCTGATGCACGCTCTTGGGCGCGACCTCGGCGGTACGGATCTTGTCGACGACCTCCATGCCCTCGACCACGCGGCCGAAGACGGCGTAGCCGCTCGCCGGGTTCTCAGGATCGCCGTCGAGGCGGACGTTGTCGGCGACGTTGATGAAGAACTGCGACGTGGCCGAGTGCGGGTGGTCGGTGCGGGCCATGGCGACGCTGCCGCGCAGGTTGGACAGGCCGTTGTGCGACTCCAGCGGAATGGGCGGTTTGGTCGGGCGCTGGTTCAGCTTGGCGTCGTAGCCGCCGGTCTGGATCATGAAGCCGTCGATGACACGGTGGAACAGCAGGCCGTTGTAGTGGCCGGCCTTCACGTATTGCAGGAAGTTCGCGACCGACTTGGGCGCCTTGGCGGCATCGAGCTCGATGCGGATGTCGCCCTCGTTGGTCTGCAGCTTGACGGTCTGGGCCGCGGCGGCGCCCATGGCCAGCAGGCCGGCGAGGAGGAAGGAGATCGTCTTCGTCATGGTGGGATGGGAAGGGTCAGCGGGAGCGCAGGTCGCGGGTCAGCGCCAGCGTGCGGTTGATCTTGCCTGCCAGGGCCTCGGTGGGCGCGATGGCGGCCTTCTGCGAGCGTTGGTACGCGCGCAGCGCCAGGCGCAGCAGCACGTCGCCGAGATTCTCCTGCGCCTGGGCATGCTCGGGCTGCAGCCGCAGCGCCTGTTCGAGCGCGACCTGGGCTTCGTCCAGCTCGCCCGCGGCCGCATGCAGCACGGCGAGGTTGTTGTAGGGGTCGGCCAGGTCGGGGAAGTCCTGCGTGAGGCGCGTGAAGATGCCGCGCGCCTTGTCGCGCTCGCCCAGCTCCATGCGCATGACGCCCAGCGCGAAACGCAGCTGCAGGTCGTCGGGCGTGCGGGTCAGCGCCTGCTCGACCTGTTCGACGGCCTGGATTCTTTGGCCGGCCAGCCACAGTCGCTGGGCGCTGGCGAGGTCTTCGGCGCGAGCCGGCGCGCAGGCCAGCGTGAGCATCAGCGCGAAGGGCAGCGCAAAGGTGAGGAGGGGCAGGCGCATGAGGGTTGTCGCGGGGGCGGCAGAAAAGGCAGCGCGAGGGTCGGCCGCTATACTGATTTCATTCTATGAGCCCCGCCTGGCCGCCCCCGGTGCGGGGCTTCTTGTTGGTGGCTCCTAGGGGGTCGCCCCTCGCTCCACGGTCCCATGTCTCTGCGCGTCCACAACTCTTTCAGCCGCACCCTCGAAGACTTTCAGCCTCTCGTGCCGGGCCAGGTACGCATGTACGTGTGCGGCATCACCGTCTACGACCTGTGCCACATGGGGCACTTGCGCATGAACATGGCGTTCGACGTCATCTATCGCTGGCTGCGTGCCAGTGGTTATGCCGTGACCTACGTGCGCAACGTGACGGACATCGACGACAAGATCATCAAGCGCGCTGTCGAGCGCGGCATCACGATCCGCCAGCTCACCGAAGAGATGACGGCGGCGATGCATGAGGACTTCGCGGCCGTCGGCCTGCTGCGCCCCGACCACGAGCCGCGTGCGACCGAGTACGTGCCGCAGATGCTGTCGCTGATCGGGCGCCTGGAGGAACGCGGCCTGGCCTATCGCGCCGAAGGCGGCGACGTGAACTACGCGGTGCGCAAGTTCGACGGCTACGGCAAGCTCAGCGGCAAGAGCATCGACGACTTGCGCGCCGGCGAGCGCGTGGCGGTGGACGACGGCAAGCTGGACCCGCTGGACTTCGTGCTGTGGAAGGCCGCCAAGGCCGAGGAACCCGCTGATGCGAAGTGGGCCGCGCCTTTCGGTGAGGGCCGCCCGGGCTGGCACATCGAGTGCTCGGCCATGAGCTGCGCGCTGCTCGGCGAGAGCTTCGACATCCATGGCGGCGGCACCGACCTGCAGTTCCCCCATCATGAGAACGAGATCGCGCAGAGCCAGGGCGCCGGCTACGACTTCGCCCGCTACTGGCTGCACAACGGCTTCCTGAACGTCGACGGCGAGAAGATGTCCAAGAGCCTGGGCAACTTCTTCACGATCCGCGACGTACTGCAGAAGTTCGACGGCGAGACGCTGCGCTTTTTCATGCTGCGCACGCACTACCGCCGGCCGTTCAACTTCAGCGACGCCCATCTGGAAGACGCACGCACCGCGCTGACCCGCCTGTACACCGCGCTCGACGCCGTGCCGCCTGCTGACGTCACCATCGACTGGACTGAGCCGAGCGCCGCCGCATTCAAGACGGCCATGGACGAAGACTTCGGCACGCCCGGCGCCATCGCCGTGCTGTTCGATCTCGTCAACGAGGTCAATCGCGACCGCTCGCCACAGCGTGCTGGCCTGCTGAAGGCGCTGGCCGGCGTGCTCGGCATCCTGCAGCAGGCGCCGCGCGCCTACCTGCAAGGCGGCTCGGGCGACGGCAGCGCCTGGATCGAGGAGCGCATCGCGGCGCGCGCCGCGGCGAAGGCCGCCAAGGACTTTGCCGGTGCCGACGCAATCCGCGCCGAGCTGTCGGCCAAGGGCATCACGCTGAAGGATGGTGCGGGCGGCACGACCTGGGTGAAGAGCTGATGGCCTCCAAGCCCCCCGTCGAGGTCACGCCGGACTATTGGGACGAAGCCTGCAAGCACCTGGCCAAACGCGACCGGGTCATGAAGAAGCTCATCCCGCAGTTCGGCGAGGCCCGGCTGCAAAGCCGTGGCGATGCCTTCGCAACGCTGGCGCGTTCCATCGTCGGCCAGCAGATCTCGGTGAAGGCCGCACAGTCGGTCTGGACCCGCTGGACCGCGCTGATGCCCAAGTTCCAACCTGGTGCCGTGCTGGCACTCGGCGTTGAGGAGCAGCGCGCGGCCGGACTCTCGGCCCGCAAGGTCGAATACCTGGGCGACCTCGCCAAGCATTTCGATTCCGGCCAGGTTCACGTGCGCCAGTGGGCGCAGATGGACGACGAAGCCATCATCGAAGAGCTGGTCGCCATCCGCGGCATCGGCCGCTGGACGGCCGAGATGTTCCTGATCTTCCACCTGATGCGACCCAACGTGATGCCGCTCGACGACGTCGGCCTGTTGCAGGGCATCAGCCAGAACTATTTCTCCGGCGAGCCCGTGTCGCGCGCCGAGGCACGCGAAGTCGGCGACGCCTGGACACCTTACCGCTCGGTAGCGGTTTGGTACATTTGGCGCAGCCTCGATCCGCTACCCGTGGACTATTGATGAGCAAAAAACATTTCCTTGAATTCGAGCAGCCCATCGCCGAGCTCGAGACCAAGATCGAAGAGCTGCGCTACGTGCAAAGCGAGTCGGCCGTCGACATCTCCGAAGAGATCGACCGGCTCTCCAAGAAAAGCCAGCAGCTCACCAAGGAGGTCTACGCCAGCGTGGCGCCTTGGCAGGTCTATCAGATCGCCCGCCACCCGCAGCGCCCGCAGACGCTGGACTACTGCTCGGAAGTCTTCACCGAGTTCCAGGAACTGCACGGCGACCGGCATTTCGCGGACGACGCGGCCATCGTCGGCGGCATCGCGCGCTTCAACGGCCAGGCCTGCATGGTCATCGGCCACCAGCGCGGCGGCGACGCCAAGGAGCGCACGCTGCGCAACTTCGGCATGCCGCGCCCGGAGGGCTACCGCAAGGCGCTGCGCCTGATGAAGCTGGCCGAGAAGTTCGGCCTGCCCGTCTTCACGTTCATCGACACCATGGGCGCCTACCCCGGCATCGGTGCCGAGGAGCGCAGCCAGAGCGAGGCCATCGGCCGCAACATTTTCGAGATGGCGCAGCTGGAAGTGCCGATCATCGCCACCGTCATCGGTGAAGGCGGCTCCGGCGGCGCGCTGGCCATCGGCGTGGCCGACCAGGTGCTGATGCTGCAGTTCGCGGCCTACTCGGTCATTTCCCCCGAAGGCTGCGCGTCCATCCTGTGGAAGAGCAGCGAACGCGCGTCCGACGCCGCCGAGGCGCTGGGCATCACGGCGCACCGCCTGAAGGCGCTGGGCCTGATCGACAAGATCGTCAGCGAGCCGGTGGGCGGCGCGCACCGCGACGCCAAGCAGATGGCGTCCAACCTGAAGCGCGCGTTGTCCGACGCGCTGCGTCAGGTCAGCGACCTCAAGACGCGCGAGTTGCTGGACCGCCGGTATGAGCGCGTCCAGGCCTATGGCCGCTTCAGCGACACCAAGAACCGCTGAGTCCGTTGCGGTCGCCTTCAGCGGCGGCCTTGATTCCACGGCCCTGCTGCATGCCACCGCCCGCGCGGCCGAGGGCGCCCGGGTCGTTGCACTGCATGTGCACCATGGCTTGCAAGCGCAGGCCGATGACTGGGCGGCGCATTGCGAGCGCATCGCTGGCGAGTTCGGCGTTGCCTTCCTCTGCACGCGGCTGGCCGGTGCGCCCGGGCGTGGCGACAGCGTTGAAGCGTGGGCTCGCGGCGGCCGGCATCGTGCGCTGCACGACATGGCGGTCACCGCCGGGGCCAACCTCTTGCTGCTGGCCCACCACCGGCGCGACCAGGCCGAGACCTTTCTGCTGCAGGCTTTGAGAGGCGCGGGCAGCGCCGGCCTCGCCGGCATGCCGCGGGCGCAATGGCGCGATGGCGTCTGCTGGGCCCGGCCCTGGCTGGACCGGCCGCGGGAGACCATCCTGGCCTACGCCGAACAACATGGCCTGCGCTGGATCGAAGACCCGAGCAATGGCGACACCCGTTTTGCGCGCAACCGGCTGCGCCAGACCTTGTGGCCAGCCTTCGCAGCGGCAGAGGCCGGCTTGGCGCAGGCGGCGCGTTGGGCGCAGCAGGCCAGCGATCTCGCGAGAGAAGTCGCAGAGGCCGACCTTGCGCCGCTGTCGACCTCCGAGCGTCTGGACCTCGCTGCCTTGGCTGGGCTGTCGCCCGCCCGCGCGAGCAATGCCTTGCGTGCCTGGCTCGCACGGCACACGACGGCGCCGGCCAGCCTGGTGGAGCGCCTGCTGTCCGAATGGCGACTCGGCGCGACGCTGTCCTGGCCCGCCCCCGGCGGTGAGCTGCACGCCTATCGCGACGGACTCTTCTGGGCACAGACGCCGGCCGAGATGCCGCGGCCGACCCCCCTCGACCTCAGCCGCCCCGGGCGCTATCCGCAGCCGGAATGGCGCGGCAGCTGGCTCGTGGAGCCGTCCACGCCGGGCATCGCACCGGCGCGTCTGGGCGGTCTCATGCAGCGCAGCCGCTCGGGTGCCGAGCAGTTCCAGCGCGCGCCTGCATCCGCGCTGCGCCGCCTGAAGAAAGCCTGCCAGGAGGCCGGCCTGCCGCCTTGGCTGCGCGCAGGGCCGTTGCTCTTCGACGCAGAAGGGCGCTTGGTCGCCATGGCCGGGCTCGGCATGGACGCTCGTGCCTTCGCCGCGCAAGATGAACTGCAGCTGTCTTTGCGCTGGCTGGCGGACTCAGCCTTGCCGCAGAGCGAAGGCGATGGCCCGGACGGCGCATAAAATCTGGGGTTTGCGAGCATGCCGTCCCGGCGGCTCCGTCTTCAGCCTTCGCTCAAACACATGGCTCTGATCGTCCACAAGTACGGCGGTACCTCGATGGGGTCCACCGATCGCATCCGCAACGTGGCCAAGCGCGTCGCCAAATGGGCACGCGCCGGCCACCAGATGGTGGTCGTTCCCTCGGCGATGAGCGGCGAGACCAACCGCTTGCTGGGTTTGGCCAAGGAGTTGTCGCCGGGCAGCCAGACCGCGGCCGTGATGCGCGAGATGGACGCGATCGCCGCCACCGGCGAGCAGGTCTCGGTGGGCCTGCTGGCCATCGCGCTGCAGGCCGAAGGCATGGAGGCGGTCAGCTATGCCGGCTGGCAGGTGCCGGTGGCGACGGATTCCTCCTACACCAAGGCCCGCATCGAAAGCATCGACGACACCCGTGTGCGCGCCGACCTGGCCGCCGGCAAGGTGGTCGTCATCACCGGCTTCCAGGGCATCGACCCCTTGGGCAACGTGACGACGCTGGGCCGTGGCGGCTCGGACACCTCGGCCGTCGCCATCGCCGCCGCGATGAAGGCCGACGAGTGCCTGATCTACACCGACGTGGACGGCGTCTACACGACCGACCCGCGCATCGTCCCCGAGGCGCGCCGCCTGCACACCATCAGCTTCGAAGAGATGCTGGAGATGGCGTCGCTGGGCTCCAAGATCCTGCAGATCCGCTCGGTCGAGTTCGCCGGCAAGTACCGCGTGCCGTTGCGCGTGCTGTCCAGCTTCACGCCCTGGGACATCGACATCAACGAGGAAGCCAAGTCCGGCACCCTGATCAGTTTTGAAGAGGACGAAAAAATGGAACAAGCCGTCGTGTCGGGCATTGCCTTCAACCGTGACGAGGCCAAGGTGACGCTGCTGGGCGTGCCGGACAAGCCGGGCATCGCCTTCCAGATCCTGGGGCCGGTGGCCGAGGCCAACATCGACATCGACGTCATCATCCAGAACGTCTCGCACGACGGCAAGACCGACTTCTCGTTCACCGTGCACCGCAACGACTACGCGCGCACGATGGATCTGCTGCAGAACACCGTCGGCCCGGCCACCAACGCCAGCAAGGTCGTCGGCGACCCGAAGATCTGCAAGGTCTCCATCGTCGGCATCGGCATGCGTTCGCATGTCGGCGTGGCCAGCAAGATGTTCCGCGCGCTGAGCGAGGAGGGCATCAACATCCAGATGATCTCCACGAGCGAGATCAAGACCAGCGTCGTCATCGACGAGAAGTACATGGAACTGGCCGTGCGCGCGCTGCACAAGGCGTTCGACCTGGACCAGGAAGCGGCGACAGCGGTCTGATTTCTGGGAGGATCACCGCCGCGTTGATATAGAATGGGCGGCTGTGCTGGAGTCGTGACCGAGTGGCCGAAGGTGCTCCCCTGCTAAGGGAGTATGTGGGCAAAACCTGCATCGAGGGTTCGAATCCCTCCGACTCCGCCAAAACACTGAAAGCCCGTCCTCGTGACGGGCTTTTTCTTTTGCCGGTGCCAATCAAGCCGTGTGAATTGACCGTGCCGATATGAATTTATCAATTCACATGCTGATTTTGATATTTATGATCGGCGGGTGACGTGGTTGATAAGAAAACCGTTAGGACAAGGGCTTGCTACGCGGAGCATGCAGGCTCGCGCTCTGCTGGTCGGCCGTCGTGTTGGCAGTGCTGGCAACGGCGGTCGTGATTCGCGGGACGACTTTCACTCGCGTTGGTTGACCCTCTCCGGCAGCCCATGAGGCCGCGCGCCCAGGGCCGGTTGTGGCCGCTGTTGATGGACGCGGCCCTGGTGCTGTTGCTTGTGACCGTGGGTCTGGCAGGCAGCTTGGCGGCCTATCGGTCGTTGGCGCTTCATGCGGCCAGTCAGCATCGTGAATTGCTGATGGCGATGAGCCAGAGCGTCGTTGGCGCTTTCGACCTGCAACTGGTGCGCGCCGTGGAGGCGTTGCAGGCCACCGCCCAGATGTTCTCGGTTCAGGGCCCGCCGACGCGGGAGCAGTTCCTGCGCTACGGCGCCAGCCTGGTCGGGGAGTCGTCGACGATGACGCTGCTG
>Ga0307411_10001216_pt1 | contig 10214 bp, 7 predicted proteins | sample DK1Ometagenome_2_FD_203712 | JGI IMG/M metagenome (GOLD analysis project Ga0307411, IMG submission 203712) | Maize rhizosphere microbial communities from greenhouse at UC Davis, California, United States - DK15-O-1 | ecosystem: Host-associated > Plants > Roots > Rhizosphere > Soil | place: USA...
CGCCGCGACGCGGTGTCGCTGCCACGATGGCGACGATCCCCAGCGCCGCGCCGTACTGCACGATCGCGTACGGCGCGAGGTTGCCGGTGGCGTGCCAATGGAGGACGCTCGCCATCGCCAATGGTGGAAGCACCGCGAGCGCGACGCCGCCGGCACGCGCGGAAATTCGCTGTGCGACCGCCATCGCGAGCACGCTGGCGAACGCGAGCGACATCGGCAGCCGGTCGGCGACGAGCGTCGCGTCACGCGGGTCGAGATGATAGACGACCGAGCCGATGCCGGTCGACGCCAGCGCCACCGCCAGTGACCACAGGCAGGCTTCGCTGACACGATCGTGCCGGGCCCGGCCGACCCGCGCCAGCCCGGCGATCGCCGCGCCGCCGACGATGGCGAAGGCGACGCTCGACAGCACGTCGGCGGCGTAGGGAATGCCGAGCAACGTGCGCTGGTCGGCGAACGCATGATAGGCGGGCGACTGCGCGATCGGCGGCAGCAGGATCGCGCCGACGATCGCAGCGACGAGGCACGACGCCAGCCATCGCTCGCCCCGCGACAGCGGGTGCGAGGACATCGATGCGTCGCGCATGGTGAGATTCAACCGGCCCGTCGGACCGATGCGTTCGGTGTCACGCCGAGCGCAGGTGCCACGCCTTCGGCCGCGTGAACGCCTGGATGCCGTAGGTCGACAGCGTGAGCCCGATCCCCGATTTCTTGACGCCCGACCACGGCAGGCGCGGGCTCACGCGATCGCAGCAGTTCCAGTAGACGCTTCCCGCCTCGAGTCGGTCGAGCAGGCGGCGGGCGCGCTTCTCGTCCTGCGTGTAGACACCCGCCGTGAGTCCGTACTCGTTGTCGTTCATCAGCGCGATCGCCTCGTCGTCGCTCGCCACGCGCTGGATGCCGATCACCGGTCCGAAGCTCTCGTCGCGCATCAGCTGCATGCGCGAGTCCACGTCGACCACCACCGTCGGCTCGAACCAGTTCCCGCGCTGGCGGATCACGCGGCCGCCGGTGAGCACTTTGCCGCCGAGCTTCTTCGCCTCGGCGATCTGCTGCTTCAGCACCTCGAGCTGGGCGCGCCGGGTGATCGGGCCGAGGTAGGTCGCCTCGTCGAGTGGATCGCCCATGCGGAAGCGCTTCACTTCGCCGACGAACGCGTCGACGAACGCATCGTGGATCGGCGCCGCGACATACACGCGCTCGACCGAGCAGCACGACTGGCCGTTGTTGTAGAACGCGCCGTCGGCCACCGCCGCCGCGGCGGACTGCACGTCGACGTCCTCGCAGACGTAGATCGGATCCTTGCCGCCGAGCTCCAGCTGGACCTTGATCATGCGGCGTGCCGCGCTCGTGGCGATCTTCTGGCCGGTGCGGTACGAGCCGGTGAAGAAGACGCCGTCGACCGGTTGGCGCAACAGCGCCGCACCGGTCGCGCCGTCGCCGATGACGGCGATGAACACGTCGTGCGGCACGCCCGAGGCGTGCAGCAGGCGCTCGATGTGCTGCCCGGTGAGCGTCGCGAGCTCGGAGGGCTTGTACAGCACCGCGTTGCCGGCGACGAGTGCGGGAATGAAGACGTTGCCGCCGACGAACCAGGGGTAGTTCCACGCGGAGATGTTGGCGACGACGCCGAGCGGCTCGTGCGAGATGCGTTCCTCGAGCTTCTCCTCGTCCAGCACCGTCTCGTCCTTCAGCGCAGGCCGGGATTGCGCAAGGAAGAAGTCGATGCGTCCGAGCAGGCCGTTGAGCTCGTTTCGCGACTGGCGGATCGGCTTGCCGACTTCCTCGGTGAGCGTGCGCGCGAGCGTCTCGAGCTCGGCCACGACGCGCTCGCGGAACGCGGCGATGGTCGCAAGGCGCGCGTTCATTGGTCGATCCGCCCAGGCGGGCTGCGCCGCGCGCGCGCGCCGGTATTTGTCGCGGACCGCGGACGCCGTGTCGGCCTCGACGTCGGCGAGGACGCCGCCGGTGGCGGGATTGAGGATCTTCATGGGGTCACAGGGCGTACGCCGCGTCCCGGGCACGCGCGGCATCGGCAAGGAAATCGTCGAGGATCGGGCGGTCGTCGACGTACGACGCATCGCCCGGCGGGTGGAATTCCGGATGCCACTGGACGGCGAACACGTACGAGGGGCCGGTCCAGCGGATCGCCTCGACGATGCCGTCGGGTTGCGAGCGCGCCTCGACGACGAGTGCGCGCCCGAGGTCCTTGACGGCCTGGTGGTGGATCGAATTGGTCTTGATGATCGAGGCCTTCGGGTACAGCTTCGCGAGGCCCGACCCGGGCACGATCGCCGTCGCGTGGCAGTTGTGCTCGTAGATCGCCCAGTTGCGATGGTTGAGCGCATGCGGAAGCTGCGTCGCCAGGTCCTGGTAGAGCGTGCCGCCGAAGGCGACATTGACCACCTGCGCGCCGCGACAGATTCCGAGCACCGGCTTGCCTCGCGCGATGAACGCATTGAGGAGGCCGATTTCGTAGTCGTCGCGGACGCGGTCGCCGTTCCATTCCGGGCGCAGCGCCTGCTCGCCGTAACTTTCGGGACAGACGTCGGAACCGCCCATGAGCACCAGGCCGTCGAGCGCGTCGGCGTACGCCGCGAGCGTCACGCTGCTCGACGGCCGGCGCGTGTCGCCATCGGGGGAGGGGATCATCAGCGCGAGCGCGTCGCGCTGCATCAGCCAGTGAGCGACGTTCTGCTCGATGTACTGCAGCGTCATGCCCTTGAAGATCGGGCGCTTGGGGTCGGCGTGGAAGAACGACGCCGAGATGCCGATCTTCAGCATCGTCACAGCGCCTGCTCGAACAGGCGCTCGAAATCCGCCGCCGAGCACGGCCGCGGGTTCGTCTGGTGGCACAGGTCCTTGTGCGCGACCTCGACCAGCGCCGGGATGTCGGCGCGCGTCACCGCGCGCGGACCGCGATAGTCGGACAGGCGCGCGGGAATGCCGAGCGAGCGCTTGAGCTGCGACAGCCAGGCGATGAACGCCTCGGCGCGCGCCTCGTCGCTGCCGCTCGCCGCCACGCCGGCGACGCGGCCGAGCTCGGCCATCTTCGCCGCGGCAGCGGACGCGTTGAAGCGCATGACGTGGTCGATCATGATGCCGTTCGCCAGTCCGTGATGAAGGTCGGCGACGGTCGAGAGCGCGTGCGCGCACGAATGCACGGCGCCGAGGTCTTTCTGGAAGGCGATCGCGCCCATCATCGAGGCCATCAGCATGTCCGAGCGCGCGGCGAGGTCGCGGCCGTCCGCGACGGCGCGGGGCAGCGCGCGTGCGGCGATGCGCACGCCCTCGAGCGCGATGCCATCGCACAGCGGGTGGTAGGCGGGCGAGAGATACGACTCGATGTTGTGCGTCAGCGCATCCATGCCGGTCGCGGCCGTGATGGCAGGGGGCAGGTCCAGCGTGAGCTCCGCATCGGCGAACACCGCGCGCGCGAGGATCTTCGGCGAGAACACGATGCGCTTGACGTGCGTGTCGTCTTCGGAGATCACGCTCGACCGGCCGACTTCGGAGCCGGTGCCGGCGGTCGTCGGCAGCGCGACGAAATAGGGCAGCGCATCGGGAATCGGCCGCACGTCCGGATGATCGTAGGCGTATTCGAGCGCGTCGCCGCCGGCCGTCCCCAGCACGCCGACGATCTTCGCCACGTCCACCGCGGCACCGCCGCCGAAGCCGACCACGCAATCGGCGCCATGTGCCCGGAACGCGGCCCCGCCCGCGTTCGCCTGCGACGCCATCGGGTTGCCGAACACGCCGTCGAACACGGCGACGTCGAGGCCCGCGTCGCGAAGCGTGGCGACGAACGATTGGGCGACCGGCAGTTTCGCGAGCGCGCGATCGGTCACGACGATCGGCCGTCGCCGTCCGAGCTCGACGAGGTGCGGGCCGACCGTTTTCGCCGCACCGGCGCCGAAGTGGATGGTCGTGGGAAAGGCGAAGCGATGCAGCGTCATGGCGAGGTCACTTGAGGTCGACGAAGCGCAGCTCGAGGATATCGTTGGGCCACTGCGCGACCGAAACGTTCGGCTTCATCACCCACGCCAGCGTGCGGCGATAGAGCGGCAGCAGCGGCAGGTCCGCGTGCATCGCGCGCAGCGCGTCGCCGACCATCGCACGTCGCCGGGCGAGGTCCGGCTCGACGCGGATGGCGTCGATCAGCGCGTCGAGCTTCGCGTTGGAATAGCGGCCGCCGTTGAACGTTCCCGCGCCGCCTTCGCCGAAGCTTCGCACGATGCCGTGCAGCGTGCCCCAGGCATCGGTCGTCGGCGTCCAGCCGAACTCGAAGAAGCTCGTGTTCGCCTGCGTGAGCCGCGGGAAGAACGTCGCCGTGGGAAACGGCTGGAACGCGACACGGAGGCCGACCTGGGCCAGCATGCCGGCGATCGCCTGGCACACCGCGGCGCGATAGGTGATGTTGACGCAGTCGAGCGACACGGCGAAGCCGTTCGGATACCCGGCGTCCTTCAGCAGCGCGCGGGCCGCCACGGGGTCGTAAGGCAACCGCTTCTCGAGCTCGGGCAGGTAGCCGTCGACGAGCTTCGACAATGGCGATCCGGTCGGCCGCGCCTGGCCGCGCAGCACCTTGGCGACGATCGTGTCGACGTCGATCGCATGCGCGATCGCTCGGCGCACGCGCAGGTCCTTGAACGGGTTGCGCCCCTTGACGTCGGAGAACAGGAGCTCGTCGCGCGACTGGTCGAAGCCGAGGTACTGCGTCCCGATGTCGAACGTCTCGACGATCCGGAAGCGCTGCTCGGCCTTGAGTCGCGGCACGTCCTGGAACGGCGGATCGATGACGAAGTCGACCTGGTCGGAGGCGAGCGCGGCGAGCCGCGTGGCATCCGACTGGATCGTTACGAACGTCGCCTCGTCGACGTTGCCGCGCTTGCCCCACCAGTGAGGATTCGCAGCGAGCACGACGCGATTGTCGGGCTCGTAGCGCTTCAGCACGTAAGGGCCGGTGCCGTTCGCGTTGCGCACGGCGAACGTCTCCTGCTTCGCGTTGTAGTCCTGCGGCAGCAGCACGTCGTGCTTCGCCGCCCAGGCGCGGCTCATGATGCCGACCAGCACGAGCTTCTCGGGCAGCACGGCATCGGGGGCGGCCAGCAGGATGTCGACGGTCGCATCGTCGACGCGGCGCGCCCCGGTGACGCCGCGGAGCTGGAACGCGCGCTGCGATGTCTTGGCGAGCGCGCGCTCGATGGAGAACACGACGTCCTCCGCCGTCAACGGCGTGCCGTCGTGGAAGCGCACGCCGGGACGAAGGCGGAAGCGCCATGCCTTCGCGTCGACCTGTTGCCACGACGTCGCGAGCGAGCCCTCGAGCCGGAAATCGCGGTCGCGGTTGACGAGCCCCTCGTAGACCTGCGAGCCGATGCGCGACTGGTAGAGCAGCGCGACCGCGTGCGGATCCATCGTCTGCGGATCGTTGCCGCTCGCGATGCGGAGCGGCTTCGCCGTGACCGCGGTGACGGCCGCCATGCATGCGACAAGGACGACGACGCGGAGGCATGACGGCGCCGCCGCGTGTCCGCCGATCTCAGTGAATGACACGCGCCCTCTCGACGATCATCCGCGCAGCGTCGCTGCGGACGCCGGTCAGCGAACCGAACATCGACCCCCACGCCCCGAGCGCCGGCGATGCGCGCGAGGCGAAGAAGGCATCGACGACCTCGGTCGTCGAGTGCCGCAGCAGCTCGGCTCCCTGCAGCGTGCGCGCCATCAGCTCGCTCATCGCGCGGCCGGCGTATTCGTCGGCCAGGCCTTCGTCGACCAGGCGAGCGGCCTGACTCGCCAGCACGTCGAGGCGCCGGTCGCTGCGGCGGACGTCGGCGATCTCGTCGAAGAACGCGTCGCGGACGCGCCGGTCCCGCTGCATGGCCCGCTGCACATCCTTGCACATCATGTTCGCGGTGCCTTCCCAGACGCTGTTCAGCGGCGCCTCGCGATAAAGACGCGCGAGCGGTCCCTCCTCGATGAACCCGTTGCCGCCATGACACTGCAGCGCTTCGTACACGACCGCGGGCACGCGCGAACAGTTGAAGTACTTCGCCATCGGCGTGGCGACGCGCGCGAGCAGCCGCTCGTGCTCGTCCGCATCGAGGCGGTCGGTGGCCTTGACCGCGCGCAAGGCCATCAACGTCGCCGCTTCGACCTCCACCGCGAGGTCGGCGAGGACGTTGCGCATCATCGGCTGGTCGGCAAGCGGAGCGCGGAATGCGCGACGCGTCGTCGCGTGGTTCAGCGCGAGCGTGAGCGCCTGGCGCATGAGGCCCGCCGAGCCGATCGCGAAGTCGAGGCGCGTCAGGTGCGCATGCGTGAGGATCTCGCGGATGCCGCGGCCTTCCTCGCCCACGCGGATGGCCAGCGTATCGGCGAACTCGATTTCCGACGATGCGTTCGAGCGGTTGCCGCACTTGTCCTTCAGCCGCTGCACGAGGAACGTGTTGTAGCGGCCGTCGGGCAGCGTGCGCGGCAGGAAGAAGCAGGTGATCGCCTCGTTCACCCGGGCGAGCGTGAAGAAGCCGTCGGCGACCGGTACCGAGCAGAACCATTTGTGGCCGGTGAGCGCGTACCAGGCGGCGCTTGCGCCGTGGTAAGGCTCGGTGTGCGAGTAGACGGCGCGCGTGCGGGTCTCGCGCAGGTCGGATCCGCCCTGCTTCTCTGTCATCGCGTAGCCGACGACGACCGCGGGCTTGTCTGCCACTTCGCGGCGGCTGAACTCGTAGTCGGTTCCGACGACCTTGCGGGCCCATACGTCGAGGCATGGCTCGGCAAGGAAGCCGGCGTACGCCGAGTACGCCATCGCTGCCGGGCAGCCGGTGCCCTGTTCGACCTGGTTCCACAGATAGGCAAGCGCGGCGCGCGCGAAATGCCTCCCCGGCTCGGGCGATGTCCAGGCGAGGGCATGTACCTCGTGACGCCACGCGAGCGTCATCAGCTGGTGCCAGCTCGGGTGGTAGTCGACCCAGTCGATGCGGTTCCCGTAGCGATCGTGCGACCGAAGCTCGGGTCCGAAGCGGTTCGCGAGCCGCGCGAGCTCCTGCACCGCTTCGTCGCCTGCCAGCGCACCCAGCGCGGCGCAGCGGTCCGCGGACCACGGCGCTTCACGCGCGATCGCCTGCGTCAGAACGCGATCGCCGGTGAAGGCGTTGTAGCCGACGGCCGGGGCCGCCTGGTTGAGGACCTCGTGCGTTCGTACCGGAACGCTGTGATGCCTGAGCTCCGCGGAATCGTTCATCGTTTTCTCCTCGCTCTCGCGGCACCGGTACGATCGCTAGATGATCTCGAGGTAGCGCTTGAGCTCCCAATCGGTCACGGCGTCCTGCCACTGGCGCCACTCCCATTCGCGCGTCGCGGCGAAGTGGTCGACGAACTCGTCGCCGAACCAGTCGCGCGCCCGATCCGACGCCCGGAAAAGCTGCGTCGTCTCGATCAGCGTGCGCGGCGCGCGCGGGACGTTCTCCGCCCCCTGGTTGGTGCCGTGGATCGGCGTCGCCGTCAGCTTGAGCTTCTTCTCGATGCCGTCGAGGCCGGCGGCGAGGCAGGCGGCGAGCCCCAGATAGGCGTTCACGTCTGCGCCCGGGCAGCGCGTTTCAAGGCGGGTCGACTTCGCCGACCCCGGAATGACGCGAAAGCTCGCCGTGCGGTTGTCGATGCCCCAGGTCGGCTTCACCGGCGCCCAGAAACCGTCGACCAGCCGCTTGTAGCTGTTGATCGTCGGCCAGAACATCGGGGCGAGCTCGAGGAGCCCGGCGAGCTGTCCCGCGAGATAGCTCTCGAACGTCCTGCTCATCCCCGCACGGCCCTTCGCGTCGTGGAACAAGTTCTTCTTGCCGTCCGACAGGCTCTGGTGGATGTGACCGGAGCAACCCGGATACTGCTGGCTCCACTTGGCCATGAAGCTCGGCATGATGCCGAAGCGCGCGCCGATCTCCTTCGCGCTCTCCTTGAACAGCACCGCACGGTCGCCGGCCTCGAGCGCCTCGCTGTAGATGATGGCCGCTTCGTACACGCCGGGCCCCGTCTCGGTGTGCAGCCCCTCGATCGGCACGCCGAACGCGCCGCACTCGGCGAACAGCGCCTTCATGTAGTCGCGCGCGTGATTGGCGCGCAACAGCGAATAGCCGAACATCCCCGGGGTGATCGGCTCCGGCCCCACCCCCTTCTTCTCCGCCCACGACTGCGGCGTCTCGGCGAAGTTGAAGAACTCGAACTCGAGCGAGCACATCGGCACGACACCGAGCTTCTCGGCGCGGGCGAGCACGCGCTGGAGCACCTGGCGCGGATCGACCGGCAACGGCTCCTCGCGGCCGTCGCGCATGCGAACGAAACTCCCGAGGAAGAAGTCGACGCCGTCGTCCCACGGGACGTTGCGATGCGTCGACACGTCGATGCGCGCGACCGCGTCCGGAAACCCCTTGTGCCAGCCGGTGATCGTCGTGTTGTCGTAGCACTGGTCCTGGCTGTCCCAGCCGTAGACGACGTCGCAGAAGCCGAAGCCGCCCTCGAGCGCCGAGGCGAACTTGTCCTTGTGCACGTACTTGCCGCGCAGGATGCCGTCGATGTCGACGACCGCGACCTTCACGCGGTTGCCGGGCGATTTGCGCACGGCGGCCAGGACATCCTTCGGCGACGGGGTGGATGGCATCGATGCTCCCGAGAGGGCGGCGGCGAGGACCCGCGGCGCCGGCCGGCACGCGGATTCTAGCGGGTCGGGTGGCAGAATGGCGCGCCCGGTGCGGGCGACGACAGCACGTCGCGCCGGCACGCCCCGAGAGATCATGCACAGCTCCGCGCGTCCTGCCGTCGTCGCGTTGCACGCAGCGGTGCTGCTTTTCGGCTTCGCCGGCCTGTTCGGCCGATGGCTGGCGCTCGACCCGGCCGTCATCGTGCTCGGGCGCACGCTCGTCGCCGCGACGGCGCTCGTCGCGTTCACGCTGGCTCGCCGCACGCTCGCGCCGCCCAACGCCGGTCTCGCGACCAACGGGCTCATCCTCGCCGTCCACTGGACCGCGTTCTTCGCCGCCGTCCAGTGGTCGAGCGTGGCCACCGGCCTGCTCGGCTACGCGACGTTCCCGCTGTTCGTGCTGCTGCTCGAGCATGCGGGCGAGCGCGGCCCGTGGCGGCGGGAGGAGATCGTCGTCGTCGTCCTCGTCACGATCGGCATCGTCAACCTCGTGCCCCCGTTCGAAGCCGGCGAGCGCGCGTTCGCCGGGCTGGGCGCAGGCGTCGTCTCCGGTTTCACGTTCGCCTGGCTCGCGGTGCGCTCGAAGCGTCATGCGGCCACCCATGCGCCCGAGGTCGTCGCGCTGTGGCAGAACGCGTTCGCGGCGCTCGCGCTTGCCGCATTCGTCGCGTTGCGCGGCGAAGCGATCGCGCCGATCGACGCACGCACCGTGGCACTGATGATCGTTCTCGGCGTCGCCTGCACGGCGGGCGCGCATACGCTGTTCATCGCCAGCATGCGTCGCGTGTCGGCCCACACGGCCAGCGGGGTGGCGGCGCTCGAGCCGGTCTCCGGCATCGCGCTCGCCGCGCTGCTGATCGCCGAGCGACCGACGCTGCGCGAGATCGTCGGTGCCGTCCTGATCGTCGGCGCGGCGCTCTACGCCACGCGCCGCGCGCGCTGACGGGAAAGGCCGTTTGGTACGATGGCGCGCATGGAGATCGGCATCGTCGGCCTCGGTCGCATGGGCGGCAACATGGCGCGGCGCCTTGCGCGCGGCGGCGTTCGCATCGTCGGCTTCGATCCGGATGCGTCGGTGCGCGAATCGCTCGCCGCCGAAGGTGTGATCGAGCCCGCCGCCTCCGCGATCGCGCTCGTGCACGCGCTGTCGCCGCGTCGCGTCGTCTGGCTGATGGTGCCGGCCGGAACGACGACCGAGCTCGCCGTGCAGGAATGCTGGCCCGAGATGCAGCGCGGCGACGTGCTCGTCGACGGCGGCAACGCCAACTACAAGGATTCGCAGCGGCGTGCAGCCGCGGTGGCAACCGCTGGCGTGGAGTTCGTCGATTGCGGCGTGTCGGGCGGCGTCTGGGGACTCGACAACGGCTACGCGATGATGTTCGGCGGATCGGCGCGGGCGGCGCAGGCGGTCGAGCCGTTCATCCGCCTGCTGGCGCCGGCGCCGGACCGTGGCTGGCTGCACTGCGGCCCGGCGGGATCGGGCCATTTCGCCAAGATGATCCACAACGGCATCGAGTACGGG
>Ga0307411_10001217_pt1 | contig 10213 bp, 9 predicted proteins | sample DK1Ometagenome_2_FD_203712 | JGI IMG/M metagenome (GOLD analysis project Ga0307411, IMG submission 203712) | Maize rhizosphere microbial communities from greenhouse at UC Davis, California, United States - DK15-O-1 | ecosystem: Host-associated > Plants > Roots > Rhizosphere > Soil | place: USA...
ATGCCGGGAGCGCCCAGGCGGTCGAGCGCGCCGGCGCGAAGGCGATCGCTTCGGGAAGCGCATCGGTTGCGGGTGCCTATGGCGCTGCGGATGGCGAGGACGTTCCGCTGGAGGAGGCGCTCGCCAACGCCGGGAGGATCGTCGCCTCGGTGGGCGTGCCCGTCACCATCGATTTCGAGGGCGGTTACGCGGTCGGTGCGGACGCGGCGGCCGCAAACGTCGCCCGGCTGGCCGCCATCGGCGCGGTCGGCTGCAACTTCGAGGATCAGGTGGTCGGCGGCGACGGCATGCATCCCACGTCGCTTCAGGCCCAGCGGATCGCGGCTGTCCGCAAGGCGGTGGGCGACGATTTTTTCATCAACGCCCGGACGGACTATTTTTTGCAGGCCAAGCCGGCCGACCACGACAGCGCATTGGCCGATGCCGCCATCGAGCGGGTCAGGGCCTATGCCGATGCCGGGGCTAGCGGATTCTTCATTCCGGGACTCACCGATCTTGAGCTGGTCGAGCGGATCGTCGAGGCGTCGCCGCTGCCCGTCAACGCGATGACCTGGCCCGGAGCGCCGACGCGCGAGCAATGGGCCGGCGCGGGGATCGCGCGCATCAGCTACGGGCCGGGTCCGTTCCGCCAGATGCAGAAGTGGCTGGAGGAAGCGGCGCGGGCCGAGCTCGACTAATTCCGACTTGCCAGGCCGACGCCTGCGAGCATCGTCATCAGAAAAGGCCGGGTACCCACTCGCTTCACAGGTCCCGACTTGAGTACGCTTCTGCGGAAGATTCGCGAGGCCAGGCGGAGGAACAAGGCGACCCACAGCAATTGCCAGGCGACCGCGACGAGGTGAGGCCAGATCTCAGGCGCTTCAGCCGCGCGGGCGATCATGACATAGGGCGATGAAAGCGGGAAGGCCGCTGCCGCCAAAGCGCGGCCGCTGTCGGGCGTGCCGACGGCGATGGAGGCTATCGCGAAGATGACCACCTGCGCCATCGTCACCGGCATCGACAAGGTCTGGACCTCGCGCGCGCTCGAGGCATGGGCGCCGATGCCGAGGAAGATGGCGCCGAGCAGCAAATAGCTCATCGCGAAATAGACGATGCTCAAAATCCCGAAGACCGGCCAGCCGACCGCGGGCACGGGCAAAGCGCTGAGCCCAGTGCTGGAGATTATGGCGATCGCCGCCGCGCCGACCGATGCCCAGACGGCGATGCCGACGAGAGATGCGGATAGCATGGCAAGCAGCTTGCCTAGGAAGATGGCGTCAATCGGGACCGCAGCCGCCAGCACCTCGATCACCTTGTTCGATTTCTCCTCGATCAGCTGGGACAGGAGCATGCCAGCAAGGAGCAGGGTCAGCAGGAAGAGCAAGGACTGGCCGCCGCGTGCCGTCAGTGCTCGTCCGGAGACGGAGGCGCCGGGCGCTCGTTTGGATGCGACCACTTCGACCTCAACCGGTTGCGACACCTCCTGCATCCGCCGCGCATCGGCGACGAAGAGATTGATCTGCTTCACCGTGCCGCTGGTCCGCCGCATCGAACCGATCAGCCGGGGATTTGAGAGGCCGCCTTCAAGGACCGCGATGTAGGCGGGCTGGCTCGATTGCAGGAGCTTCTGGACCTGCTGCGGATCGCCCGACGGCCGCACCTGGCGGATGTTGATCATCGTCACCGGGCCAAGGGCGTTGGAAAGCCGCGCCCGCGCCTGATCGAGGGCCTTATAGTCCTGATCGGACGCGACGACCGCGACCGTCGGCCGCTCCGCATCGCTGCCGATCGGGGCGGTGGCCGCGCCGAACACGAAGATCATGAGCACGGGGAAGAAGGGGCCGAGCAGGAACAGGAGGAAGGTGCGCGACAGCACGGTCGCGGTGAAGTCGCGCCGGGCGATGACGAAGGCGGCGCGCAAGAGCTCCCTCATGGCGCGACCTCCTCCGGCTGGTCCATCGCTTGCGCAGCGGCGTCTCCTGCGATGGCGACGAAGGCTTCGTGCAGGCCGGGCCGTTCGATCGCCAGCGTTTCGATGCCGGCACCACCGTCGATCAGGGCCTTGAGCAGGGGTTCGGGGCCGGATTGCGGAAGCTCGAAAATCCAGTCGCCTCCTTCGTACCGCGCGCTGTCCGGCAAGGCGGCCTTCCACGGGCCGTCGGTCGCCCGGGTGCGTAGGCGGACAATCGGCCGGAGCCGGGCGCGCGCGTCATCGACACGGCCGTTGAAGGCGACTTTACCGCCCGCGATGATGGCAATCTGCTCGCACAGGCGTTCGGCGTGGGCGATGACGTGGGTCGAGAAGATAATCGTAACGCCGTCCGCCGCGCGGTTGCGGATCACGCGCTCGAGCTTGCCCTGGTTGATCGCGTCCAAGCCGGAGAAGGGTTCGTCGAGCACGATCAGGCGGGGCTCGTGGACCAAAGTGCCGAGCAACTGGACCGTCTGCGCCATGCCCTTCGAAAGGGTACGGATCGGCTTCTTCGCCCAGTCGCCGAGGCCGTTCTGGTCGAGCAGTTCGTCGGCGCGGCTCCGGGCGAGCTTGAGCGGTAGGCCGCGCAGGGCACCCATGAAGGCAATGCCCTCGCGCGCGTTCATCGCCGGATAGAGCCCGCGCTCCTCCGGCAGGTAGCCGATCCTGTGTGCGGCCTCGATCGGGCGCGAGCAGCCGAGAACTCGGCGTTCGCCCGACGAGGGCTCGATGATCCCGAGGATCATACGCAAGGTGGTCGTCTTGCCGGCGCCGTTCGGGCCCAGCATGCCGAATATGGAGCCCGTCGGGACGGACAGGCTGACGCCGTCCACGGCGCGTTTCTCGGCGAAGTCCTTCACCAGGTCCACGGCCTCGACGGCATATTCACCGGTCCAGCTGTGCGGCGAAGCCTGTCGAAGCACTGGAATTCCTTAGAGAAAGCCGCGGATGCGGCTATGCGCGCGGCAGTGGATAGGAGCCAAACACTTAAAGAGGCAATACGGGCCGAAGCTGGGCGGCTGGGCTTCGCGGCGTGCGGCTTCACGCGCGCCGATGCGGTCGACGCTTCGGGGCTCGACATTCGCCGCTGGATCGAGGCCGGACATCACGGAACGATGGGCTGGATGGAGACGCGCGCTGACCATCGCGTGTCGCCGACTGCGCTTTGGAATGAGGCCAGGTCCGCCATCGCGCTGGGCATGAGCTACGCGCCGGCGTCGGATCCCATGGCTCTGGCGGAGCAGGGCGAGCGTGGCCGCATCTCGGTCTATGCGCAGGGCAGCGACTATCACAAGACGGTCAAGAAGGCGCTGAAGGCGCTGGCACGGTTCATCGTCGAGCGGTCGCCGAGCGAGCTGAAGGTGTTCGTCGACACGGCGCCGGTGATGGAAAAGCCGCTGGCGCAGGCGGCGGGGATCGGCTGGCAGGGCAAGCACACCAACCTCGTCTCGCGCGAGCACGGCAGCTGGCTGTTCCTCGGCGTGATCCTGACTGAATTGGAGCTGAAACCGGACGCGCCGGCCGAGGAGGGGACGCATTGCGGCACATGCACGCGGTGCCTCAAGGCTTGTCCGACGGACGCGATCGGGCCGGCCCATCGCATCGATGCACGGAAATGCATCTCCTATCTGACGATCGAGCATGAGGGGCCGATCCCGGTCGAGTTTCGGGAGGCGATGGGCAATCGCATCTACGGCTGCGACGACTGCCTCGCGGTCTGTCCGTGGAACCGGTTCGCGGATGCTGCTGCGTCGAACCGGGCTTTTCTTCCGCGCGCAGAGCTGGCGGCGCCGTCGCTCGTCGACTTGCTGCGGCTGGATGACACCGCCTTTCGGGAGATGTTCGCCGGATCGCCGATCAAGCGGATCGGGCGCAACCGCATGATCCGTAACTGCCTGGTCGCCGCCGGTAACAGCGGCTCAGAGGCGTTGGTTTCGAGTGTCGAGTCCCATTTGGGCGATCCGGACCCGGTCATCGCCGAAGCCGCGGGCTGGGCGATGGACCGGCTTCAGGAGCGCAGCAGCGAGGCGATGCACTGCGGCTGAGAGGTGGCGTTGCCGCTCTGCAAGCGCGTGTCGACGTGGGTGACTCGCTCGGGCAGGCCGCCTGAGGGCGTCGGGTAGAGGTAGGCGTCGAGCACGCACGATCGGCCGCGGAACTGGAGCTTCAGGCCGGGGCCTTCGCGAACCTGCAGCGCAGGCTGGCCCATCAGCTGGATGAGCTGGCCGGCCGTCGCGCCGATCAGGTCGCTGTGCACCACCTGCGGCTTCGGTGCGACCGGGGTGGGGGTCGGCACGGTTGGCGGCGCCGGGTCTCGTGCAACGCAGCCGGCGAGTAGTAGAGCGGTGGCAACTGGGACGATGAAACGCATATGTCCTACTGTCATTGCGAGCGCAGCGAAGCAATCCAGCTTCGAGCTAATGGATTGCCGCGTCGCCTTCGGCTCCTCGCAATGACGATTGTCTGAACGAGACAGGGCCGCTAGGCGCGCGCTTTCCCCCGCAAAATCAACAGGTGCTCTCAATGACCGACTGCCGTCTCGACGTATTGTGCATCGGCAATGCCATCGTCGACGTGATTTCCGACACGACAGACGCATTCCTCGATCAGGAGGGGCTGACCAAGGGATCGATGCGGCTGATCGATGCGGAGGAGGCGGAACGGCTTTATTCGCACATGGGACCGGCGCGGGAGATCAGCGGCGGATCGGCGGCGAACACGGCGGCAGGCATTGCGGCGCTGGGCGCTCGTGCAGGCTTCATCGGCCAGGTCGCACCGGACCAGCTCGGCGCTTTCTACGAGCATGACCTGACCGCGGCCGGTGTCGAGTTCACGACCGAGCCGACGGATTTCGGAATCCCGACCGCGCGTTCGATGATCCTGGTAACGCCCGACGGCCACCGCACGATGAACACCTTCCTCGGCGCCGCGCAGCACCTTCCGGCGAGCGCGCTCGACGAGGAGCAGATTCGCTCGTCCGGTATCCTTTATCTGGAAGGGTATCTCTGGGATCCGGAGACTCCGCGCTACGCCATGGTCCGAGCGATCGAGGTGGCGCGGGAGGCTGGCCGCAAGGTCGCTTTCACCTTGTCCGACAGTTTCTGCGTCGACCGCCATCGCGATGGCTTCAACGCGCTGATCGACGGCGGACGGATCGACATCCTCTTCGCCAACGAGGACGAGATCCAGGCGATGGCCGGCGTGGCGCATGTCGAAACGGCCGTGAACGTATTCAAGGACAAGGTGGAGACTTTGGTCGTCACCCGCAGCGAGAAGGGCGCCCTCGCGACCCAGCGCGGCGAACGGGCGGATGTGCCGGCAGCACCGGTCGCCAAGGTGATTGATACGACTGGTGCAGGCGACTTGTTCGCTGCAGGGTTCCTGACGGGTCAGGCGAAAGACCTGGGTCTTGAGCAGTCGCTGAGACTCGGCTCCGTCGCCGCCGCCGAGGTCATCGCGCACTATGGCGCGCGGCCTGAGGCGGACCTCAAGGCGCTCGCTGGCGACGTCTTCGCATAAGAAAAGAGCGGCCCCGAAGGACCGCCCTCAATTCTCCTTCGGCAGTTCGGCTTAAGGCCGGATGCCGCCTTCCGTCTGGTCCTCCGGATAGAAGGCCGTCTCGTCGTCGGCCATGACGTCCTGGCCCTTGGCGAGCTGCGAGTTCCTCATTCCGTAAACGAAGTAGAGGACGATCATCGCCAGCGTGTAGTAGAGGAAGATCATCAGCACGTAGTTCGGCACGGTAGTGATCAGCCACAGGCACGACGCGATGCCGAGGATCGGAACGACCGGATAGAGGGGGACCTTGTAGCCGCGAGGCAGCTCCGGATGGGTGCGGCGCAGCCACAGCACCGACAGGCACACCACGGCGAACGCGGCAAGTGTGCCGACCGAGGTCATGTCGCCCAGGCTGTTGATGTCGAACATGCCCGCCGCAACCGCGACGATCAGGCCGACGACCAAAGTGTTGATCCACGGTGTCCGGTACTTCGGGTGAACCGTTGCGAAGACACGCGGCAGAAGGCCGTCGCGGGCCATCGTGTAGAAGATTCGCGTCTGGCCATACATGAGCACCAGGATGACCGAGGTCAGGCCGATGATCGCACCGATCTTCACCGCCTTGGCGAACCATGCCCACTCCGGTCCGAACGCGTCGACGGCGACGGCGACCGGATCGGGAACGTTGAGTTGGGTGTAGGGTACGATCAGGGTCAGGACGATCGACACGAGAATGTAGATGATAGTGCAGGCGACCAGCGACCCGATGATGCCGATCGGCATGTCCTTCTTCGGGTTGCGGGCTTCCTGCGCCGCGGTCGAGACTGCCTCGAAGCCGATGTAGGCGAAGAAGACGATCGATGCGGCGCGAAGGATTCCGCTCAGTCCGAACTCACCGTCCTTGCCGGTCGGTTCCGGGATGAACGGGTCCCAGTTGGGCGCGAACGACTGGTAGTTCTGCATGATGATGAAGCCGCCGACGATGATGAAGGCGACCAGCACCGTCACCTTGATGGCGACGATGACGTTGTTGACCTTGGCCGACTCCGAAACGCCGAGGCAGAGGAGACCGGCGAGAACGGCGCAGACCAGGAAGGCGGGCAGGTTGAAGACCGTGGTCACGGGGCTTCCGTCGACGATCACCGGCGCGCCCTCGCTGAGCAACGGATAGCCTGCAGGCCCGGTCAGTTGCGCCGGGACGTGGACGCCGATGTCGCTGAGCAAGCTGACCATGTAACCGGACCAGCCGACCGCAACGACCGAAGCGGCCAGGCCATATTCGAGCAGGAGCAAGGCGCCCATCACCCAGGCGGCGAACTCGCCGATGGTCGTGTAGCTGTAGGTGTAGGCGGAACCGGACACCGGCAAGGCCGATGAAAGCTCCGCATAGCAAAGGCCTGCGAAGGCGCAGACGATGCCGGCGATGATGTAGGAATAAAGGACGGCCGGACCGGCGTGGAGTGCCGCGGCATTGCCGGTACGGACGAAGATGCCCGCGCCGATGATGCAGCCGATGCCGAGAAATACGAGGTTCGCCGCGCCGAGCGATCGCTTCAGTTCGCTGGTTTCGGTTTCGCGCTGAACCTGCGCAACGGTTTTGCGCATGAACATGCGCCCGAGCAGTCCGCGCTCTGGAGCCGCAGTCGCCATTTATTCTCCCCTTGAATGGCAGGATTGTCTTTCGGCGCGGAGCCTAGCGGCTCCGCCTCAGAGGGCAATCCCTTACCTCGCGAGCATCGGACCGAGCGACTCTCCGCCGAAGATGTGGACATGGAGGTGTGGCACTTCCTGCCCGCCGCGCAGGCCGACGTTGGCCAGCACCCTGTAGCCCAGGGGAAGCAGCCCGGCATCGCGGGCGACCATGCCAACGGCCCTCGTCAGGCCAGCGATTTCCGCGTCCGAGGCCTTCTCCGAAAAGTCGTCCCAGGAGACGTAAGGTCCCTTCGGAATCACCAGAATATGCACCGGGGCCAAGGGGTTGATGTCGTGGAAGGCGATCGCGAAATCGTCCTCGTAGACCTTCTTCGACGGCAGCTCTCCGCGCAGGATGCGGGCGAAGATGTTGTTGTCGTCATATGGTTGGGTAGGATCGATCGGCATCGATGACTCCGTTAGCGCGTCGCTTGTCTAACCAATCGTGCCGTCCGCGACAAAGAACTTGAGACGGCTCAAAGGCTGGAGTTCGAATTGGTCATGATCATCGCCTCAATCGCCTTTGCCGTGGCACAATTGGGTTCGGTCACCGCGGTTCGGGATTCCTACCCGGACATCTCGCCGGATGGTCGCGTGCTGCTTTTCCAGAGCAATCGATCGGGCAAGCAAGCGATCTGGCTGGCCGATGAAAAGGGCGGGAACTTGCATCTCCTTTTCGACGGTGGGACGCTCGGTACGAACCCGGCGACGCCCAGATGGTCGCCGGACGGACAGTGGATCGCCTTCGCGATGCGGCCAGCCGATGCTTCCGACGAGGATGAATCGGATATCTATCGGATGCGGCGCGATGGCACCGAACTTCAGCGGCTTACGAACGCCTGGGGCGACGATTCTCATCCGCACTGGAGTGCTGATGGCAAGCGCATCTTTTTCAATTCCCCGCGCGCTACGCCTGACCGAAAGCTCGAATGGTCGCGGCAGTGGATTGATATCTATAGTATGGCTCCGGATGGCGGTGACGTTCGCAGGCACACGGATTGCCGGGCTGTCTGCACCTATCCGGTACCATCTCCGGACGGCAGGTTCGTCGTGCATCGGCAAGTCGTGCCGTCACCGGGCATCAATTGGGACACCAGTACCAGCGAACGCAATTCTGAGGTCTTTGTCACGGCTCTCAAAGGGAGCTGGTCGATAAATGTCAGCAACAGCCCGGCTTTCGACGGTTGGCCGATCTGGTCGCCGAATGGCCGCTGGATTCTGTTCGCGTCCAACCGCGCAAAGTCTGCGAATGTCGGTCAGATACTCGCCGTGCGGCCCGACGGCACGGGCCTTCACGAATTGACAGACGTTAAGCTATCCAGGGCGCAGCCGAGCCTCAGCGCAGACGGCAATCGCTTGTATTTGTATGAAAATCTTGAAACGGACAACTTCGAGATAGGCCACGTCGCAAGCATGCCGCTGATGCTGCCTTAGTCCAAACGCGCCTTGACCGGGAACGCCGCCTCGCTACCAGTTTTGATTATGAGCGGCGACGAGACTCCGGAAAGCCTCATTCCGTACGACGAGATCGTGCAGGAAGCTTTGCGCGATGTGGTCGGCCGCGTGCTCGGCCAGGTCGAGCTCACCGGGACGCTTCCGGGCGAGCATCATTTCTACATTACCTTCAAGACCAAGCTTCCGGGCGTCAGCATTCCCAAGCACCTGACGGAGCGCTTTCCGGACGAGATGACGATCGTCCTCCAGCACCGTTTCTGGGACCTGAAGGTCGAAAAGGATTCCTTCAGCGTCGGCCTGTCGTTCGGCGGAGTGCCCTCGACCCTCCACGTTCCGTTCGCGGCCGTGACCGATTTCGTCGATCCGGCGGTCGATTTCAGCCTGAAGTTCCAGGCCAACGGCGCCGACGACGAGCATGAGGACCATGAGCAAGCGGAGAACGACGCGCCGCAGGCTGTGGAAGTGACCGAAGACGGCTCGAACGTCGTGTCCGTGGATTTCACCCGCAAGAAGTGACCCGGGATGCGCTGTCCTGACCAAGGTCAGGATCCATGAATACCCGCCTTGCCAATGCCCAACCGCCGTGTTCATGGATGCTGAAACAGATTCAGCACGACAGACCAGAGGATCGATGAGCACGACGCGCACTGAAACCGACAGCTTCGGACCGATCGAGGTCTCCGCCGACGCCTATTGGGGCGCTCAGACCGAGCGGTCGATCGAGAATTTCCCCTTCGGCCCGCGCGAGCAGATGCCGCTGGAGATCGTCCACGCCCTCGGCTTCATCAAGCAGGCGGCGGCGCGGGTGAATGCCCGCATCGGCGGACTCGATCCGCAGATCGCCGAGGCGATCCAGCAAGCGGCGGCCGAGGTCGCTCGCGGTGACCTGGACAGCCAATTCCCCCTGGTCATCTGGCAGACGGGCTCCGGCACGCAGTCGAACATGAACGCGAACGAGGTGATCGCCGGGCGCGCCAACGAGAAGCTCTCCGGCAATCGCGGCGGCAAGGAGCCGGTTCATCCCAACGATCATGTGAACAAGGGGCAGTCGTCGAACGACAGTTTTCCGACCGCCTTGCACGTCTCTGCGGCGCTTGCGGTCAACGGCAGGCTCCTGCCCGCGCTCAAGACGATGCACGAGCGGCTGGTCGATCTCGCCGAGCGCTGGAAAGGCATCGTCAAGATCGGAAGGACGCACCTGCAGGACGCGACGCCGCTGACGCTGGGGCAGGAATTTTCCGGTTACGCACAGCAGATCGCCGACAATATCGATCGCGTCGAAGGCGTGATGCCGCGGCTCTACAGGCTGGCGCAGGGCGGCACTGCGGTGGGGACCGGACTCAATGCACCGAAGGGGTTCGCCGACGCCTTTGCCAAGGAAATCGCCAACCTCACGCGCCTTCCGTTCACCAGCGCACCGAACAAGTTCGCAGAACTGGCCGCGCACGACACGATGGTCGAGCTTTCGGGCGTTCTCAACACGATCGCCGTGTCGCTGACGAAGATCGCCAACGACATCCGTCTTCTGGGTTCGGGGCCGCGCTCGGGGCTCGGGGAGCTAAAGCTTCCGGAGAATGAGCCGGGCAGCTCGATCATGCCTGGCAAGGTCAACCCAAC
>Ga0307411_10001218_pt1 | contig 10212 bp, 10 predicted proteins | sample DK1Ometagenome_2_FD_203712 | JGI IMG/M metagenome (GOLD analysis project Ga0307411, IMG submission 203712) | Maize rhizosphere microbial communities from greenhouse at UC Davis, California, United States - DK15-O-1 | ecosystem: Host-associated > Plants > Roots > Rhizosphere > Soil | place: USA...
ATGGCATTGAGAGTCCGCGCCGTGTCCTCGAGCGTTTCGCCCTTCTTTACCGACGACTGCTCGACCGGCAGCGTCACCACGCTGGCGCCGAGCCGGTGCGCCGCGGTCGCGAAGGACATGAGGGTCCGCGTGGAGTTTTCGTAGAACAGGTTGAAGACGAGCTTGCCCGCGAGCCTCTTGTCCTGTCCGCGCGAATCGGATCGGTTGAGATCGAACCACGACAGGCCTGCGTCGAGGATGGCGGCAATCTGGTCGTCGCTGAGGTCGTCGATCGAGATGAGGTCCACGAGAGCGTCGCCTAAAGCCGCTGCGGCAAGTTGGCCAGCGCGTCGATGGCGCCCTGGAGTATGTGCGCGGCGGCGAGTGCATCGACCTTCTCGGCGCGCCTGGCGCGGCTGACGTCGGCCTCGATCATTGCCCGCTCGACGGCCTGCGTGGACCAGCGCTCGTCCCAGAGCAGGATCGGAAGGCCGAGCGACGTCAGGTTGCGGGCGAAGGCGCGGACGGACTGGGTGCGCGGGCTGTCGCTGCCGTCCATGCTGAGCGGCAGGCCGACGACAAGGCCGGCGATGCCTTCGCGCTGAATGAAGGAACGCAACTGTTCGAGATCGGCGGTGAACTTCGTCCGGCGGATCGTTTCCGATGGGCCGGCGAAGCTCCAGCTCGCATCGCAGACTGCGAGGCCGATCGTCTTCGTGCCCACGTCGAGCCCGGCAAGCCTTCCATGTGCGACTCCTGCCGCGAAATCGGCCGCGCTGGCCGTGATCAGCGGCGCTGCCATGCCTTCAGTCTCCGCTCCGCGTCCTGCCGGATCGCTCCCCAGAACAAAGCATAGTCATAGACGTGATAGTTGTTCCCCGGCAGCACATAGGGTCCGAGGGCAGGGGCCTCGCCTTCGAGCATGAGGAAGCCGTTCATGCAGCGCGCTCCGACCGCGCCCTGCTGCAACGTCGCCGACGAGAAATCGCCCGATGGAAGCAGCGTTCCAGGATTCGCGGAGGCCGGCGCACTGCCGCCGCGCGTGCCGGTAATCGGATTGACGCAGAGCATGTCGCGGCGGGTGCGGCGTACTCCGGTCCGGCCACGGGTCCCCTGCCATGCGTCGAGCACGAGATCGGGGTTGGCCGGCTCGGCGAATGTCTGCCACGAGAGCACACACCCCGTTTCCTCCGCATGCGTGCAGGCCCTGAGGCCCATGGCGGGCAGGTCCGCGGCGTCGCTGATCGGCCAGCCGACGACATAGGCGGCGACGAGCCGACCCTGGAGCGCCCGCCGCCGGTCGACGAGCAGGCGCGAGAGGTGCAGTGAGCCCTGGCTGTGCCCGGCAAGGACGATCGGCCCGTCAGAATTCTGCTTCAGGAACTCGTCGAACGCCGCGACCACGTCAGAGTAGGCGAGGTCGAGGGCCTTGCGCGCATCCGCACTCTTCAGGAGGAACGCGCCGTATGCCGCCTGCCGGTAGCGCGGCGCCCACACGCGCCCGGCGCTCGTCAGCGCGCTGGCCTGGCTCTGCACGAACAGGCGCAGGCGGTAGTCGCTCTCGCCGTTGGTGCGCAGCGGGGCGTTCCAGCGGTCGCGCTGCAAATAGGTGGTCGGATGGATGTAGAAGATGGCGGCGGGACGGTCTGTTGCCGGCATAACTCCCTGCGGCAGCCACTCGGACGGATTATCCGGCAAATCGGGACGAGCGATCCAGTTCTCGATCTTGGTGTAGTCTGGGCCGCTGCCGGCCTCGGCTGCCTGAAAATGACCGCGCGGCGTCGCCGTCTTGATGAGCACCTGCTGCCCGAACTGGAAGATCGCGAACGCGCCCGCGACGAAGATCAGCGTCAGGACGAAAACGATTATGAGGAAGCGGCGAGCGCACATTGGCCGGGGGTCTATTCAGCCGGTCGTCATGGAGCAAGGCGCCCGAGAATCTTCACAAATGTTCACGGTCACGAGCGCTGTTCGACAGGGTTGGGAGGGTGGCAAATGTGGATCGTGCGGCGATTCGGTCCGCACGCAAGCACAGGAATACGGCTGCAGGACAGCGATTTCTCGCAAGGCCAATGCCCGCTCCCCACCCATTGCGGACATTAAGGTACCCGGCTCGCAGCTGATTAGGTCATTCCGTGCTCGGCCGGAATCGGCGAGGGCGGACCGGCAGGCATCGCCATCAGGGTCTTCTCTTCCTCGCCTGTTTGTAGACGTTCGAGCAACGCCTCGGGATCGTACATCACGCCGACGGGATTGTTGGCGAAGGCAGGCGTCCGCATGAGGGCGGTCGCTTCCTCGACGGTTCCACAATCGACCTGGAACTCCATGCGATTACCGTCGGGGTCTGCGTAATAGAGAGAAAGCGTGGTTCCGTGATGCACTGGCCAGTAAGGGGCTATGCCGGCGCGCTTCAGCCGAGCGTAGGTGTCCATTAGGTCTCGGACGTTTGCGTAGGTGTAGGCGACGTGGTTCACGCCTATCTCGCCCCGGTTGTCGCGCGACGTGCCGCCGGGTTTCAGGACATCGAGGTTGGCGAAGGCGAACCGGTGATGCTCGTCGTCGTAGGTCAGGAACGCCAGGGCCGGATTCTCGTACACGACTTCCGCCTCGAAGACGTCGCGGTACCACGTAATCATCTCATCGAAGCGCCGCGTCATATAGACGACGTGCGCGAACTTGACCGGCTTGACCATGCCCGCTCCCCCATTCGAATGACGTAAGACGCTATGCACCGGAAACAGCGACCGGCCTCAAGGGCAGGAAAGTCCGCGGGTGCATTTCCTAACACTTCGGTTTCGCGAAGTCTTGCTCCGTCTCACATCCACATAGCCCCACCGCTTGCCGCTCCCGACCCTCGCCGCTATCGCCCCGCCGCATGTCAGTTTCCCCCGAACAGGTGCGTCATATCGCGAAGCTCGCGCGCATCGCCATGAGCGACGAGGAGATCGAGCGGCTGGTGCCGGAGCTCAACAACATCCTCGGTTGGGTCGAGCAGCTCGAGGAAGTGAACACGGACGGCGTGGAGCCGCTGACCGCGGTCGTCCCGAACAGGCTGCGCCTGCGCGAGGACAAGGTCACGGACGGCGATTGCCGCGACGAGATCCTGGCGAACGCGCCGGTTGCGGAGCATGGATTTTTCGCCGTGCCGAAGGTGATCGAGTGATGGACTGGTCCAAAATCCTCCCCGGAACGGGGAGGGGGACCATGCAAAGCATGGTGGAGGGGTCGTGCACCCTCGGAGACGGTTTCGACCCCTCCGTCAGCGCTGCGCGCTGCCACCTCCCCGTTCCGGGGAGGATTTAATGGACCTCACGTCTCTCACCATCGCCGAGCTGCGGGACGGGTTCCGATCCGGCGAGTTTACCGCTCGCGAGATCGCCGAGCAGTACAACGCGGCCGTGGCGGGAGCGCGGTCGCTCAACGCCTATACGGTCGAGACGCCAGACGATGCGCTTGCGGCGGCTGATGCGGCGGACAAGGCTCGTGGGAGCGGCAAGCTTGGGTCGCTGGCGGGCATTCCGCTGGGCATCAAGGACCTGTTCGCGACGCGCGGGGTCGATACGACCGCCGGCAGCCGGATCCTCAAGGATTTCCGGCCGCCCTACGAGAGCACGGTCACCGCGAACCTGCGCAAGGCGGGTGCGGGCATGCTCGGCAAGCTCAACATGGACGAGTTCGCCATGGGCTCGTCGAACGAGACGAGCGCGTACGGGCCGGTGATCTCGCCCTGGCGGCGGAAGGACGGGGGGAATGCACCGCTCGCACCGGGCGGATCTTCGGGCGGTTCCTCGGCGGCGGTTTCCGCCGGTATCGCTCCGGGCGCGACGGGGACGGACACGGGCGGCTCGATCCGCCAGCCGGCGGCCTTCACCGGCATTTGCGGGATCAAGCCGACCTATGGGCGCTGCTCGCGCTGGGGCATCGTCTCCTTCGCAAGCTCGCTCGACCAGGCGGGGCCGATGGCGCGGACGGTCCGCGACTGCGCGATCCTGCTCGAAGCCATGGCCGGATTCGATCCGAAGGATTCGACGTCACTTGATCTGCCGGTGCCAAAGTGGGAGGCTGGATTATCGAGCGATCTCAAAGGCAAGCGCGTCGGTATTCCCAAGGAATATCGGATTGACGGAGTCCCCGCCGACATCAATGCGCTGTGGGATCGCGGGATCGAATGGCTTTGCGATGCGGGCGCGGAGATCGTCGAGATCAGCCTGCCGCATACGAAATATGCGCTGCCGACCTATTACATCATCGCTCCCGCCGAGGCGTCATCGAACCTCGCCCGCTATGACGGTGTGCGCTACGGAATGCGCGAGGAAGGCGTGAAGACCCTCGACGACATGTATGCCGCGACGCGTGCCGCGGGCTTCGGACCCGAGGTGAAGCGGCGCATCATGATCGGCACCTACGTGCTCTCGGCCGGCTTCTACGATGCCTATTTCACGAAGGCGCAGAAGGTCCGGTCGCTGATCAAGCGCGACTTCGAGCACGCGTTCGAGACGTGCGACCTGATCCTGACTCCGACGGCGCCGTCCGCGGCATTCGCGCTGGGCGACAAGAGCGCCGACCCGATCGCGATGTATCTCAATGACATATTCGCCGTCCCTGCGAGCCTGGCTGGGCTTCCGGCCATGTCGGTTCCGGGCGGACTGGATTGCGACGGTTTGCCACTGGGCTTGCAGCTAATCGGCCGCGAGCTCGACGAGCAGGGTGTGCTAAACGCCGGGCTGGCGATCGAGGAGCGGGCTGGGTTCGATGCCAGGCCGAAGAGGTGGTGGTAAGCTTGTTGCATGCAACAACAATCGTTCGTCCTGAGCGAAGCGCGAAGCGCGTAGTCGAAGGGCGGACTGCACCGGCGCAGTGCCAGCGCCCTTCGACAAGCTCAGGACGAACGGACCTTCGCTATGGCTGATATTTCTGCACCCTACCGAATCCGCGGTGAAACCGGCGAGTGGGAGGTCGTCGTCGGCCTCGAGGTCCACGCGCAGATCACGGCGACGGCTTCGAAACTCTTTTCCGGCGCCGCGACCGAATTCGGCGCCGAGCCCAACACGCAGGTCTCGCTGATTGACGCGGCGATGCCGGGGATGCTTCCGGTGCCGAACAGGGAGTGCATCCGGCAGGCGGTGCGCACGGGCATGGCGCTCGACGCGAAGATCAATCGTTGGAGCCGCTTCGACCGGAAGAACTATTTCTACGCGGACCTTCCGCAGGGCTACCAGATCAGCCAGCTGTTCCATCCCTTGGTGGGCGAGGGCGAGGTGGAGATCTTGCTCGACGAGAAGGACGAGAGCAGCGCCAAGCGTGTCGGGATCGAGCGGATTCACGTCGAGCAGGACGCCGGCAAGCTAATGCACGACCAGCATGCGACCATGTCCTACGTGGACTTAAATCGCGCGGGCGTCGCGCTGATGGAGATCGTGTCGCGGCCTGACATGCGTTCCCCTGCGGAAGCAGGTGCTTATCTGAGGAAGCTGAGAGCCATCCTGCGCTATGTCGGATCGTGCGACGGCAATATGGAGGAGGGCTCCATGCGCGCCGACGTCAACGTCAGCGTGCGCAGGCCCGGCGATCCGTTCGGCACCCGGACCGAGACGAAAAACGTGAACTCGGTGCGGTTCGTGATGGCCGTGGTCGAGCACGAAGCAAAGCGCCAGGTCGAGCTTCTCGAGGAAGGTGGCGTGGTCGCCCAGGAGACTCGTCTGTACGACCCTGACAAGAACGTGACTCGGCCGTTGCGGTCGAAGGAAGACGCGCACGATTACCGCTATTTCCCCGACCCGGACCTCCTTCCGCTGGAGCTGGACGATGCCTTTATCGAGGAGTGCAAAACGTCGCTTCCGGAACTGCCGGACGCGAAGCGCACGCGGTATGAGGGTCTCGGCATAACGCCATACAATGCCAGCGTTTTGACCGCGGAGGTCGAGACCGCGCGCTGGTTCGATGCATTGCTCGAAGCAGGCGCGGCGCCAGCGCAGGCCTCGAACTGGGTGGTGGCGGAGCTGTTCGGAGCGTTGAATCGCCTCGGCAAAGGCATTGAGGAGTCGCCTGTTTCGCCCGCACAGGCGGCCGAGCTGCTCGGGCTCGTGGCCGACGGCACGATCTCCGGCACCATCGCCAAGCAGGTGCTCGAGATCATGCTCGAAACCGACGAGGCACCGGGCGAGATCGTCGAGAAGCGCGGGCTCAAGCAGACGTCAGATACCGGCGCGATCGATGTGGAGATCGGCAAGATCCTCGTCGCGAACGGCGAAAAGGTCGAGCAGTACAAGGCCGGGAAGCAGCAGCTGTTCGGCTTCTTCGTCGGCCAGGTGATGAAGGCCATGCAGGGCAAGGCCAACCCGCAGGTGGTGAACGAGCGGCTGCGGGCGAAGCTGGACTGATCCCGCACTGCTGCTTACGCAGCCGCATGCGAAAGTTTTTCCGTCTTATCCTGTCCGCGGCGCTGGCGTCGGCGGCTACGCAGTCTCCTGCCCAGACCCGACCGCCGGCGACCGGAACGCCGAAGCTCCTCGTCGTCATTTCCATCGACCAATTCTCGGCCGATCTGTTCGACGAGTATCGCCCGCACTTCACGGGTGGGCTTGCCCGGCTCGCTCGCGGAACGGCATTCAGCAACGGCTACCAGGCTCATGCGGGGACCGAGACGTGTCCCGGCCATTCGACCATCCTCACTGGTTCGCATCCGGCGCACACCGGGATCATCGCCAACGTCTGGATCGACCAGTCTCTCACGCGCTCCGACCGTACCGTCTATTGCGCGGAGGACGAGCGCGTGCCGGGCTCGTCGACCACGCACTACACCGTGTCGCCGATGCATCTGCGCGTGCCGACGCTCGGCGATCTGCTGAAGCAGCAATCGCCCGCGAGCCTCAACGTCGCCGTCGCCGGCAAGGACCGGGCGGCGGTGATGATGGGCGGCCACAACGTGGACCAGCGCTGGTACTGGGACGGCAAGACCTTCTCGACCGATCTGAAGTCGGCGGCCGTACCGGCAACAGTGACGAAGGCGAAGGCAGCCGTAGCGGCGGCGATCGCCACGGCGCGCCCGCCTCTCGACGTGCCGCCGTTCTCCCAGGCGAAGTCCGCGCCGGTCGCCGTCACTCCGGAGCTGACCGTCGGCAACGGGCGCTTTGTCCGCGCGGCCGGTGACGTCAGGGCCTTCCGCGCGTCGCCCGAGCTGGACGGCGCGGTGCTCGCGATTGCTGCCGGATTGATTCAGGAGATGCGGCTTGGCCGCGACAACGCTCCCGACGTGCTTTCCGTCGGCCTTTCCGCCACCGATTATGTCGGCCACGGCCTGGGACCTGGGGGCGGGGAGATGTGCCTCCAGATGCTGTCGCTCGACCGCAGCCTCGGCGATTTCTTCCGCACGCTCGACGCTGAGAAGATCGACTATGCCGTTGTTCTCACGGCCGATCATGGCGGCGTTGATATTCCGGAGCGCCTTCGCTCGAAGGGCATCGCCCAGGCCGCCCGCGCGGACCCGGCGCTCGGGACCGCCGATATCGGCAAGGCCATTGCGGCGAAGCTGCACCTGAACGGTCCGGTGCTTCTCGGCGACCTCGCCAGCGACGTCTGGATCGACCGGTCGCTCAGCCCCAGGGATCGCACGCGAGCCGAGCGCGAGGCAATCGCGATCTACAAGGCGCATCCGCAGGTTGAGGCCGTGTTCACGGCTCGGCAAATCGCCCGAATGCCCTTGCCGACGCGCTCGCCGGACAGTTGGTCGATTGCCGATAGGGTCCGCGCCTCGTTCGACCCGCAGCGGTCCGGCGACATCTACGTCGTGCTGAAGCAGGATGTCTCGCCGATCGCAAAGCCGGGCCCTGGCTATGTTTCGACTCACGGGAGCGTGTGGGACTACGACCGGCGGGTCCCGATCCTGTTCTGGCGTCGCGGCATGACGTCATCTAGCAGGCCGGACCATATTGCGACGGTGGACATCCTTCCAACGCTCGCCGCCGAGATCGGAGTGCCGCTCTCGCGACCGCTCGACGGCCATTGCCTGAGCATTCAGGGAGTCACCTGCCCAAGCCGTTAGATCGTTCTTTTAACTATACTTTTTCCGATCCTTTCACCCGGCGTTCAGGATTCGCGCCCCATTGGAATGGGGGCAGCGGCGTGCAATAGTCGTGCGTCGGGGGAGAGGTTATGCGCAGGATCGGGATAGCGCTGGCGCTGGCCCTTAGCGTTGCGGGCTCGGGCTGCGTCCAGACGCGCCAGTATGCGGACGTGCAGTTCACTCCGCCGCGGGGCGATTACCGGCTTCTGGTCATGCGTCCGGACGTGAACGTCAACGCGCTGACGACCGGCGGCGTGGCCCAACCTCGGGCCGACTGGACCGAGCAGGCGCGCAACAACATCATCCAGGCGCTTCGGGCGCAGCAAGGCGATCTCGGAGGCAAGGTCCTCGTCCTTTCGCGGCGGAACGAGCTGACCGGCATCAGCGCCGACGAGGTCGCCGACCTCGAGCGGCTGCATTTCGCGGTCGCCCAATCGATCGCGCTTCACAAATATTCCGGAGAATCCCTCCCGACCAAGTACGGCAAAGGACTCGATTACACGCTCGGGGAGGACGCCGTCGCTCTCGGACGGCGCACCGGCTACGATTACGCGCTCTTCGTCTATGCCGAAGACAATATCGCCTCGACCGGTCGCACCGCCTTGCAGGTGCTCGGCGTGGCGGGCTGCTTCATCGGGTTTTGCGCGCCGAGCGGCGGGAGCAACCAGTTCGCCTATGCCTCGCTGGTGGACCTGAGGACCGGCGAAGTCGTGTGGTTCAACGTCCTTCAAACCGGAAGCCAGCTTCCCGGAGTGACCTTCGGGGACATCCGCAACCAGCAGGGCGCCGCGCAGATGGTCGAACGCCTGCTCGGACGGATGAAAGCGGGGCGGGAAATCCGCAAGGCTCAAGCTGCCGCGGAGAAGAAGTGATGTGCGTGCGCTGCGCAATGAGCCGCCGCTCGCTGCTCGTCGGAGGCGGGGTCGCCGCTGCCTCTCTCGCGACGGGGGTCGCCGGTGCGCGGATTCTCCCGAGGGACATGGTCCCCCTGATCGGGCCGGGGTTCAAGCCCACCGACACCGACGAGATCGGGCTCTGGGGCCTCATGGATCGGGTGGAAGAGGAGATCTCCGGGTCGAACCTGCTGATCAAGGATCCCGAGATCGTCTCCTATTTGCAGGAGATCATCGGCCGCGTCGGCGGCCCGGCCGCCAAGGACATGCGCATCTATTTGGCGCACGTGCCGGACTTCAATGCGATGATGTTCCCGTCGGGCTTCTCCGTCGTCTTTTCCGGGCTGCTTCTGAGGATGCGCAACGAGGCGCAGCTTGCGGGCGTGATCGCCCACGAGTCCGGCCACTTCCTGCGGCGGCACATGATCCGGTCGTGGCGCGACCAGAAGCGCAAGAGTGACCTGTTCGCAATCGGCGCGATGGTCGCGGGCGTCGCGGGAGCGGGAGCCGGCGTCTATCTGGGCGATTACGTCCAGCTCGCACAGTTGGCCACCATCCTCTCGCTCTTCCAGTACAGCCGCGCAATGGAGGCCGAGGCCGACGCCATGGGCGCACGGCTGATCTCCGAAGCCGGCTATCCTCCGATCGAAATGGCGAACGTCTGGGAGCAGCTGATCGGAGAGGAGAATGCGAGCGCGCGCTACCGGCGCAAGCGTCGTGAGCGCGGGTCGCTTTTCGACACCCACCCGTCACCGGAGTCGAGGATGGCGGACCTCCGCATCTCGGCGCAGGAGGTCACCGTTCCCGGCAAGACGTACGACAACGGCCGCGCCCGCTATCTCAAGACCATCGCGCCGATCCGCCGCATGCTGCTCGACGACCAGGTCAGGCTCAACGACCCGGGCGCAAGCCAGTATCTGCTCAACACGCTCGCACTGGACGGGTGGAACGGAACCCTTCGTTATTACGAAGGGGAGGTCTGGCGCCTGCGTAACCGAGCAGGCGACGAGGCGCGGGCAGCGCAAAGCTATGCAGTCGCGGTCGCCTATCCGGACGCGCCGCCCGAAGCGTGGCGGTCGCACGGGCTGGAGCTCATCAAGCAGGGCCGAGGCGGCGAGGGGAAGGCGGCGCTGAGCCGTTACCTCCAGATGAAGCCGGCCGCCCCGGACGCGCCGTTCATCCGGCAGATGATCAGCTAGGAAAAAGAGCAATGCGCAGGTTCAAGCTGGCAATCGCCGCGGCTCTCCTTCCGCTCACCGCCTGCACGGGTTTGGGGGA
>Ga0307411_10001219_pt1 | contig 10209 bp, 10 predicted proteins | sample DK1Ometagenome_2_FD_203712 | JGI IMG/M metagenome (GOLD analysis project Ga0307411, IMG submission 203712) | Maize rhizosphere microbial communities from greenhouse at UC Davis, California, United States - DK15-O-1 | ecosystem: Host-associated > Plants > Roots > Rhizosphere > Soil | place: USA...
GGGCGAGGGTGCGCTGGCCTGGCTCAACGGGCGCGACCTGCGGCTCAGGGAGGTTGCGGCCAGCCTGAAGGCCTCACCGGAGGAAGTGCCCGGACGCGTGGCCGCGCTGGTCGACAATGCGCGGCGCTTGGAACGCGAATTGGCGGAGGCCAGGAAAGCTCTGGCGATGGGAGGTGGCGGCAAGTCGGCCGAGGCCGGCCCGGAGCAGCTTGGCGGTTACTCCTTCCTCGGCCAGGTCGTCGAAGGCCTCGATCCCAAGGGCTTGCGCGGCGAAGTCGATAGCATGAAGCAGCGCCTGGGCAGTGGCGTTGCGGCCCTGGTTGCGATCAACGAAGGCCGGGCGAGCGTGGCCGTGGGCGTCACGGACGACCTTGTCGACCAGGTATCGGCAGTTGACCTCGTCAAGGCCGCGGTCGCCGCATTGAGCGGGCAGGGCGGCGGCGGACGTCCCGACATGGCCCAAGGCGGCGGTCCCGATGGATCGAAAGCCGATGAGGCGCTTAAGGCCGTTCGTGATGCGCTGGAAAAGGTGGCGGCTTAGCCTGGCGCCGAATCCCTGACTCGCCGCCGGCCGAGGCTCGGCGCAACCTCCAGCTCGCCCGCCTTCATGATTTCATCGCGCAGCACGCTGCGTTTCTCGTGAATGCTCGCGATCACGGGCCCCATCGCTACGCCGATATCGACTAGCACTGCCTCGGACAGTTGGAGCGATGCTTCGAGCGCCTCCGGCACCGCGTCGGTAACACCTGCGCGATATAGCGCCGCGGCATGGTCCGTATCCCGGGCCCGGGCGATGATGGGGAGGGCGGGGTGCTCGGCCCGGAGGCGCTTGGCGATACGAGCGGTCAGCACCGGATCGTCCATGGTGAGCACCACCGCGAGCACCTTGTCGAGGTCCAGCTTTTCGGTGAGTTCGCGTCTCGACACATCGCCGTAAATCACGGAATAACCGGCATTTCTGGCGTCCATGAAACCATCGATGTCGCTTTCAACGGCGAGATAGGGGCGCTTATGCTCGACCAGCATGTCCGCGACCATCCGGCCAACGCGGCCAAAACCGAATATAACGGTTCGGCCATGGGTCTCGGCCGCAGGCTGGCTGGCGAGGGCGGTGCGATCGACGCGGCGTGCGGCAAGACTTCCGAGACTTGCGAGCAGGGGTGTGACGGTAAGGCCGATGGCGGTTGCGGCCGACCAGAAGGCCACCGTGTCGCCACGAAGGATCCCGACCGCACCTGCAGCACCGAGCACGATCAGGGTGGTTTCCGAAGGACTGGCCATCAACAGTCCGGTTTCGGCAGCAACGCCCGGCCGCGCTCCGGCCATGCGCAGAAGGGCGCCCGTCACGATCGCCTTAACGAGGATGACGGCGGCAAGCGCGCCAAGCAGTTCCGGCCAGTTCCTGAGAAGATCGCCCACGTCGATCCGCATTCCGACAGTGATGAGGAATACCCCGAGCGCGAGGCCCTTGAAGGGCTCGGTGACCACTTCGACTTCGCTTCGATAGTCGGTCTCGGCGATGACGAGGCCTGCGAGCAGGGCACCGAGGATCGGCGAGAGGCCGACCGAAGCGGTGACCGTCGCGGCGAGGATCACGACCAAGAGCGAAATAGCGAGGAACAACTCGGGCTTTTTCGATCGCGCCGCCTGGGCGAACAGGCCGGGCAGGATGAAGCGGCCGACGACCAGAATGGCGATGACGACCAAAGTTCCCTCGATCGCGACTTGGCCGAGCCCGGCCGCCGCCGCCCCGCCCGCTGCTCCGATCAGGAACAGCATGGGGACCAGCGCAAGATCCTCGAACAGCAGCATCGAGAGGGCGGCGCGACCGACGGCGCTCTGCGTACCGGATATCGGCAGGACGAGGGCGGTGGAGGACATGGCGAGCGCCAGGGATAGCCAGAGCGCCGGCTGCGCATCCCACCCGAACAGCCATAGCGTGCCGCCGATGAGCGCGGCGATCACCAGCATTTCCGCGGCGCCGATGCCGAACACTTGTCGGCGCATGGCGAACAGGCGGCGGAAGCTTAGTTCGAGCCCGATGGAGAAGAGCAGAAGGACGATGCCCAGTTCAGCAAAGGGCGCGATCCCTTCCGGGTCCGTGATCGAAACCCATTCCAGCCAGGGATAGCGCCCGGTCAGCGCGCCAAGCCCGAAGGGCCCGGCGACGATGCCGACCAGGATGAAGCCGATCACCGGGTTGATCTTGAACCGGGCGAAGGTCGGGATGACGATCCCTGTCGCGCCCAGGATGGTGAGCGCGTCGCTTAACGCCGGTGTCATGTGAATTCCGCCCGCCATGCTTTCTTGAAGCACGGCGGGCGGCGTCTGTCGATTAAGCTCCGACGGTCTCGACGGCCATTGCCGCCTCGAGGTTCTCGCGGATCGCCTCGAAGAATTGCTCCGTGGTCATCCAGGCCTGTTCGGGGCCGACCAACAGCGCCAGGTCCTTCGTCATCTTGCCGCTCTCGACGGTCTCGATGCAGACGCGTTCGAGCGTCTCGGCAAAGCGGATCACTTCGGGCGTGTCGTCGAACTTGCCGCGGAACTTGAGGCCGCCAGTCCAGGCGAAGATCGAGGCGATCGGGTTGGTCGAGGTCGCCTTGCCCTGCTGATGCATGCGGAAATGGCGGGTGACGGTGCCGTGCGCCGCCTCGGCTTCGACCGTCTTGCCATCGGGCGTCATCAGGATCGAAGTCATGAGACCGAGGGAGCCGAAGCCTTGGGCGACCAGGTCCGACTGGACGTCGCCGTCATAATTCTTGCAGGCCCAGATGAACTTTCCGCTCCATTTGAGCGCCGAGGCCACCATGTCGTCGATCAGGCGGTGCTGATATTCGATCCCGGCTTTCTCGAACGCCGCCTTGAAATCGGCGTCATAGATTTCCTGGAAAATGTCCTTGAAGCGGCCGTCATAGGCCTTGAGGATCGTGTTCTTGGTGCTGAGATAGACCGGCCATTTGCGCTGCAGGCCGTAGTTGAAGCTGGCCCGGGCAAACGCGCGGATTGAATCGTCGAGATTGTACATCCCCATGGCGACACCGGCGTCAGGGAAGTCGAACACTTCATGCTCGATCTCGTCGCCATTCTCGCCGACCCATTTGATGGTCAGCTTGCCCTTGCCGGGGATGCGGAAATCGGTCGCCTTATACTGGTCGCCGAATGCATGGCGGCCGACGACGATCGGGTCGGTCCAGCCCGGGATCAGGCGGGGGACGTTGGCGATGACGATCGGCTCTCGGAAAACGACCCCGTTCAGGATGTTGCGAATGGTGCCATTGGGCGACTTCCACATCTTCTTGAGGCCGAATTCCTCGACCCGGGCCTCATCGGGCGTGATGGTCGCGCATTTGACGCCGACGCCATGCTTCTTGATCGCCTCCGCCGCCTCGATCGTGATCCGGTCGTCGGTCTCGTCGCGCTTTTCGATGCCGAGGTCGAAATAGATGAGGTCGATATCGAGGTAGGGCTGGATCAGCCGTTCGCGGATCCATTGCCAGATGATGCGGGTCATCTCGTCGCCGTCGAGCTCGACGACGGGGTTCTTCACCTTGATCTTGGCCATGGCTGCTTGCTTTCACGCGAATGAGGGGTCGCGGCGCGCCTTAAGCAAGCGGGCAGGGATAGGCAACCGCGCGGATTGCGGGGCGTTGCTCTTGCCCGTAAGGAACGCCGCATGGCCGAGATCGACAAGCCCAACAGCCACCTGACGACGGTCAAGTGGCGCTTCCCATCGGTGCATCCCGAAGGACGCAAATTTACGCTGATCGCCGCGTTCGCGACTCTGGCGACCTATACGATGATCAGCCATTTCCTGGGCTGGTTGCTGGTATTGGTGACGATTTGGGTAGCCGCATTCTTCCGCGATCCAATCCGCACGACGCCGCAGGATTCCGACCTGATTCTTGCCCCGGCCGATGGTTTGGTGACGATGATCAGCCGGGTCCCGGCGCCGCTTGAGCTGGCCGGGGAGGGTGGCCTGACCGGCGAATTCACCCGCGTCTCGATTTTCATGAGCGTGTTCGACGTGCACATCAATCGAACGCCGATCGCCGGCATCGTTCGCCGTGTCGCCTATGTGCCGGGGAAATTCCTCAACGCAGACCTCGACAAGGCGAGCGAGGATAATGAGCGCCAGCATTTCCTGGTCGAGCGTGAGGATGGGCTGAAAATCGGCTTCACCCAGATCGCCGGGCTGGTCGCGCGCCGTATCATGTCGTTCGTCAAGGAAGGAGACCGGGTGGTCGCGGGCGAGCGGATTGGTCTCATCCGCTTCGGGAGCCGGGTCGACGTCTACTTGCCGGCCGGGACCGGCTCGCAGGTGTTGTTGGGCCAGCGCACCATCGCCGGAGAGACGATCCTGGGAGCCGTGGGCGTCGATCCGCAACGTATCGGCGCCAGCCAGTGAGCGATTATCCGGAGCGGCGCGGAATCCCGTTCCGGGCCTTCGTGCCCAATGCGATCACCGTGCTGGCACTGTGCTTCGGCCTGACTGGAGTTCGCTTCGGGATCGGCGGGGAATGGGAGAAAGCGCTCGGGTCGATCATCGTTGCTGGCGTTCTCGACGGATTCGACGGCCGCATCGCCCGGCTGCTCCGGGCCAACAGCAGGTTCGGCGCCGAACTTGATTCGCTCAGCGATAATATCGCGTTCGGCACGGCACCGGCGCTGATCCTCTTCCTGTGGTCACTGCAGAGCGCGCCGCGTTTCGGATGGATCGCCGCGCTTGCGCTGGCGGTCTGCTGCGCGCTCCGATTGGCGCGGTTCAACGCACGTATCGACGCCGACGATCAACCGCACAAGTCGGCCGGCTTCAATACCGGCGTTCCGGCGCCGGTGGGCGCAGGATTGGCATTCGTCCCCATCTATCTGTGGCTGATCAGCGGCAACGATTGGCTTCGCAGCTGGCAGCTGGTCATGCCCTGGACATTGTTCATCGCGGTGATGATGATTTCGAGCGTCCCGACCTACACTTGGAGCTCGATCCGCATCCGCAGGGGCTGGCGGCTCTTCGCACTCGCAGGGGTGGCGGTCCTCGGAGCGGCACTCATCAACGAACCGTGGATCACCTTGCTGACGATATCGGTGATTTACCTGGCGCTGCTGCCGTTCAGCATCGCTGGATATGCGCGGGTCAAGCGGCGGCGCGCATCGCAGGTTGCGTCCGCATCGGCCGCGACGCCGAATAGCGTGGGCTAAGGCGAACCGTTACCGGCCCCACCGAGGCGGAATGTTGAGAGGCCCAGCTGTGTCCCTGGAGCGCGGCAGCCATCTTGCTCCTCTCGGCCTGGAACATGCGGGCGAGCATCAGGATCGCAAATCCCAACAGGGCAAGGGTCGCTACGATTGCAAACATCGGCGGTTTTCCTTCCGTTTCGCGCTGAACAGTTCAGGAACGGCTTTCGTTCCGAAACGGGTCGGCATATCCTTCAATGCGGACAATGTTCTGCAAATGTTCCGACGATGTCAATCGCCTTTGTTCTTCCTATGTTCTTTCAGCCCCCGGTCAGACCGGAAGTGCTTGAAATCCCGCCCATCATCCTTTAGGGGCCGCGCCATCCCACAGACGGACTCACCATAGCGGTGCCGGTCGCAAGACCGGTTACTCGGGTCCGTCGAGGCACAACCGCGAAGGAGTTATCCCTATGGCGACCAATGTCGTCACCATGCAGCAATTGCTCGAAGCCGGGGCCCATTTCGGCCACCAGACCCACCGCTGGAACCCGCGGATGAAGCCGTACATCTTCGGCGACCGCAACGGCGTTCACATCATCGACCTGTCGCAAAGCGTTCCGTTGTTCGCCCGCGCCCTCGATTTCGTCCAGCAGACGGTTGCCCGCGGGGGCAAGGTCTTGTTCGTCGGCACCAAGCGCCAGGCTCAGGACGCGGTGGCGGAAGCGGCTCGTGTTTCGGGCCAGCATTTCGTCAACCACCGCTGGCTCGGTGGCATGCTGACCAATTGGAAGACGATCTCCAACTCAATCAAGCGCTTCAAGAGCCTTGAAGAGCAGCTGTCGGGCGACACCGCCGGCCTCACCAAGAAGGAAGTGCTCCAGTTGACCCGCGAGCGCGACAAGCTTGAGAACAGCTTGGGCGGCATTCGCGATATGGGCGGCCTTCCCGACGTCATGTTCGTCGTCGACACCAACAAGGAAGAGCTGGCCATCAAGGAAGCCAACGTCCTTGGCATTCCGGTGATCGCGATCCTCGATTCCAACTCGAACCCGCAGGGCATTGCCTTCCCGGTTCCGGGCAATGACGACGCCAGCCGGGCGATCCGCCTCTATTGCGAAGCGGTGGCCAACTCAGCTTTGGCCGGCAAGACCGGAGGAGCCGCGTCGCGCGGTGAAGACATCGGCGCGATGGCCGAGCCGCCGGTCGAAGCGGCGCTCGAGGCTTAAGCCCTTTCGCGAACGACTTTCGGGGCGTGTTGCGGGGGGCTTGGGCTTCCCGCGACGCGCCCCATATTCCCATCTGGAGGATTTGACATGGCTGAGATCACCGCTGCTTCGGTGAAGGAACTGCGCGAGCGCACGGGCGCCGGCATGATGGATTGCAAGAAGGCGCTGGCCGAGAACAATGGCGAGCTGGAGGCCGCGGTCGACTGGCTGCGCGCCAAGGGCCTTGCCGCAGCCGCCAAGAAGGCCGGCCGGACGGCCGCAGAGGGCCTGGTCGGCGTCGCCGTCGAGGGAACTAGGGGCGCGGTGGTCGAAGTCAACTCGGAAACCGACTTCGTCGCCAAGAACGAGCAGTTCCAGGAATTTGTGCGCGAAGTGAGCAAGCTGGCGCTTGATGCCGGCGGCGATGTCGAAGCCTTGAAGAGCGCGGCCTATCCCGGCGGCGCGACGGTTGCGGACAAGCTGACCGACAACATCGCCACCATTGGTGAGAACCAGTCGCTGCGCCGTACCGCGGTCCTCGAAGTGCCCGAGGGCGCAGTGGTCAGCTACGTCCACAATGCCGCGGCTCCAGGCATGGGCAAGATCGGCGTGCTTGTCGCGCTGGAAAGCCGCGCGCCGGCCGAGGCGCTGCAGGCGCTGGGCAAGCAAATCGCCATGCACATTGCAGCCGCCAACCCGCTGGCGCTCGACGCAGAAGGACTCGACGCGAGCCTGCTCGAGCGCGAGCGCGCGATCGCTATCGAAAAGGCGAACGAGAGCGGCAAGCCGGCCAACATCGTCGAGAAAATGGTCGATGGTACGATGGCCAAGTTCCGCAAGGAGCATTCGCTGCTCAGTCAGCTATTCGTGATGGACAACAAGACGCCGGTCGCCGACGTCGTCGCCGCCGCCTCCAAGGAAGCGGGTTCGCCGATCACGTTGAAGGCGTTCGAGCGCTTCCAGCTTGGCGAGGGCATCGCGAAGGCTGAAAGCGACTTCGCGGCGGAAGTCGCGGCGGCCGCTGGCGTCCAGAAGGACGAGCCGGTCGCCTGAAAGGACCGCAGGCCGCTGTGAAATGCGGTTGGCAGAGGGGCGGGTGCGCCGTAAGAGCGCATCCGCCCTTCGCGTGTCTGGGCCAAATGAGAGGATTAGTCCGCCTATGCCCCGACCGAGCTTCCATCGCATCCTGCTGAAGCTGTCGGGCGAGGCGCTGATGGGGTCGGGCCAGTTCGGGATTGATCCCGATACCGTGGCCAACCTTGCCGCCGAGGTGAAGGCGGCGAAGGATCAGGGGCTTGAAATCTGCCTCGTAATTGGCGGCGGCAATATCTTCCGCGGAATGGCCGGCGCGGCGAAGGGTATGGATCGTGCCCAGGCCGACTATATGGGCATGCTGGCTACGGTCATGAACGCGCTCGCGTTACAGAATGCGCTGGAGCAGATGGGCGTCGAGACCCGGGTTCAGTCCGCGATCAAGATGGACCAGGTCTGCGAGCCGGTCATCCGCCGCCGAGCCGAACGGCACCTGGCGAAGGGCAGGGTGGTAATCTTCGCCGCAGGAGTCGGCAGCCCCTATTTCACCACCGACACCGGCGCCGCTCTCCGCGCCGCCGAGATGAAATGCAGCGCGCTGTTCAAGGGGACCAGCGTCGACGGCGTCTACGACAGCGATCCCAAGCAAAACCCGGAGGCGGTGCGCTACGACGGGATCGGCTTCGACAAGGTCCTTGCCGACGACCTCCGCGTCATGGACGCTTCCGCGGTCGCGCTGTGCCGCGACAACGACATTCCGATCGTCGTGTTCAACATCCGCCAGCCCGGCAATCTTGCCGAGGTGCTGGCGGGGCGGGGAACCGCGACGATCGTGACGAACGAGGAGTAATCGGATGCCAGCCTATGACAAAAACGATCTCAACCGGCGAATGCACGGGGCGCTCGATAACCTGAAGCACGATCTCGCGGGCCTTAGGACGGGCCGTGCCTCGACGGCGTTGCTCGATCCGATCCAGGTCGAGGTTTATGGCGCGAACATGCCGATTAACCAGGTCGCGACGGTATCGGTACCCGAACCTCGCACCATCTCCGTCCAGGTCTGGGACCGAAGCAATATCACGTCGGTCGAAAAGGCCATCCGCAATGCCGGGCTCGGCATCAACCCGATCGTCGACGGCCAGCTGATCCGGCTGCCGATCCCCGACCTGACCGAGGAGCGGCGCAAGGAACTGGCGAAGCTGGCCAGTCAATATGCGGAGAAGGCCCGCATCGCGGTTCGCAACGTGCGCCGCGACGGCATGGATGCGCTCAAGGCGGACGAGAAGAAGCATGAGATCAGCGAGGACGAACATAAACGGCTCGGCGTCGAGGTTCAGAAGATGACCGACGACACGATCAAGGAGATCGACGCCGCGGCGCACTCGAAGGAACAGGAAATCCTCGGCAAGTGAAGCCAAGCCCCGCCCCGATCGAGGGGGCGGCCTTTCCCGGCGACGCTGACGGAAGGGCTCCCCGCCATGTCGCCATCATCATGGATGGTAACGGACGCTGGGCTGCAAAGCGCGGCCTGCCGCGTGTCGCCGGACATCGCGCCGGTGCGGAAGCGGTTCGCAAGATACTTAAAGCCGCCGTCAAGGAAGGCGTCGAAGTCCTTACGCTCTATGCTTTTTCGTCCGAGAATTGGCGGAGATCGGAAGAGGAAGTCAGCGATCTCAAGGGCCTTCTCGGATATTATCTCGAACGCGAGCTCGACGAGCTGTCGCGCCAGGGAGTGCGGCTCAGGCTGATCGGCGATCCTGCCGCGTTCGGCCCTCAGCTGGTGGAGCGGCTGGAGCGCGCGGTTGAACGCACCGCGGCGAACGATCGGCTGACGCTCGTCGTCGCGCTCAACTATGGAGCGCGCGGCGAAATTGCCGCTGCGGCCCAAAAGCTCGCCGCCAAGGCGGTTGCGAATGAGCTCTCACCGGGCGAGATTGATGAAACCGCGGTCGGCGCGGAGCTAATGACCAGCGACCTGCCGGAGCTGGATCTCTTGATCCGCACGTCAGGCGAGAAGCGGCTTTCGAACTTCCTGCTGTGGCAGGCCGCCTATGCAGAGCTGATTTTCATCGACACGCTATGGCCCGACTTCGATGAAACCGCCTTTCGCGACGCGCTCGAAGAATATGCCGGTCGGCAGCGCAGGTTCGGCGGCCGATGAGGGAATTGGCGACCCGCACGGCGGTCGGGATTATCCTGATCCTCATTGCGCTGAGCTCGGCGGTACTCGGCGGCTGGCCGTTCGCGATCCTCGTCGCGGCGGTGGCGACCATCATGTACCTCGAATGGTGGCGAATGGTCGGGCGCTGGGGCCTCGCGTGGAAGCTCTACGGCTTCATTTACTGTTTGTTGCCCGCCCTTTCGCTGTTGTGGATCCGCGAACGTGCCGAATATTCGGAAATCGGCTTGGGATTCGACCTTCTGATCTGGGTATTCCTGGTCGTCTGGTCGACCGACATCGGCGCCTATTTCGCGGGACGGACGATCGGCGGACCAAAGCTTGCGCCCTCTATCAGCCCCAACAAGACGATCGCCGGGCTGATCGGCGGGGTGATTGCCGCGACGATCTTGGCCGGATTTTGGGTTTATGCCGTAAAACTGCCCGCGATGCTCCTCTGGCTTGCGGTCCCGCTCGCCGTATCTGCGCAGCTTGGCGACCTGTTCGAAAGCGGCCTGAAGCGGCGCGCCAATGTGAAGGACAGCGGGACCTGGCTTCCGGGTCATGGCGGATTGCTCGATCGGCTTGACGGGTTGGTGCCGGTCGCGGTTCTCACAGCCGCATTGATGGTTGCAGGCT
>Ga0307411_10001222_pt1 | contig 10203 bp, 6 predicted proteins | sample DK1Ometagenome_2_FD_203712 | JGI IMG/M metagenome (GOLD analysis project Ga0307411, IMG submission 203712) | Maize rhizosphere microbial communities from greenhouse at UC Davis, California, United States - DK15-O-1 | ecosystem: Host-associated > Plants > Roots > Rhizosphere > Soil | place: USA...
TAGAGGTTGGAGTTGCCGGCGATGGCCGGGTCCTTCTGCGCCCACAGGTAGTAGAGCTGGCCGCGGTGGGTGAAGGTGGTCGCGTCCAGGCAGAAGCTGTCGCTGCCGCTGTCCACCTGGCCGAGGAACTCCCATTCGCCGCCCAGCGGGTCTTTCGCCGTGTTGCGGATCGCGTACATCCGGTGCTGGAACATGCCTTGAGGGTCCAGCGCGCGCGTGTGGGCGGCGGCGAAGTAGACGTACCAGGCGCCGTCGTTGAAGTGCAGCTCGGGCGCCCAGATCAGTTCGGAATACGGACCCGTGTCCGGCTTGTGCCAGACATCGAACACCGGCGCCTCGGCCAGGCCTTGGATGGTCGGGGCGCGGCGCACCTCGATGCGGTCGTACTGCGGCACCGAGGCGGTGAAGTAGTAGTGGCCATCGGCGTGACGGCTGATGTGGGGGTCGGCGCGCTGGCGGATCAGCGGCTCAAGCAGGTCGGACGACATGGCGGTACGGCAGAGAAGAAAAAAGGGCGTTGCCGGATGGCCCGCGCAACGCCCTCAACGAGGAAGGGTTCAGCCCCTTGGGATCAGAGCTTCCAGCGCACCGATACGCCCACCGTGCGGTCGTAGTAGCGCGTGTCACGCACGATCGACGGGTTCTTGTCGAAGTAGTCGTGATACGCCTGGTTGAGCAGGTTGGTCACGTCGACCGACAGCGTCCACTGCTTGTTGAAGGTGTAGCCAACAGAGGCGTCCAGCGTCTTCATCGGGGCGACCCACAGCTCACGGCCGGTGCTGCGGTAAGGCTTCTCGGCCAGGAACTTGTCACGCCAGTTGTAGGCCACGCGGGCGTACATGTCGTTGCGCTCGTACAGGCCGACCAGGTTGTAAGAGGACTTGGACTGGCCCAGGAAAGGACCTTGCACGCCGTTCGGGTCGGTCTGCTTGCCGCTCATGTAGGTGTAGTTGGCCTCCAGACCGAAGCCACTCATCCAGCCAGGCAGGAAGTCGTAGAACTGGCGGTAGCTCAGCTCGTAGCCATGCAGCTTGGCGTCGCTGATGTTGATCGGCTGGGTGACGTTGAACCGCTCGTTCTGACCGTAGGTCGCATTCGGCCGCTCGATCGTCACCGTCTTGTCAAAGATGCGGTTCTTGAACTTGTGCTGGAAGCCCGTCGCGCTGACAAAGCCGGTGCGTGTGAAGTAGTACTCCAACGACACGTCGACGTTGGCAGACTCCGTCGGCTTGAGGTCCGGATTGCCACCGCTGATGGTGCCGTTCTGCGTCTGAATGAACGAGCCGTTCGCCTGCTGCTGCCAGGTACCGCCCGTTGTGGTCGTGCCCGGGTTGTACTGGTTGAACGCCGGGCGTTCGATGGTCTTGCCGGCGACCAGGCGGGCGATCAGTTTGGACGTCAGCTCGGCCTTCAGCGACAGCGTGGGCAACACGTCGGTGCGCGATGTGTCCAGGTTCACCGGCGTGATGACGCCGGTGTTGCCATTGCGCGAGTTGCCTTTCAGCTCCTGTTCGGTCTGCACGACGCGCAGCCCGAACACGCCTGACACGGGCACGCTGCCGACATCAGCGCCGAACTTCAGGCGGCCGTAGAGCGCTTTGGTCGTTTCTACGTCGTCGAACAGCGCCATCGGGTCGTACGGTGTCAGCGCGCCGTTGCCGCCGGTCAGCAGCTTGCGGAATGCTTCGCCGTTGTTCAACAGCCAGTCGCGGCTGGCGTACACGTACTGTTTGACGCCAAAGTCGCCCCAGGTGGCCGGCGACACGGTGAACATGTCGGCATAGGCCGCCTGGTCGACCGTCTGACCCGTGCCCGCGAAGGTCGATTGCCACGGCATGGTGGATGCCTGCGACACCGCCTTGCGCTGCGCCACGCGGACACCGCCACTGACTTCGCGGAAGAAGCCGTCGCCGATGTCGTAAGTCGCGTCAGCGCGCCAGTCCTTGTTCTTACCTTCGCGTTCCTGGCGCACATCCACACCACCGTTGATGCGGAAGTTGGCCTTGTTGGTCATGTCCAGGCCGGGATAGTCGATAAAGCCGCCGCCGTCCTGCACCTTGGCCAGCACGCTCGTCGGGTTGTAGCCGCTGTCCAGGATGCGGTTGACATGGTCGATCTGGCTGTTGGTCACGGCGAGTTCCGTGCTCAGCCTCAACCGATCGGTCACGTCCCAGATGCCGCCCAGCGCGGTCTGCGCGTTGGAGACCGTGTCGCGCTTGGCCTGGGTGGACGTGAAGCCCCAGGTGTTGACGCCGTTGATGGTGTCGGCGAGGTCCGTGCCCGGCTTGGCCGTGATGACGGTACCGGGGTTGGGACGCCAAACGTTGGCGCCTGGCGCGTTGTCGAAGAACATGCCGATCCCACCTACCAGGAAGGACTGCTGGTAGCGGTGGTCGATGGACGTGGCGAAGCCCTCCAGGTAGACCTCCTTGTCGGCGCTTGGCTTCCACTGCAGCGCGAAGTTGCCGGCCAGGCGCTTGCGGTCGCCCAGGTCCAGCACGCGGCCCATCGCGTCGGAGGCCAGGATCGGGTTCGTGCGACCAGCCACGTGGATGGGCTGCGGGTCGCCCACCCAGGCACGCTCGTCGTGGTACTTGCCACGCTGGTAGGACAGGCCCACCAGCGCGCCGAACTCGCCCAGGTCAGTCTTCCAGCGGTTGGACGCCATGCCGGACAGGTCGGGGTTGTTGACGTCGGCCTTGTCACGGTGCTCCATGCGGCCGTTGACGTAGAGCTGAGCGCCCTTGAAGTCGAACGGGCGATTGGTGCGCACGTCGATGACGCCGGCGGTGCCGCCCTCGGGCAGGCTGGCCTCCTGCGTCTTGTAGACGTCGATGCGCTTGAGCATCGTGGCCGGCACGTCGGCCAGGAACAGATTGCGGCCCGAGTCGGTGAAGAACTCGCGGCCATTCAGCAGCGTGGCGACGCCGCCCAGGCCGCGCACGATGACCGTGCCGGCCTCGCCCATGCCGCGCTGAACCTGGACGCCAGGCACGCGGCCCAGCAGCTCAGCGACGTTCTTGTCCGGGAACTTGCCGATGTCCTCGGCGACGATGGAATCGACGACCTGGTCGGAGTTCTTTTTGATGGCCTGCGCGGTCTCGGCCGAGGCGCGCGCACCTGTGACGACCACCGTCTCCAGTTGCTTCTCTGCGGCGGGGGCGGCGGTCTGCTGGGCCAGCGCCGCGGTCGACAGCGCGGCCAGCGCGGCGGCGGCCGTCAGGCGCAGGGCAAAGCGGGAAGCGGCGTGATCGGCGCGCGCATGCGGCACCACCAAGGCTGGTTTCGTCATCTTGTCTCCGGAATCGTTATAGGAGTGGCCCATCCCTCAGCTCGTCCAGGCCTCTGAAGCGGGCCCTTGAGCTGGGGGTCTGATTTCATGCTATGGGGCCGACCGATTCGCGGCTAATCACATTTTTGGATTTCCCGATGCAGGTTTGCGCATCACCCGTCCGGGTAAGCACCGACACCCCCCAGCCGTACCCACCCGCGCCCGGCGAGCGGCGGCCAAGCTCAAGGGCACCGCGCAGTGACGCGGTGTCGAGCTTTGGCAACAGGGTTCGCCGTAGCGGATGATCGGGGCGCGGCAGGCGCCCGGCTGGGGCCTCGTCAGCGGCCGTGCGGCCAGGTCGATCTGGTCGTCGGGCCTTTCGCGGCCTTGCCGCGCGCCGTCCACAGCTTGTAGGCGGTCGGCGTCAACTCGCGCTTGAGCAGCGCCACCAGCGCGCCGTGGCCGATGCCGTGTTGCATCAGCACCTTGTTGTAGGGCGGCTTGTCGTCCCAGGCGGTGGCGATGACGCGCTGAATTTCGTCGGGAGCGAGGCGGGGTGCGGTCTTGGCCATGGCCGCATTGTCTGCGCCGGCTCCGCCGCTTCCCGTTTCGTCCTACAACGGCTGTGCCGTCGCGCTGGCACGGCGGCGCGGCCGGGGGCGCCAGCATCGGGGCCATTGACTGACCCACGGCATTGCCGCCACAGCCATGACCACCTTGCCCAGTTTGTCCCCCTCCATCGCCTCCCCGGCGCCGAAGGCCCGCGCGCCGCACCGGCGGCCGGCGCTGACGCTGCTGGCGTCGGAGCCCTCCCGCGCGACGCTGGAGGCCTGGCAGGCGCTGATGCATTGGCACAAGACGCCCGCGCAGGTCGGCAACGGCCACACGGTGCTGCTCTTTCCGGGCCTGGGCACCGACGGCCTGACGCTGTGGCCGCTGCGCCGCCATCTGGAACGCGCGGGCTTCCGGGCGCTGGACTGGGGCCAGGGGTTCAACACCGGCCCGCGCGGCGACGTGGACGCCTGGCTGGAGAAGCTGGCCGATTCGCTGCACGAACGCATCGCGCCGGCCCGCGAGGTGAGCTTCGTAGGCTGGAGCCTGGGCGGCTTCTATGCCCGCGAGCTGGCCAAGCGCTGGCACGACCGCGTGCACCATGTCATCACGATCGGCACGCCCTTCAACGGCAGCGCGGACGACACCAACGTCGGCTGGCTGTTCCGCCTGCTCAACGGCCGGCGCCCGCCCGACGAGGCGGCGCTGCGCGAGCGTCTGGCCGAGCCGCCACCGGTGCCGACGGTCTCGCTCTACAGCCGGCGCGACGGCGTCGTGGCGTGGGAGGCCTGCAAGCATGCGCGCTGCTGGCCGCTGGCCCGCGACATCGAGGTGCAGGCCAGCCACATGGGCATGGGCTGGGCGCCCGAGGTGCTGAACCGCGTGACCGGTGTGCTGGCCTGCCGCCGCAAGGCTGAGGCATGAGCACCGCGCTCACGCTCGCGGGCCCGCGCGAGGACTCGCCCCGGCCGGCCCCGCCGCCGGAGAAGCTGCCGCCGCGCGAGCCCCTGGACACGCCCATCCCGCCGGTCAAGCTGCGCGGCGCGCTCAAGCGCGTTTTCGGCCTGCGCGCGCTGCGGCCCGGGCAGGCCGAGGTCATCAACCGCGTGCTGGCCGGGCAGAACACGCTGGCCGTGATGCCCACCGGCGCCGGCAAGTCGCTGTGCTACCAATTGCCGGCCGTGCTCAGCGACGCGCTGACGGTCGTCATCTCGCCGCTGATCGCGCTGATGAAGGACCAGTGCGATGCGCTCAACGCCCGCGGCGTGCGCGCCGTGGAACTGCACTCGGGGCTGGACGCCAACCGGCGTCTGGCCGGCGAGGCGCTGCTGGCGCGCGGCGCCGTGCGCATCGTCTTCACGACGCCCGAGCGCGTGGCCGATACGCGCCTGCTGGGCCTGCTGCAGTCGCAGCGCGTGGGCCTGCTGGTGGTGGACGAGGCGCACTGCATTTCGCAATGGGGCCACGACTTCCGGCCCGCCTTCAGCGCGCTGCGCGACGCTCGCCGCGCGCTCGGCCGCCCGCCCGTGCTGGCGCTGACGGCCACCGCCTCGGCGCCGGTACAGCGCGAGATCGCGCAGGCGCTGGACATCCCGCGCGACGGCATTCTGAGCCACGGCGTCTACCGGCCCAACCTGCGCCTGGCCGTCGAGCTGCCGCAGACCGAGAAGCAGCGTCGCGAGTTCATCCTGCGCCGACTGCAGGCCTGCACCGGCAGCGCCATCGTCTACTGCGCCACCGTGCGCGAGGCCACCGCGCTGCACCGGCAGCTGCTGGAGGCCGACGTGCCGGCCGGCCTGTACCACGGCAAGCTGCCCAAGGCCGAGCGCACCGCCGCGCAGGAGGCCTTCATGCGCGACGAGCGCCGCGTGATGGTCGCGACCAATGCCTTCGGCATGGGCATCGACAAGCCCGACATCCGCCTCGTGCTGCACGCGCAGATGCCGGCGTCCATCGAGGCCTATGTGCAGGAATGCGGGCGCGCGGGCCGCGACGGCGAGCCGGCGGACTGCGTGCTGCTGTTCCGCGAGGGCGACCGCGCGCTGCAGCAGTTCTTCACCGGCGGCCAGGCGCCCAGCCGGGAGGAGCTGAGCAGCGTCTGGCGCGCCCTGGCCAGCCACACGCCGCAGGGCGGCTGGCTGCCCGCTGCGCTGGCCGAGATGGTGAGGCTGCCGCAGCGCCGGCTGGACCAGGTGCTGGCGGCGCTGCGCTCCGTGCGTGCCATCCGCTCGGCGGGCGGCAGCCAGGCCGGCGGCCTGCAGCCGGCCACGCGCCGCGAGGCAGCCGCCGTCATCGACGCGGCGCAAGCCGCGGCCCAGCAGCGCCAACAGAGCGAGCGCGACGGCCTCACGGCCATGGTGCTTTACGCCAAGACGGGCAGTTGCCGCTGGGCCGGCGTGCTGGCCCACTTCGGCGAGGCGCTGGACGACGCGACGCGTTGCGGGCATTGCGACAGCTGTGCGCGCTTCGAGGCGCTGCTGGCTGCGGAGCGCACGCCGGAGGAAGGCAGCGACTTGCAGCCCACCCAGGCGCGCGCCTTCGAGCCGGGGCAGCGCGTGCGCGTGCGCCGCTTCGGCTGGGGCGAGGTGCAGGACTGCAGCGTGGATGCCGTCAGCATCCGCTTCCCCAAGCACGGGCTCCGGCAGATCCACCCGGACTTCGTGTTGACCCCTCGTCCAGCTGCGCCTCGCTGAACGCGGGCGCCGTTGGACGGTTCCCCAAGGGGACGGCGATGGAGCGGCCCGGCGCCCGGCCCGCAATTGCGGTGGCGTCAGGCCCCGCGCGTCACCGGCATGCGCACCTGGTCGGTCGGCAGCTTCATGTGGCTGGCCAGCTCCAGCTTGGCCAGCGAGTTGCGGTGCACCTCGTCCGGGCCGTCGGCGAAGCGCAGCGTGCGCTGGTGCGCCCACATCATGGCCAGCGGCGTGTCCTGCGACACGCCCGCGCCGCCGAACACCTGCATGGCCCAGTCGATGACCTGCAGCGCCATGTTGGGCGCGACGATCTTGATCATCGCGATGTCGGCCTTGGCGACCTTGTTGCCCACCGTGTCCATCATGTAGGCCGCGCGCAGCGTCAGCAGGCGCGCCTGCTCGATCATGCAGCGCGACTCGGCGATGCGCTCCTGCGTGACGGTCTGCTGCGCGATGGTCTTGCCGAAGGCGGTGCGTGAGACGGCGCGCTCGCACATCAGCTGCAGCGCGCGCTCGGCGGCGCCGATGCTGCGCATGCAGTGGTGGATGCGGCCCGGGCCGAGGCGCCCCTGTGCGATCTCGAAGCCACGGCCTTCGCCGAGCAGGATGCTGCTGGCCGGCACGCGCACGTTCTTCAGCTCGACCTCCATATGGCCGTGGGGCGCGTCGTCATAGCCGAACACGGACAGCGCGCGGATGACGGTGATGCCCGGCGCATCGGCGGGCACGACGATCATCGACTGCTGCTCGTGGCGGCCGGCCTCCGGGTTGGTCTTGCCCATGACGATGTAGAGGGCGCAGCGCGGGTCGCCGGCGCCGCTGCTCCACCACTTGCGGCCGTTGATGACGTAGTCGTCACCGTCGCGCTCGATGCGGCATTCGATGTTGGTCGCGTCCGACGAAGCAACGGCCGGCTCGGTCATCAGGAAGGCCGAGCGGATCTCGCCGCGCAGCAGCGGCTCCAGCCACTTGTCCTTCAGCGCCTCGGACGCATAGCGCTCCAGCGTCTCCATGTTGCCGGTGTCGGGTGCCGAGCAGTTGAAGACCTCGGGCGCCCAGAACACGCGGCCCATGATCTCGCACATTGGCGCGTACTCGAGGTTGGACAGGCCCTCCGGCGCACGGCTGGACTTCGGCAGGAACAGGTTCCACAGCCCCGCGGCGCGCGCCTTGGGCTTGAGCTCCTCGATGACCTTCGTCGGCTGCCACGGGTTGCCGGCGCGGCGGTTGGCTTCGATCTCCTGCAGGTAGCGCTGCTCGTTCGGATAGATGTGCTCGTCGAAGAAGGCGAGCAGGCGCTCGCGCATCTGGGCGACCTTGGGGCTGTAGTCGAAGTTCATGGCGCGGCTTTCCGGTTCGTGTGCTGCCAGTGTGGCGCAGCGCAACGCACGCGCTTGTCACGCAGGCGGCAGTGCGCCGCAGCCCTTCCAGCTCAGCCGGCCAGCAGCTTTTGCTCGGCCAGGGCCAGCGCCGTCGGCGTGCCGCTGATGACCAGCGTGTCGCCGCCCGCCAGCATGGCGCCGTCGACGAGCAGCCCCTTGCCGTCGACGCGGCGCAGCGACACGACGGCCACGCCCAGCGCATGCAGGGCCAGGTCGTCCAGCGGCCGGCCGGCGTGCGGGCTGGCGGTGGGCAGCGTGACGGAACTCAGCCGCGCCTGGTCCAGCTCGTCGGCGGTGTCGTCGTCCGCGCCGTGGAAGTAGCCGCGCAGCAGGCCGTAGCGCTTGTCGCGCGCATCGCGCGTGATGCGGATGACGCGCCGCATCGGCACGCCCACCAGCGCCAGCGCGTGCGAGGCCAGCATCAGCGAGCCCTCGATGGCCTCGGGCACGACCTCGGTCGCGCCAGCCGCCTTGAGCCGCTCCAGGTCGCTGTCGTCGATGGTGCGCACGATGACCGGCACGCGTGGCGCGTGGGCGCGCACGAGGTCGAGGATCTTCAGCGCCGACGGCGTGTCGTGATAGCTGACGACGACCGCGCTGGCGCGCGCCAGGCCCGCGGCCATCAGGCTCTGCACCTTGGCGGCGTCGCCGAAGACGACGCTCTGGCCCGCCGCCGCCGCCTGGCGCACGCGGTCGGGGTCGAGGTCCAGCGCCATGTAGGGGATCTGCTCGCCCTCCAGCAGCCGCGCGAGGTTCTGGCCCGAGCGGCCGTAGCCGCAGATGATGACGTGGGCCTCGGCCTTGATGGACTTCTTGGCGATGGTGGTCAGCTGCACCGACTGCATCAGCCAGTCGCTGCTGGACAGCTTCATGACGATGCGGTTGCTGTACATGATGAGGATGGGCGTGATCAGCATCGACAGCACCATGCTGGCCAGCACGGGGCTGACCCACTGCGGCGCCACCAGCCCGTGCTGGGCGCCCAGCGTCAGCAGCACGAAGCCGAATTCGCCGGCCTGCGCGAGGTACAGGCCGGTGCGCAGCGCGACGCCCGGCGGCGACTTGAACAGGCGCGCCAGGCCGGCGATGAGCGCGAACTTGGCCAGCACCGGCAGCGCGGTCAGCAGGATGATGAGCCACCAGTGGTCCACCACCGGCCGCCAGTCCAGCTTCATGCCGATGGTGATGAAGAACAGGCCCAGCAGCACGTCGTGGAAGGGCCGGATGTCGGTCTCCACCTGATGGCGGTACTCGGTCTCGGAGATCAGCATGCCGGCCACGAAGGCACCCAGCGCGAGGCTGAGGCCGAAGTGCTCGGTGAGCCACGCAAGGCCGAGCGTGACGAGCAGCAGGTTGAGCATGAAGAGCTCGTCGCTCTTGCGCCGGGCCACCAGCGTCAGCCACCAGCGCATGGCCTTCTGGCCGCCATAGAGCAGCACGCCCAGCAGGGCCGCCGCCTTCAGCCCGGCCCAGGCCAGCGCGCTGACCATCTCGCTGCCGCTGCTGTTCAGCGCCGGGATCAGCACCAGCAGCGGCACGACGGCCAAGTCCTGGAACAGCAGCACGCCCATGACCAGCCTGCCGTGCGGGCTCTCCAGCTCCAGCCGCTCGGCCATCAGTTTGACGACGATGGCCGTCGAGCTCATGGCCATGGCCGAGCCCAGCACCAGGGCACCCTGCCAGCCGAGCTCCCACGCCACGCCCAGCATCGAAAAGCCGGCAATCAAGAAGGCGTTGCCCAGCATGGCGCCGGCGATGGTCAGCACCACCTGCGCCATGCCGATGCCGAACACGGCCGTCTTCAGCGCGCGCAGCTTGGGCAGGTTGAATTCCAGCCCGATGGCAAACATCAGGAAGACGACGCCGAACTCGGCCAGGTACTGGATGCTGGCCGAGTCGTGCGCGAACGCCAGCGCATTCGGCCCGATCAACACCCCGACCGCGAGATAACCCAGCATGGGCGGCAGCTTCAGCGAGCGGCAGATCACCACGCCGAACACGGCGGCAACCAGATAGAGCAGGGCGAGGTCGAGGGAGGTCACCCGGGGATGGTATTCGGCGCCGCAGGGGATTCACGCCCGGCCTTGCCCGGTGTGAAATCCGCCGCGCGGCACCGCTGCCATGCGTTGCTTGCATGAGCGCATACGCACTTGGCTAGACAAGTCCTGGCGGTCAAGGCGGCCTTCGCGCTACCGTTCGCCCCACTCAAAGTTACGGAGCATTTCATGCCCAACCTGTCGTTTGTTTCGCCCACGCGCAACAGCCCGTGGGGAACGTATCTGTCCCAGATCGACGCGGTCGAGCC
>Ga0307411_10001223_pt1 | contig 10202 bp, 9 predicted proteins | sample DK1Ometagenome_2_FD_203712 | JGI IMG/M metagenome (GOLD analysis project Ga0307411, IMG submission 203712) | Maize rhizosphere microbial communities from greenhouse at UC Davis, California, United States - DK15-O-1 | ecosystem: Host-associated > Plants > Roots > Rhizosphere > Soil | place: USA...
AGCGGCCGGGCAGCCCCCTCGTTCCCCGCTGCATTTGTCGCACTGCTGAGCCAGAGCATGTAGCGCGTGCGCATCAGGCGCGGCAACGGATGCCGCGCTGCCTCCCGCTCCAGACGCACAAAATGTTGTGAAGCATACCGTTAACCGTATCGTCCGGCGGTCCGGGAGGGGTGCGGGGTTGGCACAGCGGGTGCGTTGAAGCCGCGCCGTAGGGCAGGAGGGAGCCCGCAATCGCAGGCTCCGGCGGGGAGGGCGAGCTCGGAGTACTCGTCAACGTCGCGATCCGCCTGGCGGACGGGCGCTACCTTCTAACAGGGATCGGCATGCTTCCGATTGCGAATCCGGTGGTGGTCTACCGCGCTCTCTCCGAGGGCGCCGTGCTGTTCTCGACGACTGACGAGGTCTACTTCGGACTGAACAACGTCGGCGCCAAGGTGTGGGAACTGCTGCCGCCGACGACCAATACGCTCGACGACCTCTGCGCAGCGCTCGCCAGGGAGTACCCGGAGGTGCCGGAAGCCACCATCCGCGCGGACGTCAACGAACTGCTCGAGGAGCTCACGGCTCATGGCTTGGTTGTTCCCCGCGAGGCGTCGGCGCCGCCTGTTGAGGAGAGGAAGACGGGCGCTCGGTATAACCAGGAAGCTGGCGGGGCTCGACTCAGCCGCGCTGGGTGATCTGGTCCGGGCGCAGGCGGCCCTCTTCTCCGCGCAGCTCCTGGTCTGGACGCGGCCCGTGGGGAGCCTGGTGACGAACGACGGGGCGGCCAAGCTGGCGCCGCAGGCGGGTGGGGAGGTGGAGCCGGAGGCGATCCGCGCGGCGCTCGCGATCAACAGAGCCGCTGCCTACGGACTCTTTCGACCGTTGTGCCTCGTGCGATCGGTGGCGCTGAGCCGCATGCTCGAGGCGGGCGGGATGCACGGCAGCCGCATCTGCGTGGGGGTGCGGCGGGTGCGTGGGCGGTTCGCGGCCCACGCGTGGGTGGAGTACCGGGGACAGGTCTTGGGCGACAAGGAGCAGCACGTGAGCACGTTCCTCCCGTTGGACGACCTCCAGCTTCTCCGGAAGGCATGAGCGCGATTCTCGGCATCTTCGACGCACGCCGGCAGCTCCCCGCAGACGCGGTCGTTCGCGCGATGCTGGGCGAGATGCGCGCGCGCGGCGCCGAGCGGGTGGACCTGTGGCGCGGCGAGGACGCGGTGATCGCGGTCGCCCGGCATGCGTGGGAGCTCGAGCCGGGCTTCAGCGGGTCGGCGATGGTCGTTGTGGACGGCTCGCTCGTGGTGGCCGCCGACGCCTCGCTCTATTACCGGCGCGACCTCCAGCGGAAGCTCTCGGACGCAGGCGTCCCGGCCGCCGACGACACCCCGAGCCGGCTGGTGCTCGCGGCCTACCAGGCCTGGGGGGCCGACTGCGCCTCGCGCCTGGAGGGCGACTTCGCCTTCCTCGTCTACGACCGGGCGACGCGGCGCGTGTTCGCCTCGCGGGACTTCGCCGGGCGGCGGCCGCTGTTCTACCTCGAGCAGGACCGTGGCCTCGTCGTCGGGTCGGCGATCTCGGGGGTGAGCGCGCACCCAGCCTACCGCGAGGAGATCAACCTACCGGCCGTGGCGTTCGTCGCGGCGGGTCTGCTCGGGGCATCGAGCGAGACGGTGTATCGCGGCATCTTCTCCCTCCCCGCCGGCCAGAACCTGCTGTGGGAAGCGCCCCTGGGCGTCCGCACGGCGCCACACTTCGAGCCGCCGATCTTCGAGTCGGGGAGCGAGCTCGGCTTCGACGAGGCGGCCGAGGTCCTGCGCGCACTGCTGTGCGACGCGACCGCGGAGCGGTTCGCGGTGGGTGGGAAGACGAGCGTCTGGATGAGCGGCGGCTGGGACTCGACCGCTGTGTTCGGCGCCGGGCAGCAGGTGCTGCGCGAGCGCCGCAAGGGGGAGTGTCTGGAAGTCATCTCGATCAGCTACCCGCCTGGAGATCCGGGTCGGGAAGACGAGCTCATCGAGGCAATCACCGGGCACTGGAATTGCTCAGCCCGCTGGTTGCATATTGATGACATGCCCTTCTTCGAAAACGTCGCGGAGAGGGCGGCAGCGCGAGACGAGCCGCTCACGCACGTGTACGAGACGTGGAACCGGGCGCTCATGGCGGCGACTCGGGCGGCGGGGTCGCGGGTGGCGTTGGACGGGATGGGGGGCGACGGGCTGTTCCAGGTCTCGCCCATCTTCCTCGCCGACCTGCTGCGGACGGGACGTTGGCTCACCCTGGTGCGGGAATGGCGCGCGAAGAAGCTGCGGTTCACGAAGCGGGACTTCTTCAAGACGGCGGTGCAGCCGGCGCTCCCGCCGGCGCTGCTGTCGCTCGCGACGCTGCTGCGCGGCGGCCGGCCCCTGCACCACTACATGGAGCGCAGCATCCCGAGGTGGATCGACCGGGGGTTTGTGGAACGGCACGGGATGGCGGCACTGACGAAGACCCCGGTGCAAAGGCGGCCAGGGGAGAGCGCTTCGGCGTGCGAGACGCAATGGCATCTCCGCACGCCCTGGGTGCCGGCGATTCTCAGCTGGACGTCGTCGGCGGCGGTGTCGGAGGGGCTCGAGATCCGCTCGCCGCTGTACGACCGGCGGGTGATCGAGTTCGCGGCGACGCGCCCGCGCGAGGAGCGGTCGCAGGGTGGGGAGACGAAGCGGCTGCTCCGGCGCGCGATGCGTGGGCTCCTGCCCGAGCACGTGCTGACGCCGCGGACGCACCGGACGGGAGTGACGAGTGGGTACCTGGATCGATCGATGCGCAGCGGGCTGGCGCCGCTGCTGAACGAGGCGTTCGGAAGTACGTCGCTACTGGCGGAGGCCGGGATCGTGGACGTCAAGCAGCTGCGCCGGTCCACCGCGCAGTACCTGCGGCGGCAGTACCCGACGACGGCCGTGGAGCTCCTGATGACGCTCAATGCCGAGCTCTGGCTGCGGAGTCACGCGGGCCGCGGCGGGGTGCCGGCCGGGCGGGACGAGATGCAAGCAGCCCTAACTGCAGGGGCGACGAATTGAGGAAAAGGCGTTATCTTGACTGGCGGGCCGTGTGGCTCCCAGTCGTTTCACCCCTCAGCGGGCGGCCGGCTAGGGGGCCGGAGGTCTGATGCTGAGGTGTTCGTTCACACCCTCGCAGGGAGGTAGCAACATGTACAACAAGCCGATGGTGGAGCGTTTCGGGACGTTCCGGGAGCTCACGCAGTCGGGGTTCGGTGGAGCCGGCGACGGCTGCATCGTGCTGGACCCGATCAACAACACGATCGTGGACAGCAACCCGAACGACGGAACGGTCGAGCCGTTCTGCAACGAGCCCGGCGTCGACTCGCCCACCGTCTAAGGACGAGCCGCAGTTGGGAGGTGCTCCGTCGGACCTCCCAACTGTCGCTGTTCCTCTCCAATGCCAGACTACGCTGTCTACGGCGGGTACCTCCGCTCGGAGCTCTCGTTCCCCGAGTTGCGGCCCGTGGAGGGCTGCAGCGCGCCCGCGTGGACGCTTCGCATGGCCCGCGAGTACGGGGCCCTGGGCGACGGAATCCTGCTCGGTGAGCACGACGGTATCGACCGTCGGGTCTTCATCTACAGGCACCGGGACGGGTACCGCGTCCAGTACAGCGATTCCCTAGGATACTTCTTCATCTCCGCGGGCGGCGCCGAGATCACCTGGTGCCCCGAGGAGAACTACGACGTCGAGATGGCCCGCCTCGCCATCATGGGGCGGATGATTCCCACGGCGCTGCACGCGGCCGGGATGCTCTGTCTGCACGGAAGCGCCGTCGCGTTCGAGCAGGCCGGTGTCGCCTTTCTGGCGCCGAGCCGCAGCGGCAAGTCCACGCTGGCGCTCGCCTGCGCACAGGCGGGAGCGCGATTGCTGACCGACGACGCGCTGCCGGTAGACCCCGGCCCGCCGGTGATGGTCGGCCCCGGGGTCCACGCGCTGCGCGTCTGGGGCGACTCCGCCGAGCGTCTGGTGGGCGGCGAGTTCCGGAGCAGCCGCGCGCCGCGCGGCAAGCACATCCTGGAGCAGCTGCCCGAGTCGCGCGTGATGCTGGAGCGCGTGCCGCTGGCAGCCGTCTACCTGCTTCACCCCGTGCGGTCGCTCGATGACGGTGCCGTGGTGCGCCGCACGGTGACGCCCGCCGTGCCGGCGGCCGTGAACATCGTGAAGCACCTCAAGGTCGGCGGCGTCATGGGCGCCGCCGAGTCGAGCCTGAGCTTCGACCGCGCCGTGCGGGTCGCGCAGAGCGTGCCCGTCTACACCCTGTCGGTGCTGCGCGACCTGGCGCGCATCGACGAGGTGGTGGCGCAGATCACGGACTGGCACCGCTTGCCGGAACCCTCCGGAGCGCTGGCCGGGACAGCTACGTGACTCAGCCGGCCGCCGCGACGCTGCCGCTGTCGCCGCCTCTCGCCGCTCCCCGCCAGGTCGCCGTCCGCATCGAGGAGCTCAGCAAGCGCTTCCCCGTTCCACGCGGGTGGAGCGCCGCGGTGCGGCACCCGTTCCGCCGCGAGTGGTCGGTGAGCCTGCAGGGCGTGAGCTGCGACATCTACGAGCGCGAGTTCTTCGGTCTCCTGGGCCCCAACGGCGCCGGCAAGACGACGCTCTTCAAGGTGCTCTCCACGCTGATGCTCCCCGACGAGGGGAGCGCGAGCGTGCTCGGGTACGACGTCGTCAGGCAGGACCGGCAAGTGCGGGGGGTACTCACCCCGGTGCTCACCAACGAGCGGAGCCTCAACTGGCGGCTCACCGCGCGCGAGAACCTCGATCTCTACGCGGTGCTCTACGGTCTCAAGGGCCGGGTCATGCGTGAGCGCGTCGACGAGGTGCTCGCCACCGTCGAGCTCAGTGACACGGGGCGCAAGCCGGCGGGAAAGTTCTCGTCGGGAATGCGGCAGCGGCTGATGATCGCCCGCGCGCTGCTCACGCGCCCGAAGGTGCTGCTGCTCGACGAGCCCACGCGGAGTCTCGACCCGATCTCCGCGCGCTCCTTCCGCAAGTTCCTGCGCGAGCAGATCTCGGAGCAGCAGGGGTGCACCGTCATCCTGGCGACCCACAACGCCGACGAGGCGCTCGGCCTCTGTGACCGCGTCGGCGTGCTTCACCGCGGGCGGCTCCTCTCCGTGGGAGCGCCGGCGGAGCTCGGGCGCCAGCTGGCGGACGACCACTACCGGCTCTGGACGAAGGACCCCGCGCACCCGGCCATCGGCTCGCTGCTGGAGCGCGGGCTCATCACCGAATCGGTGGTCCGTGAGTCCGAGGTGCCGGGGTGGAGCGAGGTGCAGATGGCCATCCCCGGCGGGCTGGACCGTGCGGCGCAGACGCTGGACATCCTGACCTGCGCCGGCGTGTCGGTGGCGCGCTTCGAGCCGGTGGCGCTGTCGCTGGCCGACCTGATCGAGCGCACGGTGGAGCGCCGGGGCGGGGCGAGCTGAGCATGCGCAAGATCTTCGCGATGATGCGCGCCAGCTGGCAGGCGGCGTCGAGCTACAAGCTCAACATGGCGTGGAGCCTCGTCGGCCTGGTGGTCTCGGTCATTCCGCTCTACTACGTGACGCGAGCGTTCCAGCCGTTCATGGCGACCAGGATTCAGGGCGAGGGCGGACAGTTCTTCGCCTTCGTGCTCGTCGGCCAGATCGCGTTCTGGTCGCTCAGCTCGGCGCTGACCGTGCTGCCGGGGACCATCTCGGCGAGCATCGGATCGGGCACGCTCGAGCTCCTGCTGAGCACGCCGACGCGCCTCCCCACGCTTTTCGGCGGCATGGTGGGCTACACGCTCACCTGGACGGCGGTGCGCTGCCTGCTCCTGCTCATCACCGGCTGGGTGCTCGGCGCGACGGTCGCGTGGGACCAGCTGGCCATCGCGGTCGCGATCCTGGCGCTGATCGTCCTCACGTACCTGTGCATCGGCGTGATCGTGGCGTCGCTGGTGCTGGCGTTCCGCTTCACCGGGCCCGTGGTGCAGGCGGTGCTCGTGTCGTCGGCGCTCCTCGGGGGCGTCTACTACCCGACGCGGGTGATCCCGTCGTGGATCCGGGAGATCTCGGACTTCATCCCGCTCACGTACGGGCTGCGCGCCCTGCGGGGCGTGCTGCTCGAGGAGGCGCCGCTGTCGGCGGTCGCCGGAGACATCGGGATGCTGGCGCTGTTCTGCGTCACGCTGCTGGCGGCGAGCTCGCTCGCGATCATGCTGTCGCTGGACTACTCCAAGCGCGCCGGCACCCTCTCGCAGTACTGACGGGGAGCGCGGTCCGGATGCTCACCTCGGTGATCTCGCCTGAGGCACAGCTGCTGTTGGCGGCCGGCCGGGAGGATGGCGCCGGCACGGACGCCATTCGCGCGCTCCTCGCCGGGCCCGTCAACTGGGAGCGGCTGTTCTGGCTCGCCACGTACGAGAAGGCGGCGCCGGTGCTGCTCCGCGGCGTGATGCGGGCGGGGGAGTCCGCGGTCCCGAAGGCGCACCTGGCGCAGCTGCGCAAGCTCGCCATGGTCGTCGAGTTCCGGATGCTGCACGTGCGCCAGCGCCTCAACGAGACGGTGGACGTCCTCGCGGCGGCGGGCATCGACGCCGTGCTGCTCAAGGGGGCGGCGCTCGGCTGCACGGTGTACCCGACGCCGGTGGACCGGCCGATGAGCGACATCGACGTACTGGTGCCGGCCGAGCGCGCCCGCGAGGCGCGGGACATCCTGCTCCGAGCCGGGTGGACGTGGAACTCGGAGCTCTGGCAGGACCAGGACTACTCCGGGCACCACCACCTGCCGCCGCTGAGCGACGCGCGCGGGGGGACGCTGCGGCTGGAGCTCCATACCGAGCTCTTCATTACTGGCCACCCCTTCCCACTCTCCGGCAGGCTGGTGCGGCGGGATGCGCGCACGGTGACCGTGGACGGGCGGTCGTTCCGCGTCCCGAGCACGCTGCACCAGCTGCTGCACGCGTGCCTGCACTTCGCCTGGTCGCACGGGCTGCGGCTGGCGAGCTGGCGCGCCTTCCGCGACGTGGGGGCGCTCACGCAGCGTGGGGGCGTGGCGTGGGACGACTTCGTGGTGGCGGCCCGCGAGAACCGCGCGGCGACCTGCTGCTACTGGACGCTGCGGCTGGCGCAGGACCTCATGGGCGTGCCGGTGCCGGCGGCGACGCTCGCCGCCCTGCAGCCGCCCTTGCCGCACTTCGTGCTGAGCCGCCTGGAGCAGCACTTCGCGGTGCAGCTGTTCGCGCGCGAGATGGCGTGCCCCTCGGTGGCGCTCGAGAAGGCGATGTGGGGTATGGGAGTGATGCCGCGGTGGAGCGGACACGGCGCGTCGCGCCCATGGAACGAGTCCGACGCCCTGGCGGAGGGGCGGGCGGAGTCGCGCCCGGCGCCGAGCGGCTCGTCGCGGGCCATGCGGCAGCTACGGAACCTGGAGCGCTGGTCGCGCTACGCGCGCGCGGTGCTCGCGCCGGCTGCCTCCAAGTAGCCGAGCCGGCAGCTAGGCAGTCGCGGAGCGCCGGTCTCGAAGGCGGCGCGGCGAGTGGTGGCGCCAAGAAGCGCAGCGCCATTGACATAGACTCGCTCCCCGATACATTCCACAGGCTGCGACGGATCACCCGGGCCATTCACCGGTCGGGGCCGCATCGCAGGCACCAGCTGCCGATACTGCCGACGAGCTGCGCGTCGGCGACCTTATGGGCCCGCGACAGCGGGGGGTAGGACGACCGGCCGAGGCGCCAGAGGGCGCGGAGGCTCCCGATAAGCGACGCAGAACAATCTGACGTCGAGCGCTCGCCCGGCTCGGCGCGCCATGGGTCCCCGCTCGTGATTGGCAGCGAGCGTACCCGGCGACGGCGGATGGATACCGGCCCCTGTGGAAGGGGTGCCCTGGTCCAGCCGCGTTTTTGCTGACGTGCTTTTCCCAGCGGGCCCACCGCGGGCCCACAGCCGAACGAGTCGACCGACATGCCACGTATCACACCGCTCGAGCACTACCGGAACATCGGCATCATGGCGCACATCGATGCCGGGAAGACGACGACGACCGAGCGCATTCTCTACTATACCGGCAAGAGCCACAAGATCGGCGAGGTGCACGACGGCGCCGCGACGATGGACTGGATGGAGCAGGAGCAGGAGCGCGGCATCACGATCACGTCGGCCGCGACGACCTGCTTCTGGCAGCGCCACGGCCAGAGCGACAAGGCGGGCGAGGGGCCGGAGATCCGGATCAACATCATCGACACGCCGGGCCACGTGGACTTCACCGTCGAGGTGGAGCGCTCGCTGCGCGTGCTCGACGGCGCCGTGGCGCTGCTCGACTCGGTGGCCGGCGTGGAGCCGCAGACCGAGACCGTGTGGCGCCAGGCGGACCGCTACGGCGTGCCGCGGCTGATCTTCGCGAACAAGATGGACCGCGTGGGCGCGAACTTCGAGCGCTGCGTGGCGATGATCCGCGACCGCCTGACGCGCAACGCCTACCCGATCCAGCTGCCGGTGGGCTCGGGCGAGCTGTTCACCGGGCACATCGACGTGATCGAGCGCAAGCAGTACATCTTCGACGACGCGACGCTCGGCAAGACGTTCGCCGTGGTGGACGTGCCCGCCGAGTACCAGGACGCCGTCGAGGCGGCGCGCCACGCGGTGATCGAGGCGGCCGTCGAGCACGACGAGGAGCTGATCGAGAAGTACCTGGGCGGCCAGGAGCTGACCGTCGCGGAGATCCGCCGCGCGATCCGCAGGGCGACCATCGGCAACCACATCGTGCCGGTGCTCTGCGGCGCCTCGTTCAAGAACAAGGGCGTGCAGGCGCTGCTGGACGCGGTGATCGACTTCCTGCCGGCGCCCACCGAGGTGGCGGCGATCAAGGGGCACCTGCCGCACCACGACGAGACGTTCGAGGAGCGGGCCGTGGCCGACGAGACGCCGTTCGCGGCGCTGGCGTTCAAGATCGCCACCGACCCGTTCGTCGGGAAGCTGACGTTCTTCCGCGTCTACTCGGGCGTGCTGAAGTCGGGCTCCTACGTGTACAACTCGACGAAGGACAAGCGCGAGCGCGTGGGGCGCCTGCTGCAGATGCACGCCAACAAGCGCGAGGAGATCGAGGAGGTGCGGGCGGGGGACATCGCCGCGGCCATCGGGCTCCGCGACACGCGCACGGGCGACACGATGTGCGACGACGCGCACCCGATCATCCTCGAGGCGATGAAGTTCCCGGCGCCGGTGATCGACGTGGCCATCGAGCCGAAGACGAAGGCCGACCAGGACAAGCTGGCGATCGCGCTCCAGAAGCTGAGCGAGGAGGACCCGACGTTCCGCGTGCACACGGACGCGGAGACGAGCCAGACGATCATCTCCGGGATGGGCGAGCTGCACCTCGAGATCATCGTCGACCGGATGCAGCGCGAGTTCAAGGTGGACGCGAACGTGGGCCGGCCGCAGGTGGCCTACCGCGAGACCATCAAGCGCCGCGTCGAGAAGGTGGAGGGGAAGTTCATCCGCCAGTCGGGCGGCAAGGGGCAGTACGGCCACGTGGTCATCAACATGGAGCCGAGCGAGCAGGGGCAGGGCTTCGTGTTCGAGGACAAGATCGTGGGCGGCGTGATCCCGCGCGAGTACATCGGCCCGGTGGAGCAGGGGATCAAGGAGGCGCTCGAGAACGGCGTCCTCGCCGGCTACCCGATGGTGGACGTGAAGGTGGAGCTGATCTACGGCAGCTACCACGACGTCGACTCGAGCGAGATGGCGTTCAAGATCGCCGGCTCGATGGCCTTCAAGGAGGCGGCGAAGAAGGCGAACCCCGTCATCCTCGAGCCGATGATGAACGTCGAGGTGGTGTGCCCGGACGCGTACATGGGCGACATCCTCGGCGACCTGTCGTCGCGCCGCGGGAAGATCGGCGGCATGACGCAGCGCGGCGAGGCGCAGGTCATCGGCGCGAGCGTGCCGCTGTCGGAGATGTTCGGCTACTCCACGAAGCTGCGCTCGCAGTCACAGGGGCGCGCGGTGTACTCGATGGAGTTCAGCCACTACGAGGAAGTGCCGAAGGCGAAGGCCGAAGAGATCATCAACAAGGTCAAGGCGTAAGGGGAATCGATACATGGCCAAGGCAAAGTTCGAGCGGACGAAGCCGCACGTGAACGTGGGGACGATCGGGCACGTGGACCACGGGAAGACGACGCTGACGGCGGCGATCACGACGATCCAGGCGGCGAAGGG
>Ga0307411_10001224_pt1 | contig 10202 bp, 13 predicted proteins | sample DK1Ometagenome_2_FD_203712 | JGI IMG/M metagenome (GOLD analysis project Ga0307411, IMG submission 203712) | Maize rhizosphere microbial communities from greenhouse at UC Davis, California, United States - DK15-O-1 | ecosystem: Host-associated > Plants > Roots > Rhizosphere > Soil | place: USA...
ACAGTATTCAATCCTATCTACCAACAATAGCCCATTTGTCAGCTGTTTCTCCAATGATGGATTTATCCAGACAAGCTACTATCGCTATATCAGGTTTATCGAATTCAACGGTAGTAAATGGTCTTGCAACTTCAATTGGCTCAAACTACTTTCCTTGGTATGAAGAAAACATTGCGAAGATGTCTGTTCTTTCAACATCAGTATTGGACACTTTGAACCTGGTTGAAACAAGCAACAATTTAGCATCAATGATTGGTACTACTTCTTTATCAACATTGGCTCTTCAATCCAGTATTGTTAAAGCAACGGAGTATTCCGTATTTGCTGAGAAATCACTTTTAGCAGTAACTCCAGAAAATCTAGGAAGCAGAATAGCTTTGGATGTAGGCCCGAGAGACTATTTGGCAGAATCAGTTTTGGGATTATCATCTAGTTATTCATCATTGTTAAAGTCCTATGAACATAATCCACTTTCTTATGCTCAACTAAGTCCTTCAATTTCAAGAATTGCTCCCCTGGAATATTTTTCTACGGCTAATCTATTGGAAGCAATTTCGGTTGATGAGGATATTTCCCCTGAAGAAGAGTTACTAAAAAATGAAATTCAATATGAAAATGAAATTCAATTGAGTAGTCATCTACCTCGAATTGATCCTAAACTATATAAAATGTGGAAAGGAGCTATAGAGGCATATAATTCTAATAATTCAGACAAAGTTCGTCATTTTGCTACCTCTATCAGAGAATTATATACCCATCTTCTTCACATTTTGGCACCAGACGCCGCCATCGTCAAATGGACAACGGATGCTAATTATTATCATCAGGGCAAGCCGACTAGAAAAGCAAGACTTCTTTTTATTTGTCGAAACATCAATAATGATTCGTTCACTGTCTTTGTAAAAAAAGATGTTGAAGCTACACTTGCTTTTATAGACGTATTTCAAAAGGGAACTCATGATCTAGATCCTGCTTTTTCAGCAAATCAGCTAATAGCGATAAAAAGTAAAGCTGAAAGCGTTTTGAAGTTTTTACTCGAAATTCATTTTAGCACCAAGTAGAAAGTACGCATATAAAATGAAAGAAATTTATAGAATAAAAAATGGGAATATAACTAGTGGAGAATTCTCAATTCCTTTCTATTTTGGGTTAGTTTTTGACAATAATGGAGTGTATCACTTTGACTTCTACATATCTGAGGATATTAACTTGGACAATGAAAATGGCTATAAACACCTCTTTCAAAGTGGATACTTTAATCTATCAGCTACAACAGAGGATAATAATTCCCTCATAGGTGAGGATCTTTCTGCACGAAGCGTATATTATTCACAATGTAAAATCCAAATGACATGTGTGGGAAGTATTACGTATACCCAACTTGACAGAAATCTTGACGGATCTATAAAGGACCCGCAAGACCCAAAAAGACAAACTCTATTTTATCTAGAACTAGAAGGGTTAAAAATGGAGTTTAGTGACTTAACCCAAATAACAAAGGAAAGAAATGGTGAAAAAATAAATGATTTCAATGATTGGGATCGAGATCATTCGAATGTTATGATGCCATATCATCACTCGACTAATGGTGGAAACTTTAAGTTGACATTTTTCAAAAAGGACGATAGTAAAAATATAATAGTAGCATTCCCTAATTACAAAAACCACAATCCGGAAATAGTTTATTATGATGCTTACGAGGAATTTAGAAAGGACTTTATTTATTTTTTATCATTTCTAAATGGAGCAGAAATAGAAGTAAGAAAAGAATATATCGGAGGATTTTATAATATAGGTAAAATTAATTCTCAAACAGTTATATCCTACTCATTCAAGTTGCTGAATAATGAAAGTCATAGCAGATACGTTCCATTAAATGATCCCTTCAGTCGAGGAGGAAATATTTTAAATTATTCCTTCATCCACTGTTTCAACAATTATATTCAATGGAATAAAACGTTGGATTTCAATTCAATAGTATTTTATCTGAATGGTGCTTGGCAATCTCAGAGACTGAATGAAAAGTTCTTCATTTTAATTATTGCCTTCGAGCGAATTGCACAAAAATATATAGAGTCCTTAGATGAACCTGAAAGTTTCATAATTCCAGATTCTGATTATCAAGAAATAAAAAAGGATCTAGAAAAAGTAGCAGAAAATCATGCCTCTATATTGGGGACAAAAAAGAATATACTTATAGGTAGAATCGGAGAACTTCATAAATCGAAAAGTACAAAAAATAAGTTTTTTAAATTGCTTGAGTTTGCAAAAATTGAAGTAACACCTGATTTAAAAAATCTAATTGACAATGTTCGTCATAAATCCGTTCACAAGGGAGAAATAGGAGATGGGGATGAGGGTGTGAAAAATTACTTGCTTTTAGATCAGTTACTACGAGACATTATTTTAAATATTATTGGATACGATAGAGGCCGAAAAAGCTCATTTCCCAAATAAAGAATTACTGGTTAAAATGCCAACAGCTAACTGTATATTTTCCACATTACCGGCATTCCGCATTACATAAAGGTTTTAGAATATAACCCGCCTGGGCGTATTTCATAATTTACGCCCCGCTTTCGTTGTAGTTTGAATTAAAGTTCCGATATTTATAAGCCGGTAACGTGGTAAATAATTCTTCGTTAGGCCCAATACCAAAAAAATGATAGGAGGTAATTATAGAATTATTTTTTCAGCTATCATAGGCATCTTTTTTTTAAGCTCGACTCTATTGTCACAAATTAGCTTAGTTGAAAAAAGAGAAGAGATAGACTCACTTTTGATTTCAATAATTGGCGAGAAGAATTTCAAAAAACACCTTACCTTTAATAAATGGAGAAGCAAGGCTGACCGATATGGTAATCAACATGGAGGGTATGTTACATTTGAAAATTCGGTTGTTAAATTTGTACCACAGACTTATGATCTTTGGTATGACTTAGACTTGGTGAAGGGAGAATTCCTGAACGATCGAATTACGGTAGACATAGCCATAACAGACAGTTCACAGACAATAAGAATATCTGGTATTCCTAACTTTTTAAAAAATAAAAAGAATGGCAAGCTAATTAATCAAAAATCAGCTATGCTTATTGCTAAAAAAAATGGTTTGGAAAAGGGTATTAATGATTGGAGAGGAAGTTGTTTTTGGAAACAAGACGGTGGCGACTGGATAAGAAAGGATAGTGTGAAAATCTTGGTTCTAAATGGGTATTATATGTGGAATATTTCAAATGATCTTGTCCTGACTTCAACAGAGCCGTGCAAAATTGGTTACGGAGAAGGAGTGTGAAGGAGATTGTATCGAAAGAAGTTGCTTTTATAGTAGGTGGCACACAAGATGGATTTTATTCTAAAAAATGGAAAGTAATGACGAATATTCCATTAGAAGATAAATTGAAGCAACCTGTATATTTTTTCAATCAGGCTGTAGGTGAAACGACATGTGACGTTTTCAATATTTGGGACGAAGAATATAACCCAAAGTCATATAGTGAAGAAAAGTGTAAGAAGATGGATTGGGGTCCAATGGGAATTGAGCAATGGGCATCATATGGTTCAATTCATGTAATTGAAAGGTTAACCGCTAAACTAAATTCAACTCTATATAACCAATATCTCCATAATGACTGGATGAATCAAAAGTTCAGAAAACAGCGTTAATTGATTAATAAAGAAGCAAGGAATTATTTGAAAACGTTTTACTCACAACTAACTCCATTCTGCCCACAGGCCTTTCATTCCGTAAAGTTTAAGGTTTATTATCTTTAATCAAGGCACGTCGCCAATCGCGGGTACTTTAAGTGTAATAACAGGACAATTGCATAATCCGACACGATGACCAAAATACTAAGCCCACCCTACACGACGGACAACTTTACTTTTCCAGACAATCGTTGATTTGACTACAACGACCATTGTTTTGACTACTTCCACCCTTTATACTCATCCCATCTTTGCAGTGTCAGTTATTCGATAATTAAAAACATAAAATCATGAGCACAAAAAAAGTATGGCTTGTAACAGGAGCATCAAAAGGGTTGGGATTATCCTTAGTGAAAAGACTGTTGAACGAAGGTTACAAAGTAGCTGCAACTTCCAGAACGGTTGAAAATTTGGAAAAAGAAGTGGGAACATCTGCAAACTTTCTTCCATTGGAAGCAGATATAACAGATGAAAAAAGTGTAGGAAATGCCATTGCCAAAACATTGGAAGCATTCGGCACAATTGATGTTGTTGTAAACAATGCAGGCTATGGGCAGTTGGGTACTTTAGAAGAATTGAGCGACAAAGAAGCTCGTGAAAACTTTAACACCAATGTGTTTGGTTTGCTGAATGTGATGAGAAATGTAATGCCCCATTTACGTAACAAAAAATCAGGACACATTATCAATATTTCGTCCATAGCAGGATTTTTGGGAACGTTCCCGGGTTGGGGAATTTACAACGCTACAAAATTTGCAGTTGCAGGTTTGACAGAAGCATTTTCGACAGAAGCGGCATCGTTGGGTATTAAAGCAACGATTGTTTACCCCGGGTATTTCAAAACCAATTTCCTACTGCAAGGTTCTCTTCGTCTTGCCGAAAAACCGATTGCTGAATACAAATCAGCAAGAGAGTTGGAAGTGATGCACGACACACAAATTGTAGGCAATCAACCGGGTGACCCTGAAAAAGCTGCTCTTGCATTTATTCAATTGGCAGAAAATCAAAACCCGCCACTGCACTTCTTCATGGGTAGCGACTCCTTCGGAATGGCAAACAACAAAATCGGCATATTACAAAATGAGTTGAATGCTAATGAAACATTAAGCAAATCAACTGATTTTTAAATTCTACAACTAAAAAGAGATAGAGTAATTAATGTTCTATCTCTTTTTTCTAAATTTGGACAAGGTATGAAAAGTAAAAACATACATACATTCAATACAATCAGCCAATTTCACAAAATGAGTGGTTTGCCTAAGCCTGAACATCCTTTAGTTAGTTTGGTGGATTATAGTTTAGTGGAGTATCAGACTGATGAAAAGGAAATCAGTTGGGTACAGAATTTTTATACAATAGGATTAAAACGCAACATTCATGGAAAATTCCGTTACGGGCAGCAACAATACGACTTTGATGAAGGTTTATTATCATTTGTATCATCAGGGCAGGTTGTACACCTTACGGTTGAAAAACCAAAAGTAAAGCCAAATGGGTTTCTTTTACTTATTCACCCCGATTTTATTTGGAATACATCTTTGGCAAAAAACATTAAACAATATGATTTTTTTGGCTATGCTGTAAACGAAGCTCTTTTTCTTTCAGAAAAAGAAGAAACCGTTATTACGGGCATCTTACTGAATATCCAAAAAGAATATCACTCAAACATTGATAAATTCAGTCAAAATATCATTATTGCCCAAATAGAATTGTTACTTAACTATTGCGAACGATTTTATCAAAGACAATTCATTACCCGGAAAAAAAGCAGTCATCAAATACTTGAACGATTGGAAATAATCCTTGATGATTATTTTAATGATGGGGATTTGGTAAATAAAGGATTGCCTACTGCTCAGCACATAGCAGGCTTGCTAAACGTTTCGCCCAACTATTTGGGCAGTTTGCTTAAAACATTAACAGGACAAACTACGCAACAAAACATACACGAAAAGCTGATTGAAAAAGCGAAAGAAAAGCTATCTACGACCAATTTATCCGTCAGCGAAATTGCTTATGAGTTGGGTTTTGAACATCCACAATCGTTTAGCAAACTTTTCAAGACAAAAACCAATCTTTCTCCTTTGGAGTTCAGACAATCGTTTAACTGAATGGTTAAAAGTGGCGAAACCTGTATGGTTGTAGATGGCAGGGAATATATCGGAAAAGTAGGGGAAACGGTCAAGGCAGCTAAATATTCCAAAAATGTGTTATTTTATGAAGAGAATGAAAACAAGAGGCATTACCCGTCCTACTAAAATCCGCGCTCCTGTTTTTAAGCTGGTACTTAATCTATTCTATTTTGTAGGTACTATTTTGGGGTGGAACAAGTACTACAAAAAATACACAGGAGAGATTTGATCAAATAAATAGGCAGAGACGATAATAGATAGCACTAAATTGAAAGAGGCTGCGAAAAAGCAACCTCTTTTAATGATCATCTTTATTCACTCATCTATTCCTAAGCGAATAGACAATCATTCAGACTTTCCGACAACAGGACTTGATAACTTCTGATACGTTAAATACGACACAATAAGTATTGCCAAAACAACCAACGGATAAACAATGTTGAAGATTGGGTCACCAACAACCACATGTGCAATAAACGCAGACACGAAGCTAATTGATAAACCAATGTAAGCGAATTCTTTTGCTAAACGAAAAGGTAACCAAAGCGCAACGGAGGCAAGACCTTTGGCAATTCCTAATTCTATCCTGAAATAATCGGGAAAACCCAAATGCTGAAACCCTACTTTTAATTCGGGATTTGACAAATATGCAAATGTTGAAAAAACCATGGCGAGGGATATGAGTCCTGTCGTGACGTAATAAGTGATTTTTGCTGCTTTCATTTTATGATTTAGTTTATGCTATTTCTATGCTCTCAATACCTTTTTTAAAAGCTGTTTCTTTAATTCCATCAATTCTCTGACCTTCTACGCGAAACGTAGTAATGTCAGTAATGCCAAGAAATCCGAGTATGAATTTCAGGTACGGACTAACAAAATCAAACATTTGAAAGTTGCCTTCGGAATATACACCGCTTGAAGCAATTGCGATATACGCTTTTTTGTTTTTCAAAAAACCTTCTGGAGTCCCGTCTTCATTGTAACGGAAGGTAATCCCTGGCCTTGCAACGTGGTCTAAGAATGCTTTCAACGTGGAAGGAATTGAGAAGTTGTAAAACGGTGCACCAATAACATAAATGTCCGCTTCCTGCATTTCTGCAATTGCTTCATCTGAAATTTTTATCGCTTTTGCTTGTTCAGGCGTTTGATTTTCGGCTGGTGTAAACCACGATCCAATTTGTAGGGCATCCAAATGCGGAAACGACTCTTTTGCCAAATCTCTTTCTTTAACAATGCTGCCAGGATATTTGGCCTGAATTTTTTCAATAATTTCTTTGCCCAGTTTTCTACTAATCGAAACCTCACCTTGTGGGCTTGTAATAATGTGCAATATTTTTTTACTCATCGATTTTACTTTTTTTGTTTTTACTGAAGCAAAATTAGCTACATTAGCTAACGAATAGTTAGCAGTAAACAAAAGGTTAGTAGTAACATTTGGGTTAGTATAAAAAATATGAACCAGAAAATAATGTTTTCAGAGGTGCAATGCACTAGACACATCAGCGCAGTTGAGGACGCTTTGTATGTGTTAGGTGGCAGGTGGACAATAAGGGTAATGATTGCTGTTTTGGGCGGACATACACGGTTCAACGAATTGCAACGCACAATCACAGGCATTTCGGCAAGAGTGCTTTCAAACGAATTGAAGCAATTAGAGATAAACGGTTTGTTAAAAAGAGTGGTGCAGGCAGACCAATTTCCTGTTATTGTAGAATATATCCCTACAGACTACGCAACTACACTCAAAGACGTTGTTGGTGCATTAGCTGATTGGGGACAAAACCATAAAAAGAAAATCAGGACTAACAAATAACACGAACAGGCAAACCCCTGCTCGATGCGAGAATTAATAGTAGACAAATCATGGAGGTCAATCCAGGTGTTGTGTATGAAAGGCAAAAAGTGCTTTAAACTTGACCGACGAAACAAATTCTATTTGGCTTTTAGTTATTCATTTTTAAAATACAATTAATTACAAATACGTTTATTTTTCATTTTACCTTCACTAACTAACCATGATCAAGGCAGCGCAAACAACTCAACGCACTAAACACTTCCCTGGTTTAACCGTTTTAAAATAACAGCTCTTAAATGTTCTTCATTTTCATCGCCCCAGTTTCCCAACGCAGAAATAACCGGGATTAAAGTCTTACCAAACCCGGTAAGGCTATATTCCACTTTTGGAGGTACCACCGGGTAAATTTTGCGGGCAATTAACCCGTGTTCTTCCAGTTCTTTTAACTGGATATTCAAAACCCTTCTGGATGCATCCGGAATTTTTCGTTGCAGCTCACTTGGACGTTTATGCCCTTCATTGATAAACCACAGTAAGCGGATCTTCCATTTTCCATACAGCACTTCACCAATCAGGTCTAACCCGCAATTCAGGTTAGGTAAAATCTTTCTTTCATACATAAATCAAATTTAAACCTATGATCTAAAATCTGCAATAGGGGATAAATTTATCCCTATGCAATTCATATTTCCGTACTTGTACAAACTGTATATAAGTCTAAAATTTGTGGTAAATATCAAATATGGATCAGACTTTTAATTTCAACAACGAACTATCAGGCAAGATTGCCCTGGTAACGGGAGGCACAAAAGGTACAGGGAGCGCCATTGCAGAAAGGCTGCTGCAAGCTGGTGCAACCGTTATTATTACCGCAAGGAACACACCGGAAAAAGAAAACAGCAAGTTGCATTTTATTCCTTCCGATTTAAGTAAGGCAGAAGGAACACAAAAAGTTATCAGTGAAGTGTTGTCGACTTATGGGCGATTGGACGTTTTAGTGAACAACCTTGGTTCTTCAGTAACACCCGCCGGTGGTTTTGCAGCATTAAATGATGAGGATTGGGAATCAACGCTACAAGCAAATTTACTTGCTCCTGTAAGGCTTGACAGAGGATTTTTACCACAAATGATCGATCGGAAAAATGGTGTTATTATTCACATCGCTTCCATCCAGGGCAAATTACCGCTATATGATTCTACGTTGCCGTATGCGGCTGCAAAAGCGGGATTGATAAATTACAGTAAAAGTTTATCAAATGAAGTTACGCCAAAAGGTGTTCGGGTGCTGACTGTTTCACCGGGATGGATCAATACGACAGCATCCATAGCCTGGCTGGGCGAGATTTCAAGAAACGCAAATAGCACTGTGGAAGAAGCGCAACAAAGTGTTATGGATGCATTGGGTGGAATACCTTATGGCAGACCCGCCGAACCGGAAGAAGTAGCCGAATTGGTTGGATTTCTTGTTTCCCCGAGAGCCGGTTATTTAACCGGGACGGAATTTGTAATCGATGGTGGTACAGTACCAACCATTTAATAATCTTTTAAAAAATAAAAAAATGAACTTACCGAAAGTAGTAGCAGATTTAGTAAAAGCACAAAACAACTTTGATAGTGTTTCTTACGCCAATTGTTTTACCGAAAGAGCCGTAGTTTTTGACGAAGGAAAAACACATAACGGGAAAAAAGAAATCGAAAACTGGATAGAAAAAGCTAATAAGGAATATCAAGCAACGATGAAACCTCTTGAATATTCAGAAGAAAAACAGGAATTAAAAGCCGAAATTTCAGGACCATTTCCTGGTAGTCCTATTGTACTCACTTATCAGTTTAAGCTTCTGAATGGCCAGGTTCAATCCTTGAAAATTAGCTGAGATGATATAGCCGGAATTATAACGGGTTTACACAGTAGTTTACTCTCCGATGTCTGGCCACTTTTTTAAGGATGTGACTGAAGTCATAAACCGATGCATCCACTACTGTAAAGTTTCACATGCAACAAATGACATGTGAAACTTTTTTATTTAATAATTTATTCTTCGGGTCTTACATAATCCACACTCCATGCTGTCGAAAGTTATACTTTGGTATACAACCTTACTAAAAACTCATAGTTTTGTTGGTTGAGAGTGGTTACGGCTTATTAAAACCTAAAGTTCAATATGGAATTAATCCAGAATAAAGATCTATTTCAGGCAGTTTTTGACTCGGCTGCAAATGGCATTGCAGTGATGCAAAATGCGTATAATGAAAATGGGAAAATTGAGGATTTTACAATATTACTTTTTAATTCATATACTCATAACTGGATCGGGAATACGGATTACAAGGGAAAGCATTACAGCCAGGTATTTCCAACGGTAAAAGAAGCCGGGATACTTGATAAATTTATAGAAGTAGCCGAAACAGGAGTTACTGCTCATTTTGAAAGTTGGTACTCCGGTGAAGGTATGAACCACTGGTTCCGTTTTACGGCTGTAAAACTGGAGGAGTTACTGGTTATAACCACTGAAGATATCACGCAACAAAAGCAGGTGGAAATTACCCTTAAGAATGCATTGGATGAAGCG
>Ga0307411_10001226_pt1 | contig 10193 bp, 7 predicted proteins | sample DK1Ometagenome_2_FD_203712 | JGI IMG/M metagenome (GOLD analysis project Ga0307411, IMG submission 203712) | Maize rhizosphere microbial communities from greenhouse at UC Davis, California, United States - DK15-O-1 | ecosystem: Host-associated > Plants > Roots > Rhizosphere > Soil | place: USA...
CTCCGCCGAGGAGGAGCCGCACAGCACCATCGCCAGTTTCGTCATCACCAGCGACCGCTGCGTGCACTGGATCCATTCCGGCGACTCGCGCATCTACTGGTTCCGCGGCGCCCGCCTGGTCAAGCGCTCCATGGACCATTCCTATGTGCAGCGCCTCGTCGACGAAGGCCAGCTCACCGAGGCCGAGGCCAGCTCGCATCCGCAGAGCAATCTGCTGACGGCCTGCCTGGGCACGGTCCAGGATCCGACGTCTACGTCCGAACGCTTCGAAGGCCTGGAGGTCGGCGACACGCTGATGTGCTGCAGCGACGGCCTGTGGCACTACTTCACCGCCCAGGAGCTGGGCAGCGTGCTGTACAGCCTGCCACCGCGCGAAGCGGCGGAACTGCTGGTCAGCAAGGCGCGCCAGCGCGCCCGCGGCGGCGGCGACAACCTGTCGATCGCCATCGTCAAGCTCGAGAACCTCGACTGATCATTTCGCCGCCGAGGCCGCAGACGCGCCCGGCAAGGGCAGCGGCGCGGCGGGTGGCTTGCTGCGGTTCTTCTGGCGGGCCTCGTGTTCGGCGATGCGCTGCTGCATGCGCTGCTCGCGCTCCTGAGCCCGCTCGCGGCGCCTGGCGGCATCGGCCTCGGCCTTGTTGACGGCCCGGCGACGCTCGCGCTCGGCTTCCTCGGGGCTGCGCGCCCGGGTGGCATGGGAAGCGGGCAGCACGGGGGCCGGCGGCGGCGGTGCAGTCACCAGGCGCTCGCGGCGCTGGCCCTCATCCTGGGCCGCGGCCAGTTCGCGCTCCTTCACGCGCTGCGCCTGGGCCGCTGCGCGGGCGCGGCGCTCCTGCGCGGCCAGCTCATGCTCATGGCGGACCAGCGGCGCGAGGGCGTCATGGCGGCGCTTGCGCAGTGCTTCCAGGCAGGGGCTGACCGCGAAGCGCTGCTCGCACTCGGCTTCCTCGCGTGCGAAACGCTGCTCCACGGCGGCGCGCTGGGCGGCCACTTCAGCACGAGTGGCCAGCTGGCTCTGGGGCGCCGATGCCGCCGTGGCAGCGGCGGCGAGCAGGATCAGCAGGGGGGTCATCAGGTCAGCGAGGTGTCGACTTCACGGCGGGCCAGCGCAAGGTACTCCGCCGAACGCATTTCCTGCAAGCGCGACACGGTACGCGGGAACTCATGGGCCAGCGGGCCTTCGGTGTAGAGCTGCTCGGCAGGCACCGCGGCGGAGATGATGAGCTTGACGCGGCGGTCGTACAGCACATCCACCAGCCACGTGAAGCGGCGCGCCTCGCTGGCCAGGCGCACCGGCATCTCGGGCACTTCGGACAGGATGACGGTGTGGAACTGGCTGGCCAGCTCCAGATAGTCGTTCTGCGAGCGCGGGCCGCCGCACAGCGTCTGGAAGTCGAACCAGACCACACCGCCGGCGCGGCGCTTCGCATAGATCGCGCGGTGCTCGATCATCAGCTTGCGGTCCTCGTCCTGGGCTTCGGCGAGGGATTCAAAGGCCTTCGTGAGGGCCGCCTCGGTCGCGTCGTTCAGCGGCGTCAGGTAGAGGTTCATGTCCTCCAGTGTGCGGCGCCGGTAGTCCGTGCCAGCGTCGACGTTGATGACCTCCAGCTGGGCCTTCAGCAGCTCGATGGCTGGCAGGATGCGGTCGCGGTGCAGGCCGTTCGGATAGAGCCCGTCGGGGTGGAAGTTGGACGTCGTGATGATGGACACGCGGTTGCGGAACAGCGCGTCCAGCAGCCGGTGCAGGATCATCGCGTCGGTCACGTCGGAGACGTGGAACTCGTCGAAGCAGATCAGCCGGAAGCGCCGCGCGATGCGCTTGCCGAGCTCGTCCAGCGGGTCGGCGATGCCTTTGAGCTCCTGCAGCTCGCGGTGCACCTCGCGCATGAACTCGTGGAAGTGCAGGCGCGTCTTGCGCGTCAGCGGCACCGCCTGGAAGAAGCAGTCCATCAGGAAGCTCTTGCCTCGCCCCACGCCGCCGTACATGTAGACGCCGCGCGGAATGGGCGGACGCACCAACAGCTTGGTCACGGCGTTGGCGCGGCGGGCCTTGTAGCTGGCCCATTCGTCCTGGCAGCGCTGCAGCGCCTCGATGGCGCGCAGCTGCGCCGCATCGGCCTGGTAGCCCCGCTCGGCGAGGGTCTGCTGGTAGAGCTCGGTGACTGATGTCATCTAAGAAAAAGGGGCGACTGGATGGCCGCCCCTTGTTGACTGCGCTTCCCGATCAGAAGTTCAGCGTGCGCTTGTCGATGGCCAGCGCTGCTTCCTTGGTCGCCTCGGACAGGGACGGGTGCGCGTGGCAGATGCGGGCGATGTCCTCGGCCGAGGCCTTGAACTCCATCGCGACGACCGCTTCGGAGATCAGCTCCGAAGCGAACGGGCCGATGATGTGCACGCCCAGGATCTCGTCGGTCTTGGCGTCGGCCAGGAATTTGACGAAGCCGGTCGTGTCGCCCAGCGCGCGTGCGCGGCCGTTGGCCAGGAACGGGAACTGGCCGGCCTTGTACGCCACGCCGTCGGCCTTCAACTGCTGCTCGGTCCTGCCGACCCAGGCGATCTCCGGGCTGGTGTAGATGACCCAGGGGATGGTGTTGAAGTTGACGTGCCCGTGCTGGCCGGCCATGCGCTCGGCCACCGCCACGCCCTCTTCCTCGGCCTTGTGCGCGAGCATGGGGCCGCGCACGACGTCGCCGATGGCCCAGACGCCCGGCAGGTTGGTCTTGCACTCGTCGTCGACGACGATGGCACCGCGCTCGTCAAGCTTGAGGCCGACCACCTCGGCGCCCAGGCCGATCGTGTTCGGCACGCGGCCGATGGAGACGATGAGCTTGTCGACGTCGAGTGTCTTGGCCTCGCCCTTGCTGTCCGTGTAGGCGACGCTGACACCCTTCTTGGACGTCTTGACCTCGCCGACCTTCACACCGAGCTGGATGTCCAGGCCCTGCTTCTTGAAGACCTTGGCGGCTTCCTTGGCAACGGACTCGTCCACCGCGCCGAGGAAGGCCGGCAGGCCCTCCAGCACGGTCACTTCCGCGCCCAGGCGGCGCCAGACCGAACCCATCTCCAGGCCGATGACGCCGGCGCCGATCAGGCCCAGCTTCCTGGGCGTCGCGCCGACGCGCAGCGCGCCGTCGTTGGACAGGATGTTCTCTTCGTCGAACGGCACGCCGGGCAGCGCGCGGGCGTTGGAGCCCGTGGCGACGATGACCTGCTTGGCCTGGATCGTTTCCTCGCCGGCCTTCAGTTCATAACCGCCATCCTTGGCGGCAACGAATGCGCCGCGACCGTGGAAGAACGTGACCTTGTTCTTCTTGAACAGGTAGATGATGCCGTCGTTGTTCTGCTTCACGACCTGGTCCTTGCGGGCCAGCATCTTGGCGACGTCGATCTTGACGTTGTCGGCCGTGATGCCGTGGTCGGCGAAGTGGTGGTTCAGGTGCTCGTAGTGCTCGCTGGATTGCAGCAGCGCCTTGGACGGGATGCAGCCGACGTTGGTGCAAGTACCGCCGAGGGCCGGGCCGCCCTTGTCGTTCTTCCACTCGTCGATGCAGGCCACGTTCATGCCCAGCTGGGCCGCACGGATGGCCGCGATGTAGCCGCCGGGGCCGCCGCCGATGACGACGACGTCGAATTGCTTGGTGCTCATGCTGATCTGTCCTTTGGCTTAGATGTCGAACAGCAGACGAGCCGGGTCCTCGAGCGCTTCCTTCATCGTCACCAGCCCCAGCACGGCTTCGCGGCCGTCGATGATGCGGTGGTCATAGGACATGGCGAGGTAGTTGATCGGGCGGACGACCACCTGGCCGTTCTCCACCACCGCGCGGTCCTTGGTGGCGTGCACGCCCAGGATGGCCGACTGCGGCGGGTTGATGATGGGCGTCGAGAGCATCGAGCCGAAGACGCCGCCGTTGGAGATGGAGAAGGTGCCGCCCGACAGGTCATCCAGCGACAGCTTGCCTTCCTTGGCCTTCTGGCCGAACTCGGCGATCTTCTTCTCGATGTCGGCGAAGCTCATCTGGTCGACATTGCGCAGTACCGGCACGACGAGGCCGCGCGGCGAGCCGACGGCGATGCCGATGTCGAAGTAGCCGTGGTAGACGATGTCGTTGCCGTCGACCGAGGCGTTCAGCACCGGGTACTTCTTTAGCGCGGCGACGGCCGCCTTGACGAAGAAACTCATGAAGCCGAGCTTGACGCCGTGTTCCTTCTCGAACTTCTCCTGGAACTTCTTGCGCATTTCCATGACCGGGGCCATGTTGACTTCGTTGAAGGTGGTCAGGATGGCGTTGGTGGCTTGCGACTGCAGCAGGCGCTCGGCGATGCGGGCGCGCAGGCGGGTCATCGGCACGCGCTGCTCGGGGCGGTCGCCCAGGTTCTGCTGAACCGGTGCGCTGACGGCCGGCAGCGGCTTGGCGACGGCGGGCGTGGCGGGCACGACCAGCGGCGCCGAAGTTGCGGCGGTTGCGGGCTTGGCGGCGGCGCCCAGGGCATCACCCTTGGTCACGCGGCCATCCTTGCCGGTGCCGGCGACGTCGGTGGCCTGCAGGCCCTTCTCGGCCAGGATCTTGGCGGCGGCGGGCATGGCGACATCGCCCTTGTTGCCACCGGCAGGGGCGGCGGCAGCGGGCGCCGGTGCGGCGGCAGCCGGCGAGGCGGCCTGCGAAGCCGTGGTGGCGGGCGCGGCCACGCCGGCCTTGCCTTCGGTGTCGATCTTGGCCAGCAGCTCCTGGCTGACGACGGTGCTGCCATCGGCCTTGAGGATCTCGGCCAGCACGCCGGAGGCGGGTGCGGGCACTTCCAGCACGACCTTGTCGGTCTCGATCTCGACGAGGGTTTCGTCAACAGTGACGGCTTCGCCGGGCTTCTTCTTCCAGGTCAGCAGCGTGCCCTCGGAAACGGATTCGGAGAACTGGGGGGTTTGGACGTCAACGATGGCCATGGTGTGAGGCTCCGTGTCTTCTATTTGGGTGTGGGGTGCAGGCGCGAACGAGCGCAGCGCCGTGGTCCCTCAAGGGAGGCGCTGCGCTGATCGGTCTTATTTGGTGAGGATGAAGCCCTTGAGCTTGGCGAACGCCTGATCCAGCAGCGCCTTCTGCTGCTCCTGGTGCAGGTGGGCGTAGCCGCAGGCGGGGCTGGCGCTGGCCGGGCGGCCGGCGTATCCGAGCTTCTGGCCTTCGCTCATGTTCTCGTGCACGTAGTGCTGCACGAAGAACCAGGCGCCCTGGTTCTGCGGCTCGTCCTGGCACCACACGATGTCGGTCGCGTTCGGGTACTTCTTCAGCTCGGCCGCGAAGGCCTTGTGCGGGAAGGGATACAGCTGCTCGACGCGCAGGACGGCCACGTCGGTGGACTTCTTCTCGGCGCGTGCGCGCACCAGGTCGTAATAGACCTTGCCCGAGCAGACGATGACGCGCTTGACCTTCTCGGCGTTCAGCGTTGCGTCCTGGTCACCGATGACGGTCTTGAACTCGCCCTTGGTGAAGTCGGCCAGCGGCGAGGTGGCGTCCTTGGCCCGCAGCAGGCTCTTGGGCGTCATGATGACCAGCGGCTTGCGGAACATGCGCAGCATCTGACGGCGCAGCACATGGAAGATCTGCGCGGCGTTGGTCGGCTGCACGATCTGCATGTTGTTGTCCGCGGCCAGCTGCATGAAGCGCTCCAGGCGCGCCGAGCTGTGCTCGGGGCCTTGGCCTTCGTAGCCGTGCGGCAGCATCATCGTCAGGCCGTTGGAGCGGCCCCACTTCACTTCGCCGGAGGCGATGAACTGGTCGATGACGACCTGCGCGCCGTTGACGAAGTCGCCGAACTGGGCTTCCCAGATGGTCAGCGTGTTGGGCTCGGCGGCGGCGTAGCCGTACTCGAAGCCCAGCACCGCTTCTTCACTCAGGATGGAGTCGATGACGGTGAACGGGGCCTGGCCGTCGGCGACGTTCTGCAGCGGGATGTAGGTGCCCTCGTCCCAGTTGGCGCGGTTCTGGTCGTGCAGCACGGCGTGGCGGTGCGTGAACGTGCCACGGCCGCTGTCCTCGCCGGACAGGCGCACCGGATAGCCGCTGGCCACCAGCGACGCAAAGGCCATGCTCTCGCCCATGCCCCAGTCGATGTTGGTCTCGCCCCGGCCCATCGCGGCGCGGTCGGCGTAGAGCTTGGCGACGAGGTTGTGCGCGGCGAAGTCCTTGGGCAGCGTGGTGAGCTTCTCGGCCAGGCGCTTCCACTCGGCCACCGGGATGGCGGTGTCGCAGCTGTCGGTCCACTTCTTGCCCAGGAAGGGCGACCAGTCGGTGGCGAACTTGCTCTTGAAGTTGGTCAGCACCGGGTCGACGGTGTGGCGGCCCTCGTCCATGGCGGCGCGGTAGGCCTTGACCATTTCGTCCGGGCCTTCGGCCGGCAACACGTTCTGCGCGACCAGCTTGTCGCCGTAGACCTTGCGCGTACCGGGGTGGGCGGCGATCTTCTTGTACATCAGCGGCTGTGTCAGCGCCGGCGTGTCCTGCTCGTTGTGGCCCAGCTTGCGGAAGCAGACGATGTCCAGGACGACGTCCTTCTTGAACTCGGCGCGGTAGTCCATGCACAGCTGCGTGGCCCACACGACGGCTTCGGGGTCGTCACCGTTCACGTGCAGCACCGGCGCTTCGATCATCTTGACGACGTCGGAGCAGTACCAGGTCGAGCGCAGGTCGCGCGGGTCGCTGGTGGTGAAGCCGATCTGGTTGTTGATGACGATGTGGACCGTGCCACCCGTGCGGTAGCCGCGCGTCTGGGCCATCGCCAGCGTCTCCTGCACGACGCCCTGGCCACCGAAGGCCGCGTCACCGTGCACCAGCACCGGCAGCACCTGCAAGCCGACGCTGTCACCACGGCGGTCCTGGCGGGCGCGCACGCTGCCTTCGACGACCGGGTTGACGATCTCCAGGTGGGACGGGTTGAAGGCCAGCGACAGGTGCACCGGGCCGCCAGGCGTCGACACGTCGGAGCTGAAGCCCTGGTGGTACTTCACATCACCGGCCGGCAGATCTTCCGCGGCCTTGTGCTCGAACTCGGCGAACAGGTCGGCCGGCATCTTGCCCAGCGTGTTGACCAGCACGTTCAGGCGGCCACGGTGGGCCATGCCGATGACGATCTCCTGCACGCCGCGCTCGCCGCCGCGCTGGATCAGCTCGTCCATGGCGGCGATGAAGCTCTCGCCGCCTTCCAGCGAGAAACGCTTCTGGCCGACGTACTTGGTGTGGAGGTAGCGCTCCAGGCCTTCGGCCGCGGTCAGGCGGTCGAGGATGTGCTTCTTCTCTTCGGCCGTGAAGTTGGGCTTGCCGCGGGCCTTCTCCAGCCGCTCCTGCCACCAGCGCTTTTCGCCGGGGTCGGAGCCGTGCATGAACTCGGAACCGATGCTGCCGCAGTAAGTCTCGCGCAGCGCCTGCACGATCTGGCGCAGCGTCATGGTCTCGCCGCCGAAATAGCTGTTCACGGCGCTGAACGAGATGTCCATGTCGGACTCGGTCAGGTCGTAGAACGCGGGGTCGAGTTCGGGGATCTTGGGGCGCTCGGCGCGCTTGAGGGGGTCCAGCTCCGCCCAGCGATTGCCGAGGAAGCGGTAGGCCGCGATCAACGACTGGACATGGACCTGCTTGCGGGCGACGGCGAGGTCGGCACTGCTGGCCTTGTTGGCGAAGGCGTTGGCCTTGGCGCGCTGGGCGAACGACTCGATGACCGGCGCATGCGCCACGTCGCGGGATTCGCTGCCATCGACGGCGGGCACGTGCTGGAGCGCGTCGAAATACGTGCGCCAGTTGTCGGGCACGGAGCCCGGGTTGTCGAGGTAAGCCTCGTACATCTCCTCCACATACGGCGCGTTTCCGCCGAACAGGTAGGAGTTGGACCTGTATTGCTGCATCATCTTTCGCTCACCTCATGCCCCGGTTTCCAGGGAGTTGGCTGGTTGAAGAACCTTCCGCGACACGGCTCGACCGGTTGGCGGATTGCGACCCACCTTCGTTGCTGCCAGAGGCAACAGCAAAAGGGACGGGAAGGACTGGTTTACGTCTCAGGGCGCGAACTCTAGCACCTCGGGTTTGCCCGACACAGCGGAAAGGCCGCGACAAAGTTGACGGACTCGTAAACTTGGCGGTCGCGACAGCCCCGACATTGAATGGTTGTCGCGCGGGACATTCAGGAGATCCCATGCAAGTCCAGGTCGTCGACTACAGAGCAGCCGATGCGGCTCAAAAGTTCACCCGCTCCCTGCACGAAACCGGCTTCGGCGTGCTGACCAACCACCCCATCCGCCAGGCGCTGGTCGAGAAGATCTACGCCGACTGGCTCGCCTTCTTCAACAGCGAGGCCAAGCATGGTTTCGCGTTCTCCAAGGAGACGCAGGACGGCTATTTCTCCACCGAGATTTCCGAAACTGCGAAGGGCTCCAAGCAGAAGGACATCAAGGAGTACTTCCACATCTACCCCTGGGGCCGCATCCCGCCCCAGTTGAAGGAAGACGCCCTCACCTACTACCGTGAGGCCAATGCGCTGGCCGAGGAACTGCTCGGCTGGGTCGAGCGCTACACGCCGCCGGAGATCGCCGCGAAGTACCGCGAGCCGCTGTCGAACATGATCAAAGGCAGCACCAAGACGCTGCTGCGCGTGCTGCGCTATCCGCCGCTGACCGGGCAGGAGCCGGCCGGCTCGCTGCGCGCCGCGGCGCATGGCGACATCAACCTGCTGACCATCCTGCCCGCCGCCAACGAGCCCGGGCTGCAGGTGCTGGGCACCGATGGCGCCTGGCACGATGTGCCCTGCGACTTCGGCACGCTGACGATCAACATCGGCGACATGCTGCAAGAAGCTTCCGAGGGCTACTACCCGTCCACGCAGCACCGCGTCGTCAACCCGACCGGCGAAGGCGCGAAGAAGAGCCGCGTGTCGCTGCCGCTGTTCCTGCATCCGCGCGATGACGTCGTCTTGAGCGATCGCTACACCGCCAACGCGTATCTCGACGAGCGCCTGCGCGAGTTGGGCGTGAAAACCTGAGCCACATACGCAGGCTCGCCAGGCTGAAGACCTGAGTGCAAGCGTTGCCGGGCCCATGATGCGGGCATGCGCCAGACACGGATCATCCAGATCCACCCCGACGCGCCGCCCAAGCCGGCGGTCGGGGCGTCCTGCAACGGCTGCGGCGTCTGCTGCCTGGCCGAGCCCTGCCCGCTCGGCGTCATCCTGAGCCGGCGCCGCAAAGGTGCGTGTATCGCACTGCGCTGGGACGGCGCACGCTATGTGTGCGGTGCGCTGACGGCACAACCAAGCGGCTTTGTCGGCAGGCTTGGCGGTTGGCTGGTGCGGCGCTGGATTGCGTCCGGCTCCGGTTGCGACTGCTCCCTAGAAGTAACGGGCAAGCCCTAGCCGGATCACCCCCAGTCGCGGCTAGTATTTTTGGCTTCTGCCGCCCCCCGAAGGAAGCCCGATGAAAGCCCCTCTCCGACTCCTGCCCTTGCTGGCCGCCCTGGTGCTCAGTGCCGCGTCGGCTGCGCCGCTGCGCTGGGCCGCACAGAACGACATCCTGACGCTGGACCCGCACTCGCAGGACCACAACACCTCCAACGCCATCGGCACCCACATCTACGAGGGCCTGACGCGCCTGGGCAAGAACTACCGGCCCGAGCCGTCGCTAGCGACCAAGTGGACCTATGTCTCCCAGACGCAGGTGCGCTTTGACCTGCGCAAGGGCGTCAAGTTCCACGACGGCTCGCCGTTCACGGCTGACGACGTCGTCTTCAGCTTCGGCCGCATCACGCAGCCGCAGGGCACGAAGCAGACATACGTGTCGGGCATCAAGGAGGTCAAAAAGATCGACGACCACACCGTCGACCTGATCCTCGAAGCGCCGACGCCGATGCTGCTGCAGAACATCATCAGCTTCCCCATCATGAGCAAGGCGTGGTCGACCAAGAACAACACGACCAACACGCAGGACTACAAGGCCAAGGAAGAGAACTTCGCGTCCCGCAACGCCAACGGCACCGGCCCCTACAAGCTGGTGAGCTGGCAGCCCGACCAGGCCGTCAAGATGGTGGCCAACAAGCAGTGGTGGGACAAGAACCCGGGCAACGTGACCGAGCTGAGCTACCTGCCGATCAAGTCGGCCCCGACGCGCGTCGCGGCGCTGCTGTCGGGCGACGTGGACATCGTCACCGACCTGCCGCCGCAGG
>Ga0307411_10001228_pt1 | contig 10191 bp, 14 predicted proteins | sample DK1Ometagenome_2_FD_203712 | JGI IMG/M metagenome (GOLD analysis project Ga0307411, IMG submission 203712) | Maize rhizosphere microbial communities from greenhouse at UC Davis, California, United States - DK15-O-1 | ecosystem: Host-associated > Plants > Roots > Rhizosphere > Soil | place: USA...
CATGGTTACGCCCCGAAGCTGCGGACGGCGGACGCCTCGTCGGCGTGAATCTCCAGGAAGTTCTGCGCGCCGGTCATCGTCAGCATCGTTTCCACGCGCTTCTGCACGCCGGCGAGCTTCAGCGATCCGCCGGCGGCCGACGCCTGCCGGTACAGATCCATGAGGCAGCCGATTGTCGCGCTGTCCACATACGTGACGCTCGACAGGTCGAGCAGCACCTTGCGCTCGCCGGCGCCGATCAGCGACGTGATGGTGCTCGCGAACTCGCCGAGGATCGGATACATCAGGCGTGTCTCGTTGACGCGGACGATGGACACGTCCTGATTACGTGCGGTCGTGAGGTTCATGCTCAGCTCCGGCTTTCGGAATGGCGTCCTGCTGCTCGCGCAGCTTCTGAATTTGACGGGCGAGCTCCGTCCGCCCGCGGTTGATGCGTGACTTGACCGTGCCCTCGGGCAGGTGCAACTGATCCGCGATTTCCTGGTAGGTCAGTTCCTGGATGTCGCGCAGCATCACGGCGGTGCGCAGCGTCGGTGCCAGCCTGTCGAGTGCCTGCCGCAGCATCACCACGCGATCGGCGCGCTCGAGGCGCGTGTCGGCAGGAAGATCCGTAGAGATCGGATGCAGGTCTGCCGCGTCGACATCGCGGCTGATCGTCTCGCGTTCCTTGCGGACGCTGCGGTAATGGTCGATGCACAGATTGCGGCTGACGCTGATGAGCCACGTCTGAAAGTTCGCGCGGCGATCGAAGGTGTCGAGTGACTTGTACAGCTTCAGGAACACGTCCTGAGTGAGATCCTCGGCCATGTCGTGCCGGCCAACGAACTTGTACGCGACGTTGAACACCTTGCGCCAGTAGAGACGGACGATCGTCTCCCAGGCAGCCTGATCGCCGTTGAGGCAGCGCTCGATGATCTCGTCGGAGGCGAGCGGCGGTGCCGATCTGATGTCGGACGCCATCAGCTCCTGCAGTCCCCGCCCAGGCGGACGCGTGCGAAGGCAAACGGCATCAGCCGGATTGATCGCGAGGAGTCCGGCTTCAGCCGGATAGATCTCACCGTCTCACTCAAAAAGGTGGGAATGCGCGCATGATAACATGCGATTCTTCCGTGCACCTACCGTTTCAGCTCGACGCACACGGCCTCGTGTGCGACGGCGTCAGCATTCACTCCATCGTCGAACGCGTCGGCACACCGTCGTACGTCTACAGCGCACGCGCGATCCGTGACGCCTACCGGGCCATCGATGAGGCGTTCTTCGGCTATCCGCACGCGATCCACTATGCGCTCAAAGCCAACTCCACGATGGCGATCGTCCGTCTCCTGAAGAGTCTCGGGAGCCGGGCCGACGCGAATTCGAGCGGCGAGATCGACGTGGCATTGCGCGCCGCTTTCGCCTCGCGCGAGATCGTGTTTACGGGCGTTGGCAAGACGCGCGACGAACTGCAGTACGCGATCGGCCACGATGTCGGCGCGATCAACGCAGAATCACCTGGCGAGCTCGATCGGATTGCCGCGATCGCCCACGCCGCAGGTCGCGTGGCGCGTGTGGCGCTGCGCGTCAACCCGGACATCGACGCGCAGAGTCATCCGAACATTTCCACTGGCCTGCGCAGCAACAAGTTTGGCGTGGCGCTCCAGGAGGCGCGTGCCGTCTATCGCGATCGACGCCGTGTCACGAGCCTGCAGTTTGTCGGCGTGCACATCCACATCGGGTCGCAGATCACCACGGCGGAACCGTTACGGCGGGCGGCGGCAGCGCTCACCTCGCTTGCTCTCGAATTGCGAGACGACGGTGTTCCGCTGGAGCACGTCGATCTTGGCGGCGGACTGGGGATCGCGTATGAGGGCCGGCCGATGATCACGCCGGCCGAGTATGCCGCCGCAGTCGTGCCGGAATTGCGCCGCGCCAACATCCCGGTCGTTCTGGAACCGGGTCGCGCCGTCGTCGGCCACTCCGGTGCGCTGATCGCGCGTGTCGTTGATGTGAAACGCAACCCGGATGGTCGCCGCTTCGCCGTCCTCGATGCCGGCATGACCGAGTTGATGCGCCCGGCTCTCTACGGCTCGTTCCACCGCATCGTGCCGGTGAAGCCGCGTCAAACGCCTGAGGCGGCGTGGGATATCGTCGGTCCGATCTGCGAGAGCAGCGACGTGTTCGCCCGCGATCGCGAGCTGCCGGATCTCTGCGTTGACGACCTTGTCGCGGTCCTCGACACCGGCGCCTACGGCGCGGTGATGGCATCGAACTACAACCGGCGATTGCTGGCAGCGGAGGTTCTGGTTGACGGCGATCGCTGGTCGGTGATCCGCCGCCGCCAGACGATCGACGAGCTGCTGTCGCTGGAAACGTAATGCGCGGCCTCCTCATCGCCTTCGAGGGACTCGACCAGAGCGGCAAGCAGACGCAGGCCGAGCGGCTGCGCGATCGCGTGGTCGGGGCCGGCCGCCTGGTGCGCCTGCTTTCTTTTCCTGCCTACGACACGGCCATCGGAACAGAACTCGGACGCGCATTGCAGGGCGACCGCGATTACGGTCCGGACGTCATGCAGCTGCTGTACGTGGCAAACCGCTACGAGTGGAAGCCGCAGATCGAATTCGAGCTGAATCGGGGAACCGTGCTGATCTGCGATCGCTATCTCGCGTCGAGCATTGCCTACGGCGAGGCGCAGGGACTGGATGCGTCGTGGCTCGTCGAAATCCAGAAGTATCTGCCGCAGCCGGACATCACGTTCCTGCTCGACATGGATCCGGATGTCTCGGCGCGACGGAAGACGGCCGATCGCGACAGGTACGAACGCGATCTCGACCTGCTCGGCCGTGTGCGGGCGAGCTACATGCGTCAGGCGGCTGCTGCGGGGTGGCCCACGCTGGATGCGAATCGCGATCGCGAGGTTGTTGCTGCTGACGTGTGGAACGTGGTCACGCGCGCGCTGACGTAACGACGCGCACTTCGCCCGCACCCGCCTTCATCAGCACCTCCGCGCAGGCGTTCGACGTCGCGCCGGTCGTCATCACGTCGTCAACGAGGACGATCACGCGGTCGGCGACGAATTGCATCCGCCGTTGCCGCGAAAGAAACGCGGAGATCCGGAATGCGCCGCGCACGTTGCGGTGCCGTTCCGCCGCGGTGAGCCCGGTCTGTGAGCACGTCGGCCGGATCCGCCACAGCGCGTGAACCACTGGTCGATCGAGCTGCTGCGCCAGGTCGGCGGCCTGATTGAAGCCGCGGCGCAACCGACGCCATGGAAACAGCGGGACGGGCACGACGCAGTGCGCTCCGTCGAGCGTCGCGGCGTTCCGCTCTTTCAGCAGTGCGCCGAGCGGCCGCGCCAGCGAGCGTCGGCCTTCGTATTTCAGCGCGTGGATGATGTCGCGCAGTGCCCCTTGATATCGGCCGTCTGCGGCATAGGCGTCGCGCCAGCATCGAACGCAGACCGGACCATCCAGCGGTGACTCCAGCCGATGGCCACAGCACGCGCAGGCCGGCGCCAGGCACGCCGCGATCAACGCGTTGCTGCCGAGCGTCAGCGCAGTCCGAACCGCTTCCGCTTTTCCCATAGTGCCTTCCGGCTGATCCCGAGAATGGCTGCCGCCCGTGTCTGGTTGCCCCGTGCGTGGACCAGCGTCAGCTCGATGTAGCGGCGCTCGACGTCCTCCAGCGTCGGCCGTCTGCTGACGCCGGGCGCCAGATACGCTTCGCTTCCCTCCAGGATTTCGATGGGCAACGATTTGGCGTCGAGCTCGGCGCCGACGCCGGCGAGAAGGACCCGATCGAGGATATGACGCAGTTCGCGGATGTTGCCCGGCCAGTGATAGCGGACGAGCGCGTCCTCGGCATCGGCGGCAATGCGCGGCGGCTGGCGGTTGAGCCGTTCCGACGCGTCCGCCAGAAAGCGTTTCGCCAGCGGGAGGATGTCCTCCGTGCGATCGCGGAGCGGCGGCAGCTTCAATGGCAGGACGCTGAGCCGATGGAAGAGATCGGCGCGGAGCGCCCCACCGCGGACCGCTTCCTCCATGTCGGTGTCGGACGAGGCTATGATTCGCGCCTTCATCTCGGTCGTCGTCGTTCCGCCGAGGCGCGTCACCTGACGTTCTTCGACAACGCGCAGCAACGCCCCCTGGCCCGCTTCCGAGAGGCGCGTGACGCCGTCCAGGTACACGGTCCCATGGCCGGCAAGCTCGAAACGGCCTGGACGGGCGATGGTCGCGTCGGTGAATGCACCGCGCTCATGGCCGAACAACTCGGACTCGACGAGCGTTTCCGGCAGTGCCGGGCAGTCTACCGCCACGAACGGATCGCGCCGTCGCGGCCCTGAGGAATGCAGGAACCGGGCGAGTGCATCCTTGCCGACGCCGGTCTCGCCGGTGATGAGGACCGTCGCGTCCACCGCGGCGTACCGGCGCGCCTGTCGCAGGAGATCCCGCATCGGGCGGCTGACGGCAGTGAGCTTCATGTCCTATTCGGACACTTCGTGCCGCTCGGCGGCCCCCCACAGACGCTCCAGCCCGTAGAACGCACGGCACTCACGGCTGAAGACGTGGACGACGAAGTTGAAGTAGTCGAGCAGGATCCATTCAGATCGATCGATCCCTTCCATGAGCGTCGGGCGCTCGTCGAGATCGCGCTTGAGCGTCTCGCGGACGCCGTCGGCGATGGCTGCGATCTGCCGGGCGTTGCCGCCCGTACAGATGACGAAGAAATCGGTGAACCCACCGGCTTTCCGCAGATCGAGGATCACCACGTCCTCGGCTTTCTTAGCGAGCGCGGCACCAACTGCGCTCGTCACCGCCTTCGGGAATTTCGCCGGAGCCCGGCGTGTCGTCTTCGTCGCGACCGCCGTTCGTCGTGGTTTATCGATGGATACGTTCCGTTTCGCCATGCAATCCGTTGACCGCGCTGTAGTGTCCGCCTTCAGGCGGAACGTTCTGCTGCTGAAGACCCGTACAAACGATGGTTCACGATGTACCGCTCGACCGCCGGAGGGACCAGACCAGCGATGGACCGGCCCGCCGCCAGTCGCGCACGGATATCCGTAGACGAAATATCCGGCGTGTCTGCGTTGACGTACGAAATCCCGGCCGACTGCCCTGCGGACGCCGCCGTTCCCGGTCTGCTCACCACCGCGAAATGCGCAAGATCCAGAACCGCCGGGTAGTCATACCACGTGGCAATTTCTGCAAACGCATCAGTGCCGATGATGAAGAAAATCTGCGACGCCTTCCACCCTTCTGCATGCAGCGAACGGAGTGTGTGGGCGGTATATGACGGTCCGGGCCGGGTCAGCTCGCCGTCCGAGAGACGCCACCGCGACCGGCCGTCGATCGCCAGCGCCGCCAGCGCGAACCGGTGGAATGCGCTGGCTCTCGGATCGAGGGCACGGTGTGGCGGGTCGTGCGACGGGACTACCCGGATTTCATCCAGCTTCAGGAGCTCCTCGGCGGCTTCGCCGGCGCGCAGGTGTCCGTAGTGAATGGGATCAAACGTGCCGCCGAGGACGCCGAGGCGCCGGTCTGTGCTCATGCCTTGCGGCGCACGCGCGCCGCACGCCGTTCCGCCGCCAGGAGATCCGTCGGCTCGTTCGTAGTGTCCCCCTTCAGGCGGACCTCCGACTCCGCCCGAGTGTCCACCTTGATGCGGACCCCGTGGGCGATTTCCTTCCATGCCGCTTCAAGCAGCGCGTCCACGCCTGCACCCGTCGCACCCGAGATCTTCAGGAACGGCAACTTCCGTTTCTTGACGTGACGTTCCAGCCCCTTGACGCGATCCGCATCGTCAACCGCATCCATCTTGTTCGCCACGACGATCTGCGGCTTCGCCGCAACTTCGGGTGAGAACTGTTGAAGCTCGTCGAGGATCGTCTCGAAATCGTCGATTGGCTCACGGCCCGACGCGCCCGATACGTCAACGAGGTGGAGGAGAACCTTGGTGCGCTCGATATGTCGCAGGAATTGATGGCCGAGGCCGTGTCCCTCGTGTGCGCCCTTGATCAAACCGGGCACATCCGCCACGACGAAGCTGCGATCGTCGCTGAGGGTGACGACGCCCAGGTTCGGCACGAGCGTCGTGAACGGGTAGTCGGCGATCTTCGGTCGAGCCGCGGAGATCCGGGAGATCAACGTCGACTTGCCCGCGTTCGGAAACCCGATCAGGCCGACGTCCGCGATCAGCTTCAACTGCAGGCGCAGCAGCTTTTCCTCACCGTCCTCGCCCGGCTCGGTGCGCCGTGGCGCTCGATTGGTCGACGAGACGAAGCGCGCGTTGCCGCGGCCGCCGCGTCCGCCTTTCGCGACGAGCACGCGCTCGCCTTCATGCGCGAGATCGCTGAGCAGCGTCAGATCTCCGCTCCGGGGATCCTTCTCGTAGACGAGCGTTCCGATCGGCACGGAGATCTCGAGGTCGTGGGCCGTCTGGCCGGTCCTGTTCGATCCCTGACCGTGCTGTCCGCGCTTCGCTTTGAACTCGGGATGAAACCGGAAGTCGACGAGGGTGTTCTTGGTGGGGGTGGCGACAATGAAAACGGAGCCGCCGTTGCCGCCGTCTCCGCCGTCGGGCCCGCCGCGGGGGACGAACTTTTCGCGCCGGAAGCTCAGGCAGCCGGCGCCACCGGAACCGGCCAGAACGTGGATGTCGACTTCGTCTACGAACACCGAATACGAGTATGAACTGAGTCAACCCCGGAGGGGAGTTGACCTTACTCGACCGGAATGACGCTGATGCGACGGCCGTGCTGGCCGTGATCCTCGAAACGGACTTTGCCGTCCACTTTGGCGAAGAGCGTGTGGTCCTTGCCGAGCCCGACGTTGAGCCCTGGCTCGAACCGGCGACCCTTCTGTCGCACGAGGATGGAACCGCCCGTGACGAGGTTGCCGTCGTGACGCTTCACGCCGAGTCTCTGCGAATTGCTGTCGCGGCCGTTGCGTGAGCTGCCCTGACCTTTTTTATGAGCCATCGTTGAACCTGTAGGCACCTTCAGTGGGTGCCTCACTGCCTAAATCTGAATATCGGTAATGCGCACGCGCGTCAGGAAGCTGCGGTGCCCGCGCGTCTTCCGGAATCCCTTGCGGCGCTTCTTCTTGAACACGCGGATCTTCGGCCCGCGCGCCTCGCCGTCCACGACACCGAGCACCTTGGCATTGGCGACGAACGGCGCGCCGGCGACGATGTCGCCCGCGTCCTTTTCGACCAGCAGCACCTGCTCGAACTGAAATTCGGAGCCCTGCGCGCCTGGCACGCCGTCGATCTCGACGACAGCGCCGGGCGTAACCTTGAGCTGGCGGCCTCGGGTCTGAACAATCGCGTACACGATCTACCTCGAAGAAAGTGGGCTGAACAAAGGACTTAGCTTAACAGACGGCGAGTTGAAGTGGCAAGGATCGATACATTTCCGGCGGATCCGAGCGAAAGGTGTGACAGAAGACCTCGCCGGGGGGCGCTTGGCGGGCTGACAATAGTTGCATGGCCTACCGCAGGACCGCCGTAGCGGTTGCGGCGACTCTTTTAATCGTCGCAGCGGTCGCCGATTCCGCGGCGCAGCCGGGAACGCTTGCCTATCGAGTCCAGTTTCCGCTCGGGACCGAGGAACCCACCACCGCGAACGATCCGCCGACATGGCGTGTCTACACCGAGCCGCTCGAGTTCCACTTCAAGCTGTCGTTCACGAACGAATCGAGCGCCCCGATCCTCATCGCTCAGTCGCGCTTGCGTGACGTGCTGGCCGTTGGCGTCGATCGCGGCGGCGAGATCGCAGTGCGGGTCGAGTGGCTGACGAGTTCGGCCGATCTTGCACGGATCGATCCCGGCAAGCTGGCCTCGTGGACCGTCGTTGTCTCACGTGCTGACGGCCAGCCGTTCACAGCCGGTCTCCATCGGATCACGCGAGGCTTCCAGAACTTCCGCGACGTGGTCAGCACGGTTGACGGCAACCGGTGGGAGGGGCGGGTCCCCGATGGGACAGGCGAGTTGGCTATCCTCGTCAAGCCGGGCAACACGCCAGCCGAACGCGCGCTGCATCACATGCTCGTGGCACGAGAGGCTGACGTGGCTGGCGATTTCGACGCGGCACTGGAATCGTATCAACGCGCCGCTGTCGAGGATCCGTCAGATGGCCAGGCTGCGCTCGGCATGGCAGACATGTACTTGCTGCACGCGCGATACCGGGAAGCCCTTGCTTTGTACCAGGATATTTGGACTCGCCCCGGGTTTACGCGGGATCGAATCGCGCCCTTTCTCGCACAGGCGTATGTTGGCGCCGGCGACCTGGCAAGCGCCGTCAGCGTGTTGCAGGGGCTCGGTCTGTCGGTCGAGGAGGTGTCCACGACGATCGAAAACATGCGCAGGCGCGTCGCCGACAACCCGCCACGATAGCGCGCGCGACGGACGGACCTCCGTAGTACCGGGAGACGGGTTCGGGGACCCGCCGGTCTAGTTCAGCAGGATGCGCGTGCCCTTGATCTTCTGGCTGCTGAGGGTCGCGAGGAAATTCGGAATCAGCTTGTCCATCAGCTCGAAGTACGACGACAGCGCCGGCGTCTGGCGGTTGGCATCGTAGAGGATGGACTCGGTGAAGTTCTGCGAGTGCAGCGTCGCGCCGGTGCGGCCGTCGATGAAGATGAACCGCCCCTGCAGCCCGAATCCCTTGCGCTCGACGAGGCGACGCTCGGCAACGGTGCGGCGGCGGCCAAGCGTGTCGAAGACTTCCTGTTCGCGCTGCTGCATCTGCGTCTGCTCGCGCGACGTAAAGAGTACCGTGCCGGTCACGATGAGCGGCTGCTGATACTCCTCGCCGATCTTCTTCCAGTATTCGGTGTTCGCGAACACGTGCTGGTACTGATCGATGTCCTTGTCGTTCTTGATCGGATTTCCCGCCGGCGCCGGTGTCGTCGCGTCCGTCGGGGCTTTCCGTTCGCCGCCAGCGACTTCGATCAACGGGAGCACGTCCGCATCGATGACGCGCAAATCGGACTTGGTGCGCAGCTGACTGCGCAGCAGCCGCGTCGTCTCGAGATTGCCATCTACATCGTCCGATCCGCCGGCGAGGAATCCGGCGACGAGCACGCGCTGAAACGCGCCGACGTCGAGCTTCGCCCGGATCGGCGTCTCGATCGGGATCTCGTAATAGCTGGTGCATGCCGCCGCGAGGACGGCTGCGAGGCTAACGACCGTCCTGCTTATTCGTGCGGTCATTGATTTCTCGGAACAGTTCGTAGTTCTGCTTGATGTAGGCGTTGTTCGGACTCAGTTCCAGCGCCTTTTCGTACGCGTTGCGCGCCTTTTCGAAGTCCCCTTGATGCTCGTAGCCGATCGCCAGGTTGTTGTACGCCGGTGCGTAGGTCGGATCGAGCTTCACCGCACGCTCCCAGTGGGTCACGGCCTCGCGCCACAGCCCGAGCTGCGCAACGCGAATGCCGAACTGCACCTGGGCCTTCGCGTCATCCCGCTCATCCGCTAGGACGGGCGCTGAGACGAAGACCGCCAGAAGCAACGCTCCGATAACCCTGCGGACTCGCACTGTGGCCTCACTATAGTCACGCGCTTGCGGCACGCGCAAGTCGGTGATGATCAATAGATTAACGCGGCGGAGCAAGGCATGTACCACGATTCACGCCGGCGAAATTGACGGAAAAGCGCGGGCTTCGCGGGCGCCGGAGGACGACCGTCGTTTCGTATTTCGTCATGCCGTGTGCGCCCACGAAATGTCGCTATAATCTGAGCCGGGCAGGGGCGCTCCAGGTGGCATAGGAGTGCCCAATGACCCTGGACGAGGCCGTCGCGCTCTCGCTCATCGAAAACCTTCCGCGAATCGGGCTCACCGCCCGCCTCATCGACTCCGACCCCGAGCTGCAGGAGATAGCCACATCATTAGTGGATCGTGCGCGTGCGGAGCGCAGCCGAGCCGCCGCTGCAGGCATACACGTGCTTCCGTGGAACGATCCGCTGATGCCAGCGCACCTGCTGGCGATCAGCGACCTCCCGCCGGCGCTCTGGTACCGAGGCTCGCTCGACTGTCTGCGGCAACCGGCCGTGGCGATCGTTGGCTCCCGCGCCGCTTCGTCCGTTGCCATTGAAACGGCCCGACGACTGGCCACGGATCTCGCGGCTCGCGGCATCACTGTCGTGAGTGGGCTGGCGCGAGGTGTCGATTCGTCTGCCCATCGCGGCGCGCTCGAGACGGGCAGAACCATCGCCGTT
>Ga0307411_10001230_pt1 | contig 10183 bp, 8 predicted proteins | sample DK1Ometagenome_2_FD_203712 | JGI IMG/M metagenome (GOLD analysis project Ga0307411, IMG submission 203712) | Maize rhizosphere microbial communities from greenhouse at UC Davis, California, United States - DK15-O-1 | ecosystem: Host-associated > Plants > Roots > Rhizosphere > Soil | place: USA...
CGAGTCGACGGCGCGTCACTACGCGCACGTGGACTGCCCGGGCCACGCCGACTACGTGAAGAACATGATCACCGGCGCGGCGCAGATGGACGGGGCGATCCTGGTGGTCTCGGCGGCCGACGGCCCGATGCCGCAGACGCGCGAGCACATCCTGCTGGCCAAGCAGGTCAACGTGCCGTACATCGTCGTGTTCATGAACAAGTGCGACATGGTCGACGATCCGGAGCTGCTCGACCTGGTCGAGCTGGAGGTGCGCGAGCTCCTCTCGAGCTACGACTTCCCGGGCGACGACACGCCGATCATCCGCGGCTCGGCGCTCAAGGCGCTCGAGAGCATGGATCCGAAGAGCGAGTGGGGCTCGAAGATCGGCGAGCTGATGAACGCGCTGGACACGTACATTCCGGAGCCGAAGCGCGAGATCGACAAGCCGTTCCTGATGCCGGTCGAGGACGTCTTCTCGATCACCGGCCGCGGCACGGTCGCCACGGGCCGCATCGAGCGCGGCGTGGTGAAGGTGGGCGAGGAAGTGCAGCTCGTCGGCTTCAACGCCGAGAAGCTGACCACGGTCACCGGCGTCGAGATGTTCCGCAAGCTGCTCGACGAGGGCGTGGCGGGCGACAACGTCGGCCTCCTGCTCCGCGGCGTCGACAAGAACGAGATCGAGCGCGGCATGGTGCTCGCCAAGAAGGGCAGCATCACCCCGCACACGCACTTCGAGGCCGAGGTGTACGTGCTGACGAAGGAGGAGGGTGGCCGTCACACCCCGTTCTTCAAGGGCTACCGGCCGCAGTTCTACTTCCGCACGACCGACGTGACGGGCTCCGTGGAGCTGCCGGCGGGCGTCGAGATGGTGATGCCGGGCGACAACATCCAGATGACGATCGAGCTCATCATCCCGATCGCCATGGACGAGGGCCTGCGCTTCGCGATCCGCGAGGGCGGCCGCACGGTCGGCGCCGGCGTCGTCACCAAGATCCTGAAGTAACCACGACGGCCAGACGGTCAGCCGGTCGGGCGGTCCACAGGGGCCCCACCGACCGGCTGACCGTCTGATCGTCTGACCGTTTGAGCGAAAAGGAAGGCCATCGTGCCGCGCGACAAGATCATCCTCGAGTGCACCGAGTGCAAGAACCGGAACTTCTTCGGGGACAAGAACAAGCGGAAGCACCCGGAGCGCGTCGAGCGCCGGAAGTACTGCCCCCGGTGCGACAAGCACCAGACGCACAAAGAGACGAAGTAGCCGCGATGGCGGACAACGCTTCGCTCACGACCGCGTCGGCGCCCGCCGCGGAGCCGCTGCCGGCCCGCATCGGCGGCTTCGTCACGTCGGTGCGCAAGGAGCTCGCCAAGGTCACCTGGCCCACGCGGCCGGAGCTGATCAAGGCCACGCGCATGATCATCGTGCTGGCCATCGCGCTGGGCGTGTTCATCGGCCTGCTCGACTACGTTCTGCAGCTCATCCTGGTCGAGGGCATCGCGCGGATCGCGCGGTGACCGCCGTGACCGAGGGCGCGAGGACCATGGAATACCGCTGGTACGCGATCCAGACGACCGCCGGGCACGAGAACAAGGTGCGCGGGCTCCTGCAGAAGCGGATCGAGGACGATCCGCGGCCGGCGGAGGCGAAGCTGGTGCGGCAGGCCCTGGTCCCGACGCAGGACGTCATCGAGATCAAGAACGGCAAGAAGGTCACCGTCGAGCGGAAGCTGTACCCGGGCTACGTCCTGGTCGAGATGCAGATGAGCCAGGAGGCCCTGCACGTCGTCAACAGCATCCAGGGCGTGATCAAGTTCGTCGGCACGGGCAAGCTGCCCCAGCCGCTGCGCCAGGAAGAGGTCAACCGCCTCCTGGGCATCGCGGAGGAGGCCGCCGCCAGCGAGCCGAAGGAGGAGATCCCGTTCCTCGTCGGGCAGGTGGTGGAGATCACCGAGGGGCCGTTCTCCGACTTCAGCGGCACGGTCGAGGACGTCCTGCAGGACAAGGGGAAGGTGCGCGTGAGCGTCTCGCTCTTCGGGCGCCCGACCTCGGTGGAGCTGGACTATACGCAGTTGCGCGGGCACTAAGCCCGTCCCCGCGACCGCGCGGGTCATCGCGGCAGTAGATCGGGGCAGGCGTCCCGGTCCACGGTAAAGGAGTGGTATGGCTAAGAAGATCACCGCTATGGTGAAACTCCAGTGTCCGGCGGGCGCGGCCAATCCGGCGCCTCCGGTGGGCACGGCGCTGGGTCCGCACGGCGTCAACATCATGGAGTTCTGCAAGCAGTTCAACGCGCGGACGCAGGCGCAGTCCGGGATGATCATCCCGGTCGTGGTGACGGTCTTCGCGGACCGCACCTTCACTTTCATCACGAAGACCCCGCCGGCGGCGAACCTCCTCATGAAGGAGTCCGGGGTGCCCAAGGGCAGCCCGACGTCGAACCGGACCAAGGTGGGCACGGTGACGAAGGCGCAGGTGAAGAAGATCGCGGAGCTCAAGATGCCCGACCTGAACGCGAGCGACCTCGACAGCGCCATGCGCATGATCGCGGGTACGGCGCGCTCGATGGGGCTGGAGGTCGTCGACTGATGCCCAAGCTCGGGAAGAAGTTCGCCGCGGCCCAGGCCAAGGTCGACGCCGCGCGCGAGTACGCGCTGGGCGAGGCCGTCAGCACGGTCAAGGGCGCCGCGTTCGCCAAGTTCGACGAGACGGTGGACATCGCCGTGAACCTCGGCGTCGACCCGCGCCATGCCGACCAGGTCGTGCGCGGCACGGTCGTGCTGCCGCACGGCACCGGCAAGTCGGTCAAGGTGCTCGTCGTCACCCAGGGTGATCGCGTGCGCGAGGCCGAGGCGGCCGGGGCCGACTACGTCGGCATCGAGTACATCCAGAAGATGAAGGACGGCTGGCTGGACTGCGACGTCATCGTCGCGACGCCCGACGTCATGGGCCAGCTCGGCACGCTGGGCCGCGTCCTCGGCCCGCGCGGCCTGATGCCGAATCCGAAGGCGGGCACGGTCACGACCGACGTGGCGCGCGCGGTGAAGGAGATCAAGGCCGGCAAGATCGAGTTCCGGGTCGACAAGACCGGCAACGTGCACGCGCCCGTGGGGAAGGTCAGCTTCGCGCCCGACCAGCTGGCGGCGAACGTGCAGGCGTTCATGGAAACCATCGTGCGCGCCAAGCCGGCCGCGGCGAAGGGGACCTACATCAAGTCGGCGACCCTGAGCAGCACCATGGGCCCGGGCGTCCGACTCGACACGGCGGGGTATCGATGAGCAAGCAAGAGCGACAGGCCGAGGTCGAGGAGCTCACGCAGACGCTGCGCGAGTCGCCCAACGTCTACGTGACGGACTTCAGCGGCCTCAACGTCCTCCGCATGACCGAGCTCCGGCGCCGCATGCGCGCCGCCGGCGTCAAGTACGTCGTGGCGAAGAACACCCTGGCGCAGCGCGCGCTGGCGGCGAACAACATCACGGGGCTCGACGAGCATCTGGCCGGCCCGACGGGCCTGGTGCTGAGCACGGATCCGCTCGCCGCGGCCAAGGTGCTGACGGACTTCGCCAAGGAGTTCGAGAAGCCCGCGGTCAAGGCCGGCGTCGTCGACGGCCGCGCCGTCGGCGCGGACTACATCAAGCGGCTCGGCTCGATTCCCCCGCGTGAGGTGCTGCTCGGCCAGTTCGCCGGCGGCCTCAACAACATCCTGTACACGTTCGCCGCCTCCCTCGAGGCGCTTCGCGACCAGCGCTCGTCGGCCGATACGCCGGCCGCGTCCTAACCGCACGGAGATTTTACGATGGCTACCACCACGCTGAGCAACGAAGAGATCCTCGAGGCGATCGGCAACAAGACCGTCGTCGAGCTGGCCGACCTGATCGAGGCCTTCAAGACCAAGTTCAACGTCACCGTCGTCGCGGCCGCGGCCGGCGGCGCGGGCGGCGCGGCGGCGCCCGTGGCCGAGGAGCAGACGGAGTTCTCGGTCGTCCTCAAGGAGGGCGGCGCGAAGAAGATCCAGGTCATCAAGGTCGTGCGCGAGATCACGAGCCTGGGCCTCAAGGAGGCCAAGGACGCCGTGGACAACGTCCCGTCGACCCTGAAGGAGGGCATCTCCAAGGCCGAGGCCGAGGAGATCAAGAAGAAGCTCGAGGAGCAGGGCGCCGTCGTCGAGCTGAAGTAGTCCCTGGGCGGTGCCCCCCGGCCACTTCGGGCCGGGGGGACCCCTCCCCGGGCCTATTTCAGCGAGACGCGATGCGACCGCTCGACGCTGCCGTCAACATCTGATTCTGCCCGAGCCCCGCTGGGCACCCCGAAGGCCTCCGGCCGACAGGGGAACCGCCCGGGGCCATTTGTGTTTGTGTAGCGGCCACCTTCCGCCGCGAGTGCGAGAGTGACGATGCCTCAGAACCGACCGGTCATCACGTTTTCCAAGCGCGAGAGCGGCATGCCCATGCCGCATCTCCTGGACATCCAGACCGCCGCCTTCCGGACCCTGCTGGTGCCGGAGACGGTGGACGGCGGACGCCAGGACGTCTCGCTGGAGCGGGTCTTCCGCGACCTGTTCCCCATCTCGGACGTCAACGGCAAGTACTCGCTCGACTTCCTGCGCTACGCGCTGGGGGAGCCGAAGTACTCGGTCGAGGAGTGCATCGAGCGGGACATGACGTACGCCGCCCCCCTGAAGGCCACGCTGCAGCTGGTGGTCTTCGAGGAGGTCGACGGCGAGAAGCGCCCGAAGAACATCATCGAGAAGGAGGTCTACCTCGGCGAGCTGCCGATCATGACCCCGCTCGGGACGTTCGTCATCAACGGCGCCGAGCGCGTCGTGGTGAGCCAGCTGCACCGCTCGCCGGGCGTGGTGTTCGAGGAGGACACCCACCCGAACGGCCAGCGGCTGTTCAGCGCGCGCATCATCCCGTTCCGCGGCTCGTGGGTCGAGTTCACGATCGACATCCACGACGTCATCTACGTCCACATCGACAAGAAGAAGAAGTTCCCGGCCACGGCGCTCCTGCGCGCCTTCGGCTACGGGACGAACGCCGAGATCCTGCGGCTCTTCTTCGCGACGAAGGACCTCGACATCACGGGCAAGCTCGAGAGCCGCCAGGAGCGGCGCGAGGTCGTCGGCGCCCTGCTGGCCGAGGACGTGGCGAACCCCGAGGACAAGGGCGGCGACCCGCTGGCCCGGGTGGGCGACGAGCTCACGCCGGAGCGGATCAACCAGCTCCGCCACGTCGGCGTGAAGACCGTCCAGGTCTTCGCCGGCTACACCACGCTCGACCTGCGCGACGACGAGACGCCGACGTCGACCCGCGACCGGGCGCTGCACGTGCTCGCCTTCGCGGCGGCCAACCCCGAGACCGGCGAGATCGCCGCCGAGGCGGGCGCCGAGATCACCGACGAGCTCCGCGCCGCGCTGCTCGAGCAGGGCGTGACCAAGGTCGAGGTGCTGCTGCCGGCGGGCCGCAGCGAGTCGCCGCTGATCAAGAACACGCTGGCCAAGGACCCGACGCACTCGGAGGCCGAGGCGCTCGAGCAGATCTACGCGCTCCTCAGGCCCGGCGACGCGCCGAACCTCGAGACGGCGCGCCAGCAGCTGCAGAAGCTGTTCTTCAACCCGAAGCGCTACGACCTGGGGCGCGTGGGCCGCTACAAGATCAACCAGCGCCTCAAGACCCGGATCGACCCGAACCACACGGTCCTGACCGAAGAGGACTTCGTCGCGATCGTCCGCTACCTGATCGACCTGAACGACGGGCGCGGCTACACCGACGACATCGACCACCTCGGCAACCGCCGCATCCGGTCGGTGGGCGAGCTGATCGCCAACCAGTTCTCGGTCGGCCTCAGCCGCATGGCGCGCCTGGTCAAGGAGCGGATGAGCATCAACTCGGACCCCGAGAAGATCTCGCTCGACGACCTGGTCAACGCCCGCACGGTGAGCGCCGTCATCCAGGCGTTCTTCGGCTCGAGCCAGCTGTCGCAGTTCATGGACCAGACGAACCCGCTGGCCGAGCTGACCAACAAGCGCCGTCTCTCGGCGCTGGGTCCGGGCGGCCTGACGCGCGAGCGCGCGGGCTTCGAGGTCCGCGACGTGCACTACTCGCAGTACGGCCGCATGTGCCCGATCGAGACGCCGGAAGGCCCGAACATCGGCCTGATCACGTCGCTCTCGACCTACGCACGCATCAACGAGCTCGGCTTCATCGAGACGCCGTACCGCATCGTGAAGAAGGGCGTCGTCACCGACGAGGTACGCTGGCTGTCGGCCTCCGAGGAGGAGGACTACACCGTCGCGCAGGCCAACGCCGAGCTCGGGCCGGACAACAAGTTCACCGACTCGCTGGTGCTCTGCCGCAAGGGCGACGACTACCCGCTGCTGCCGCCCGAGCGCATCGACTTCATGGACGTGGCGCCGGAGCAGCTCGTCTCCATCGCCGCGGCGCTGATCCCGTTCCTCGAGCACGACGACGCCAACCGCGCGCTGATGGGCTCGAACATGCAGCGCCAGGCGGTGCCGCTCCTCTTCCCGCAGGCCCCGGTCGTGGGCACGGGCCTCGAGGAGAAGGTCGCGCGCGACTCGGGCGCGGTCATCATCGCGCGCCGGGCGGGCACGGTCATCCGCGTCACGGCCGACGAGATCATCATCGACGCCGGCGTCGACGGGCAGCCCATCGGCGACCAGCCGCTGGCGCGCCTGCACCAGTACGACCGCTACCGCGTGCGGAAGTTCTGGCGCACGAACCAGGACACGGCCATCAACCAGCGCCCGCTGGTCCAGCTGGGCCAGCAGGTGGCCCAGGGCGAGATCATCGCCGACGGCGCGGCCACGGAGGGCGGCGAGCTCGCGCTCGGCGCCAACGTGCTGGTGGCGTTCATGCCCTGGTACGGCCACAACTTCGAGGACGCCATCATCCTCAGCGAGCGCCTGGTGAAGGACGACGTCTACTCGTCGATCCACATCCAGGAGCTCGAGCTGCACGTCCGCGACACCAAGCGGGGGCAGGAGGAGATCACGCGCGAGATCCCGAACGTCTCCGACGAGGCCCTCATCGACCTCGACGAGCGCGGCATCGTGCGCATCGGCGCCCACGTGAAGCCGGGCGACATCCTGGTCGGCAAGATCACGCCGAAGGGCGAGACCGAGCTGAGCCCCGAGGAGAAGCTCCTCACGGCCATCTTCGGCGAGAAGGCCAAGGACGTGAAGGACAGCTCGCTGAAGGTGCCGCCGGGCATGGCGGGCGTGGTCATCGACGTGAAGATCTTCAGCCGCGTCGAAGACCAGGTCGTCGAGAAGGACCGCGGCGAGCGCATCGGCGAGGTCCGGCGCATCGAGAGCGAGGAGAAGGCGCGCATCAGCTCGGTCATGGTCGACGAGGTGCGCCAGCTGCTCGAGGGCCAGGAGGTCGCCCTCATGCTCAAGAACGGCACCGTCGAGGAGTTCCTCCCCGCCGGCACCGTGCTCACGGCCGAGCGCCTGCGGGGCGTGGAGCTGGGCGACGTCGACCTCAAGACGCTCCGCGTCTCGAACAAGTCGGCCAACGAGCGCATCCGCGCGGCCATCGACGCCGCCGCGCGCGAGCGCGCCAAGGTGGAGGAGAAGGCCGAGGACCAGATCGACAAGATCCTGCAGCCGGACGAGCTCCCGCCGGGGGTGATCCAGCTGGTGAAGGTCTACATCGCCGAGAAGCGCAAGATCTCGGTGGGCGACAAGATGGCCGGCCGCCACGGCAACAAGGGCATCGTGGCGCGCATCGTCCCGGAGGAGGACCTCCCCTTCCTGCCCGACGGCAGCCCGGTGGACATCGTCCTCAACCCGCTCGGCGTGCCGAGCCGCATGAACGTGGGCCAGATCCTCGAGACCCACCTCGGCTGGTGCGCCCGCATCCTCGGCTTCGAGGCGAAGACCCCGGTCTTCCGCGGCGCCGACGAGGCGGAGATCGGCCTGCTGCTGCGGCTCTCGGGCCTCACCTGGGCCCGGAAGGCGCTGACCCTCCGGACCGAGGCGCCCGCGCTGCCCGACGCGCGCATCACGGCGCTCGTGGCCGACCTGAAGCGGTTCGCGCCGCACGGGGTCGACACGCGCCTCGAGCTCTCCGGCATGGACCTGCTGACCGACGGCAAGGCCGCGCCCGAGACCAAGGCGATGGGCAAGGAGTTCCAGGCCTTCCTCGTCGAGGCGGCGAAGGAGCTGGCCGAGCGCGAGCTGGCCCACCGGAAGGCCGAGGCGGAGCACGCCGGCCGGACGCCGGAGAAGCAGACGCCCGCGGAGGCCCTGGCGGCCGCCGGCAAGCCGGCGCTCGCCGCCCTGATCGCGGGCGGCAAGGGCGCCGACGTCGACGCGGCGGCGGTGGAGCTGCTCAAGGCGGCGGGGCTCACCCCCGCCGGCAAGGTGAAGCTGCGCGACGGCCGCACCGGCCAGCCCTTCGAGGGCGACGTCACGGTGGGCGCCGTGTACATGCTCAAGCTGAGCCACCTGGTCGACGACAAGATCCACGCCCGCTCGATCGGCCCGTACTCGCTCGTCACGCAGCAGCCGCTCGCCGGCAAGGCGCAGTTCGGCGGCCAGCGCTTCGGCGAGATGGAGGTCTGGGCCCTCGAGGCCTACGGCGCGGCGCACGTGCTGCAGGAGATGCTGACGGTCAAGTCGGACGACGTGAACGGCCGCAGCAAGGTCTACGAAGCGATCGTCAAGGGGCAGAACCTGCCGGAGCCCGGCATCCCCGAGTCGTTCAACGTGCTGGTGAAGGAACTGCAGGCCCTGGGGCTGAAGGTCACGCTCGGTACCAGCGAAGCCGGCGAGGAGTGAGAGGAACACGATGATCGATTTCCGTAGCGGCCGCGAGCCCAAGAGCTCGAGTTTCGATTACATCAGCATCCGCATCGCGAGCCCCGAGGAGATCCGGGGCCCGCGCGATCCGAAGGAGCGCGAGCGCCTGGAGCTCCAGGGGCAGCGCGCGTGGTGGTCGTGGGGCGAGGTGACCAAGCCCGAGACCATCAACTACCGCAGCTTCAAGCCCGAGAAGGACGGGCTCTTCTGCGAGCGCATCTTCGGTCCGGTGAAGGACTGGGAGTGCCATTGCGGCAAGTACAAGCGCATCCGCTACCGCGGGGTCATCTGCGACCGCTGCGGCGTGGAGGTCACGCTCTCGAAGGTCCGGCGCGAGCGCATGGGCCACATCGAGCTCAGCGTGCCGGTGGCGCACATCTGGTTCTTCAAGACGCTGCCCAGCCCGATGGGCAACCTGATCAACATCACGCTCCGTGACCTGGAGCGGGTGATCTACTACTCGAGCTACATCGTGCTCGAGCCGGGCGAGCAGGACGTCGAGCTGAACCAGCTGCTGGACGAGGACGAGTACCTGGCGCTCCGCGCCAAGGCGCGCGAGGAGGGCGACGGCGCCTTCCGCGCCGACATCGGCGCGCCGGCCGTGCGCGAGATCCTCGGCCGCATCGACGTCAAGAAGCTCACCGAGGAGCTGCGCGCGCAGGTCCAGGTCGAGACGAGCCAGCACCGCAAGAAGCAGCTGCTGAAGCGCCTCAAGATCGTGGACGCGTTCCTCCAGAGCGGCGAGTCGGGCGACCTGCCCAACAATCCGCAGTGGATGATCCTCGACGTGGTGCCCGTGATCCCGCCCGACCTGCGGCCGCTGGTGCCGCTCGACGGCGGGCGCTTCGCCACGAGCGACCTGAACGACCTGTACCGCCGGGTGATCAACCGGAACAACCGGCTCACCAAGCTCATCCAGCACCGCGCCCCGGAGGTCATCCTCCGGAACGAGAAGCGCATGCTGCAGGAGGCCGTCGACGCGCTGTTCGACAACGGCCGCCGCTCGAAGGCGATCCGCGGCCGCGGCAAGCGCCCGCTGAAGTCGCTCTCCGACATGCTGAAGGGCAAGCAGGGCCGGTTCCGCCAGAACCTGCTCGGCAAGCGCGTGGACTACTCCGGCCGCTCGGTCATCGTGGTGGGCCCGGAGCTCCGGCTGCACCAGTGCGGCCTGCCGAAGGCGATGGCGGTCGAGCTGTTCAAGCCGTTCATCATCCACAAGCTCGTCGAGAAGGGCATCGCCGAGACGGTCAAGCGCGCCAAGAAGATCGTCGAGAAGGAGAGCCCCGAGGTCTACGAGATCCTCGAGGAGATCATCCAGGACCACCCGGTGCTGCTGAACCGCGCGCCGACGCTCCACCGCCTGGGCATCCAGGCGTTCGA
>Ga0307411_10001232_pt1 | contig 10177 bp, 8 predicted proteins | sample DK1Ometagenome_2_FD_203712 | JGI IMG/M metagenome (GOLD analysis project Ga0307411, IMG submission 203712) | Maize rhizosphere microbial communities from greenhouse at UC Davis, California, United States - DK15-O-1 | ecosystem: Host-associated > Plants > Roots > Rhizosphere > Soil | place: USA...
TGCCTGAATGGCGGTGCATTTGGCGCGACCCTTCCGTGCTGCTCGACCATGCTTGACGCCCTCGCCCTGCGCGCCGAACTCGCCGGCCTCGATGCCAGCGCCCCACCCCAGCAGGCCGACATCGACGGCTGGCTGCTCCGGCTGTCGCCCGGCAAGGCCAAGCGCTCGCGCTGCATCAATGCATTGCAGCAAGGCACGCTGCCGCTGGACGACCTGCTGGCCCGCTGCCAGCAGGCCTATGACGCCGCCGGCCTGCCGCTGGCCGTGCGCGTGACGCCTTGGAGCCAGCCGGCCGACCTCGACACTCGGCTGGCCGCCAAGGGCTGGGGTGCGTTCGATGCGGCCGATGTGATGGTGCTGGACACGCTCGTCCCCGAGCCGGCGCCGGTCGCCCTCCAGACCCTCGATGCGGCCGCCTACGCGGCCACCGTCGGTGCGCTGCGCGGCTCATCGCCAACCGCAATCGCCGCCCATGCCGAGCGCATTGCTAACGCCACAGTCACCTACCAAGGCTTCGCGCTGAACAACGCGGGCGGCACGCTGCTGGCCTGCGGCCAGATGGTCATCGATGGCGACATCGTCGGCCTCTATGACGTGTTCTCGGCCCTGCCGCGCCAGGGCCACGGCGAGCGGTTGTGCCGCGCGTTGCTGGCGCTCGCGCATGCCCAGGGCGCCCGCCAGGCCTACCTGCAGGTGGGCAGCGACAACGAGGTCGCCAAGCGACTGTACGCGCGCATGGGCTTCGTCTTCGCCTACCGCTACCACTACCGCAGCCCGGAGCAGGAGCTGGTTTGAAGCTGCGCCGGCTCGAACCGCAGGACCTGGCGGCCTTCCAGGCCTACCGCAACGACCCCGACGTCGGCCGCTGGCAGGGCTGGTATCCGAAGTCCGACGCCGAAGCGCTCGCCTTCCTGAACGAGATGGCCGCAGCGCGGCCTTTCCGGCCCGGCGAGTGGACACAGCTCGGCATTGCCGACGAGCTGACCGGCCAGCTGCTCGGTGACCTCGGCGTCTACGTCCACAGCAACGGCATCGAAGCCGAACTCGGCTTCACACTGGCTCGCACCGCCCAGGGCCGCGGCATCGCCAGTGCCGCCGTGCGCGAGGCCATCGCCCTCGTCCTCGACGAGACGCCCGTCACGCGCCTCTACGCCCAGACAGACGCGCGCAACACCGCCTGCGTCCGGCTGCTGGAGCGGCTCGGCGCGCCGCTCATCCAGCGCATCGACACGGAATTCCGCGGTGAACCCTGTGTCGAGCTTCGGTACGAACTGGCCCGCCGCTAGGCGCGCAGGCCACGCGGCGCGCGGTTTGCCAGCAGGGCCGCATGAAGCTCCTCCGGCTCGGCCTGCTCTTCATCGTGGCGACGGCCGCAATCGGCTGGCAGCAGGCCTGGTGGCGCCTGCCTGACCGGCACAACCCGTTTGCGCCGCTCGTCGTCGACGAGGCGCCGAACTGGCTCACCGGCTTCAAGCTCGCGCGCGCCCAACGCGACCCCTCACGCTGCGCGCAGCTCGTGCGTGCGCTGCGCTGGCGTGCAGAGCCCCTGCCCGACCGGCGCACTGGCGAGGGCTGCGGCTTCTCGCAGGCGTGGCGGGTGGCGACGATGGGCGAGGTCGGCGTTGGCGAAGCCTTCTCGCTGTCCTGCCCCTCGGTGCTGGCCTTGGCGATGTGGGAACGGCACACGGTGGCCGTCGCGGCGCAGCGTCATTTCGGCGAGCCGGTGCAGCGCCTGCAGCACGTCGGCAGCTATGCCTGCCGCAACGTCTACGGCCGCAAGGACGCCGCGCGCAGCCGGCACGCCACGGCCGAGGCCCTCGATGTCACCGGCTTCGTGCTGCGCAGCGGGCGGCGCATCGGCGTGCAACGCGACTGGGACGACGGCGATGCCGAGGGCGCCTTCCTGCGCGAGGCGCATGGCGGCGCCTGCCGCTGGTTCCAGGGCGTGCTGGGGCCGGACTACAACGCCGCGCACCGTGACCACTTCCACCTGGAGACGGGCGGCTGGCGCACCTGCCGCTGACGCTGTCGGTGCCGTCCGACAGCACGATGCGGTTCGTCGGTGCAGCGGTCGCCATGGCGCTGTCGCAGCATCAGGCCCATGAACAGTGCTTTGCAGCCCGTCACCGACAAGCGAAGCCAGGCGCACCGGCCGCTGGTGTGGCTGCCGGCCTGCCACCGCAACCTCGACCTGTCCGACCCCGGCGGCTACACCGTGCTGGCGGACCGTTATGCCGCAGCGGTGTGCCAGCTTGGCCTGCAGCCGGTGCTGTTCCCCATGGCCGGCGCCGAAGCCGTGCACGACCTGCTACCGCTGGTGGATGGCGTGCTGCTCACCGGTTCGCCCTCCAACGTCGAGGCCACGCATTTCGGTGCGGCCGCCCTGCCGACCGACCTGCTCGACCCGCGCCGCGACCGCCTCACGATGGCGCTGGTGCGCGAGGCTGTCGCCGTCGCCACGCCGCTGTTCGGCGTGTGCCGCGGCATGCAGGAGATGAACGTGGCGCTGGGCGGCAGCCTGTACCAGCAGGTGCATGTCGAAGCGGGCCTGCTGGACCACCGCGAGCCGCAGGACGTCGACCTGGAGGCGCAGTTCGCGGAGCGCCACGAGGTGCTGCTCGAACCCGGCAGCGCCTTCGCCGAATGGGCCGGCGGCACGCGGGCGGTGGTGAACTCGCTGCACGGCCAGGGCATCAAGCGCCTGGGTGACGGCATGGTGGCCGAGGCCCGGGCGCCCGACGGGCTGGTGGAGGGCGTGCGCGTCGCGAGCGCCGGTGCCTTCGCCTACGGCGTGCAATGGCACCCGGAGTGGCGGCATGAGTACATCCCGTTTTACCGCCGCACGCTGGACGCCTTTGCCGCAGCGTGCCGCGAACACGCGCAGCAACGACTGGAGGCGAACTGATGAACCCGCGCGAGCCGGCTTGTCCGAGGAGCGACACGCTCAGCGACACCCGCGTGCCGACCGTCTGGGTGGTCGCCAGCCACCGTGAGCTGGGCAACGAGCACGGTCACCCGCAGCTGTACACAGTGATGGACGAAGTCGGTACTCGCACGCTGCTCAACCTCGGCCTGCAGCCGGTGTGCTTCCCGCGTGCGCCGGTGGCCCGGCTGCCGGCGCTGCTGGACGGCGTGCAGGGTGTGCTGCTGGGCGGCTCGGCCACCAACGTGAACCCGCGCCTGTACGGCGAGGAGCCGGCCAGCGAAGGCATGGCGTTCGACGCCGAACGCGAGGCGGTGTCGCTGCCGCTGATCCGCCTGTGCATCGAACGCGGCGTGCCGCTGATTGGCTTCTGCCGCGGCTCGCATGAGATCAACGTCGCGATGGGCGGCAGCCTGCACCAGAACCTGAAGCTGCGCGACGGCGGTGTCGAGCACTGGGAAGACCCCGACGAATCGCTGGATGCACAGTACGCCGAGCGCCACGACGTGAGCCTTCAGCCCGGCGGACTGCTCGAGCAGATCACCGGCTGCGGCCGCATGGCCGTCAGCTCGCTGCATTCCCAGGGCGTCAAGCGCCTCGCGCCAGGGCTGGTGGCCGAGGCCTTCGCCGACGATGGCCTCGTCGAGGCCTTCCGCTGGCACGATGCCGCGCAATTCGCGTGGGGCTTCCAGTTCCACCCCGAGTGGGGCCATCAGCAACACGCGCGCTACGGCAAGATCATGGCGGCCTTCGTCGAGGCCTGCTGGGCGCGCCTCGGCGCCGTGCCACTGCACCGCTAGAACGGCCGGGCGCCCTCCCACGTTTGCAGGTCGCCGCCGCGCCGGCCGGCCGCGTTGCTGCGTCAACATGCCGCTGCCCGCGTTCCAGGCGGCTGACCTTCCCAACACGCCGATATCCGATGCGATCTCTTCTCCGCTCCCTCGTCTTTGCGTGCGCCTTCACCACCGCATGGGCCGCCCACGCCGAACGCGGCGCCGACGTGCCCGGCGCCGCCGACCATCCGCTCATCAAGCGCTTCAGCGGCTCCTGGCTGGCGGGCCAGCGCGTGTCCGGATGGGACGCCGCCGCCGTGCCCGCCGCGCCCAAGGTCCAGAAGGCGGACAAGTACAAGTTCGAAGAGCTGGTGGAGCTCGAAGGCAAGGTCACGCAGAGCCTCTACATCGCGCCGCGCGGCAAGGCGGCGCTGGAGGTCTGGCGCAACTACCAGCAGGCATTGACGGCCGCGGGCTTCAAGCCACGCTTCGTCTGCGAGCGCGACTGCAACGACCTCTACTTCGCCTGGGTACGCCAGCTCCAGCCCACCAAAGGCTTCGTGTGGGCCAAGGGCGATGTCGACACGCCGACCGGCAGCCGCTACAGCCTGACCTCGGCGCTGGCCAACGACGAAGGCCGCATGCTCGTCGGCACGCTGGGCAAGCCCGGTCAGGAGGCCACCGTGCTGCTGTACACGTCGCTGGCTGCGAACGCGACGACGGGCTTGGTCGCCACCTATGTGCAGATCGTCGAGCCCAAGGCGATGACCACCGGCCAGGTGACGGTGGACCCAGCCGCCCTGCAGGCCGGCCTGGCCGCCGAGGGCCGCGTCACGCTGACGGGCCTGTTCTTCGACACCGGCAAGACCGAGCTGAAGCCCGAGTCCAAGGCCCAGCTCGACGCCATGGCCGAGCTGCTGAAAAGCCAGCCCACGTTGAAGGCCTGGATCGTCGGCCACACGGACAACGTGGGCGCCTTCGAGTCCAACGAGAGGCTCAGCCTGGCCCGCGCACAAGCCGTCGTCGCGGCACTGACGGCGCCGCCGTACAAGGTCGACGGCAAGCGGCTGGCGGCCAAGGGGCTGGCGAACCTGGCACCCGTGGCGGGCAATGGCGACGACGCCGGCCGGGCGCGCAACCGGCGCGTGGAGCTGGTGGCGCAGTAGCCGCGCGCCCCAGGCAAACGACTGGGCTGCACGCTCCCCGGTTGACGCACAGCCGTACCGCCGCCCGGTTAGAGTGCGCCCGCCCTCTTTGAAAGGCTTGCAAGCCCGGGGTGGGGCGTCCCAGCCATGAAATCACTGAATGCTTCCCTGGTGGCCACCGCTGTGGCGCTGTTGCTCACCGCTGCCGACCCTGCGGTGCACGCCGCGGGCAGCGCGACGCCTGCAGCGTCCCAGCCCTGGCTGGACAAGGCCAGGACCTCCACCCAGCGCACCGAGCTGCTGCTCAAGGCCATGACGCTGGAAGAGAAGCTGCTGCTGCTGTTCGGCTACGCGTCGGGCGACCAGCTGGCGCAGGTGGACAGCACCATCATCCCCGGCGTCAACGCCAAGGAGGTCGCCGCCAAGGTCATCCCCGGCTCGGCCGGCTACATCCCCGGCATCCCGCGTCTCGGCATCCCGGCCCAATACCAGGCCGACGCTTCCATCGGCGTGCGCAACCCCTACCTGGAGCGCACCTCACTGCCCTCATCGCTGGCCACGGCCGCCAGCTGGGACCCGCGCGTGACCGAGGCCGGCGGCAAGATGATCGGCCTGGAGGCGCGGCTGTCGGGCTTCAACGTCATGCTGGCAGGCGGCATCAACTTGGCGCGCGAGGCGCTCAACGGCCGCAACTTCGAATACACGGGCGAAGACCCGCTGCTCGCCGCCGAGATGGGCGCCGGGCTGATCCGCGGCGTGCAGTCGAACAACATCATCTCGACCGTCAAGCACTACCTGATCAATGCGCAGGAGACCGGCCGCACGCTGGTGAGCGCGCAGATCTCCGAGCCCGCGATGCGCATGAGCGACGCGTTAGCTTTTGAGCTCGCCATCGAGAAAAGCAGCCCCGGCTCGGTGATGTGCTCGTACAACCGCATCAACGATGTCTACGCCTGCCAGAACGCCTTCTGGCAGAACAAGGTGCTCAAGGGCGACTGGGCTTACAAGGGCTATGTCATGTCCGACTGGGGCGCCGTGCACTCCACGGTGCAGGACGCCAACGGCGGGCTGGACCAGCAGTCCGGCTTTCCCTTCGACAAGGTGCCCTACTTCGCCAAGCCGCTGCGGGAGGCCGTGGACGACGGCTCCGTGCCGCTGGCCCGCATCGACGACATGGCCCGGCGCATCCTGTGGGCGATGTTCGACAAGGGCGTCGTCGACCACCCCGTCAAGACCGGGCCCATCGACTACGCGGCGCATGCGTTGATCTCGCAGGCGGCGGCCGAGCAATCGCTGGTGCTGCTGAAGAACGAGGCGGGCGTGCTGCCGCTGTCCCCGAGCGCAGCGCCCAAGCGCGTGGCCATCATTGGCAGCTACGCCGACAAGGCCGTGCTCGCCGGCGGCGGCTCCGCCGTCGTCACGCCCATCGGCGGCAACGCCGTGCCGGGCCTCGGCCCCGGCGGCTGGCTGACGCAGGTGTGGCAGCCGTCGTCGCCGATGAAGGCCTTGCAGAAGCAGCTGCCCACCACGCAGTTCGCCTTCGATGCCGGCACCAACGCCGACGCCGCAGCCAAGGCCGCCGCCGCGGCCGATGTCGCCATCGTCTTCGTCCACCAGTGGACGGCCGAGTCGCTCGATGCGCCGTCGCTCAGCCTGGACGGCAACCAGGACGCCATCGTCAGCGCGGTGGCCAAGGCCAACCCGAACACGGTTGTCGTCGTCGAGAGCGGCGGCGCGGTCCTGATGCCCTGGCACAAGGACGTGAAGGCCATCCTGGCGGCCTTCTACCCGGGCGCCAATGGCGGCGAGGCCATCGCACGCATCCTCACCGGCGAAGTCAACCCGTCGGGCCGCCTGCCCCTCACCTTCCCCGCGAGCACGGACCAACTCGTCCGCCCGAAGATCGGCGGCAAGTCGGAAGGCCCGCTGTTCACGGTCCGCTACACCGAGGGCGCGGCGGTCGGCTACAAGTGGTTCGACCTGCACGGCCACAAGCCGCTGTATGCGTTCGGGCATGGCCTGTCGTACACGAGCTTCGAGCTGGGCGGCCTCAAGGCAGACCAGAAGGCCAACGCGCCCGTGACGGTCAAGTTCGCCATCAAGAACACCGGCAACCGCGAAGGCGCTTCAGTCGGCCAGGTCTACATCCGCGCGCCGCAAAGCGCCCGCTGGGAAGCGCCTCGGCGCCTGGTGGGCTTCAACAAGCTGGCGTTGAAGCCGGGCCAGACCGGTACGAGCACGGTCACCGTCGACCCTCGGCTGCTGGCCACCTTCGACGAATCGACGGGCGACTGGGTCATCGCGCCCGGCATGTATGAAGTGCAACTCGGCGCGGGGTCGGACGACATCCGCGCCACTGCCAAGCTGCTGCTGGCGGGCCGCAGGTTCACGTCGGCGCAGCTGCGGCGCTAGCCTCGGGCGCGTGGCAGACCGCCTCGACGTTGTGCCCGTCCGGGTCGATGACGAAAGCCGCGTAGTAGTTCGCGTGGTACCGCGGCCGCGGCCCAGGCGGCCCGTTGTCCTTGCCGCCGGCCTCCAACGCCGCGCGGTAGAACGCGTCGACCTGCTGGCGGCTCGCGGCGGCAAACGCCAGGTGCAGCGGCGCTGGCTTCTCGGTGGCCTGGAACAGGCACAGCGTGGCGACTTGGCCGTCGGCACAGAGCTCGATGCCGTAGGCCGGTGAGCCCTCCGCACCGCCCTGGATGCCGAGCGGCTCGAGCGCCTTCAGATAGAAGGCCTTGCTGGTGGCGTAGTCGCTGACGCCAAACTTGACGTGGTCGAACATCGGTTCTCCTGTGGTGGTGGCATGGCTGCCGCGAAGCCCTAGCGCAGGTGCCGGTCCAGCCAGCTCAGCACGCGCGGGTCCTGAAAGTAGTTGCAGTGGTGCGTCCCGGCGCTGGTGCCGAGGTCTTCCCAGTGCGGCGCCGCCAGCACCTGGGGCCCCAGCTGGTTCATCGCCGCGCTGTCGACGACCAGGTCGTTGGGCTGGTCGAAGATCAGGTCGGCGCCGTGGTACATCGCCTGGCCCTTCAGGTTCGTGACGCGCTTCCACAGCTTCCACAACGGCGCGTCCACCTCGCTGGGTTTGAAGCTGCCGCCGATGGCGCGCACGTCCACACCTGCAGCTGGACCCTGCAGTGGCCACAGCTGCGCCAGCTCCAGGTTGTTGGCCACCCGCCCCTGCGCCAGCAGGCCGGGCACCAGGCCCACGGCGGCGTCGGCCAGCGGCAGGCGCGAGCCCAGCTGCAGCACCTTGCCCAGCACGCAGGCCAGGCCCGCCACGCCGAGCGACAGCGGCTCCAGCCCCGGCATCACGCGGCCGGCCTTGGCCGCGCCCTCGGCCAGCGCGTCGGCGATGCTGGCCAGCGTGTCCAGCGCCTGGCGGATCTTGTCCGGCGCGGCCAGCGAGGTGCCGGCCAGCGGCGAGCCGACGAACAGCGCCTGGCGCACCGGCAGCGTCGGCGCCAGCCGCAGCAGCCAGGAAATGACGAGGCCGCCGCGGCTGTGGCCGACGAGGTCCAGCTCGGCCGCACAGCCGCCCAGCGCGTCGCGCAGCGCCAGCGCGTTGAGCCACGGGGCGACCGACAGCGTCGGATGGTCGAACGCCAGCACGGCGGCATACTGACCATCGCGGTCGCCGGCCCGCGTCAGCCGCTCGAACAGCGCCTCGCCATCGGCCGTCGCGGCGAACTCCTTGGCATACATCGCGCTGGCGCTGAAGGTGCCATGCACCAGCACCAGCACACGCCCCCGCACCGTTGCCAGGAAACCCGCCGGCAGCGGCGCCCAGGCCTGGCCGTCCCAGCGGCGCAGGCCGTGCATCGGCAGGGCCAGTTCATCGAGCACCGGGTTCAGCCGCCGGTCCAGCTTGACGAGCCCGGCGGTGACGGCGTTCTCGCCCAGCTCCCGGAAGGCGATGCGCTCGACGGTCTCCCGCGGGTCCAGGCCCACGGCGCGCCAGCTGCGCCGACCGCCGTCGGTGCCGCGCGGGCGGGCGGGCGGCTCGTAGACCCAGCGCAGCATGCCATCGTCGCGCAGCAGCCGCACCGAGGCGCGTCCGTCGTCGCGGCCGGCTTCATGGCCGCGGCGGCGGCGCTGCTGGATGGACGCGCGCAACTCGTCGGCGCGCGCCGGCGCCGGCTCGCTCAGCTGCTCGCGCACGGTGCTCCACAGCAGGCTGCTCATGGGCGCTCTTTCAGCAATGGCAGTGGCGTCACCTGCGACTGGCGCGCCGTGACGATGTCCAGCATCGAGTCGTAGTCGCCCCGCTCGGCCAGCGCCTGTACGCCCGCCTCGATGGCCTCGATGAAGCCGCAGTGCTCGGTCAGCCGCACGGTCTCGATGGGCACCAGCTTGCGCTCACGCACCCAGCGCCGCACCTCGGCCCAGCTCGCCTTGCCGGCATGCCAGCTCACCACCTGCGCATTGGCCGCCGAGCTGCCGGCGGCGTCGGCCTCCACCACCTCGTTGTAGTTGGCCGAGCCCATGCGCTGGTACTCCTCCTGGAAGCTGCGGTGCCGCCACCAACCCGGCAGCGCATGGCCGTCGAGCAGGAAGACGACCGGGTAGATGTCGACCAGCTCCAGGCAGGCCGCGAACAGCAGCGCCAGGTCGATGCAGGTGCCGGCGCGCTCGGCCAGCACCATCGACGGCACGCGCAGACGCTGCGAGTCCAGCTCGCCGCTGTAGCTGGGTGGCGGGTTGATGTAGCCCAGCCGCCAGTCGTGCAGCAGCGTGGCCCATAACGCCTCCACCTGGCGGTCCACGCCGCGCAGCGCCTCTTCGTCGATGGCATGCTCAGGAACGCATTGGTAGCCGTCGAAGCCGGCCGTGGGGTCGTCGCGCAGCACGCGGTTGTAGCGGCGCGCCATCGACACCGCATCCAGCACCGCCGGGTCGCGCGGCAGCACGAAGGACGGCAGCCAGCGGCCGTCGCGGCGGTTGTCGCGCCATTGGTCCACGGGGAGCAGGCGCAGCCGGTGGCTGTCGTGGTACAGCACGTCGTCGCCCTGGCGCACGGTGACGACGAGGCTGGTGTTGATGGCCTCGTGCACGCTGCGCGCGACCTCGGCGGTCAGCGGCACATGGATCTTGTCGGTCAGTTTCTCGCGCACCTGGCGCAGGCGCACGCGGCGCTGGAAGCGTGCCACCTCCGCGCCCATGTGCACGGCGACCTCCACGTCCAGCGGCGCGGCGCGCTTGGGGTTGTCGCAGCTCAGCACGAAGCGCTTGAACAGGGGCTGGGCGTTGTGCAGCACCGCGTAGTTCAACTCCGGGAAGGGCTCGACCTCGCAGCGCACCACGGCCGACTCGGACTCCGGCGCCGCGACATCGGC
>Ga0307411_10001233_pt1 | contig 10177 bp, 8 predicted proteins | sample DK1Ometagenome_2_FD_203712 | JGI IMG/M metagenome (GOLD analysis project Ga0307411, IMG submission 203712) | Maize rhizosphere microbial communities from greenhouse at UC Davis, California, United States - DK15-O-1 | ecosystem: Host-associated > Plants > Roots > Rhizosphere > Soil | place: USA...
CCGATGCACCACTACATAGTCCCCATCGGTGATCCATTTACCACGGATCTCATTATAAGCGGGCTCTATACCAATTATGATGGCCGCATACCCAACGATGGTTTCCTCATCAACGATTACATATCCCCAGCCGTTTTCAATGTCTTCCTGAACGGAACCCGGGTTCGGATATCCATTCTGCCACTGATCACTTCCATCTAACCGGCGGCGTTCAATCGCTTGTTGGAGGATGGACCAGATTGGCTCTTTATCTGAAAGAGTTGCTTTGATGAGTTTCATGATGCCGGAATAAAATGAATGGATATTGTGCTTACCATTTAATCAAAATTAGTATTGCTTTGTTTGTAATTCCAGCACCTGACTTTTGCTTAACCTGTATGGCCAGTCATTCTCTTCATACATTTGGCAGGAGAAGCCCTTTATTGCTTCGATAAATGGCTTAATAATTCCATTTTTATCAGATACTATTTTCTGCATAATCTTTTTCTCAGCTTTGGAGTTATGAAGGTCATCTGTTTCAGAAATTATTAAACTAATTTCATCTCCTCTTTTTTCAAGATCAAAATAATATGCGCCGGGTTCAAGCCACCATATTACTTGTCCCGGATAATTATCGTTTAATTTATTAATAGCATTATAAAGCTCTTCAATAGGATCATTCAAACCATCCGACGCTGCAAACTCCATGTGAAAACTTTTATAATGAAAATCTACCGGTAGCCAACCATGCGTTGGTATTCCGAATATGATTGAAATTGGATCATTCATAATACTAAAGATAATTATTTCAGATAAACCGCGCCTAAATCAAGCAAGTTTCTATACTTCATCGTTTACAAACAACATAATTGCTTTGGCCGGGTCGGAATGACAATTCAATCGTCATTTCGACTGGCATGAGGTGAATGGAGAAATATGTTCCTTACTAATATACATTTTGAACTATTAGAAAAAATACGTTTGCATCTGTTTTAAAAAATTGATATCGGTTATAGGTAAGTTAGAAGCTGAGCCTAAAACCGAATCTATTCCACAAAAAGGGCAAATTGCAGTTTGGCCAATCTCATTTTCTTCGTCCACCCACTCTTCTATTTTCTCTGCAGAATAAATTTCCAGGCAATAAAAGCATGAACAATCCTCGCTTTTTAATATTTCAGTACGATGCATCCCTGAATGAATATGTGCTTTAATTAAAAAATCTTCGTTGTAATTTTCCATTGTTTAAATGCGATAATCAAACCAAAAAGGTTTTACATAGAGTAAAGTTTGAAAAAAAAGTCAAAGCATCAAAACATCATACTAAGAATAAACTTTAATAACTATAGAAAGATGCATTCTACTGGCACGTTACACCTCCTTGATTTTGTGGTTTGTTAATTTTTGTAACGAAGATTGTGCCCAAAATTGTGGAGGGGTAGAAATTTGTTTTATAGGTAATGAAGTCACCTAGAATCTCAGAAAACATTTACCCAAATTCACTTAAAAATCTACTAGATCCATTATTCGTTCTCTCAATATTTCATCACGGTTTACAATAAAATCTTCAATGGCGTTAATTTCTACTTCTTTCATTTCAGGTATATAACCTTGTTCGATTAAATATTTCAACCTATCAACTCCTTTTTTGGAATCAATTGAATCCAAATCATTGCGCCTAACTAAACAATGGCCTGCAACAGAATCTATAACGAATTGCCAAACTGACTCTTCAAGGTAATCTGGCTTATCATCAATGTTATAAAATTTGTAAAGTATAAAGGAATTTTGTTTTTTACTCCTTAACAGAGTTGTAAAATCTAATTCTCTATTTGCATCGTACAAAAGTCTTGCAAAGAGATAATGGTAAAAGCCCCAATTATCCATACGGTGTAGAATTGAAAATGGTAAATAAGGTCTAAGACCTAATCTCTCAAGTTCAGAAGAAAGACGTTCTTTTAAATCTGGAATATCCAAATTTCTTATTGCTTTAACCAATTCATAAATAGAATATCTAATTGTACTCTGTGTTATAGCTTTCCCAGAAATCACTCTAGTTATAGTAAAAAGATCAATAAACTTTCCAGTGATTTTAATCTTTTCATCAATTATTTGTGGTTCATCAATTTTTGTTATTGAAGAAATAAGTAAAGGATAACTAAGGGAATCTGCGATAGGATAAAAACTTGAACAAAAAATCTCCTCAAATCCTGAAAATTCTTTAGTCTTAATTTCAAATATTTTAATATAAAGGTTTGAGAAAAAATCAAAATCCGAACGAATGAAAAAATAATAATCATCAGATTTTTTTAAAAATGTTTTTGTAGGATTGTTCTTAACCCAAGAATGGAACTGCGTACCAATTAATTCAAAATCTTCATTTGTAGCTCCTTGTTTTGTGGGTCTAGTAGAATCTGCATACTTGGCTCTCAACCAAGCTCTGAAAAAGTCAAGATCCTTATCAGTTCCAGTAATGGTCTTAATTTCTGCTATTCGTTCTTTCCAAAATTTATTCATTTCCTCACTCTTATCTTCATCATCGATTTTTGAGAGTAAAATTCCTTTCAGAATTTCGGTCGAATTAAGACTCAACCCTCTATCATTCATTGTTTCAAAAATTGTGAAAGCATTTTCTAAACTATACGCCTTAACTTCTACCATAACTACCTTTTCTAAAAGCCATTCTATAAAAATTGGAAGAATTTCTCTTGTGTTAATTTCAGTTGGAAAAAGCTTTGTGATATCTTCGAAACGGTCAGTGATATTTTCAACTGATTCATCCTGTAGACTTCTTTTTCCATTTTCTTTTTCCAGGGATCCTAACACTTCGGCTTGTTCAAAAGGGATTTCAGGAGTATTATATAAATGTTCAATAATGCTTACTCTATTAGGTACATTTAAAACCAAGGTAGTTTTACCACCTTTTGTAACATATAGATATTCTTTTAAATCTTTTACTAATTGCTTTTCTAATTGAAATCTTTCCTGCGCATGTTTTAAAAATAAAATCAATAATGTGAATGATGTTAATCTTTGTTGACCATCAACAATTGACAACTCTTTTTTCTCATCACATAAGACAATTGGCCCCATATAATAACAATCATAACCATCATAATCCTCAATCGTATTCCCATTTTTATAGTTTTTTAGAAAACTGATTGATAAATCACTTATCAGAGCTTCTATATGCTCCCTTTGCCAACGATATTCCCTTTGAAAGGATTCAACCGTATATCTTTGTCCCCTTAAAACTTCTGCAAGTGTCTTGTCTTTTGCATCTATTTTATTTGCTATATGTGCCATATCACTTTAATTCTTTAATTAACGTTTTTAGAATATTGAATGAATATTCATAAATACTCTGATTAATCTCTGTTGGGTCTAATTCTCCATGAAAAAGCAAACATCTTAAAGTGTAAAGAACTTGTAATAAAGACTTTGCTATTAGTTCAGTATCATTAACAAATTGAGTTCTATTATCATTATCAAGTAAAATATATTCGCTCTTTAATTTAGATTTTGATACAATATTTATAGGATTTGTAGGATTTATATTACCAAAACAAATTCTTATTTTCTCTTGTACTTTGGGATCTGGTAATGAGATATATTGATTTTCATTTAACAATGCATTGAAATCATATGGATTAAAGGTTTTATCCATTAGGGTTTTACCTGATTTTGTTATTATTACGACTCTATAACCCGTATTTTTATCTGGTATAGCTTTATATATATTACCTTTTTTATCTGTATCCGTTGAAGATAAGGGCAAATAATCTTCTAAAATAATATTCTGAAAAGATACAATTGAACCATAATTCATAATTCGCCTATTTTCAAGTTGAATATGCAGTTGTGCCAGATTAAAACGAAATGCCTTAGATTCATTATCGTCATTTAAAAGTAAAGCTTCAATTCTGTTCCTTATTTTATTCTTGGTATTTTTAATTTCTTTTAATGCAACACTATCCTTTTTTGTGTTATACTCTGTAAAATACCAAGCATTAAAAGGGATCCAGGCTTTTACAAACATTGTGTAAAAATCAGGTTCAGCTTTAGCAATCCAATTATCTATATGCAATTTAGTCGCCATCTTAACTATTATCTTGAATAAATTTTATTGCTGTCTTTGAATCCGTTTCAATTGCTAACTCCACCGCTTTTTTTGCTATCTCCAAAAGCCTTTCACTTTCTGTTTTTAGGTTGAAGCTTTCTTCTACCAATTCAGCAATTATTTTTTGTTTTTTTAAGTCGATGATTGGAACAACCACTTGTTCGATTTCTTCTTTTCTCCAATGTAAAATGATTGAACCACCAGCATCCCTTTCAGCTTGCATTTGTACTAACTTTGAATTTAAAGCCAAGGTTAAATATTCGGGAAGAATCTTTTTGCTGTTTTTAATTTTCAAGTGTAAAATTGCTCCAGAAGTAATTCCATCTAAATCATTACGCAACAAATAAGCAGTGCCAACACTACCGTCTTTGCTAAAAAGAATTGTTCCTTTTTTCGGTTTTAGTTTTTCAATTAAGTCTTTGTTGGAGAAAACAAAGGAGTTTGTAAGCTCCTTCTCAGGTTTGCTTAAACCAAATTTATTGTAGTCTGAAACTCTATAAAACGGTAACCCCTTTTCTTCCGAGTAATGATTTGAACCTGGTTCTATCGATTTTGAAATCCAAACTAGGTTAATTAAAGTATTATGTCTTTGAGTGATTATTTTTGAAACAATCTGCTCATACTTCTTTTGATAGTATTCTGCATCCAAGCGTTTTGTTGAACCAAAACTTTCTTTAAAACTTTTAATATTAACGGGCTCATTAGAGGGTTTAAAATTTTTCAATCCAAGTTCCTCGAATAGAATATTTTCCGCTTGGAAATAAAATGTTTGCGATTGATTTAGTATTTCTTCAGATCTAACAATAAGATTTCCTATTTCTTCTTCTATTTTTAACCTTGGAATATCTACGTTTTTTAAATAAGAAGCCGTTAATGTACTTTGCCCAGTCCCTCCAGTTTCGCCCCTCTCAATAATTTTTGTTCCAAATCTTGATAATATAAAAGCATTTACATACGCAGAATTTATCTTGGATGGCCTAATAACACCTATATCTCTGCTAAATATTGATTTTCTTTCATTTGTAACATAGCCAACTTTACCGATAGAACCCTTTCCTTTTAAAGTGATTAGCGTATCTCCTATTTTAAGTTGAAAGCGCTTAAGATTTTCGTACTCACTTTCTGAAATATAGTCTGCATTATTGTAGTTTACTCGTCCTTTATTAATGTTTCTTCCCGTTAAACAAGGTATATCGCTTTCTGAAAAGATTGGATTGGGTCCTTGGGTAACCCAAGAAGAAATACTGTCAAGCTTAACACAGGGTTTGGTAAATAATTTCTCGAATAAAATCAAGTATTCTTTTTTATAAAACTCACTATCTAATCGATAAGTGGGGTTATTTTCATTGAGATCTTTTAAAGTTTTAATAGTTATTTCCAGCCCTTCTAATAACCTGTTATACTTTTCAGTATTATGAGAAGGGCTTAGAGAAAAAAACTTAGCTTCTCCTTTTTTGCAAATTCTGCAAATGCTTCTGCTATTCCGTCTTTCGTAAGATTATCATGATTGAATAAATCATGTTTAACAATTAAATGTCCATGAGTATCTAAAAGGTATTCTTCTAACTCTTGAGGTGTTGTATCATAATGGTCTACTGGTTCTGCTACTTCATCTACCTTTTCAGTTTGTTTAGCAGATTCTGGAAAATCTTTCTTGCGAACAAAAATTTTTTCACCGCTATTATCCTTACTGGGTTCTTGCATTGTAGCAAAGAAAATTGGATAATCTTCCAATTTAGGACAAAGTTTTTCATCCCATTTTTGAATAAATAAAACACTTGTTTTTGTTCCTGTATGTGGCTTAAAAACGTTTCCATGTAAACCGACAACAGCAAGTATTCTACAATGCTCAGCAATAAATTCCCTAATCTGTTTGTCACTGCTATTGTTAAATCTTCCTTGTGGAAGAACAACAGCCATTCTACCACCAGGTTTTAAAAAGTCTAGGTTCCGTTCGATAAATAAAATATCTCTACCAACAGATGTCTGATATTTCCCGTTATCCTTTTTACCAAGTTCATATTTGGCTAGAATTCTACTTTCTTTAATGTCACCTGCAAAAGGTGGATTCGCCATTAAAATATCAAACTGAAAATCCCTATTAGTACTTTTATCTTTTCTAAGTTTTTTTAATTTTTTCCAACCCTCATTGTAGGTGTCTATCCAGTCTTCATCTTCTATTTTTTCATCCCACCGTTCATAATCTAATGTATTAAGATGTAAAACGTTGGTTTGCCCGTCACCAGCAATTAAATTTAATGTTCTAGCTACACGTACGGCCTTTTCATCAAAGTCAATAGCAAAAACTTTATCATTTACATAATCTGTACACTCCTGAGGTTTATCTTCAAGAGTAAATAAATGGCTTTTATCTAATCCTTTCTTTTTAAGAATTTGCTCCCACACGTGAAAGATTGTATGGACAGGGAAACCACAACTACCTGCAGCTGTGTCAATAATGGTTTCATCCTGTTTAGGATTTAGCATTTTCACACACATGTCGATTACATAACGTGGGGTGAAATATTGCCCTTTTTCTCCTTTACTACTCTTATTTATTAAATATTCAAATGCTTCATCAACAACATCCAGATTTGAGTTAAATAGTTTTACATCTTGCAAACTTGATACGCAAACTGATAAGTGAGATGGAGTAAGCATTAATTTTGCATCATCAGTAAATACTCCTTCCCATTTTTGTTTGGCTTTATCAAACAAATTTTGAATTTTAGCCTTTAGTTCAGTTTCAGTATCGCCATAGTTTCTAAATTCTAAATGCCTTGAGCGATTTCTACCACTTTGCATTTCGTCAAATAATTTAGTAAAAATTAATTTAAATAATTCCTCAAATACATCCACACCTGCGTTGGCTAAAACTTCGTCTTCCATCTCCAAAATCAAATCTTTTAAAGATTTCCTTTCAGTAACAAGCTTATCCTTTTTTATCAGGTCATCAATTGTCCATCTTTCTTCTAAAATATCGGAAAGCTTTTGATCGGCTCTAGGAATTTCAGGAATATCCTCAAAATAATTAGGATCTTTTCTGTGATAGTAAGATATTGAATCACCATTACTCCAAATTCCTATTGGTGATCCTGTAGCATTACAATATGATTTTAATTGTTCTTTACCATCTTTAAGCTTTGGTTTTTTCAACTCCACCATGATATAAGGTGTAGTGGTTTGATTTTTATCAAAAATTACAATGTCGGCTCTTTTTTTTTCCCTACCAAATGAAACAGCATATTCGAGCTCCATTCTTTCGGATGAATAACCAAAATTATCCTTGAGCACTGAAACATACAATTGCCGGACAACTTCTTCAGCTGTTAGCTTCACTTCTTTTTTTCGTACAAGACAAACAGTATAATAGCCGGTTTTACCCTCTTTTTTAAATAATGTTTCTTCAAGGGATTGTATTTGTTCATGACTAAACTGTGTTAATTTATAGTTTGAGTCTTTTAGTATTTCTGATAAAATCATATTATTAATTTCTGTATATCTATTTTATGGGTAATTAATATTGTGTTATGATTGATCCTGGAACTATTAGGTTTTTGAATTTTGAATATGGAATTAATATATGGGCTTCACCAGATGATCTTGGTCCAATTTCATACAAATCAAAGTAGAACGTAATTCCTTTTTTTGAAATACCAAACTTATTATTCATATTAAAATATGTGGATTTTTTGATGTCAAAATCCTCAGTCTTGTATTTAGTAATAAATTCTTGTCCGACAATATTCTCGAAATCCTTTATTTTATCAGTTTGAACTATATCTTGCAGATTAATTAAGTTTCCAGTTTTTAAATCGAAGTTTAAAACCTGAGTATATGGATTTGGATTTGTTAAACCACAATCGCTTTCACCTTGCTGAATCCAAACTGAAAAAATATTACCATCCAATAATAATGATTTCATTTGAATAACTTTTGTGGTAGCATATTCGTTGTACTTATCATTACTATGTAAAACGGCGTCAAGAGTTGGAAACTCATCAGAAGTTATCGACCGAATAATTTCATTGTTTACTTTATCACAAATGGTTTTATTATTACTTGTAACTTCAACCAAGTTAATTTCAACTCTGGTTGTATCACAAATATCCATTTCGGCATTTTTGACGGTTGTATACTGAACTAAATGTTTAATGTTTACTTCAAAATTATCTTTTAAAAAGTTGGTGGTATTAAAAGAAAATAATCCCATGGATAGGATTAAAACGATGATTGGAATAGTTCTTGATTTATAGCTCATTGGTTAAGTGATTTTGGGTTCTAAAAGTAACAAAAATACCCAATTTTATTAACGTGAATAACAACCTTGCCCAAACTCCCCCTTTACCAAATGGAAAGCCGGTTTAAAGATCAAAATCTGCTCATTTATCCTTTGGTTATTTTGGAACACCGATCCCCTACTGCGGCTGCCTGGAGGCCTTTGGCTGCTAAGTGGGGCAAGGTTTTTCGGATGGTGAAGTAGGTTGAGATTTCTCCACTACGGTCGAAATGACAAAAGGATTGAGATCTCTCCACTACGGTCGAGATGACAAAAGATGGTCGAGATGACACCTTTATTGTATTCAATTTAGAACCATTCTTAACGATCTATAACCCTGTGAACCTCACATTTTAATTATATTTGGTCTTATATAAAATCAACAAGTATGTTACCTAAAAAAATAGAAAAACTGTTGCAGGAACAAATTGAAGTGGAAAGCAACTCATCATACGGTTATTTGGCCGCTGCTTCGTGGTGCGAAGTGAATGGCCTGGAAGGTGCTGCTGCTTTCTTTTATAAACAAAGCGATGAGGAACGGGTGCACATGCTGAAGCTTTTCAAGTATGTAAACGAAAAAGGCGGACATGCCCTGGCACCGGAAAATAAAAAACCGAAGCAGGATTTTAAAAACATTATCGACCTGATCAAGTATTTCCACGACAGTGAAAAAAATGTAAGCGCTTCCGTTAATAAGTTGGTATACGTGGCTACGCAGGAGCAGGATTATACTACCCTGAACTTTTTACAATGGTATGTAACCGAGCAGCACGAGGAGGAAACCCTTGCCAGGACCTTGCAGGATAAGATCAAATTAATTGGCCTGGAAGCAAACGGATTGTATCTCATCGATAACGAGATCGGCAAGCATGTAGCCAAGAAAAAAGGGACCGCTATTTCTATGGGTAGTGAAGCCGGTGCTGAATAATTCCTAGCATGTATTGAGAATTTCTTCCGGGGCTAGCCATTGCATCGCTTCGTATTTTTTAAACCAGGTTACCTGTCGTTTTGCAAACCGCCGTGTATTCTGCTGGATTAAATGTATAGCCGTTTGCAGGTCTGTTTCGCCTGAAAAATAGCTGAAGAGCTCTTTGTATCCTACGGTCTGCAGGGAATTGAGGTGCCTTAACTCATACACTGAACGGGCTTCTTCTTCCAGTCCTTCGTCCATCATGTTTAGTACCCGCTGGTTGATGCGTTCATATAAAACCGGTCGTTCCAGCTCTATACCGTAGATCTCTGCCGTAAAATTCCGTGGTTTCTGTCTGCCCTTACGATGCTCTGTATACGAGATGCCTGTTGTGATGCACACTCCCAATGCACGTATGATGCGGTGCGGATTATTCAGATCTACATTGTTATAATGTTCGGGATCCATTTTTTGAAGCATGAGCTGGATTACTTCCAATCCTTCCTCCTTGTAAATCTCTTCTATTTTTTCCCTCACTTTTACATCTACCACCGGCATCTCGTCGAACCCGTACAGCACTGCATCCAAGTACATGCCTGAGCCACCAACCATAACGACTGTACTGTGTTTCTGAAACAGCTCTCCGAGCTTTTCTATGGCCTGGTTTTCATATTTACCTGCGTTGTATTCGTCGTGTATCGACAGGTTGCCGATGAAGTGATGGGGTACTTCCGCTAATTCTTTTTCGCTGGGTTTTGCAGTCCCAATGGAGATCTCTTTAAAGAATTGTCGTGAATCAAACGAGATGATTTCCGCTTGGTGTTTTAGGGCCACGTCTATGGCTAATGCCGTTTTTCCGGAGGCGGTAGGGCCAGCGATAACGATGAGCTTA
>Ga0307411_10001236_pt1 | contig 10168 bp, 11 predicted proteins | sample DK1Ometagenome_2_FD_203712 | JGI IMG/M metagenome (GOLD analysis project Ga0307411, IMG submission 203712) | Maize rhizosphere microbial communities from greenhouse at UC Davis, California, United States - DK15-O-1 | ecosystem: Host-associated > Plants > Roots > Rhizosphere > Soil | place: USA...
ACTTTCTAAGGGCGAATCAGGCGAGGCTATTGGGCTTTCAATTAGTGCGACCGCGCCCCCGATACCCCTAGAGGCGGCATGGCTAGGACAAGTGCTAGGCGGCAAAAGCCTAGTACCTCTCTGTGACCTGTCGAGTTATTTCTTACCCAATAGTGACAGTGCTTAAGGGAGTCGCCATTGAAGAAGCTGTTCGCCCTCGTCACGATCGTGGCCACCCTATCCACGGCTACAGCTTGCGACTATATCAAGCTGTTTCGGCCTAGCGTCTTAAAGCAATTGAATCCTGACGTCGTTCGTTTATTGAATGAGTTACCAAACGTCGATCGCCCGAACGAAGATATCGTCGGTCGGCTATTTGCGCATGGGGGTCTGTCGGAGGCGGAAGAGACGGCTGATGGCGTGATGCATGACCGGATTCGAATCCCAGAAGGTCAACTGATTTGGCAACCGGCCATCATTGTGATGCCTCATGCTGGCGAATTGGAAGTGGAGTTCTTTAATGACGATGGAATGGCGCTTCACGCCGCTGTGATGCCAAGCAATGGTGACAAACAATATCTACTCCTGCCGATCCACACCAAAGGTCGAGCGAAGATCCGATTAGATGGTCCAGGCTACTATTGGTTTGGCTGTCCTGTGGCCAATCATGTCGGCCGTGGAATGCTGGGTCTTATTCTGGTGCGCGGGGACGTGCCGGAGACTGCCAAGCTCGATCGACCATCGCAGCCAAGACCTTGAAGGGTAAACCATGCAGCTGATGTCACGCGTCACACTCCTTCTCCTTTATATGCTCGCCGGAGCATGTGCACATGGGGGAGCCGATTATCCGATGTATGAAGAAGGGCGTCCATTGGGATCTCTTAGCGGATTACCCGGGTCTGCACTTCCTGTTACCAGTAATGTGACATTTGAACGGCTGATAAAAGCTCGTTCGGAGCCTCAAAACTGGTTGACGTATTACGGCGCATACGATGGCTGGCGGTTCAGTCCGCTCGATCAGGTCAACAAAAAGAATGTCAAAGAGCTCCGACCCTCCTGGGTATTCCAGTTCGGACAGATTGGTCTCCCGGCGACTGCGGCCACCTATGCCTTTGAAGCTGCACCGATTGTCGTCGATGGTGTCATGTTCGTATCCGGGTGGGATGGATATATCTGGGCAATCGATGCTGAGACGGGTCAGGAATTGTGGCGTCACAAAAGAGAGATCCCTCTTGATACACCACTGTGTTGCGGAAACATTAATCGAGGTGTGGCTGTTGCCAAAGGCAAAGTCTTTGTCGCGAGTCAAAATGGATATCTTGTGGCGATTGATGCGACCAATGGTAAAGAGGTCTGGAGCACACCTTTCGCGGATGTCCGAGCAGGCGAAAGCGCTACACTTGCACCATTAATTGTAAAGAATCTCGTGATTGTAGGGAATTCAGGCGCTGAGTATGGCGTCCGGGGACATATCGATGCGTTTGACATTGATAGCGGAAAGCTCGCGTGGCGCCGTTATAACGTTCCTACACCCGGTGAGCCAGGGTCGGAAACCTGGCCCAAAGAGGGGCAGGCTTGGGCACGAGGTGGTGGCAGCGCGTGGATCACCGGAACTTATGATCCCGGCTTAGACTTGCTCTATTGGGGAACAAGCAATCCCGGACCGGATTTTGATGGGAGTGTCCGTTCGGGAGACAACCTCTATACAGATTCAGTGCTCGCCTTAAATCCTGATAACGGGTCCTTACGCTGGTATTACCAATGGACTCCTCACGATGTCTGGGATTTCTCCGGAGTCAACGAAAATATCCTGGTGGACGAAGGAAATCAAAAACTCCTCTTTCACTTTGATAGAAACGGCTACCTCTTCATCCTCAACCGCACCAATGGCGAACTCGTCAGGGTTAAACCCTTTGGTCGGGCGACCTGGGGAGAAATCGATGAGAGCGGGCATGTGACGGTGAAGAAGATCCCCACCCCCGAGGGACAGGAAATCTGTCCTGCTCCGGCCGGTGTGAAGGAATGGGTTCATGCCTCGTTTAATCCCCGCACCCGAATGTTTTACGTGCCAATCATCGACGCGTGCGCTAAATATACGTTGAAGCCTGCCGAATTCAGGGAGGGCCTTCCGTATTGGGGCGGGCAAGCCATCGTTGCAGGGCATCAGCACGGTGGCGCGATAAAAGCCTTTGATGTGCAGGGACATGAGGCATGGGTCTGGAAACATGACAAGCCTATGGTCAGCTCTACCCTGTCCACCGCCGGCGATCTCGTGTTTGCTGGTGAGCCAACCGGCGAGTTTGATGCGTTTGATGCGCACACCGGAGAATTGCTGTGGCGGTACCGAACCGGGAGTGGCATTCACAGCAGTCCCGTGACGTATAGCGTAAACGGCAAGCAGTACATCGCCGTCCCGGCCGGATGGGGAGGCTGGCTCAAAGGCTTCGCTCCGAATCTAATCGGCGCCCCTCGAGGAGATGCTTTATTCGTCTTTGCCCTTCCTTAAGAGCCATCATAGAAAGGAGACAGCCATGACCTGGGAGAAACCAGACTTTATCGAAATTAATATGAGTGCCGAGATCGGAGGCTATCAAGACGACTTTGAAGAGCGCGCGCCGTCGCAGCCTCGCGCCGTCAAGCAGCCGATAAAGCCTGCATCGACAGACGAGGCCTGACTTGAATGCAAATCCATGTCCTCGGCGCGGCGGCTGGAGGCGGCTTTCCACAATGGAATTGTGGCTGTGCGAACTGCCGTGGCGTGCGAGACTGGTCAATCCGCGCTACCCCTATGACGCAAACGTCCGTGGCCATTGCGGCCAATCAGAATGCCTGGTTTATTGTGCATGCGTCGCCAGACATCCGAACCCAGCTCATGGCATTCCCGCCACTGCATCCCCGTGGACTGCGACACTCCCCGATCGCCGGCATTTTGCTCACCAATGCCGATCTCGACCAGACACTAGGGCTCCTTACATTACGTGAATCACAACCACTGCACCTGTATGCCACAGAGAAAGTACGTCAAGCGTTCATGGATGAGAACCGTCTCTATCGGGCGCTGTGTCGGACACCGGACCAAGTGACGTGGCACGAATTGAAGTTGCAATCCCGTCAACCATTGTTCTTGCCGGATGGATCACCAACTCGACTGTCAGTGATGGCAGTGCCTGTACCGGGGAAGGTGCCTCTGTACCTGGAAGGTGTGTCCGATTCTGTGCCCGAAGATAATGTGGCATTGCTCTTCACGGAGGAACCGAAAGGGTGCTGCGTCGCGTATGCACCGTGCGTCGGCGGCAAAAGCCCGGCGGTTGATCGTTTGCTGCATGATGCGGAGTGTCTTTTCTTTGATGGGACTTTTTGGGCCGACGATGAATTACCTCGATTAGGGCTTGGAAGCCGTACTGCTCGCGACATGGCCCATTGGCCTCTCGGCGGAATCGACGGGAGCTTACCGGTGATTCAAAAAGCCAAGGCAACGAGGCGTTTCTTGATCCATATCAACAACACAAACCCCATCTTACGAGAAGATTCCTTCGAACGGCAGCAAGTCAGCCAAGCTCGAATCCAAATCGCCTACGATGGGCTTGAGGTGTTCGTGTGAAGGCAGTCCCATCCAATGAAGCTAGCTTGTTCGCTGAGCGCCTTCGACGAGAAGGAAAGGAACGGTATCACGCGCATCATCCCTTCCATGTCCTCATGCACGAAGGCCGCTTAACGAAGCATCAACTTCAACAATGGGTATTGAACCGCTATTACTATCAAACGCGAATACCTATTAAAGACGCGCTTATTGTGTCGAAATCCGAAGATCCCGGTTTCCGGCGCATGTGGATCCGTCGTATCCACGACCATGATGGGGATGAGACTGCCTCGGGCGGATTAGCATTATGGCGCCGTCTCGCTGTTGCTGTTGGTCTCGAGGAAGACACGCTCACCAATTACCAAAGCATTTTGCCCGGCGTGAGATTCGCCTGTGATGCTTATGTGACGTTTGTGCGTGAGGCCACATTAGTGGAATCAGTGGCCTCGTCACTCACCGAACTGTTCGCTCCGGACTTAATCGCGGCACGTATTGCCGCCTGGGAGCGGTATTACCCCTGGATCGACCAGAGCGCTTTGGAGTATTTCCGCTCGCGCCTTTCGCGCGCTCCCAAAGATGCTGGCCAAGCCATGGCATTCGTCGTTGCGCAGGCAACAACCATCGAAGCGCAGGCTCGGTGTATTCAAGCTGTCAAACGCAAAACTGACATCCTGTGGCATATTTTAGATTGTCTCTATGCAGCGTACGTCACGCAGGGCAATGGCGATTCACGAACACAGTCGTCCGAAGTTAGCCGCTAAGGCACGGCTGCGGTTTGATCGCCGCGAGCAGCGCTTTATGCTCCTCTTTCCAGAACGGGGATTACTGCTCAATGACACAGCCATTGAGGTTCTTCAATGGTGCACCGGTCACTGCACGATCGAGATGATCGTCGATATTCTGGCAGCCAAGCATCCGGCGCTTCCTTACGAGTCGATCTCCAACGATGTGGTGACCTTTATTTCCCGACTCCAGTTGCGCGGACTGATCAAGGGGTAACAGTGGAACGGCCCTTCACCCTCGTTGCTGAACTGACGTATCGCTGTCCGCTGGCCTGTGCGTACTGTTCGAATCCCGTGCAATATGTTGGAAAAGAAATGCTCAGTGCTGACACCTGGCGCCGGATTTTGCGGGAAGCGGAGGTGCTCGGGGTCGTTCAGGTGAACTTAACTGGCGGAGAGCCGCTCTTACGCGAGGACCTGGAAACAATCGTTTCGGAGGCTCACGACCTCGACTTGTATACGAACCTCATCACCGCAGGCCTTCCTCTCACTTACGAGCGGCTCGCGAGGCTGCGTGATTCTGGCCTCGCGTCGGTTCAACTGTCGATGCAATCCGCAGAGGAAGAGTCTTGTAATTGGATGGCGGGCGCCACCGTGTACAATCGGAAGCGAGCTGCTGCAGACTGGATCACCGATCTTGGTCTTCCACTCACCATCAACGTCGTTCTGCACCGATACAATCTTCATGAAATCCTGGACATCATCCACTTGGCCGAAACACTGCGTGCGCAGCGCCTGGAGTTAGCGAATGTGCAATACCTCGGCTGGGCACTCACCAACCGCGCCGCATTGCTTCCAGATCCATGTGATCTTGACCAAGCCAGAGCGTTGGCTGAGGAAGCGAAAGCTCGTTTGGCCGGTACCATGGACATCGTGTTTGTGACACCCGATTATTACACGGGCGTCCCGCGCGCGTGCATGGACGGGTGGGGGCGGCGATACATCGTCGTGAGCCCAGACGGACTCGTCCTTCCCTGCCATGCGGCACATACCATTCCTGGCTTGGCGATGGTGTCCGCGATCGAGTATTCGCTGACTCAAATCTGGGAGCAGTCAGAACTCTTTAACCTGTTTCGTGGGGATGGCTGGATGCCTGACCCTTGTCGAACCTGCTCACAACGAGCGGTAGATTACGGGGGATGCCGGTGTCAGGCCTTTCACTTGACCGGTGTTGCTGCCGCAACGGATCCGGCCTGTCAGTTCTCGCCCAACCACGCCCTCATCGAGGAAGCTCAGATACAAGCTCGTCATCCGCATGAGAGTGCCCTGCTGCAGCCCCGCCTGTTGAAAGGCGTGCCGTGAATCGCTCACTCGACCTGACATTACTGGTGCTGCTCGTTGCAACCGCGTTACTTGCAATGATGGTTGCCTTCAAAGACTTAGCCATGCTCGGAATGGCTCTTCAGAAGTCCGGACGCCTGTTCCTGGGAGTGTGGCCGGAGTTACTGCTGGGGTTCGTATTGGCAGGACTCATCGATGTGTTGGTTCCGGAAGCGGTCCTCATGAAGTGGTTGGGCGAGCAACACCTCGGTTACGGGATTCTTGCAGGATGGGTTCTGGGACTCCTGCTGCCTGGAGGACCGTACTTGCTCTTTCCGCTTGTCGCGAATCTGATGCGTCAAGGAGCAGCGCCTGGTCCACTCATTGCGCTCCTGACAGCCAAAGTTCTTTTAAGCCCAATTCGCATGGTGAGTTATGAGGCCCCCCTGCTCGGGTGGCCGATGACACTCGCTCGTTTTGTCCCAAGCTTAGTCTTGCCGCCGGTGATTGCACTGCTCGGCCACTGGCTGTTTCACCTGTTCCATAAGTGAGGTCACATTGCGTCTCAAACTATCGCTCCTTATAGGTTCCATAATCGCTTGTAGCTTGCCTGCAGCTTCGTCCGACGAAGCGCCTCGATCGCCCACACCACCGTCTCGGGACGGCGAATTACAGGTCCAGACGGTCGTTGACGGGTTGGAACACCCTTGGGCTTTGAGTATTCTGCCAGACGGACAGATGCTCGTGACGGAACGCCCTGGCCGCATGCGCCTGGTGAAAGATGGCCGACTCTCGAAACCGCTACGGGGGGTGCCCACGGTAGTTGCCCAAGGGCAAGGGGGTCTGCTGGACGTTGAGCTTGATCCTAAATTTGCCGAAAACCATCGACTGTATTTGTCGTATGCCGAGCCCGGTGAAAGCGGTAAAGCCGGTACGGCAGTGGCTCGCGCGCGCTTAGCCGGTGAAACCCTTGAGGATGTGCAGGTGATCTTTCGCCAGCAGCCCAAAGTCAAGGGTGCCGGCCATTTCGGCTCACGTCTCGTGTTTGCGCGGGATGGTACGCTCTTCGTTACCTTGGGAGACCGCTTTGACTATCGCGACAAAGCTCAGGACGTTGCAGTTACGCTCGGCAAGATCGTGCGCATCCATCCAGATGGTTCGATCCCTCGTGACAATCCGTTCGCAGCGCGTTCAGGCGCAGATTCCGCCATATGGTCATACGGGCATAGGAACGTTCAAGCAGCAGCGCTTCATCCTGAGACAGGGCAGCTCTGGACCGTGGAACATGGAGCGCGCGGTGGCGACGAGCTCAATCATCCAGAAGCGGGTAAGAATTACGGCTGGCCTGTCATCACGTATGGCATAGACTACAACGGCACGCCGATCGGGCAAGGAACCGCCAAACCGGGCATGGAACAACCCGTATATTATTGGGATCCGGTCATTGCTCCCTCAGGAATGGTCTTTTACACCGGTGACACCGTCCCCGAATGGAAAGGATCACTTTTTGTCGGATCCCTCAAGCCAGGACTGCTGGTTCGCCTGGTTCTAAAAGACGGCCGGGTGTCATCAGAAGAACGATATCTTGCGGAGCTCAAGTCGAGGATCCGAGAAGTTCAGCAAGGACCTGAAGGCTCGCTCTACCTCCTCACCGACAGTGATCATGGCGCTATCCTCCGTGTATCAAAGAAAATTCGGAACAGCGCTCAATAATTCCATTTTCTGCTTCTCAGCTGTATCAGGCTGACGATTGCCATGTGTGCGATTTGTATTCGATTGTTTGTCTGACGCGAAATCGACAGACAAAAGGGTGCGGCCCTTCCCGCCCTATGTCTAGGGTTTTTCTCACTTGGTCAAATCAATGAACCAGACCCATATTAAAGCTTATGGTTACTCCAACAACAAAGCCCATAGGTCATGAGGAGAAGGGACATCGAAGAGCGACCACCAACAGCGATGGCGCTCTTAAGTGGTGGCAACGTGCCGTGTTTTACGAGATCACACCAATTTCCTTCCAGGATTCCAATGGCGATGGTAAAGGGGATATCCAGGGTCTCATTAGCCGAATTGATTACCTTGAGTGGCTGGGGATCGATGCCGTGTGGCTCACGCCGATCTTCCGGTCGCCAATGTTGGATTTGGGCTATGACATTACCGATTTCTGCGATGTAGACGGAGTGTTCGGCACCATGGAGGATGTTGACCGTCTCATCACGTTACTTCATGAACGTCAGATTCGTGTGATTCTCGACTTTGTGCCAAACCACACGTCCGATCAACACCCGTGGTTTCAAGAAAGCCGTTTCTCACGAACAAACCCCAAGCGAGATTGGTACGTATGGGCCAGTGCAGGCGCCAACGGAGGACCGCCGAACAATTGGCTGAGCCGTTTCGGAGGAAGCGCCTGGCAGTGGGACGACCGTACGGGTGAGTACTACTATCATTCATTCCTGAAGGAGCAGCCGGATCTGAACTGGCGGAACCCTGAGGTTCGTCATGCCATGGCCGACGTGCTTCGCTTCTGGTTGCGTCGAGGTGTCGACGGGGTTCGTATGGATGCCAGCGCGGTATTGATTGAGGATGAGTTACTTCGCGACGATCCTCGTGATCCGGCGGCCACTTCTAAGACGCCTCCGCCTCAACGGCTCAAGCGCATCTTTACCGATGACCGGCGCGAATCTCTGAAGTGTCTTGAAGAAATCCGCAAGATTATCGATGAATTTCCCGATCGCGTGTTGGCCGGCGAAGTGCAAGGCAAAACCGATCGTATCGGGCATTTCTATGGTGAGGAGTGCCCTCGTTGTCATCTCCCGCTCAACTTCGCCCTGCTCGACAGTCCCTGGGACGCCTTATCTCTCCAAGCCAACATTGATGCGTACCTGAATGCCATCCCACAAGATGCCTGGCCGGACTGGGTCATCGGTGGCCATGATAAAAAACGGGCGGCGAGCAAAACGGGGCAAGCGCAGGCCCGGATTCTGGCCACACTACTATTAACGTTGCGAGGTACTCCTTTTTTCTTTGCCGGGGACGAACTAGGAATGGAGCAAGTCTCCATTTCACCTGAAGCGGCTCAAGATCCGTTTGAAAAATTTGTTCCTGGTTATGACCTTAGCCGCGATCCACAACGAACGCCCATGCGGTGGGATGAGACGCATTGCGCGGGGTTCACCACAGCTGAACCCTGGTTGCCGATCGGTTCAGACTTCCAAAGCAACAACGTGGCCCGTCTGCAAAAAGACAGGCGTTCGATTCTATGGCTCTACCGCCGGTTGATTCAGCTCAGACGAACAGAGCCGGCACTCATGGTCGGCGATCACATCCCAGTCAGAAGTCGGGATGGACTGCTCATGCACAAGCGATCTTGGCAGGGTCAGGAGATTCTTGTGGCATTGAACCTGGTTGCTGAACCGCGTCGATTCGAATGGAACGCGGCTGGGAGGCTGCTTCTTTCCACGTATCTGGATACAAGTGATGTCGAAGTAAAGAGTCCGGTTGTCTTACGTGCAGACGAAGGAGTCATCATCAAGCTCTCAAATCCATGAATCACACATGGTCATCAAACTAGGATACACTGTCCCCTTCTTTTCTCGCGTTTCTATGCAGCCTTAGGAAGACGGACGGCATAATCACCATCTTTCTTATAAATTAAGCGCAATTCACCTGTTCGGCTCAGGCGATCAACTTCAAGAAATATTTGCTTCCACGTGTAGGACGCACACTCTTTTAACACTTCGTCCATATCGCATTCCTTTTTGTGTCTGAGTAAGCGGAGTACTCTATAAGTTAATTCCGTATTTTGTACGTTCTCTTGAACTTTCCTGCTCACCATTGGATCCATCGCTACTTCCTTTACGGTCAGAATGGTTTGAACCTATGCGTTACTCCCAAGAAAATACACTGGGAAGACCTCCTGACCGTATCCTCCGCCAGCGACCTTAATGACAGAAACCCTTCATGTGGAACAGCGATGCGAAGCATGCATGATTGACGCTGTCGCTTGAATTGGGTCTCTATCTTGTCAATGAATATCGACACCTGTCTTATGTTGCGAAGATGGAATGGCGAGCGGCCCCAAATTTCACTCTGTACCAAAATCTTTATTATGGTCCAGACCAGCAGGCGTCGTCGGTCAAGTATTGGCGGGCCTTTTCTGATTCTACTGTGGAATGGCGAGTGCCCAGCTGGCGGGTTGCCCTCTCTTACGACGTCGGCACAGAAGAGGTGGCTGATACGGCTGGCACCCACGCGCCATGTGGATGGGTGGAGCCCTATTCACTCAACTGCATCTTGTAGGCCCCTGGAGCGTGGCTATCCGGCCGGAAATCTATTGGGCTCTGGAATGGGGAGTATCGGAAGTACGTAACTCAAAAGGACCAGGCTCGGTCCCTCCCTTTGGGGAATGCGTCAGCATATCCAAGTGATAGGCTTCTGATATCACTTTTCAACAGGTAGTCCCTCGAAGGAGTCGCCCATATGAATGCACGTATAGCAGTTCAAAAAACGCCTTCCCAGAGAGCGGTACCGCAGTTCAAGAACCGACGAGAGGCGGAACGGGAGCCGACGC
>Ga0307411_10001238_pt1 | contig 10162 bp, 8 predicted proteins | sample DK1Ometagenome_2_FD_203712 | JGI IMG/M metagenome (GOLD analysis project Ga0307411, IMG submission 203712) | Maize rhizosphere microbial communities from greenhouse at UC Davis, California, United States - DK15-O-1 | ecosystem: Host-associated > Plants > Roots > Rhizosphere > Soil | place: USA...
CGCCCCCGCGGCGCGCGCGAGCGCGACGGTGTCGTCCGTCGAGTCGTTCTCCACCACGAGCACCTCGGCGGCCCAGCCGGCCACGCTCCTCACGCAGTCGGAGATGTGCGCCGCCTCGTTCCGCGCCGCGATCACGACGGTGACGGGGGCGCGGGCGCCGCCGGGCGCTACCATCGCGTGCGGTCGCGGGCGGCGACGATGGCCTGCTCGAGCGCGTCCACGGTGGCGCGCTCGGTGTACTCGCGGGCCGCGCGCGTGCGCCCCGCCTGCCCCATCGCCTCGCGCTGCTCCTGGCGGGCGAGCACGCCGGCGAGCGCCGCCGCCGTGGCCGGCGCGTCGCCGGGCGGGAGGTGCACGCCCGTGATGCCGTCCGCCACGTAGCGGCCGGCGACGGCGCCGCGCTCCACGAGCACGGGGCGCCGGAGCGCCATCAGGTCGAGCGCCGCGTAGGCCCCGGTGTCGTGGTCGGCCACCACCCACCCCACCTGCGCCGCGCGCAGCACGGCGAGCTGGTCGTCGCGCTCGCCCAGGTGGCTGACGACGCGGTGGATGTTGAGCGCCGCGGCGTGCATGCGCAGGTCCTCGGCGTCGGAGCCGGCGCCCAGGATCGCCAGGTGGAGCTCCGGGTGGCGCGGCGCGAGGAGGGCGACGGTGCGCAGCACGGTCGCCACGCGCGCGCGCGCCCCGGGATCGTAGACGCAGGCGAGCAGGAAGCCGCCGGCCCGCGCGCCCAGGCTCGTGGGGGCGGCCGGGCGCACGTCGTCGTACCGGGTGACGTCGATGCCGATGTCGGCGACCACCGCGTTCAGGACGCCGCGCAGCGGCGGCGCCGTCTGCCGCTCCTCCGCGGAGGTGAAGACGAGCCCCGTCGCGGCGAGCCACGCGGCCACGCGCGACGCGGGCCCGGTCTCGAAGGCCGCGCCGGCGGGGGTGCGCCGCACGACGGCCGCGCGCTCCGCCATGCGGGCCGCCGACGCGGCGATCATGTGCTCGCGCTCCGTGTGCACGAACACCACCTCGGCGAAGCGGTCGAGCAGCACCTGCCGCAGCCGCACGCTCTCGGTGATCCACGAGCCGTCGGTCTCGAGCGGCACCACCTCGAAGCGTTCGCCGGCGATCGCCTGCTCCACGGCGCTCTCCGGAGGGCAGACGAACACGACCTGGTAGCCGCGCGAGAGCAGCAGCCGGCCGGCGTCCGCGAACGCGCGACCGCTGCCCGTCCAGTCGGGAGAGGAGTGGTAGAAGAGGACGCGCACGGCTCAAGGCTCTCCCGTCATGCCTTCACCTCGACCGCGTCGCGGTGCTGCAGCGCGTGTAGCCGGGCGTACGTCCCGCGGCGGCCGAGCAGCTCGGCGTGCGTCCCCCGCTCCACCAGGCGGCCGCGGTCGAGGACGAGGATCTGGTCCGCGCCCTCGATGGTGGAGAGGCGGTGCGCGATCACGAACACCGTGCGCCCCGCGAGCAGCCGCTCGATCGCCTCCTGCACGAGCCGCTCGCTCTCGGTGTCGAGCGCGCTCGTGGCCTCGTCGAGGATGAGGATGGGCGGGTCGATGAGGAGCGCGCGGGCGATGGCGAGGCGCTGCCGCTGCCCGCCGGAGAGGCGGGCGCCGCGCTCGCCGAGGACCGTGTCGTACCCCTCCGGGAGCTCGGCGATGAAGTCGTGCGCGTTCGCGGCGCGGGCCGCCGCCTCGAGCTGCGCGTCGCCGTACGCGCCTGGCCGGCCGTAGGCGATGTTGTTGCGCACGGTGTCGTTGAAGAGCACGGTGTCCTGGCTGACGATGCCGGTGAGCGCGCGGAGCGAGGGGAGGGTGATGTCACGCGTGTCCACGCCGTCCACGAGGATGCGCCCGCCCGTCGGCTCGTAGAAGCGGGGGATGAGGTCCACGAGGGTGCTCTTCCCCGCCCCGCTCGGCCCGACGAGCGCCACCACCTCGCCGCGGCGCGCCGTGAAGCTCACGTCCGCGAGCACGGGGGGCGCGCCCTCCTCGTAGGCGAAGCTCACCCCCTCGAACGTGACGTCGCTCCGGAACGCCTCGATCGCCCGCGTGCCGCGGTCGCGCGCGGTCTCCGTGGGGGTGTCGAGCGTCTCGAAGAGGCGCTCCGCCGCGGCGAGCGACTGCTGCGCGGTGGTGGGCACCTGCGAGAGCTGCTTGAGGGGCTGCAGCATCCGCATCACGAGGATGAGGAAGGTGATGAGCGCCGCGCCGGTGAGCGAGCCGTCCACCAGCACCTCGCGCGCGCCGATCCAGAGGATGGCGACGGCGATCGCGGTGCCCACCGTCTCGGTGATCGGCTGCGCGAGGGCGGCGATGCGGGTGACGCGCACCATGCCGCGCGCGTACCGGTCGCTGGCCTCGACGAAGCGGCGCTCCTCGTACGGCTCCGCCTGGAACGCCTTCACCAGCCGGATGCCGCTCACCGACTCCTGCACGACGCTGGCGATGTCGCCGTACTGGTTGCCGAGCCGGCGGTGCCCCTTGCGCAGCTTGCGCAGGAGCGGCTGCAGCAGGGCGATGAGGAGCGGGGCGATGACGAGCGCGAGAAGGGTGAGCTCCCAGGAGATGGCGACCAGGGCGGCGATCGTGAGCACCACCGTCGCGCCGCTCTGCAGCGAGCGCGTGACGATCTCGACGACGAGCGACTTGGTGGCCTGCGTGTCCTGCAGCACGCGGGCGAGGATCTGGCCGGCGCGCGTCTGCGTGTAGTAGCCGAGCGGCAGCCGCTGCAGGTGGCGGTAGAAGGCGTTGCGCAGGTCGCGCGTGACGTACTCCTGCAGCTGCGCGCCGAGCTGCCCGCTCGTCCAGACGAGCAGGCTCTTGGCCGTGACGGCGGCGAGGATGAGGAGGATGATGTTGCGCAGCGACCCCATCTTGTCGGCGGGGTCGAGGAAGGCGCCGACGGTCGCGCGCAGCATGTCGTCCACCGCCCCCGACGACGCGGCGAGCGGCGGCTGCCCGAAGAGCGCGTTGAGGAAGGGGATGAGCAGCGTGAAGGTGAACACGTCGAACACCGCCGCGCCGACGTTGCTCGCCACCGTGCCCGCCATGCGCCAGCCGTGCGGGCGCAGGAAGGTGAGAAGTCTGCGGTACATGGACCCCTAGCGGCGCGGCGTCAACAGCGCGAGCGGCAGGATCACCTCTTCCGGGGTCACGCCGCCGTGGAGGAAGGACCCCCGGTAGCGGCTCTGGTACTCGCGCAGCTTGGTCGGGTACACGAAGAAGGTGTCCCCGGCGGCGAGCAGGGTGTTGGCGCCGAGGCCGCGGCGCGGGAGGCGGAGCTCGTCCTCGCGCGGGAAGCTGAGCGCGTACTCCGGGCGCTCGGCGCGCAGGTCCTCGCCGAACTTGTAGCGCAGGTTGGCCGTGGCGTCGCGCTTGGCGAACACCGTCGCCGGCGTGTTGCAGTGAATGGAGCCGTGGTCGCTGGTGAGCAGCACCTTCACGTTCTTCCGCGCCGCCTCCTTGAGCACCGAGCGCAGGGCGCTCCGCTCGAACCACTGCCGCGTGATCTGCCGGAGGGCGATCTCGTCGCGGGCGACCTCGTACAGGATGGCCGACTCGCTGCGCCCGTGCGTGAGCAGGTCCACGAAGTTGAAGACGAAGGCGCTGACCCCCTCGGCGACGAGGGCGGTGCCGAGGTGCCGCTCGAGGTCGTCGGAGTCGTGCGCGGTCGAGATCTTGTGGTAGCGCACGGGGGCCGGGTGCTTCAGCTCCTGAAGCTGCAGCTCCAGCATCTCGCGCTCGTGGGCGTTGAGCGTCTCGTCCTCGCGCTCCCCCCACCAGTCGGGGAGGCGGGCGGCGATCTCGCTCGGGAAGAGGCCGCTGAAGAGGGCGTTGCGCGAGTAGGGAGTCGCCGTCGGGAGGATGGAGAAGTAGTGCGTCGTCGCGATGTCGAAGTCGGCGGCGATGAGCGGCGCGAGCACGCGCCACTGGTCGAGGCGCAGGCAGTCCACGACGATGAACGCGGCGGCGCGGTCCTGCTTGAGCACCGGGAGCAGGAACTCCCCCACGACGTCGATGGAGAGCGCCGGCCGGTCGCCGGAGAGGTCGCGCAGCCAGGCCGGGTAGGCGCGGCGCATGAACTGCGCGAACTCGCGGTGCATGTCGGGATAGAGGCCGCGCAGCGACTCGTACAGCCCCTGCTCCCCCGCCTCGGCCAGCTCCACGTCCCACTGCGTGAGCTCGGAGAAGCGCTCGATCCACCCCTTCCAGCTGTCGGGCTGCCGCCGCTCGAGCTCGATCTCGCGGAAGCGCTCGACGAAGCGGCGCGCGACCGCCTGCTGGCGGATGCGCGGCCCCTCGAGGATGCGCGTCACGGCGGTGAGCACCTGGCGCGGGCTCACCGGCTTCACGAGGTAGTCGCGGATGTTGACGCCGAGCGCCTCGCGCAGCGTCGTGTCCTCCTCGCTCTTGGTGACCATGACCACCGGGAGGGCGGGCGCGATCTCGCGCATCTCGCGGTAGGTCTCCAGCCCGCGCTTGCCGGGCATCTGCTCGTCGAGCAGGACGAGGTCGAAGGGGCGCCGGCGCAGGAGGGCGACCGCGTCCGCGGCGTTGCTCGCCGACTCCACCTCGAAGCCCTTCTCGCGCAGGAAGATGCGGTGTGGCTCGAGGAGCTCGGCCTCGTCGTCCACCCAGAGGATGGCTTTGGGATTAACGGCCATGGGGGGAAAGTATAGCGGCGAGGGACGCGGTACGAGGGACGCGGTACGAGGGACGCAGCACGAGGGAGCGGCGGCCGCCGTGGCAGGCACCTCGTGCCTCCCACCTCGCTCCTCGTGCCGCCATGCGTCGCCCGTGACCCCGACCCGGCACCCCGCGTCTCCCATCGTGCGCCTCCACGACCCCTCCCCCCTGACCATGCTGATGCGGCGGATCGACGCCGCGGCGGACGGCGCGGCCGCGCCCGACAGCGTGAGCACCGGCTTCCCGAGCGTGGACCGACTGCTCGGCGGCGGCGTGCGCGGCGGCGACCTGGTGGTGCTCGGCGGCGACGTGGGGAGCGGGAAGTCGGCGCTCGCCCTCGCCTTCGCGCTGCGCGCCGCGCACGCCGGGCGCAGCGTCGCCTTCTTCTCGGGGGAGATGGCGCCGGAGCGGTCGCTCGAGCGGGCGCTGGCCATCGAAGGGCGGGCGGCGATCGACGACATCCGCCGCGGGGAGCTGGACGACCCGGGGCGCGCCGGCGTGGGGGCGGCGGCGCTCCGCCTGCGCGACGGGGCGCCGGCGCTGGAGCGGTTCGGGCCGGGCGGCGTCACGGCGCTCGCGGACGCGCTCCGGCGCACCCTCGACACGCGCCTCGCGGTCGTCGACCCGCTCCAGGCGCTGGCCACCGGCGCCCGCCCGCGCGAGGAGGAGCTGGCGGCCGCCGTGCTGCGGCTCAAGGAGCTGGCGATCGAGCTCGGGATCGCGGTCGTCCTCACCTCCCACCTCCCCTTGCTCGCGCCGAGCAGGGCCGACGCGCGCCCCACCCTCGCCGACTTCGGCGCGCTGGGCGCCGTGCGCGAGCACGCGGACGTCGTGCTCGCCCTCTACCGCGAGGAGATGTACAACCCCGGCCTCGGCGCGGAGGGGGCCACGGAGCTGCACGCCCTCAAGAACCGGAGCGGCGCGCTGGGCTACGTGGACCTGTACTTCTACAAGCGGTGGATGCGGTTCGAGGACATGGTGGAGCCGGACAGGTAGGGCGGCTCTCTGAAGTACAGCTCTCGGCTCTCGGCTCTCGGCGTTGGGCGACGGCGGCGGTAGGAACCCCTCGGCCTCGGGAGGACGTGCCCCGCGCCGAGCCTTTCCCTCGTACCGCAGTAGCCGAGCGCCGAGCGCCGAGCGCCGTACGTCGTCCGCTGCCCCGGATCGCCGGTCTCTTCTTATATTGGGGAGGTCCACCCCACCCGTCCCCAGCACCGTTCCGAGCGACTCATGGCCGGCCACAGCAAGTGGAAGCAGATCAAGCACTACAAGGCTGCCACCGACGCCAAGCGCGGCGCCAAGTTCACGAAGCTGATCCGCGAGATCACCGTCGCCGCCAAGGCCGGCGGGGGTGACCCCGCCGGCAACCCGCGGCTCCGCACCGCCATCGACACCGCCAAGGCCGCGTCGATGCCGAAGGAGAACATCGAGCGCGCGGTGAAGAAGGGGACGGGGGAGCTGGAGGGGGTGGACTACGTCGAGGTGCTGTACGAGGCGTACGGGCCCGGCGGCGTGGCGCTCATGATCCAGGCGCTCACCGACAACCCGACGCGCACCGTGGCCGAGGTGCGGCACAAGCTCTCGCGCGGCGGCGGCAACCTGGGCGCCACGAACTCGGTGGCGTGGATGTTCGACCGGAAGGGGCAGCTCTACCTGGACGCCGCGCAGCGCGACGAGGACGCGGTGATGGAGGCCGCGCTCGAGGCGGGCGCCGAGGACTTCCAGCGCGAGGACGACCAGTACGTGGTCACCACCGAGCCCACCGCCCTGCACGCCGTGAAGGACGCGCTCGAGGCGAAGGGGCTCACGGTGGCCGAGGCGGCCATCGAGTGGATCGCGAAGAACTCGGTGCGCGTCGAGGGGCAGGACGCCGCCTCGCTGGTCAAGCTGCTCGACGCGCTCGAGGACCTCGACGACGTGCAGAAGGTCGAGGGGAACTTCGACATCCCCGAAGACGCGATGGCCGGCGCGTAGGTGCTGGTCCTCGGGATCGACCCCGGCACCGCCACCACCGGCTACGGCGTGGTGCGCAGCGACAAGCCCGGCCTGGCGTCGCTGGTGGAGTGCGGGGTGATCCGCACGCGCGCGCGCGACCCGCTGCCGGCGCGGCTGCACGAGATCTTCGAGGGCGTGCGCGAGCTGATCGCCCGCCACCGCCCGGACGCGCTCGCCGTCGAGGACGTGTTCTACGCCAAGAACGTGCGCACCACCATCACGCTGGGGCACGCGCGCGGGGTGATCCTGCTCGCCGGGCAGCTCGCCGGCCTCGAGATCGACGAGTTCCCGCCGGCGGAGATCAAGAAGGCGGTGGTGGGCACCGGCGTGGCGTCCAAGGAGCAGGTGCAGTTCATGCTCACGCGGCTCCTCCGCCTCAAGGCCGTTCCGACGCCCTCCGACGCCGCCGACGGGGTGGCGGCGGCGCTCACCTACTGCATGGCCGCGCGGCTGCCGCGGCTCGACGCGACCGCCCGCCTCCGCCGCGCGCGCCCGCTCGCGCCCGCCGCGCCACCGCTCGCCTAGGGACCAGAGATGATCGTGCACGTCGGCGGCCGCGTGATCGCGAAGGAGCTGGACCGGGTGGAGCTCCTCACCAAGGGGGGCGTGGGGTACGAGCTGCTCATCCCCCTCTCGGCGTACGAGGCGCTCCCGAAGGTGGGGGAGGAGGCGGCGCTGCACACGCACCTGGTCGTGAAGGAAGACGGGTGGCAGCTCTTCGGCTTCACCACGGCGTTCGAGCGCCGCGTCTTCCAGCGCCTGCTCGGCGCCAAGGGGGTGGGGCCGTCGCTCGCCCTCGGCCTGCTCTCCACGCTGAGCGCCGAGCGCGTGGTGCGCGCGATCCGCGAGAAGGAGGTGGCGACGCTCCAGGGCGTGCCGCGCGTGGGACGGAAGAAGGCCGAGCAGCTCATCCTCGACCTCGCGGACAAGCTGGACGACGTGCAGGTGGACACGGCGAGCGGGGCGCCGCGCCCCGAGGGGGCGGGCGCCGAGGACGCGATCCGCGCCCTCGTCTCGCTCGGCTACTCGACCGCCGACGCGGAGAAGGCGGTGCGCGCGGCCATCGACGCCAACGGCCGCGGGCTGAGCGCGCCGGAGCTCATCCGGGCGGCACTGGCGAAGATCAGGGGCTAGGCACGAGGCACGAGGTCGGAGGGACGAGGGCTCTTGACGGACGGGCCGCGGCGGCGTCTCGTCTCTCGCACCGCTCGGCGGCACCAGCTCGTGCCTCTTCCCTCTTCCCTCGTCCCTCGTCCCTCGTCGTATGCCATCCCGCCGCACCGCCAACTTCACGGAGTCCGTCATCCGCGAGATGACGCGCGTCGCCCACGAGCACGGGGCGATCAACCTCGCGCAGGGCTTCCCCGACTTCCCGATGCCCGAGCCGATGAAGGACGCGGCGTGCGCGGCGATCCACGGGGACGTGAACCAGTACGCCATCACCTGGGGGAGCCCGCCGCTGCGGGTGGCGATCGCGGAGAAGTACCGCCGGTGGTACGACATGCCGGTGGACCCGGACCGCGAGGTGACCGTGACGTGCGGCGCGACGGAGGCCATGGCCGCGACCTTCCTCGCGCTCGTGGACCCCGGCGACGAGGTGATCGTCCTCGAGCCGTTCTACGAGAACTACGGGCCGGACGCGATCCTGGCGGACGCGAAGCCGGTGTACGTGCCGCTGGAGCCGCCGAACTGGACGCTCGACCCGGAGCGGCTCCGGCGGGCGTTCTCGAGCCGCACGAAGGCGATCGTGGTCAACACGCCACACAACCCCACGGGGCGGGTGCTGACGCGCGAGGAGATCTCGCTGATCGCCGAGCTGTGCGTCGAGCACGACGCGTGGGCGATCACCGACGAGATCTACGAGCACATCCGCTACGCCGGGAACCACCACCCGATCGCCACGTGGCCGGGGATGCGCGAGCGGACGGTGACGATCAGCGGGCTGTCGAAGACGTTCAGCTGCACCGGGTGGCGGCTCGGCTACGCGGTGGCCCCCGCACGGGAGACGACGGCGATCCGCAAGGTGCACGACTTCCTGACGGTGGGCGCGCCGGCGCCGCTGCAGGCCGCCGGCGCGGTGGGGATGGCGTTCGACGCCGACTACTTCAACCACCTGGCGCTGGACTACCGGGAGCGCCGCGACCTGCTGTGCGGCGCCCTCGCCGAGGCGGGCTTCGTGTTCAGCGTCCCCGAGGGGGCGTACTACGTGCTCGCGGACTACTCGCCGATGAGCGACGACGACGACCGCGCCTTCGCGCACTGGCTGGCGAGCGAGGTGGGGGTCGCCACGGTGCCCGGCTCCAGCTTCTCGCACGTCCGCGACGCCTCGCACCGCACCGTGCGCTTCGCCTTCTGCAAGCGGCGCGAGACGCTGGAGCGCGCGGTGGAGCGGCTGGCGGCCGTGCGGGCGCGCGTGTAGCGCCGGCGCCGCGCCCGACCCGCTGCGCGCGAAAGGGGCGGCGCCGGATCTCCGGCGCCGCCCCTTCGCTCACGTCAGGCGGCGAGAGCCGCCCGCGGCCGGGGCGCTACTGGACGACGCCCGCGGTGAGGCGCTCGACCTCGGCGATGTTCGCGCCCGGGTCGGTGCCGTCCGACGCCTTGCCCTTGTAGGGGCTCGACGACGAGAGGCGGTAGTTGCCCGTGCTGGCGCCCACGAAGCCGATGCTCGAGACCCGGGACGGGTAGTAGTTGTCGGACGGGTAGGTGGCGGTCTTCGTCCGCACCACGACGTTGCGGCCGAAGGTGTAGTACGGCGAGAACTTGCTGAGCGAGGGAGACCCCTCGGAGGTGGAGCTGCCCTTCACGCCGTACGAGCCGAGCTCCGCGACGTTGTTGCGGAAGTCGAAGCGCGTGGCCGTGCCGCCGGCGTACCAGATGAGGTGGTAGGGGCGCGTGGCCATCGTGTTGTGGTTCACCGTCACGTCGGCGAGCGAGCCCTGGAGCTGGACGACGCGGTGGCTGCCCGTGAAGACGAGCGTGTCCATCTGCTCGAAGATGTTGTGCGTGATGGCGATGCGCGACGCGTTGATGGCCGAGTAGGAGCCCGACTTCGAGGTGATGGTGAAGGCGCCGGGGACGCGGCGGACGCGGTTGTAGCGGAAGGTGACGTCGCGCACGACGCACCAGGTGCAGCGGCCGTTCTGGTTCACCGACTTCCAGACGAAGGCGAAGCCGGTCTGCGCGTCGGCCCAGTTGTTCTCGAACACGTTCCCCTCGATCAGGACGCGCTGCGCGTTCTTGAGCTCGATCAGGTTCTTCACGTCCCACTTCCCCTTCCAGCTCGTGGGGCGCGAGAAGTGGTTGCGGCGGATCTCGATGTCCGAGGGGACCAGGTTGGAGATCATCGGGTCGGAGCCGCCGAACATGATGTGCATCGAGCCCGCCTGGAGGTAGTTGTTCTCGATGAGGAAGGGGCCCGGGCCGTTCCAGCCGCCGATCGCCTGCGCGTCCGACCAGTTGCTCGCGCACTGCGAGATGTAGGAGTT
>Ga0307411_10001239_pt1 | contig 10162 bp, 10 predicted proteins | sample DK1Ometagenome_2_FD_203712 | JGI IMG/M metagenome (GOLD analysis project Ga0307411, IMG submission 203712) | Maize rhizosphere microbial communities from greenhouse at UC Davis, California, United States - DK15-O-1 | ecosystem: Host-associated > Plants > Roots > Rhizosphere > Soil | place: USA...
AAGGACACATGCAAAGAGCGAACTCGCTGCTGAGAGGACCTAGATCAGCCGATGATGAACTTACCGATCAGCCCGAATCCGCTCAGTAATCCGATGCCCGTCAGCACGAGAACCGCAGCGACCGCAGTCCCGAGCCACCACCGTCGGGCTGGTGACGGACGAAGGTTCATCCACCCCAGGACTCCCCAGAGCACACCTTCGACGAGGAACCAGGTTTCATTGAAGAGCAGGTCCTGAAGATCGGCAACCCGCCGATTCACCGTTGTGAAAAGCGGATAGTCGAGTTGCAGCACGCCCGCCAAGCTGAGTACTCGTTCTATATCATCGACGAGCGCGTGCATGGTGAATCCGACGGCCAGCAGCCAGCACAACCCCAAGAGGATGGGTCGCACGCGCGGCATCCTCCACAGCGGAAGCACGGCGACCGGCAACACCGCAACTCCGAGCAGTAGTGCCGCGCCGGCCAGGTTGATTCCTCGCCATTGGGCTTCGGAGACGGGCGTACCGAACATGCCAATTGTCCCGCCGAAGCCGTAGTAAGCGCGATAAATGGCATACCAGAGCGCCCAGCCCGCGGTTATCACGCTCACTGTTACCAGGGGTGCCGCACGGCTCGACAGTCGTTCTTGCACAGATGCCACATCCCACGCTGCAGAGATCAACTGTGAGGCGCTGATCCAAACCTGGCGACGGGCCGTCGGAAGCCAGTGCCGGTTTCGTCCGCCACCATATTGCGAATGATCTTGCGTACCTGCAGCGCAGCGGCGTCGGCACTGACATTGACTTCTCGGCGCGGTCCATCGGTGTCCAGGACGTCCTGCATCGTCTCGAGGATGCCTTTGACCCGTTGGTAGTAGTCGGTGAAGATCGGCAGCAGCACCTTCCCCGCCTGCTCACCGAGTGCGAAATTCCTGCTGACCCGCCAGGCATGCCACGTCCTGCCTGGCGCGATCGGCGTAACGGCGTGCGTGAAGCGGAAAGTGTGGACCTGAATCTCATTGGTTGCAGATTCAACGTGTACGTCCCACCGGTCGACCCAAAGCCCCGGTGTCATGAAGGCCCCCTGCTCCCGCTGTACGTGTTCGGCGTCTGTCGGCAGTCCAAGGAGCTCGGCTTGCCACTCCGGAATCGGCGCGGGTTGGTACGTACGAGAGAACGACACCGTGGTCTCGGTGACTTCTACCTCAAGCGGCGGCGGTGAGGTGCGCAGTACGGGTGGAGCGATATAAGGGTCAACGACCGCAACATGGGTGATATCGGCGAAGTTCTCGTGGAGCAGCAGTAAGTCGGCTTCGGTCTTCCATTCGTCGCCGAGAGTCGCCCAGCCCGGATCACTGAGCCATGGTGTTGCGGCCGGTGGTCGTAGACCGGCCAACGCGGGTTCACCCAGCCAGACCCACACGAAGACCCCGTCCTCATGAAGGGGGAATGCCCGTACGCGGGCACCAACGGGAATCTCGCTCTGGGTCGGCACATGGACGCAGAAGCCGCGAGTGTCGTACATGAAGCCCGTGTAACCCGAGACAATGCGGTCGCCATCGAGATGGCCGAGACTCAACGGATAGGGCCGGTGCGCACAACGGTCCTCTAGCGCGGCCGGAGTTCCGTCCGTGGTCCGGAACAAGACCACACCTGTTCCGAGAACACGGCGACCCAGCGGTTCGCGGCCGACCTCCTGGCAGGTAGCCACCGCGTACCAACAATTGCGTGGATGTATCCCGGTCCGGTCACCCCGGCCTGAGGTTTGCTGGCTCATCAGTTTGTCTCCCTCACTGTGTCAGAGATCAAGAACCAGTCGAGGCGAGCGGCAGCGAGAGACACAGACCATCATGTACTCGTTTGAGGCTTGCTCCTCCTCGTTGAGCACCGAGTCGCGGTGGTCCACATCTCCCTCGATGACCTCGGTCTCGCAGGTTCCACAAACGCCCTCCAGACACGATGCCAGAACGCTGACCCCTGCCTCGCGGATCACATTGAGCACTGTCTTGTCGGGCGGCACCTGCAAGGTCAGACCGGAGCGTTTCAGCACCAGCTCGAATGCCGAATCAGCCTCGGCAGCCGGTTCCTGCGGCTTGGCGCTGAACCGTTCGAAGTGAAGGGAGCCTGGGGGCCACTTCTCACAGAACTTCTCGACCGCGCCCAGGAGACCTTCAGGGCCGCAGCAATAAACCAATGTGTTCAATTGCGGCGTCCCAAGGACCGATTCCAGATCCAGCATTCCCTCCTCATCCTGCGGAACGATCCTCACTCGATCGCCGTACTGGCCAAGTTCGTCGAGGAAGGCCATCGATGCCCGTTCCCGGCCGCCGTACAGCAGCTTCCAATCCGCGCCCGACGCATCAGCCTCGGCAATCATGGGCAGCAGCGGGGTGATTCCGATACCGCCCGCAATGAAGAGGTATCGCGTGCTCATGACCAACGGGAAGTGGTTGCGCGGTCCTCGAACCCGCACGATCGAGCCCGGAGTCAGGATGCCGTGCACTCGCTCGGAGCCGCCGCGGCTGTCCGGTGCGCGCAATACGCCAACTCGCCAGGCGTCTGGTTTCGACGGGCTGCTGCACAACGAGTACTGGCGGATCAGGTCATCGCTGAGAACGAAGTCGATATGCGCACCGGGTGTCCAGGCCGGAAGCTCCCCACCATCGGGGTCGGCAAGAGTAAGCGCCACCACGCCGTCGGCGACAGTCCTTGCTTCCCGTACCACCAGGTCGGCCTCGTGCTCCCGGACGATGGTCTGAGTGGTCGTCATGTTTCCTCATCCCGTCCCGCGCCGGTTTACCAACATTTGTTTGGATACGAACGATAGCGTCCAGGTGCCCGCGCCGACAACGGCTTGGGGGAGAGCGCAACGCTTCTTCTCGTGGTTGACACAGTCCAATCGGCCGATCGTCGGGCCGTCAGAAAACGTAGGGAAATACGCCGATGAGATTCGTCAATACGATCACGATCAACCGTGAGCCCGCTGCGGTGTTCGCTTACCTGACCCAGTTCGAGAATGTTCCGCGGTGGAACTACGCCATAGCTAAGACCCAAAAGGTAACTGACGGTCCCGTACGGGTCGGCTCGCGTTACCGGCAGCAACGAACAATTCCCACCCGGAGCGAGGAATCCTTCGAAGTCATCGACTATGAGCCTGATCGCAAGCTCACAATCCGCGGCCAACTCGGACCCTTCTCTGGCGAGATCAGCTACGTCCTGGAGCGGGCCGACGACACCACCGTGCTCGTGAATGCCGCCGACCTCCATGCTCGCGGACCGTTGAGGCTCATGGAGTTCCTGGTCACCCGTCGAGTCAAGTCGTCCGTGGCCGCCAATCTCAGCACGCTCAAGCGGATCCTCGAGCAGGCTGACCTCAGTCGGAACGGGGCCAATCGTTCGGTTCCAAAATAGACTCGGACCGTGCGTGCCCTGTTGATTCAGCATGATCACATTTGTACGCCTGGCTTCGTGGGAGAACGGCTGATCGATCGAGGCGTCGATCTCGTCGTCCATCAAGTAGTCGCAGAAGACCGCTTTCTATCGCCCAATGTTGAGATTGAGTTTCCTGAGCCAACGGAGTTCGACGTGATCGTTCCCATGGGAGCGCCCTGGTCTGTTTACGATCATGAGTCGATCGGGACCTGGGTAGCAAGTGAGCTTGCCATGCTGCGTGATGCTCATGATCAGCAAGTGCCCGTGCTCGGGATTTGTTTTGGCGGACAGATGCTTGCGGCCGCTCATGGCGGCTCAGTCTCCCGATCACCAGCACCGGAGATCGGCTGGGCCGACATCGAGTCCGACGACGACGGACTGGTTCCATCAGGCACATGGTTTCAATGGCACTACGACCAGTGGGAGCTACCGAACGATGCGAAGGAAGTGGCCCGTAACGCCAAGTCCTCACAGGCTTTCGTCCTCGGCCGGAATCTTGCCGTGCAGTTTCATCCGGAGATGACATCGGAGATCCTCACTTCCTGGATCGCGACCGGCGGCGCAGACGAGGTTGATCAGTTCGGGATCAAGCTCGAAGATCTCGTACGCGAGACTGCGGAACGTGATCTTTCGAATCGCGATCGGGCTTATCGACTAGTCGACCAGTTTCTGGACCTTTTCCTCCCTGCAGGCGTCGGATTGCGCGAGCAGGTCACGAATGAAATGGTCGTGCAACCGGAGCTGAGACGCGAGTGACCCAGGATTCCGGGCACATCTTCCGATAGGCCGCACGGCGGTTCGCTTCGGGCGTGACTGTGGTAACGACGAGAGCTTCGGAAGGCGCGTACGGGCTGACAGTGTCGTCCTTCGCCTCACTATCGTTGAATCCGTTGTTGGTCACTGTTTCGATCAACCGATCAAGTCAACTGCTTCAGTACGTGCGCTCCGTGCAAGCATTTGCCGTCAGCGTGCTCGCCAGTGATCAACAGCAGGCTGCGCAATATTTCGCCACATCGGGTCGCAGGCCGGAGCCCGCCGGTTTCTCCAGCGTGCCGGCGACCGTGCAAGAAACCGGCGCCCCAATTATCGCCGGCTGCCTGAGCTGGTTCGACTGCACTCTTGAGGACATCCTGCCCGGCGGCGACCACGAGATTCTTGTCGGTCGCGTGGCCGCGGCGGGCGGACGCACCGGTGAACCACTGGTCTACTGGTCCGGCGAATATCGGGCATTGACGCCCGAGACGCCGCAGTCAGATCAGCTGATGAACGCTTCTGACGGGCTCGCGGTCGCCTACCACGTTCTCGACGTCAGTCCGGCGGAGATGCTCGACGCCCAGAATTCCATCGAGCCCGCTATTGCCGCGCTAGCCGTCGGACGTACCCCACCCCAAGAATGGGACCGGCTGGAGCGGCTTGTTGATCAATCGGAACTGGCAGTCGACCAGCCAGACGAGTTCAACCAACTGGCGCTTGCCTTCCATAGCGCACTTGCCGACGCATCGGGGAATCGGGTGCTGCAGGCGACGCTCGCCAGTCTGAGTCAGGTGCAATCAACCCACTACCGCGACCGCGGCAGTCCTGAGTCGGCTCGGGCCGCCGTCGAGGGACATCGGCGTTTACTGGCCGTGCTTCACCGCGGCGATCCCCAGGCAGCCCGCGAAGAGATGGGCAAGCACTTGAATGCCGTACGTCAGCACCTGCAGATTGGCTAGCCTCGTGCCGCGACGTCCTTGAGTGGGCATACCAGATCAGGCAATCCAGGTGATCACTTGGCCTGCACTCGAACCGGAAACTTCTTGATCCCGTTAATGAAGTTGCTGCGTACCCGCTTCACCTCGCCGTTCAGCTCGATCGAGGTCAGTCTCGGAATGAGCTCGGTGAACATGAGCCGAATCTCCATGCGCGCGAGTGCGTTACCCAGGCACACGTGGGGACTGCCTTTGCCGAAGGTCAGGTGATCAACGTTGGTACGAGTGACATCGAACCGATATGGCTCCTCGAACACCACCTCGTCGCGATTGCCCGATGCAAACCACATCACGACCTTGTCGCCAGCCTTGATCTGCTTGCCGCCAAGTTCGAGGTCCCGGGTCGCCGTACGCCGGAAGTGGTAGACAGGTGAGGCCCAGCGAAGGAACTCCTCCACTGCACCCGGAATCAGCTCCGGCTGCTCTTGCAACAGTTTTAGTTGATCTTGATTCTCGATCAGCGCCAGCATGGACTGGCTGATCGCGTGCCGGGTCGTCTCATTGCCAGCGATCACCAGCAGCAAGAAGTAGTTGTCGAAGTCACTCGGCGACAGCGGCTGGCCATCCTCGGGAATCTTGTTCACCAGAGTGCTGATCAAGTCCTTACCATCACCGCCCTTACGCTGTCGCGCGAGCTCCCGCCCATACTCGAACACCTCAAGCGACGCCGGCGAACGAAACGGCAGATGCTTGTATTGATCGCTGTCGGGATCTGTGATCAGGTGCTCTGTGTAATCCGGATCGGTATTGGCCACCATCTGGTTGCCCCAGTTGATCAACATGCCGGTATCACTGACCGGTACGTCGAGGAGCCGTACCAGAACATTGATCGGAAAGTCTGCGCTGATCTTCTCGACGAAGTCGAATTCGCTGTCCTGCAAGGCGTTGTCGATGGTGACGTTGGTCAGATCGCGTAGGAAACTCTCGTAGTTCCGTGTCAGCGGACCGGGACTGAACTCACGCATGATCAGCTTGCGCAGCGCGCGGTGCCGTGGGCCGTCGGTCTCGAGCATGGAGCGCCGCAGATCCATCAGATCATCATCGACCTCTTCGAGGTTGACGTACCTCGTGGAGGTGAATGTCTGGGAATCGCGATCTACCGTATCGATGTCCGCATATTTGGTTACGGCCCAAAAACCACTGTTCGGTGGAGCCTCGGGAGTCCAGTGCACTGGATCCTCCGCGCGCAACGTGTCAAACATCGCCCAGCCCTCGTTACGGGCAAAAGCGTCCAGGTCGGTGAGATCGACTTGATCAAGAGGTATAGCAGTCGGCTGCGACACGATCTCTCCTTGTCAAAGGTGGTAGGCGTATTCGCGGAATTCCCAATCAGTGACCCAATGGTTGAAGCGTTCGAGCTCATTTCGCTTGTACGTCAGGAAGGTCTTGACGAACGGCTCGCCAAGTATTCGCGCCATCTCGGTGTCCTCCACGAGGGCATGCAGCGCAGTCTCAAGATCACCGGGGAGCTTCTCCGCCTTGCTCGGGTCGTATCCGTAACCCTCCAGCGGATCGGGCGGATCCATCCCATCTCGGATTCCGAGGTAGGCGGCGGCGAGCAGTCCTGCAATTGCTAGGTAGGGATTGGCGCTGGCGTCGCCAAGTCGCAATTCCATCCGGGACGCCCTGCCACGCTCGGGCGGGACCCGCACCATCGCGCTCCGGTTGTCCAACCCCCAGTCGATCAACCAGGGAGCAAGAGTGTCCGGACCGAAACGCTTGAACGAGTTGATCGTTGGGTTGCTCACCGCCGACAGCGCTGGGGCGTGCGCGAGGACACCGGCGATCGCCGCTCTGCCCGTCTTGGACAACCCGTCCTCGGTTGTCGGATCGTCGAACAACGGCTGACCGAGGTCATCCCAGGTGGAGAAGTGAATATGAAAACCCGACCCACCTTCGTCGTTGAACGGCTTGGCCATGAAGGTCGCCAGCTTGCCGTCTTGACGAGCGAGTTCCTGGATGGCGCTCTTGAAGCGGAATGCGCGGTCCGCCGCATCGAGGGCCTCGGAGTGCCACAAGTTGATTTCGAACTGTCCGCTGGAAAACTCATGGTTGGCGGCAACGACTTCGAGACCGAAGTCGGACAGATGGCGGAGCGTACGCAGCAGCACATTTTCCGGATCGCCCTTCAAGCCGGCCACGTACACATTGCCGGTTGCCTCGCCGTACCGCTGCCAACCGGTTGGATTCTTATCGGTGCGCTCCAGCACGTAGAACTCCAGCTCCGGACCGACCGTTGGTCGCATGCCGAGATCCGCGAACTGCTCGATCACCCGTTTCAGGACCATGCGGGGGCTCTCCTGCGAAGGAGATCCGTCTGGGTTGTAAACGTCGGCAATGACGTGGGCAACCCCCTTCTCCCAGGGCACGACCTGGACCGTGCTGACGTCGGGAAAGGCCAGTACGTCGGGCAGGCCAGCATCGAGCCCACCTTCGATATCCACGACATCACCCATGGGTGTGGTGCCGTAAACCGACCGACAGAAGGCAACCCCGTCGCCCACGGTGCGGGCGAACCGGTTGACCAGGATGTCGCGTCCGCGCTCGGTGCCGATGAGGTCTGCATAGCCGACGCGAACCACGTCGATGCCTTGCGTGATCAACTCGGCTGCGAAGTCCTCTAAACCTGTCGTATCGAAATGAGCCATCTCGAACCTCCGCACGCCAAGTTGCCTCAGAAGCGCTGCCCGTCGCGTGGTCCGGAACCTACGTACACGTAGCTTTCATACGGTCTGCACAGGTTGCAACGTGTGCAGACCGTCAGCAACCTACGTACACGTAGGTTTCGAACATCATTTGGGCCCGAACATTATCGCGGGACTAAGCCTATGGCAAGTGGACGCAAGGCGCGAGGGCATGCTGGTGTGCATTGCTAAACGATTGACGTAACGAGTACCGTACGGATCCAAACGATCTCCCTCATCAGGGTCCTCAGGAGCGCCGTATGACCGACGTCAAAGGTTTCTTTTACCCGCGTACCGCAAGCGGCCGGTCATCACTCATTCCCACACCTCCGTGGTACTACTCCGGTGATCTTTTGACCGTTGAATACCGTACGGACCCCGCGCGGGTCGCCGAGCTGCTTCCCGCGCCTCTCTCGTTGGCGGAGGAGGACCCGGGGGCAGTGGCCTTCATCTGGGCGGACTGGCAGTCGTGCTCGTCCTCACGCGAGGAGCTGCTGGATCCAGTCCGTTCCCAGTACAAGGAGGCCTTCGTCGTGGTGCGCTGTAGCTTCGAGGGCCAGACGTTCTCGCGCTGTGTCTACATCTGGGTCGATAAGGACTTCGCCATTGCCCGCGGGATTCATCAGGGTTACCCCAAGAAGCTGGGCTCGATGTGGCAAACCCGCCCGCATCCCTTTGGGCAGGCTGCCCCACAGATCGCGACGGGCGGTGTGTTCGGTGCAACTCTTGCTAGCGGTGATCGTCGGTTAGCCGAGGCCGTGCTGACGCTCCGCGAGCAATCGGAGACCAACGGCTTCGTCAATGCCCACAAGATGGCTCATCACCGGATCTTGCCCGGCATTGCTTCCGGCGCGCAGGACGCCTTTTCTGAGTTGATCGAGTCAGGTTCGAGCGAGTTCCAAGGCGGTCAGGCGTGGAGCGGTGATGCGGAGCTGCGTCTCTTCGGTTCACCTACCGAAGAACTGTCACGGCTGAGCGTCGATGAGATCATCGGCGGCTACTACCGCCAGGTCGGTGTTGTCTGGAACGGAGGCCGATCATTGGCAACCCTCTAGCATTGCCGTCATGCCCGATCGCCGCACCCTCGCCGAAACCGAGAAGGCGATGAGCGCCCACGTGAGCGACCTGACGCTGAACTTTCCCGCCGCCGCTGCGGTGTCGAGTCTCTACCGAGCCGCAAACGCGGTCCGCGTCTATCTCACTAATTCGGTGCTACGCGAGCACGGGCTTACCTGGACGGGCTTCGTTGTGCTGTGGGTGGTGTGGATCTGGGATGGCATGGAGACCCGCCATGCCGCAGAGAATGCGGCAATCTCAAAAGCCACGCTTACCGGAGTCGTCAAGACCCTTGAAGCGCGCGGCCTCATCACCCGGCGAGTCGGCGACACCGACCGGCGGTTGGTCAATCTCGAGCTCACGCCGGCAGGCGTGGACTTGATGAAGGAGCTCTATCCCGTCTTCAACGCTGCCGAGGCGGAAGTTGTAGCCGGACTATCGCCGAGGAAGCTGTCCGACCTCACCAACAGCTTGCGGTCGATCGTCACCGAACTCGAGGCTAAGCCGGCGGCCATGATCACCGACGCTGAGGAGTTGAGCGCTCAGGATTGAGCGCGGACTTCGACAGAGTCAGCGCAGCTGCGCGACCACGCGCGGCATCGACGAAGTGCCGAAAGATCCCTGCCTGTACGGGATCTGTGGCAGCCGAGTCTTCGGGATGCCATTGGACACCGAGATACCAGCCGTCATGATCGTGCAATGTGACCGCCTCAATCACCCCATCAGATGAGTACGCCGCCGGAGTGAGCCCGGCCCCGAGCGTGGCAATGCATTGGTGGTGGTAGCACGAGATTGACGTGCGCCGGCCAACGATCTCGCCGAGCGGCGACGACTCATCGACATCAAGATCATGAATGTGATTCCGATGATTGCCCACCGTGTCGTCCATGTCTTGAACAAGATCACCACCGAGCGAGACATTGACGATCTGGTTGCCGCGGCAGATAGCCAACAGCGGCAAGCGATCGGCAAGAGCAACGCGCGCTAGGGCAATGTCGAAGGCGTCCTGTTCCTCGTCGACCCCGTACTCGGTCGGATGTGGCTGTTTGCCCGACCAGCCGGCCGCGACGTCACCACCGCCAGGTAGCAGCACACCGTCGGCGAACCAGATCCGCTCTCGAGCTGCGTCGACATCGATTTCAAGGCTCGGAGCGTACGGATGCACTACGACCGGCTCCCCACCAGCTGCAAATACCGCCTCGAGAAGTGCTCGGGCGGTCACTTCGGCCGTATAGCGGAGCGCGGTCGCACCTGGGGAGAAGC
>Ga0307411_10001240_pt1 | contig 10160 bp, 9 predicted proteins | sample DK1Ometagenome_2_FD_203712 | JGI IMG/M metagenome (GOLD analysis project Ga0307411, IMG submission 203712) | Maize rhizosphere microbial communities from greenhouse at UC Davis, California, United States - DK15-O-1 | ecosystem: Host-associated > Plants > Roots > Rhizosphere > Soil | place: USA...
GGTGGCCGCGCCGCTGAACCTGGCCAAGACGATCGCGGCGCTCAAGCTCAAGTACGTCGTCATCACCAGCGTCGACCGTGACGATTTGAAGGACGGCGGCGCCGGTCATTTCGCCGAGTGCATCACCAAGACGCGTGAGCTGTCACCGTCGACGCAGATCGAGGTGCTGGTGCCCGACTTCCGCGGCCGCGCCGACCGCGCGCTCAACATCCTGAAGGCCGCGCCACCGGACGTGATGAACCACAACCTGGAAACCGCGCCGCGCCTGTACAAGGAAGCACGCCCGGGTTCGGACTACCAGTTCAGCCTGGACCTGCTGCGGCGCTTCAAGGAAGAAGTGCCCGGCGTGCCGACCAAGAGCGGCATCATGGTCGGCCTGGGCGAGACGGACGACGAGATCCGCCAGGTCATGCGCGACATGCGCGCGCACAACATCGACATGATCACCATCGGCCAGTACCTGGCGCCGTCAGGGCACCACCTGCCGGTGCGCCGCTACGTGACGCCGGACATGTTCAAGCAGTTCGAGAAGGAAGCGTACGAGCTGGGCTTCACGCACGCGGCGGTCGGTGCGATGGTGCGCTCCAGCTACCACGCGGACGAGCAGGCCCACGCGGCCTTGAACCCGGCGGCGGCCTGATCAGCCCTTCAGTGCGGCGGGCAGCGCTGGACGCGCTGGCCTGGGCTGAGGTGCCATCGGCGGCACCTGGGGCGCCTCGTTCAGCCGCAGGAACTTGAAGCCGGCGAGCGCCGCCTTGTTCTGCCCCGCCTGCCGCGCATCGCGCTCGGCCATGCGGGCGATGAAACCCTGCAGCGGTTCCTCGCGCACCTGCGGCTCGGCCGAGTGCAGCAGGCGCCGCGAGCCGTCAGCACCGGTGACGATCACCCCGACGTGCGAGGCGTAGTAGTTGCCGTTGCGGCCCGAGATCACGTTGACGAAGTCGCCGTCCCGCAGCTGCGCCTCGATGGCGGCCACGTCCTGTTTGGCGACATACACGTCGTCGAAGGGCTGCACGGGGATGTCGCGCTGGATCTTGAACTGCTTGAGCAGGAAGGCCTGGCGGTCGATGCGCTGGTGGTAGGGCTGCGTGGGCGCGCCGAGCGTGGCCGTCACATCCTGGACCAGCCAGTTGTTGGACACGTTCCAGTCCGCCTCGGTGTAGTGGTTGCGCGTGGCCGTGCCGATCACGCCGTCGCGGTAGCGGATGCGTTGCAGCATCCAAAAAAACTCCTCCCAGGACCCGCTCAGCGCCATCGCATAGACGTGCTCGGCAAAGACGACGCAGTCGCTCTTGGCCAGGTTGAACAGCGGCTGGCTGTCATGGGTCTCGTAAGGAAACTCGCCGAGCAGGAAGAGCTCGTAGGGCTGGCCGATGTTCTTGCGCGCCAGCGCCGCGATGCGCTGGCGCAGGTCCGGCTGGTCCAGCTGCTGCCAGGCCAGGAAGCGGCCGAGCTCTGGCGGCTGCATCTGGTAGAGCGGCTTGTTGAGCAGGCTGCCCAGCTGGGCCGCGTCCAGTCCGACCCGGCTGGCGGCGTCGAGCTGCGCAGCAGTGGGCAGCACCAGCGGCGGCGTCGGCGGTTGATGGGCGCAGGCCGACAGCAGCAGCGCAATGGCCAGGGAACCGAGAGTCTTTTGCATCGCGCCAGTGTCAGCCAAGCTGTGGAGCCAGGGGCATGACACATCATCGGCCGCCCATAACGGGCGGGAAGATGCCAGTCAGGCTTCGGCCAGCAGCTGTTCGATCAGTCCGTGCAGCGCGGCGAAGTCCGGTTCGCCGACGTAGCGCTTGACGATCTCGCCGCGCTTGTTGATCAGGAAGGTCGTCGGCGTCATCTGCACCGGGCCGAACGCCTGGGCGACGCTGCCCGTGTTGTCGATCGCCACGCCGAAGGGCAGGCCGCGCGTCTCGGCGAATTTCGAGACGAAGGCCGGCGGGTCGTAGCTCATCGCCACGGCCAGCGTGTCCAGGCCACGGGCCTTGAACTTCTGGTGCGTGGCGACGATCTGCGGCATCTCATTCACGCAGGTCGCGCAGCTGGTGGCCCAGAAATTGACGAGCATGACCTTGCCGGCCCATTGCTGCGAGCTGGCCTTCTGGCCGTTCAGCAGCGTGTAGTCGACGGCCGGTGCGCGGTCGCGGGCGCAGCCGGTCAGCGCAGCGCCGATCAGCGCGAGGGCAGGGACGAGGGTGCGGCGGGACAGCATGACCGCCATTCTAGGAAAGCTGCCGGCGCCGTGCCGGCCCACGGGCCGATGGCCGCTAGTTCTGCTTGGACAGCTCAAACATCAGCAGCGACGGCAGCGCATCGGGCAGGTGGCGGCGCGAGATACGGGCCAGGCCGTCGTCGGTGGCCGTGGAAAGTTGGGTGCGGTGCTCGCCGTCGAACATCTCGACGAAGGCGAAGTCCGGTGCGTCGCGGCTGATGCCGGCGATCAGGTGCAGCAGGGCCTCGTTCATCTGCGCGGCGTCGAACAGCAGCACATGGGGCAGGCCCTCGCGGCAGAACTGCTCGGCCTCGGCCACGCTGCCGACCACGTCGACCAGCATGCCCATGTGGCGCACGGCCGCCTGCGCCTCGGCACGCAGGTCGCGGTTGGCCGACAGGATCAGCAGCTGGCAGCCGGCCAGCGGACGCGAATTGCCGCCCATGCGCTCGACCTCCGCCTCCAGCCGGGCATGGGTGCTGTCGGGCGCCGGCGCCTCGTCGGGTGCGAGCTGGTTGAACTCCAGCGTCAGCAGCGTGATGCCGGAATCCTGCTCGCGCAGCGGCAGCACACCCAACGTGATGGCCGTCTGCTCCAGCAGTCGCCAAGCGAGGGAGTCCAGCCCTGCCGAGGTGCTGGTGGGCTCCGCATGGTCGCCGAGCAGTTCCAGCGAGCGGTGGGCGAAGCGGCAGCTCAACCGCGCCTTCACCGGCCAGGGCGTGAGGTCCAGGCGCAGGTCGACGGAAGAGTGCGTGTTGGCCAGCGCCCAGTCCATCAGCGCGTTCAGCAGCGCGAACAGCAGGGCGCCGTCGGCCCAGATCTCGACCGGCTTCAGCGACTGACGCACCTGCACGCCACGCGCCTGGGTCTCGCGGCTGCGCTGGGCGAGCACGCTGCGCAGCATCTGCGTCAGGTGCTGGCGCTCGCGGTTCAGGCGCAGTCGGCCGGAGGCGAGGCGGGCCAGTTGCTGTCCCAGCATGCCGGCGGTGCGGGCGTCGTCGACGCTGCGGCGCAGCAGCCGCAGGCCGCGGCGGTCGATCTGGCCCGTGGTGGCGAGGTTCTGGATCTGTTCCAGCGCCGCGCTCAGCGGCCCGGCGATCTCGGCGCCCAACTGCTGGACGATGTCCGCCCACTGCACCGGCGTCGGCTCAGGGGTGACATCGTTGGCGGCGCTGACTGGCGCGGAGGAAGGCGGTGTGGACATGACCCCGGGGTGACGAAGCCGCGGCGGATGGTTCTAGGTTGTGGGCCCACCGCGGTATGAAAGCGCATGCTGAAGACAGCGCGCCCTCGTCTCCATCCCCTGGGCAGGGGGAAACCCTTGGTTCAGGGGTGGGTTAGTCCTCAGGAGATCACGCCGGCCGCCCGCCAGAGCGTGATTTCTTCCACGCTGCAGCCGGCTTCCTGCAAAAGCTCGTCAGTGTGCTGACCCAGCAGCGGCGGCGCGTGACGGTACTGCACGGGGGTGGCCGAGAGCTTCATCGGGCTGGCAACAAGGCGCAACGCCGGTGTCAGCGGGTGATCCATGCCGACCACGGCGCCGCGCGCCCGTGCCTGCGGATCGGCGAACGCCTCGTCGATCGCATTGATGGAGCCGCAGGGCACCTTTGCCGCTTCGAGTGCGGCCAGCCAGTCGGCGCGCGGACGCTGGCGGATGGCTTCTTCCAGCATCGGCACGAGGCTGGCGCGGTGGCGCACGCGCTCGGAATTGGTCGCGAAGCGCGCATCGGTCGCCCACTCGGGCCGGCCGGCCACGGCGCAGAACTTGGCGAACTGGCGGTCGTTGCCGACGGCCAGGATCAGGTCACCGTCGCTGGCCTCGAACACCTGGTAAGGCACGATGTTCTGGTGCGCGTTGCCCATGCGTCCCGGCACCTGGCCGCTGCAGAGGTAGTTGCTGCCCAGGTTCGCAAGCATGGCGAGCTGGGTGTCGAACAGCGCCATGTCGATGACCTGGCCCTGGCCGGTGGCGTCGCGATGGCGCAGTGCGGCCAGGATGGCGACCGTCGAGTAGAGACCGGTGAACAGATCGGCCACCGCAACGCCGACCTTCTGCGGGCCGCCACCCGGGAGGTCGTCGCGCTCGCCGGTCACGCTCATCAACCCGCCCATGCCCTGCACGGCGTAGTCGTAGCCTGCGCGCTCGGCGTACGGCCCCGTCTGGCCGAAACCGGTGATGGAGCAGATGACGAGGCCGGGATGCTCGGCCAGCAGGCTCTGCGCGTCCAGCCCGTAGCGGGCCAGGTCGCCGACCTTGAAGTTCTCGACCAGCACGTCGACTTGACCGGCCAGCTTGCGCACGATGGCCTGGCCCTCAGGCTTGGACAGGTCGACGGCCAGCGAGCGCTTGTTGCGGTTGGCGCCGAGGAAATAGGCGGCCTCGGTGGTGTCGCGGCCCTCGGCATCCTTCAGATAGGGCGGGCCCCAGGCGCGGGTGTCGTCGCCCGTGTCGGGGCGTTCGATCTTGATGACGTCGGCACCCAGGTCGGCGAGGGTCTGCGTGCACCAGGGGCCGGCCAGCACGCGGGACAGGTCCAGCACGCGGACGCCGGACAGCGCCTGGGGGGCTTGAGGGGAGGGCATCTCTTGCATTGCGGAATTGTCGTGGGACGGCTGTCGATAATTCGTCCATGCGTTTCAGCCCCACCGCCGGATTTGCCCTAGTGCTGATGCTGTTGGCCGCCTGCCAGCCGGCGCTGAACTGGCGTGAGGCACGTCCGGCCGGCTCGGGCACGCTCGCACTCTTTCCCTGCAAGCCGGACGTCCAGCAGCGCCACGGCATGGGCCTCGCCCAGTGCGAAGCGAGCGGGCGGGGCTTCGCACTGTCCTGGGCCGACACGCCCGACGCGACCCAGGCCGGCGCCGCGTTGAAGGCCATGACCCAGGCGCTTGCCGCCAAGCTGGGCCAGCCGCTGCCGCCCCCTCAGCCACTGCAGGTACCGGGCATGACGCCGCTGCCGGAGGCCGCCCAGCACCGCATGCGCAGCGCCAGCGGCACCACCCGGGTGGCCGTGTTCTCCCATGGCGGGCGCGTCTACCAGGCGCTGATGACGGCGCCCCGGGACGACCCGGCCGCATGGGAGAGCTTCGTCGCCGGGCTGCGAGTGGGCGGCGCCATCGAGCCCGCCCGCTAACATCCCGCCATGCCCCACCTGCTCGTGATCGCCCACGCGCCGCTCGCCTCTGCGCTGCGGCAGGTGGCCGAACACACCTTCCCGGACTGCGCACCGACGCTGGCCGTGCTGGACGTCCACCCCGGCATGTGCGCCGACGACGTCGAGACGGCCGCCCGCGCGCTGATGGACGAGGCCGGCCAGCCCGACTGGCTGGTGCTGACCGATGTGTTTGGCGCCACGCCGTGCAATGGCGCCATGCGCCTGGCGGGCGAGCAGGTGCAGGTGCTCAGCGGTGTCAGCGTGCCCATGCTGTGGCGCACGCTCTGCTACGCCAGCCAGAAGCCCTTGACCGAGCTGGCCCGGCGCGCCGTGCAGGGCGCGGTCAGCGGCGTCGTCGCCACGCCTCCCTTGCCTCCCGACGAATGATCAAGTCCACCCTCACCATCAGCAACAAGCTCGGTCTTCATGCACGTGCCTCGGCCAAGTTGACGAAGCTGGCCGGCAGCTTCAAGTGCGAGATCTACATGAGCCGCAACGGCCGGCGCGTGAACGCCAAGAGCATCATGGGCGTCATGATGCTGGCGGCCGGCATCGGCGCGACCGTCGAGCTGGAGACGGAGGGTGAGGACGAGCAGGCGGCGCAGGACGCGATCACCGCACTCGTCAACGACAAGTTCGGCGAAGGTCAGTGATCCGGCTCAGCCGGTGATGCGGCGAAAGCGCGCCGGCAGGTCGGCGGTGCGCAGCAGCAGCGGCAGGTCGGCGGTGTTGAAGTCGGGATCCCAGGCCGGTTCACCCATCAGCTTGGCGCCGCAACGAAGATAACCGCGAATCAGCGCCGGCGCCTCGACGGCGAGATCCTGGCGCAGGTGCTCGATCGGCAGCGGCAGGCGCGGCCGGACCTGGCAGTCGATGGGCGCGAGATGCTGGCCGGCGATCTGCTTCCACAGGCTGGCCGCGAAGTGGCCGCCGTCGCGCATGCTGACGCTGGCGCAGCCAATGACGGTGTCCAGCCCGTTGCGCGCCATGAACTCGGCCAGCGCGCTCCACAGCGCAATGATGGCGCCGCCGCTGCGGTGGTCGGGATGCACGCAGGAGCGGCCGATCTCGGCCACGCGCGAGCGCAGCGCGCGCAGGCGCGTCAGATCAAATTCGGTGTCGCTGTAGAGGCCCCCAGCGCGCTTCGCCGCTGCCGGCGTCAGCACGCGGTAGGTGCCGACGACGGCCCCCGGTTCGCCGTCGTCGCCCTCGGCGCGCACCAGCAGGTGCTCGCAGTAGGCGTCGAACAGGTCGATGTCGAGGCCGGCCGGCGCTTGCTTGGGCGGGGCCAGGCGCGCACCCATCTCGACGGCGAAGACTTGATAGCGCAGCGCCTGGGCCTCGCGCACCTCCGCCTCGTTGCGCGCCCAGCTGACGCTCAGCCGCGCGGAAGCGGTGCGCTCAGGGCGCGGCAGGAGGGGGGCGTGCGACAGCGCATGCGTGACGATTTGACTGCGGTTCATGGTCGCCATACTGGCCGGCCGGTTTGACGCTGCGGTGAAGGCCCTATGAATAAACCATGACGGCTTGGCCTCGTGCGAGCGGCTACATTGGCCGCTCGATCTGCGGAGTGCGCTGATGAGTTTTCAGGTGTTCGGCATTGCGGTCTCCCGGGGCGTGGCCATCGGCCGGGCCGTGCTGGTGGCCTCCAGCCGCGTGGACGTGGCCCACTACTTCGTCACCCCGGATGAGATCCAGAGCGAGATCGACCGCCTGCTGCGCGCCCGCGATGCCGTTGTGCACGAGCTGGCCACGCTGAAGGACGAGCTGCCCGATGACGCGCCGCACGAGTTGGCTGCATTGCTCGACGTGCACCTGATGCTGCTGCACGACGAAGCGCTGACCGGCAGTGCCAGCCAGTGGATCATCGACCGGCACTACAACGCGGAATGGGCGCTGTCGGCACAGCTTGAGGTGCTGGCGCGCCAGTTCGACGAGATGGAGGACGATTACCTGCGCGAGCGCAAGGCCGACCTCGAGCAGGTCGTCGAGCGCGTGCTGGGCGCACTGGCCCAGGAGGCTGGTAAGGCACCGCCCCGGGTGACGCCGCGGGATTTCGGCGGCGAGGATCCGCTGCTGCTGGTGGCCGCCGACATCGCGCCGGCCGACATGATCCAGTTCAAGCGCAGCGTCTTTCGCGGCTTCATCACCGACATCGGCGGCAAGACTTCTCACACCGCCATCGTCGCCCGCAGCATGGACATCCCGGCGGTGGTCGGCACCCGCGAGGCGTCGCGCCTCATCAGGCAGGACGACTGGGTCATCATCGACGGCGACGCTGGCACCGTCATCGTGAATCCCTCGCCGATCGTGCTGGAGGAGTACCGCTTCCGGCAACGCCAGAGCGAGCTGGAGCGGGCGCGCCTGGCCCGGCTGCGCCACACCCCCGCCGTGACGCTGGACGGCGAGCACGTCGAGTTGCACGCGAACATCGAAATGCCAGTCGACGCGGAGGGCGCGGTTGCTGCTGGCGCGACGGGCGTCGGCCTGTTCCGCAGCGAGTTCCTCTTCATGAACCGCGACGGCGAACTGCCCAGCGAGGAGGAGCAGTTCCTCGCCTACAAGGCGGCCGTCGAGGCGATGAAGGGCATGCCCGTCACGATTCGCACGGTGGACGTGGGGGCAGACAAGCCGCTCGACCGGCTGACAGTCAACGAACTTCGCCACGAGCATGTGCTCAACCCGGCGATGGGCCTGCGCGCCATCCGTTGGAGCTTGGCAGAACCGAGCATGTTCCGGCAGCAGCTGCGCGCCATCTACCGCGCCAGCGCCTACGGCAAGGTCAGGCTGCTGATACCGATGGTGGCCCACCTCAGCGAGGTTCGGCAGATCGTGGAGACGGTCAAGAAGGTCCAGCAGCAGCTCACCGACGCCGGCCACGCTTTCACCCGCGTCGAGCTGGGCGTCATGATCGAGATTCCTGCCGCTGCGGTCATGCTGCCGTTGCTGCTTCGGCATGTCGACTTCGTCTCCATCGGCACCAACGACCTCATCCAGTACACGCTGGCCATCGACCGGGCCGACGAAGCGGTTGCGCATCTCTACGACCCGTGGCATCCGGCCGTGCTGCAGCTCATCAGCCAGTCCATCGCACAGACGAATGCCGCCGGCAAGGGCGTGAGCGTCTGCGGCGAGATGGCCGGCGACCCCGACTTCACGGAGTTGCTGCTGGCCATGGGCCTGCGCAGTTTCTCCATGCACCCGTCACAAATCCCTGCCGTCAAGCAGCGCGTGCTCCGCGCCGATGCGCAGCGGCTTGCCGGCACGCTACCGCGCTTGCTGGAGAGTGAAGACCCGCGCGCTACCGCGGAGAAAGAGTTGGCCGCAGCGCGGAGCGGAGTACAAGCAGTCCATTGACGGCGCGGCCTCCGGCCCGGCAACGCCAGATAGCGTTCGAATGCACACCGCTTTCGCGTGGATCGCTACGGTTGTCGTCCGGCGATCGGAGAATCAACGCATCAATGTCGATGGCGTTGCAATCCTTCAAAAAGCTGTGCTAAAGTCGTGGGCTTCGCTGATCACAGCGCTGCAGCCGGAAACGGTGGCGGAGTTGGGAGAGGCGGGGAGCGAAGCTGAAAGGCTTTTGCTGGCGGGCTTGAGAGGGTCGGCGGGTGCTGAAGAGTTCAAAAGAATTTTTCGCAAAGCACTTGACGATGCTGCGAAAGCAGATCAAAATCTCGCCTCTTTGCTGCTGACGACTGAATGCGAATGCAAGCGGTTTGAGGCGAGTGAAGAAAGCAAAGTCGCTGAGTATTGAGAAAAGAAATTTTCAAAAATACTTGACGACGAAGCAAAAAGCAGATTAGAATCTCGCTTCTTTGCTGCTGACGAAGAAACTGAGAAATCAGTGAAACGACAGCGACGCGGAATGAAGAGCAAATACTCTGAATGCCGCGATGTTCTTTAAGAATTCACAGCCGATAAGCGTGGGCGTTTGAAGCGAAGTGATGTTGTCAGGTGACTGATGACGGTCCTTCGGACTTTAAACGCTCACGGAAATTAGATTTGAACATGCAAACTTAGGTTTGAAGGTTTAAGTCGATTCCGTTGAGTAAATTCAAGATCGAACTGTAGAGTTTGATCCTGGCTCAGATTGAACGCTGGCGGCATGCCTTACACATGCAAGTCGAACGGTAACAGGTTAAGCTGACGAGTGGCGAACGGGTGAGTAATATATCGGAACGTGCCCAGTCGTGGGGGATAACTGCTCGAAAGAGCAGCTAATACCGCATACGACCTGAGGGTGAAAGCGGGGGATCGCAAGACCTCGCGCGATTGGAGCGGCCGATATCAGATTAGGTAGTTGGTGGGGTAAAAGCCCACCAAGCCAACGATCTGTAGCTGGTCTGAGAGGACGACCAGCCACACTGGGACTGAGACACGGCCCAGACTCCTACGGGAGGCAGCAGTGGGGAATTTTGGACAATGGACGCAAGTCTGATCCAGCCATGCCGCGTGCGGGAAGAAGGCCTTCGGGTTGTAAACCGCTTTTGTCAGGGAAGAAAAGGTTCTGGTTAATACCTGGGACTCATGACGGTACCTGAAGAATAAGCACCGGCTAACTACGTGCCAGCAGCCGCGGTAATACGTAGGGTGCAAGCGTTAATCGGAATTACTGGGCGTAAAGCGTGCGCAGGCGGTTATGCAAGACAGATGTGAAATCCCCGGGCTCAACCTGGGAACTGCATTTGTGACTGCATAGCTAGAGTACGGTAGAGGGGGATGGAATTCCGCGTGTAGCAGTGAAATGCGTAGATATGCGGAGGAACACCGATGGCGAAGGCAATCCCCTGGACCTG
>Ga0307411_10001241_pt1 | contig 10157 bp, 12 predicted proteins | sample DK1Ometagenome_2_FD_203712 | JGI IMG/M metagenome (GOLD analysis project Ga0307411, IMG submission 203712) | Maize rhizosphere microbial communities from greenhouse at UC Davis, California, United States - DK15-O-1 | ecosystem: Host-associated > Plants > Roots > Rhizosphere > Soil | place: USA...
GCAGCAGCCCGTCGTTCGCGTAGCTGACCATGGTCGCCTGCGGCCACCCGTCCGGCCGCAACGTCGCAATCGCCATCAGGCGGTACCTGTCCAATATATCGACGGCTTTCTGTTCCATGCGCCGCTTGTCGGCCGGCGGAAGCCGCTCGTCGCTACGCAATTGTCCGGGGGTTCGCTGCCGCTCGGGCGCTTACGGACAACTCCTTATTTGCGCCGCCGTCGGGACCTCCGAAACTGCCGCACTGCAATCTCGTTAGCGGGAGAAAAGCGATGAGGACGGAGCAACAGCTTCTGATGGAGCGACAGGACGAGCGGACAGAAGCAATCCGGCCGAGAGCGCCAGGTATCCATACGATCCTTCTCCACATCCTCGACGATGAGTTTCACGACCAACGGATCGATAACGGGCTCGCATTGGCGCGTGCCTGTTCAGCGCATCTCAGCTGCCTGCACGTGACCCCATTCCAAGCCTATGTGGCCTTCGACACCTTCGGCGGCATCTTCGTCATGAATGACATCATGCAGGCGCTTGATCAGCGCGACTATGAGCTGCGCCAGAAGGTCGAACAGCGCCTAGCCAAGGAAGACGTCAGCTGGGATTATGAACAGGTTAGTGGCGATGTCGCCTCCACGATGATCGGCCGCGCAGCGCTCGCCGACCTGCTCGTCACTGCGCGCCTGCCGCGCCGAGCCGATTTTGTCGGGCCGACCATAGGATTGATCGGGGATCTGCTGCAGCGCGCCCGCACCCCGCTGTTCATCCCCGCCTTCGAAGGGCCGAGCTTCGATGCCGCGGGAACCGCAGTGATCGCCTGGGACGGCAGCGTCGAGGCGGCGAACGCCGTCCGCGCTTCGCTCGGCCTGCTCGAGCTTGCGAAGGAGGTTCTGGTAATCGAGATCCCGGAGCGGCGGGAGAACAGTCCAAAGCTCTTTCCGGGCACGAAGGTGCTCGAATATCTGTCGCGCCAGGGAGTCCATGCCGAGCTGACCGTGGAGCAGCCTCCTTCGGGAGATGCCGGTGCCGATGTGGTGGCCGATATGCTCGTGGCACGGGCGCGCGGCGCCGGCGCCGCCTACATCGTGATGGGCGGATACAGCCACACGCGCATCGGCGAATATGTGTTCGGCGGCGTCACCCGCATTTTGCTGACGGAATGCCCGCTGCCGTTGGTCATCGCCCACTGATCGCACCTCAGGAGACTGGAAATGAAACAGGATCAAATAGTGATGGAGCGATCCGCGCCGCGCAGCAGCAAACAGGAGGCCCGCGGCTCGGCGATCAAGACCATCCTCTTCCATGTTCACGGCGACGCGATGCTCGACGCGCGGCTCGAGGCTGTGCTGTCCATCGCGCGCAGCTTTGGCGCGGAGCTCCGCCTGGTGCACGTGACGCCGACCGATGCGTACGCAGTCGTGGATGCATTCGGAGTGTTCGTTAACCTGGAAATCATCGAGGCGCTGGACGCGGAGGCGGCCAAGCTTCGCACCCGGCTCGAGGCAAGGCTCGCCGACGAAAATGTCGAATGGACCTACGAAGAGGTGGCAGGCTCCCTAATGCCGCACCTGGTGCATTGCGCATCCCTCGCGGATCTTCTCGTGATCGGCCGCGAACCAAAGTCGCCGGAATTCGGAGGCCAGGTCATCAGTCTTCTCGGCGGACTTCTCGATCACGTGAGGACCCCGCTTCTGGTGCTTGGCGACGAAGTCGTCGGATTGAAGCCGTCTGGACCGGCCGTCGTCGCATGGAACGGAAGTCACGAAGCGGCAGACGCGCTTCGCGCCTCGGTGGCGCTGCTCAAGCTCCTTCCCGGCGTCGTCCTGCTGACCGTGGAAGAAGCCAAAGGCGGGAAGACTCCCGGCACACAGGCTCGTGATTATCTGTCGCGGCACGGCATCGACAGCAGGCTCGTATCCCGCCCACGAATGGGCGAAAGCATCGCGGACGACATCCTTGCCGGCGCGTACGCGGAAGACGCAAGTTGCATCGTAATGGGGGGTTACGGCCACAGCAGGGCGGGCGAGCTCCTGTTCGGCGGCGTCACCCGGACGCTGCTCAAGGGCTGCGCCCTGCCACTGCTGATCGCGCGCTAGCGAAACGGGTCGTGAAGGTCGCCGTCTACAGCACGAAGCCTTATGACCGGCAGTTCCTGGACGCTGCCAATGCCGCCGGCCGCCATGAGCTTCGCTACCTCGACTGCAGGCTGACGGTCTCGACCGCGGCACTCGCAAAGGGCTCGTCGGCGGTTTGCCTGTTCGCGAACGACGAGGCGAACGCTACAACCATCATGGCGTTCGCCCATATGGGGATCCGCCTCATCGCGCTGCGTTCGGCCGGTTTCAACAATGTCGATCTTGAGGCGGCAAGCGAGCACGCGATCGCGGTCGCAAGAGTGCCCGCTTATTCCCCCCATGCGGTCGCCGAGCACACGTTCGCCCTGATCCTCACGCTCGTTCGGAAGGTCCATCGCGCATACAACCGCGTTCGCGAGGGCAACTTCTCGCTCGACGGCCTGATGGGCTTCGATCTTGCCGGCAAGACGATCGGCATCGTCGGCGCGGGGAATATCGGCTCTGTCGTCGCGCGGATCGCGACGGGCTTCGGCTGCGAGGTCCTCGCGCACGATCCGGTACGGCGTCCGGAATGCGAGTGCATGGGTGTGGAATATGTCAGCTTAGAGGAGCTGCTCGAGCGTGCTGATATCGTGACGCTGCACTGCCCGCTGAACGACGGGACGCGGCACCTCATCGATGCGGCGGCGATCGGGCGGATGAAGCCCGGCGCAGTGCTGGTCAACACCAGCCGCGGCGCGGTCGTCGATACGCGCGCCGTCATCGGCGCGCTGAAGCGCCGGCATCTCGGCGGCGTTGCCATTGACGTCTACGAAGAGGAAGACGCGCTGTTTTTCGAGGATCGTTCGGACGAGGCGATCATGGACGACCAGTTCGCTCGGCTGCTTACGTTTCCGAACGTCCTCATCACCGGCCATCAGGGCTTCTTCACCGCTGAGGCATTGACGAAGATCGCCGCGACCACCGTGGCCAACCTCGATGCTTTCAAGGAGACCGGCATAGCGTTGCACCCGGTCACGATCGAAGAGCCGGCAGCTGGTCCGGTCTCCGAGACTGTTTCCGCGGCTTAAGCAGGCGTCCAAATCGCTGGATCAGCCGGAGCACGCCCGCAACTCTAACCTAACTTATTGAGTCGGGCGCGAGGCGCGGTAAATCCCTGCCCATGCAAGAAGGCGCGGGTGAGGCCGACTTGCGCGAAATGGCTAAGAAGTGCCGCCGGTTGGCGGATCAGTTGCTCGATGAGCGTGCGGCCGCGTCCCTGCGCAAGCTGGCAGAAGAATATGAGAAGTCCGCAGCGGTCGAGCTGCAATTGAACCTCATCACGGGAATCCGGCGACCGACGCGCTGAAATTCGTGACAGGACTAATTACAACGGCGGATGTCATCGACCCTGGGCGTCGAAGGCAATCCGCAGTGCCTCCGACAAGCTGCGCACGCCGAGCTTGGTCATCAGATTGGCGCGATGGATCTCGACGGTCCTTGGGCTGATCCCGAGATCGTAGGCGATGGTCTTGTTCGGCAGCCCCTGCGCCAGCCCCCGAAGCACGTCGCGTTCGCGCGCCGTGAGCGCCTGGAGCTTGACCGCGGCATCCTTCGTGCGCTCGCCGGTCACCTGCCTTTGCGAGAGGCGACGGAATGCTTCGTCCAGCGACGAGAACAGCGTGACCTTCTCGAATGGCTTCTCGATGAAGTCGACGGCGCCGGCCTTCATCGCCTTCACCGCCAGTCCGACGTCACCGTGGCCGGTCATGATGATGACCGGCAATCCCACGCCTTTTTCCTGCAGCGCCTGCTGAACCTCGAGCCCGTCCATCCCGGGCATCCGGATGTCGAGAAGGATGCAGCCCTGTTCCAGTTGAGCGCTGTTTTTGAGCAGCTCAGCGCCGGACTCATAGGCCTGCACCTGATGCCCGGAGGTCCTGAGCATGAAGCCGACCGAGCGGCGAACCGATGCGTCGTCATCCACCAGGTGCACCATTCGTCCCTCAGAGTTCATCTCTTGCATCTCCACGGGCTTGAGCGGTCGGCAGCGTGAATCGAAAGACGGTGCCGCGGTCGCGCCCCGGCTCGCACGAGATCCGGCCGCCGTGCGCCTCCACGATCGTGCGGCAGATCGACAGCCCGATGCCCATCCCGGCCTGCTTCGACGTCACGAACGGCTGGAACAGCTGCGGCGCCACGGTCTCGCTGATTCCCGAGCCCGTGTCCTCGACGCTGATGGTGACGAACCCGGCCGGGCGGGCGCTGCTGGAAACATTGAGCAACCGGACCGGGCTGTCGATCATGGCGTCGATCGCATTCCGAACGAGATTAAGAAGCACCTGCTGAACCTGCACGCGATCGACGAAGACCTCGTCGGCGTCGGGATCTAGGCGAACCTGGACATCGATGCCATGCTCCCGCGACCCGACCAGCGCCAGGGCGTTGGCCTCGGTCACCAGCCGGGAGAGATTCTCTGTCCGGCGCTCGGTTTCGCCGTTACTTAGGAAGTCGCGCATCCGCCGCACGATCTCGCCGGCCCTGATCGCCTCGGAGGCAACGTCCTTCATCGTCTCGCGGGCAAGCGCAGCCTTGTCCGCGTCGATCTCGCCGGCAAGCAAATCGGCCATGCCCTCGCTGTAGCTCGCGATCGCCGTCAGCGGCTGGTTGAGCTCGTGCGCGAGGGACGAGGCGAGCGTGCCCATTTCGCTGACGCGGCCGACGTGCGCGAGCTCGGATTGAAGCTCGTGAAAGCGGAACTCCGCCTCCTGGCGCTGAGTGATGTCGTGGATGAAGCCGGTGAAGATCCGCTCGCCCTCGACCCAGGTTTCGCCGACTGACAATTCCATCGGAAAGGTGTTGCCGTCGCGGCGGCGGCCGGTGGTGACACGACCGATCCCGATGATCTTGCGAACGCCCGTGTCGCGATAGTTGCGGAGATAGCCGTCGTGCCGTTCGCGGTCCGGCGAGGGCATCAGCATCGACACATTCTCGCCCACAACTTCGCTCTCGGCATAGCCGAACATCTTTTCCGCGGCGGCGCTGAATGAGAGGATGATGCCCTTCTCGTCGATGATCACCATTGCATCCGGGACGGTGGCCAGGATCGAGCGCAGGTGCTCCTCCGTCCCCGTCTTGCCCAACGACCTCAAATACATGCGATCACCCCGGTGCGGCCTTACTCCCGACACCGACCACCCGCCAGTGTTCGGGCGTATCAGCGGATGCCGGCGATCCGGAACGGGAGCAGCGCGCCGCCGGGCTCCTCGACGGCGATGTGCTGGCCGAGCCGGATCGGGCGGCCGTCCAGGTCGAGCATTCGGACCGGGCTGCCGTTGCAATGCATGGCCCATCCACTTTCGATCCGGACCACGAGTCCGCATTCATCCGGCTCGGTGGACCAGAATCGGCGCGCCGTCGCGCGTTGCGGACTCCTTTGAAGAGCCTTTTCATCGACCAGGTCGTTATCATCGAGGGGAAGCCGGACGAGGTAGGCGCGGCTGACGGAACCCGCCGGAAACTCGTTGGTGTGCCCGAGCTCCAGCCGGATATTTTTCCAGTTACTCATGAACTTAAGCTCGTTGTTCAACGCACGGCCTTCCATACGCAATGCTACGGATCAGCGTGTGCTGAAGGCCGGGTCGATACCCATCACTTCGGAGCGCACCGAGAGCCAGTTCCACACGAGCGCAAAGACGAACCCGAACAGTGCCCCGATCGCGAACGTCAGCCCGACGAGCATCGCCGCGGTCGACAATGCGAAAGGCGCGAGCGTGTAATCCAGCTGGACGAAGTGCAGTCTCAGCACGAAGTCCATGACCGCTTTGGCGACGCCGGCTGCAACCAAGCTGACCCACATCAGGTGCCACGCACCGACGACCGCTCCAACGGAAACCGCGGCTCTTGAGGGATTGAGATGACGCATCCTGATTCTCCTTCCGCTTCGACCCTGCCTATTTGCTCGGGTCCGCACATTACGTGATGTTCCTGATCCGCTACGGGCTATTCCGTAAGGACGAAGCGCTCCGCCGCTGAGAAGCTCGTAAGCGACATGAATCGCTCGACCTGCCTCGCATTCATTGCCGCCTTGCTGGCGTGCGTCCCTGCGACGGCCCAGCAGGTGGACCTCAGCAGCGGCTCGGTCGTCCAGGCCGTCGCGAAGCTCCGTCCCGGCCAATATGTGTGGGCCCCGGAGGTTGCTCCCTCCGGACCGATGCTGCTCGTCGTGAACCTCGCGGCGCAGCGGGCGGTCCTGTTCCGCAACGGCGTACCCATCGCCGCGACGAGCATCTCGACCGGGCGCCCCGGGTACCGCACGCCGATCGGTGCATTCACAATCCTCCAGAAGCATGTCGAGCATTATTCCTCGAAATACGACAATGCACCGATGCCCTACATGCAGCGCCTGACCTGGTACGGGGTCGCGCTCCACGCCGGCCAGCTCCCGGGCTATCCCGCCTCGCACGGATGCATCCGGTTGCCGGCCGGGTTCGCCAAGCTTCTCTACGGAGTGACCAGGCTGGGGATGACCGTGGTCGTCACCGACCGCGCGCTCACGCCGCGGATCGCGCCGACGCCCGAGATCGTGTTGAGCGCTGCCCCAGCCGCAACCCCGTCGGCGGAAGGCGTCGACTGGCATCCCGAACGCTCCGCCGAAGGCCCGGTCTCCATCGTCGTCAGCGCCGCCGATCGGCAGGCGACCGTACTGCGCAATGGAGTCGTGATCGGCTCCAGCCCCGTTTCCGTGGACGGGCCGGTTTCCGGCACCTGGGCCTACACGCTGCAGAGCGTGGACGCGGCAGGGCAGCACTGGACCCGCCTCGAGCTCTCCAGGTCGGCCGCGGACGGCAAGGAGGTTCCGGCCCAGGAATGGCAACGCTTCCGCGCGCCAGAGGCTTTTCGGCGCGCCGTTGCCGCGATCGTGGCGCCAGGCACCACCATCGTGGTCACGCCCGATTCGGTGAAGCCCGGCGGCGAGCCGATCGGCATCATCGAAGAGGAAGCTCCGGCAAAAAACTAGGCGAAGCCGGTCGGGAGTTGCTGGGCAATCAGCGGCGCGAGCTTCAAGTCGGCGCGCGGGTTGGGAATGCTGTCGGTGGTCACGAGCGACTTCGCCACGGCACCGAGCCTTTCGACAGTTCCGGTGCTGAAAAGCCCGTGGACCGCGATGCAATGCGGCGGCTGCATTCCGGCGGCGCGCACGAGTTTCGCGGCTTCGATCATGGTTGCTCCGGACGAGATGATGTCGTCGATCAGCACCGGCGTGCGTTCCCGGTATCGCCCGAGCGCCGGAGCCGTCAGCCGAACGTCGCGGTCGCCGCGGCGCTCCTTGGCGAAGACCGCCCAGGGACAGCCGACTTGGCGTGCGACCTCCTCGACCCACTGCGCGCTTTCCTCGTCGGGCCCCAGCACGAGGGGAGCTTTCACATTGTCGCGAACCCAGCCGCCCACCAGCGGCGCCGAGTGCACGACAATGGCCGGGATAGTGTAGATTTCGTCGAGGCTCGCGTAGCGGTGCAGATGCGGATCCACGGTGACGAGCGCGTCGAAGTCAAGGCTGACGAGCTCGGCGAACGTCCGTGAGGTGACCGCTTCACCCTCGCGGAATCGCCGGTCCTGCCGGAGGTAGGCGAGATAGGGTGCGACCAGCGTGACGTCGTTCGCTCCCGAGGTCCGCAACGCGCGGGCAGCGAACACCAGCGGCACGAACTGCTCGTCGGGGCGCGCGAGCGTGCAGACAAGGAACGCTTTCTCGTTCGCCGCAGCAAGGATCCGGACGTAGCTCTCGGCGTCCGGGAAGCGCCGGATCTCGACCGCGCCTGCTTCCGATCCTGTCTGCGCCGCAAGCGCGTCGGCAAGGTCCTCATTGCCAGGCATGCCGAAGAACGCCGCCATCCCCTAGGGCCCGATCGTGAGCGCCAGGCCGACCGACCTTGCATAGTCGAGGGCATAGGCGAGCTCCGACGGCGTGTCGGCGTAGAGCGTCATCAGCGGCTGACCGGTACGGACCTCGTCCCCCAGGCGCACATGCAGCACCAGGCCCGCGCCGGCGTCATCGGGAGCCCCGGCAAATTTGGCGATGCGGCCGATCTTGCGGTTGTCGATGCCGGTCACTCTGCCGGAACGATCGGCCGGGATGAGCCGCTCGAGCCTCGCCACGACGGGTTCCCGGAATCCACCCTGCGCGACGCAGATCCTCTCGAACTTGCGGTACGCCGCACCGCTCTCGAGTAATTCTCCAGCGCGAACCAGCCCGCAATCCTGGGCGGCCGCGCCACCAAGCTCAAGCACCGCTGCGGCGATCTCGAGCGCACGCTGCCGCAGGTCACCCGGGCCCGCCGCTTCGCAACGCAGGACCCTAAGCACGTCCCGCATTTCGAGCGCAGGCCCGATCGCTCTCCCGACCGGCTGGGTTCCCTCGGAGACCACGGCCACCGTCTCAAGCGCGAAATGCGACGCGACGTCGCGCATCCGCATGGCGAGCCTCTGGCCGGCCGCAGCGCTTCTGACCTTCGCGGTCGGCCCGACCGGGATGTCGAGGACGAGCTTCCGTGCTCCGGCAGCAATCTTCTTCGACAGCACCGACGCGATGAGCTGCCCCTCGGGATCGATGTCCAGCTGGCGCTCGACGCCGATGAAGATGTCGTCGGCCGGGCTGAGGTTGAGCGCGCCGCCCCAGGCGAGGCATCCGCCTTCTGCGTCGACGACCCTCCGGATTGCGTCCAGATCCAGGTCGACCTGCGTGACGGTCTCCATCGCATCAGCGGTACCCGCCGGCGACGTGATCGCCCGCGAGGACGTCTTCGGAATCGTCAGGCCTGCGGCGGCGGCGATCGCGACCACGATGGGCGTCGTGCGATTGCCCGGCAGTCCTCCGACACTGTGCTTGTCGACGACTTCCCGGTCCCAGCTCAGCTGCTCGCCCGCCCGGGCCATCGCGCCGGTGAGCGCGATGGTCTCGTCATCGGTGAGCGGTAGCGCGGACCCGGCCGTGATGAACGCCGCAAGCTGCACGTCGCTGTAACGGCCCGCGACAACGTCGGCGACAATCTCGTCGAGAGCGGCGGGTTCAAGCGTCGTGCCGAAGATGCGGCTTCGGACGAAGCCCAGCGAGCTCACCGCCGGCGGATGACTGATCGCCACCCATTCGCCCTCAGACGCGCCGAGCAGCCGCCATGCAGCTTCCGAAAGCCCGATCTCGTCTGCCGCCAGCATCTCGTCCGCACCTTGGAACAGGATCGCGATGATCTCGCGGCCGTTCGCGCGGATGAGGAGCTGGGATCGCGGTGCGAGCCCCTCCGATCTGCAGACTGGGCAATCCGTCCGCATGACCACGATCGGCTCGCGCTGGGTATGGAGATGCAGCCGGCGGGCGCGAAGCCGCGCCCCTGTTGCCGACAGCCGCAAGGATACGGAGGAGTCCATCGCAGCCACGCTATGACCCTCCCGGCCGCGCAACGCTACGCAATGATCCTTACCGCGCCCGTCGGCGCCTACGGTCATTTACGGATCCAGGCTGATCGAGAACCGATGCTAGTAAGTGATCGGAGGATCAGATCCATGCTGGCCGGACACCTCAATTTCGGCATCCCCGACGTCGACTTGCCGTTGCGCGGCGGTGGGACGGTCAACCCGAGCTGCTTTGCCGGACACCAGCTCGTGGTCCTCTTCCTTCCGGCGGATGCAACGCAGCGGGCAGAGGAGTTCGAGAGCTACGACGGACTTTCCAATGAGCTCTCCCACACCGACGCCTGGTTCGTCGTGGTCGCAAGTGAGCCATTTAGCCGTCCCCATGCAAAGACGCGGATCGCCTCGGATCCGGGCGATAAGGCCTGGCGGATGTTCAAGGAGGTTGCGGGCGATGCAACACTGGACCGGCAAAGCGGCGCGGCGTTTTTCTTCACGCGAGGCGGCGCCTTTCATCGGGTGTGGGCCGGTCCCGGTCACGCGCGCGAGGTGGCTGACGAATTGCAGGCGCGGGCTTGAGCTCCGGCCAGCGCACCCGCCGGCACCTATCGGGCTGCGGCAGGGCGCCCCTTCCAGTTGCGATTGCGCCGAATGAAGCGAGCCGCCCATGTATCGACGCGGCGCCGCCGCCGTCGCTGAAT
>Ga0307411_10001242_pt1 | contig 10155 bp, 13 predicted proteins | sample DK1Ometagenome_2_FD_203712 | JGI IMG/M metagenome (GOLD analysis project Ga0307411, IMG submission 203712) | Maize rhizosphere microbial communities from greenhouse at UC Davis, California, United States - DK15-O-1 | ecosystem: Host-associated > Plants > Roots > Rhizosphere > Soil | place: USA...
GGGCGACCCTACCGGTTGGTTCGACGCTCTGTACCGCGAATCGGCGGGCGACAACACAAAAATACCTTGGGCTGACCTCGAGCCGAACCGTTACCTTCAGGCGTGGGCCGAATCGACCGGACTGAAAGGGGACGGCCGCACGGCAATCGTCGTCGGGTGCGGTTTAGGTGACGACGCTCGCTTCCTGAACGATCTAGGATTTAAGGTGACAGCGTTCGACATTTCGTCGACGGCAATCGAATGGGCGAAACGGCTTCACAAAGATACCGACATCGTTTTCAAGACGGCCGACCTCTTCGAACCGTCCGGCGGCTGGCTGGGCGCGTTCGACTTTGTGCTGGAGGTTTACACGATTCAGCCCCTTCCGCTCGAAATGCGCCCGCGGGTCATCGACGCGATAGCGGCTTTCGTGGCTCCGGGCGGCCGATTGCTTGTGGTGACCCGCGGCAGAGACGACCACGATGTTCCGGCGGAACTTCCATGGGCTCTTTCACGTGCCGATCTCGCCCGGTTCGAATGCAACGGGCTAATCCAGACGGATTTTGTCGAAATGCCGGGCGACGAGGACACCCCGATCGGCCGGTTCGTCGTCGAGTACAAGAGGGCTAACGACTAACTGAAGATGCCATTCTGCTCGGCGAACTTTTCCTTCAGGCTGGAGCACACCACGTCGCAGAGCTTGAAAACAGACTCGTCCGCGATCGAATAGAAAACCGTATTCCCGCGCTGCCGCCGCGAAACGAATCCCGCATCCTGAAGCAGCCTCAGGTGTTTGCTCACGTTGGACTGGGTGGAACCGATGGCTCCGGTTATATCGTTGACGCTCAACGGTCCATCGTGCAGCGCCTGCAGGATCTGGATCCTTACCGGTTCGGAGAGCACTTTGAAACGTGCCGCCACCAGTTCGACGGCCTCCGCCGGCATAGACCATTCCTTTCGTTTTCTCATACTTGACAATATAACGATATAAGAATATAGTTACATTAATGAACAGCATAGCAATTTGCTGAGGAGAATACAAGAAATGATAAAAAATGCGACGGTCCATGAGATAAATGAGCTGCTTTCGGACGGCGGCGAATGCCAAGTGATAGATGTGCGGGAGTTTTCGGAATTCGGCAGCGAACGTATCGCCGACGCGCAGCTGATGCCGCTTTCCAATTTTGAAAAACACGCAGGCGAGATCGATCACACGAAACCGGTGTACCTGATGTGTCGCACCGGCCGGCGGGCCACGGATGCGGCGAGGCGACTGGCGGAAAAGGGGTTCACCGATATTCACGTCATCGAAGGCGGAATGCTTGAATGGTCGCGAGCGGGCCTGCCGGTAGTCAAAGGCGAGTCCAGAGTGTGGGCGCTCGAGCGACAGGTGCGGTTCGCGGCGGGACTTCTCGTTTTGACCGGGATCATGCTTTCAGTGCTGGTCCATACGGGTTTTGTTTGGCTATCCGCGTTCGTGGGTGCCGGCCTAGTGTTCGCGGCGGTCACCGATACCTGTGCGATGGGAATGTTAATCGCGCGGATGCCGTGGAACAAGGCACCTTTGGTTTGTGATGCTCCGGCCGAACAGTCGACGCGAGGGGTCTAAAATGTCAGTGATGGTCATAACAGGGCTGGTACTAAGCGCTCTCATCGGGCTGTCGCTCGGCCTTATCGGTGGTGGGGGATCGATCCTCACTGTCCCGATCATGGTGTATTTTCTAGGTGTGGGCCCGCACGAGGCTGTCGGCATGTCGCTTGGGGTGGTCGGCGTGACTAGCCTTTTTGGCTCTTACCTCCATTATCGTAGCGGCAACGTAGATCTCCGGAACGCCCTTTCTTTCGGTGGTGCCGGGATAGTCGGAGCTTTTGCCGGGTCTCCGCTCACCAAGATGGTATCTCCGACGAACCTGATGATGATATTCGGCGGGCTGATGCTGGCGGTAGCGGTTTCAATGATCCTGCGAAACAGGGCGCAGGCCGCGGATCTTCCGCAAGCGCCGCATTTCGTAAAGGGATTGCTTGCCGGGCTGGGTGTCGGCGTATTGACGGGCTTTCTCGGCGTCGGGGGCGGATTTCTCGTTGTGCCGGCGCTCGTACTATTCGGCGGGCTGGGGATGAAAAAGGCGGTCGGGACATCGCTGTTGGTGATCTTTCTCAATTGCGTGGCGGGGCTCGCCGGCCATATCAGCCAGACACATCTGGACACCAGTTTAACGGCGGCAGTGACTTTGCTGGCCGTCGGCGGGGCGGTCGCTGGTACGCTGCTTTCGCGGCGTTTGGCGGCACATCACTTGCAAAAAGCATTCGCGATATTGGTTTTATTCGTCGGAGCGTTCCTCGTTGTGCAAAACTACGCGGCGGGGTCTTGAAATTGGTAAAATATACGCGCGGATCTTCAGGAGAAAAATATGCAGTTCAAACAGTTTTATTTAGGATGTCTATCGCACGCCTCGTACTATCTAGGGTCGGGAAGTGAGGCTGCGGTCATCGACCCGCAGCGGGACGTGCAGCAATACCTCGATGAAGCTGGCAGCAACGGGCAGACGATCAAATACATCATCGAGACGCACTCGCATGCCGATTTCGTGAGCGGGCATCTCGAACTGGCCGGCAAGACCGGAGCGGCGATCGTTTACGGCGAGCGCGCGAACACTAAGTTCCCGACGCACAAGGTAAAGGACGGCGACGAGCTCGAGGTCGGTACGGTAAAGCTGCGTTTTCTCGAAACGCCCGGCCACACGCCCGAGGGAATCACGATCGTTGCCGAGGACACTGCGGACGCGGCCGCACCGCTGAAGATGTTCACCGGTGACACTCTGTTTATTGGAGACGTAGGCCGGCCCGACCTCGTGGGGTCGAAAGGATTCACAGCCCAGCAGATGGGTGCGATGCTTTACGACTCGCTGCACGAGAAGATCCTCGGGTTCCCCGACGAGACCGAGATATATCCCGCCCACGGCGCCGGATCGCTGTGCGGCAAGTCGCTTTCTAAGGAAACGTGGTCCACTCTCGGCAACCAGCGCCAGTTCAATTACGCGCTGCAGCCGATGTCGAAAGAAGATTTCGTCAAGCTCGTCGCTTCGGACCAGCCCGAGGTTCCGATGTATTTTCCAAAGAGCGCCGCCAAGAACCTCGAAGGCTCGATCGACATGACCGATCTTCCGAGCCCTGGCGAACTAACGAGCGAGCAGGTGCGCGATTTCGACGGCGTCGTCGTCGACGTCAGGCAGAACTCCGTTTACGGAGCGGGGCATATTCCCAATTCGATAAACATCGGACTCGGCGGGCAGTTCGCATCGTGGGGCGGGACGATGATCCCGATAGGAACGCGGATAGCGATAGCCGCCGACACCCAAGAACAGGTCGACGAGGCGTTCATGCGTCTCGCAAGAGTCGGGCACGACTCGGTGGCCGGGTTCATCCTTTTGGGCACGTACGACGGTGAATTGAGACGGACCGAGCAGGTGCCCGTGGAATCGGTAAAAGAAAAACTCGGCAGCGATATACAATTCGTCGACGTCCGGCGGGCGGGGGAGCACAACGCGGGCCACGCACCGACGACCGTTAATATTCCGCTGGACCGCCTCGCGAACGAAGTGGAAAAACTGGACCCCGAAAAGCCGACGTACGTTATCTGTCAGAGCGGGTACCGCTCGAGCCTCGGGACCAGCATTCTGGAGAACGCGGGCTTCGAGGAAATTTATAATGTTACGGGCGGAACAGCGGCCTGGACCGCGGCGGGTATGGATACGGAAAGCTCTGCGATCGCGTGCCCGAGTACGAGGTAGAAAATGATCATTAGACTGTTGTTGATATTTGCATTCGGAGCCTTTGCCTTTGGCTGTCAGGGGACCGGATCGAAAACGGACTCGGGCGTACCCAACGTCGCCTCGCCGATTCGCGAAGTTTCGGCGGTGGAGGCCCAGCCGGCGGTCGATAAGGCCTATTCACAGTTCATAGACGTCAGGACGCCTGAGGAATACACGAGCGGGCACGCCGCTCGTGCGATAAACATTCCGCTCGATGATCTGACCGCCAATATCGGCAGGCTCGAGAGAAACGAGCCGGTGTATCTGATCTGCGAAACTGGAAACCGGTCGAAGAAAGCAGCCGGCGTGCTCAAGGAAGCCGGCTTTAACAACGTGATAAGCGTAGCGGGCGGAACGCAGGCGTGGCGTGGGGCCGGACTGCCGATAGAAACAAAACCGCCGCACATGCCGCCGGCGAAATAACAATGGACGATGCGCTGATCATCTTTGCGATCATTGCCGCCTGGCTGCTACTGCAGCTGGTGGTTTTGCCGAAACTCGGCGTCTCAACCTGACTCCGCGGAGCGTGCGACACCGGGTCACGGCGTCAAAGTAAAACCACAGCGGCATCCGAAAAGGTAGGCCATCGGGAATAGGAGGCGTTATGCAGGGAGCATATGGGACAGGAACGAGCGTGAGTGCGATCGACGGCGAATATGGTTTCAGCCGGGAAGTCGCCGGAGAGTTTGACGAAATTGTTGAACAGGTGCGTGAGTCGTTAAAGACGGAAGGTTTTGGAGTCCTTTCGGAGATCCGAATCGATGAAAAGCTTAAAGAAAAGCTGGGCGTTGATTTTCGGCGGTATGTGATACTGGGTGCCTGTAACCCGCCTTTGGCGTTCGCAACACTACAGGAAGACATCAATATTGGGCTGCTGCTGCCGTGCAACGTTGTGGTTTACGAAACGGACCCGAACCGATCCGTCGTAGCCGCCGTTGACGCCAATGCAATGATGTCCGTTATCGGCGAAAATCCCGGAGTCAAAGAAGTCGCACAAGAGGTCAACGAACGCCTTCATCGGGTGCTTGAGCAGATATGAGGTGGTGGAAACATGACCGAAGATATTGGAATAAGCTCTCCTCGGCCTTTGCCGGGAGCCGATAGTCAGCTTATCGACCGCGTCCGGGCAAATACAAGCGAAGGTGTCAATCGCACGCTCGACATGCGTGCGGAAGATCGCGTCCGGGGATACGCCGGAGCCGGACCGGCAGAAATGTCGGTCCGTATCGAAGAACTCGAACAGGAGTGGAGTATCGAACGGTTGATCGAAACCGAGGCATCGGCCATGGGGCTGATGGGACTCGGCCTCGGGCTGACTTACAGCCGAAAGTTTTTGCTCGTCCCGACGTTCGTGGCGAGCATGGTGCTGCTGCACGGCCTGCAAGGGTGGTATCCGATGCTGCCGCTTTTTCGGCGCCTTGGTTTTCGCACGCGCGAAGAGATCGAGCGTGAAAAGTTCGCCCTAAAAGTGCTGCGCGGTGATTTCAATAAAGCGATATCGGAGAACGGGTCTACGAGCGATCGGGCCGCCCGGGCTCTGGAAGCCGTTCGGGTGTGACGGAGGCCGACTGAAAATTTATGGAACCGGGAATTAATGCAGCAACGACCGCCGACCGAGTACGCGAGCGTTCGCCGTCGGCAGCCAACAAATTGATTGACCGGGAAACCGAGGGACGTGTTCTGCGCTTCGCAACGAAGGACAAAGAAGAGATCACTCGCCGGATCGACGAACTCGAGCGCGAATGGGATATGGAACGCGTCTTGGAATCGAACGCCTCGGTGCTCATGCTCGCCGGATTGGGTGCTTTCGCGATTTCCGGCAGCAAAAAGTGGCTGATCGTTCCAGGCGTCGTTCTGCCATTTTTCATGCAGCACGCACTGCAGGGATGGTGCCCGCCGGTGCCCGCGTTTCGCAAGATCGGCGTGCGGACACAGCAGGAGATCGAACGCGAAAAATACGCCCTTAAGGTTCTGCGCGGTGACTTTGACGCGTTAGGCAAATCGGACGACCCGACATCAAGGGTGGAAAAAGCCCTCGAAGCCGTGAGAGCGTCAAGACCGTGAAACTACTCGACGCATGTCGTAAAACAAAAGCTACGGGCGTTGTGCAGGATAGATCCGGTCAACGCCTGTAGTTTGTTCGGTTCCCGAAATCCTATAATATCTAGTTTGATCTTCTATTCGGTCATATCAAAAGGATCCATTTATGTCTCTAGGAACAGATACAGCCACGTCCACGCGCATTGAAACCGACTCGATGGGTGAGATCGAGGTGCCGGCGTCGGCTTATTGGGGAGCCCAGACACAGCGTTCGCTGAAGCATTTCGACATTGGCTTCGATGTAATGCCTCGCGAGGTGATACGGGCTCTCGGCATATTGAAAAAGGCGGCTGCTATCGTCAATTTCGATCTCGGAAAGTTGCCCGAGGACAAGATGAAACTGATCGTGCGGGCGGCCGATGAGGTCATCGAAGGGAAGCTGGACGGGCACTTTCCGCTACGCGTTTGGCAGACCGGTTCGGGCACGCAAACGAACATGAACGCCAACGAAGTGATCTCCAATCGTGCGATCGAGATCGCCGGCGGTGAGATGGGTTCTAAAAAGCCGGTCCACCCGAACGACGACGTGAACAAATCGCAGTCGTCGAACGACACGTTCCCCACCGCAATGTACATCGCCGCCGCCGAACGCCTTACGGCGTTGGTCGACGAGGTGCAAAAAGTTCAAGACGCGATCGATGCAAAGGCGAGGGAATTCGAAGGTGTCGTGAAGATCGGCCGTACGCATTTGCAGGACGCGACGCCGTTGACGGTCGGTCAGGAATTCGGCGGCTGGGCAAATCTTGTAAAACGCGACGTTGAAAGATTGAATCTGGTTCTGCCGGGCCTGCTCGACCTGGCGATCGGCGGGACCGCGGTCGGCACGGGCCTCAACGCACATCCGGAATTTGCTGAAAGAGCGGCCGCCAAGATCGCCGAGCTGACTGGACTTCCATTCAAATCCCACCCCGACAAATTTGCCGCATTGTCCGCTCACGATGAGGTCGTGTTCGCGTCGGGTGCGGTCAAAACGCTCGCCGGCTCGCTGATGAAGATCGCCAACGACATACGCTGGCTCGCTTCCGGACCGCGGTGCGGCATCGGCGAACTCACTTTACCCGAGAACGAGCCGGGAAGCTCGATCATGCCCGGCAAGGTGAACCCGACACAAAGCGAGGCCATGACGATGGTCGCGGTGCAGGTCTTCGGCAACGACGCAGCGATCGGTTTCGCGGGTTCGCAGGGGAACTTCGAGCTCAACGTTTTCAAGCCGGTGATGATCCACAATTTTCTTCACTCGGTGCGGCTGATTCACGACGCGTGTCACGGCTTCGTCGACTACTGCATCGCCGGAATCGAGCTCAACCGCGAACAGATCGACAAATATCTGGGCGATTCGCTGATGCTCGTCACAGCTCTAAACCAGCATGTCGGCTACGATAATGCGGCGAAGATCGCAAAGAACGCGCACAAGAAAGGTACTTCGCTAAAGGAATCGGCGATCGAATTGGATCTTTTGACAGGTGAGAGATTCGACGAGCTGGTCAAGCCGGAAGAAATGACCCGCCCGTGATCAGCCAGAAGCGCCTCTTAGTCGGGTAATTGTTGGATTGCTTTGCCGAGCGCAAACAGGCGCGCTTTTTCGGCGGCTTTGCGTGCTCGTTCACGTGGGTCTCCTTTGGCCAGAGTTTCTAGGTGAAGGATAGTGTCTTTTCGCCGCTGGATCTCTAACTCGAGCTTTGGCGACGGAGCGTTTTTGTACTGGTCTTCGAGCGTTTGCAGGAGCGCCTTTTGCTCCGCAATTATCTGGGGCTCGTCGGAAAGTGCCTTATTTTCTAAATTGTCTTCCATCGAAATTGGATATTTTACTCCGTCGCGTCCGGCAGCCAGAAAGAATTCTCATATTTCTTTTCTGCTTTCGCCCATGCTTCGTCCGCAACCCGATCGAAGATCTGATAAAACCTCATACCGGCGGGGAACTGAGGATCGCTGAGGACCTGCCCGATCTCGGGCTGCTCGTCGAAGCGTGGCGCAACGGCGAACATCACTGAAACAAAGGCCGCAATATCCTCGGCAGCGATCAGCTCGTGCGAACGAGCCCGTTCGATGCCTAGCTTCACCATGCTTTCAAGGGCAGCATCGTCGTACGCGGATACGCGCTCAGGGTTCGCCTCGCGAACGCACCGAGCGACCACCAGTGCGAGCTCATCTTCGCCGGAAGCGATGAATTGCTGGATCTGTTCGTTTCTAATAATAAGCATCTAAAATTTGTTCGCCCGCCGAGCGCATCTATCCACCCACTATTACCGTCGGGGCGCCCATAACGATCACTCCACCGTGGGCCGTCATGTCTCCCACTCTGGCTTGTGGCAAAAATCCTGTCATAACTGTTGCCGATCCCTGGACTATCACGTCGGGCGGCCCCACGCATACACACATATCACTGAGGCGTGCCGCCGGCATAAAAGTGATCAACACCTGCGGACAGCAGGGCGGGATGATCGGTCCGCCGACGTGGGGAACCAAAACCGTGACCTGCGGGCACGTGTGCATGTCGGTAACTCTCGCGGCGGGCGGCATATGTTTGTCTCCTGATTTAATTCAACTCCGACCGTTTCAGGCTCTCGCCCTCGATCTCGAATTTCAAGATGCCCTGCCCTTCCTCATCTCGGGCAAAGAACGCATCCGATCTGCCGAAAAAAGTGACCAATTCGGCAGTATTACAGGACGGTAAAAACTCTCGCAAAACTCTCGGATCGTAATACCGGAACGTCAACGGCCGGCCGTCCTCGCTCATCACCGAAATTAATGCACGAAAATGCTTGTGCATGCTCGCCATCGAGGACCGTGAATGGATGAAAATGCCACAATTACTTTGGCCGGCATTATCGAAGATCGACTCGGTGAACTCATTGCCTGGTTCCAGATAAACCAGGTGAGGGGCAACGTACGCCAAATTTGGGTCGAGTTGGCCCTGCAACAAGCAATAATGCGGAAGCTGTGATTCGTACAGGCGCATCGGAAGGTCCGGCACCAATGCTCCGTCCAGTATCGCGTATAGCCGCGTGGTATCTACGACCAAATGGCGTCTCATTTTTGCGGCGTCGATCGGCATAGTTCGCTCGGGTTAGATGAACGGCACACCGTCGACCGCGGCCAAAACCATTTTTGCTGTCTGCACAGCCACCTCTTTTGCGGCTTCGACCTTTGCTTCGTCGCTCGCCTTCTTTATCTTTCCCGGCACTTTCACTGCGGCCCTGGCGGCGGCAGCAATGGAATTTAAAGGATCGTCTACGAGTTCAGCGGCCGCCTTATTGATCACGGCCCGGGCTATGGCTTCGTTGACCGCATTCTGGGCCACCTGAGCAGCGGAAAGCGCAGCCATCTGTGCAACCAAATTCTTTAGGCCAGCGTTCGGCGGTTTGGGCGGGTTTTTCGGCTTTGCCGCCGCCGCTCCTTTCTTCGCAGTTGTTGCTGCAGTCGGTTTCTTAGGTTTGTCCGGATTGCAGCCGGCACCGGTGCCGGCTGCCCCGCCGCTGTTGATCAAAACCATAGTTCCCTGGATGGCGACGCCGGCTGGGGTGACGGAGATATAGTTCCCACCCACTTTTAGAGTTAGTTGGACCCCGGCCTCTATCACCGCAGTCATACCGGCCTTGATGTGGACAGCCATGCCCGCGTCGAGACCGTAGTTTTGACTTATCTTTTCATTCAAGGTCGAGCCAACGGTCAACGACATATTGGCGTCTATCTCTTCCGCATGGTCACCTTTTACCTTTACGTGCTTGTCGCCCCCGACTTCCTCTAGCTGGTGATTCGACACTAAAAGATGTCGGTCGTTCTTGATCGTTTCGACGCAATCGTGTTCCACCTCGATGGTCTCGTCATGCTGCGCGTGAATGAAGATCTCTTCTTTGCCCTTTTTGTCTTCAAACCGCAGTTCGTTGAATCCGCCGCCGCCGGGGCTGGAGTACGATTTAAGTGTCGATTTTGTTTTTTCATCAGGCAACTCGTAGGGCGGCATATTGGCCGGGTTGTACACGCACCCGACGATGATCGGCTGGTCCGGATCGCCCTCGAGAAAGTTGACTATAACCTCCATCCCGATGCGCGGGATGAACATTGTTCCCCATTTATTTCCGGCCCACATCTGAGCCACTCGCACCCAACACGAACTGTCCAGATCGTACTCGCCTTCACGGTCCCAGTGGAATTGGACCTTGACCCGGCCGTATTTATCAACTGCGATCTCTTCGCCTGCCGGCCCGACGACAATAGCGGTCTGGCTGCCGTGAACGTAAGGTTTCGGAGTTTTCACCAGCGG
>Ga0307411_10001244_pt1 | contig 10151 bp, 6 predicted proteins | sample DK1Ometagenome_2_FD_203712 | JGI IMG/M metagenome (GOLD analysis project Ga0307411, IMG submission 203712) | Maize rhizosphere microbial communities from greenhouse at UC Davis, California, United States - DK15-O-1 | ecosystem: Host-associated > Plants > Roots > Rhizosphere > Soil | place: USA...
TAAGGAGAAAGCACCGGTGAGGGATGGAGGACCGATCGAATCGACTTGTCCGCCGTAGCGCGGAGCGCGAGCTTCTCGTGCCTTTTCTGTGCGTGGAGTCCGGCTGTTGCACCCGGAACGGTGGGCGATAAAAAGGGGCGAGCCCGCAGGCTCGCCCCTCATCCCTGGGTCGTCAGAAATTGAGCTGGGCGCTGATCTTCACATACCGCGGCTGGAGGACCGAGTTCGGCCGCAGCCACGTCTGGGTGGTCGGCGAGAAGGCCTGGTTGTAGCTCAGCACCGGGTTGGCGTTGAAGATGTTGAACATATCCAATCCGACGTTGGTGCGCGTCCTGCCAAACCGCAGGATCTTGGCGATTCGCAGGTCGAGCTGATTGGCGCGATCGCCGTACTTCGTGCCCGGCTCGATCAGATTGACGGTGATCGTCTGGCTCACGCCGCCGAAGGGGCGGCCCAGCGTCGTATTCGCCGGCCCTGTGGTGTAGTTGGCCGCCAACTGCTGACCCTGTTCGCTGCGGAACGTCGTCGCCAGCAGGACGTCGATCTTCGGGACCGTGTAGCTGCCGAGCGCCGTCACGCGCAGCAGCGACGTGTTCACGTCGCACCACGGGTCGGCGGCGTCGGTTTCCGGCAGGGCGGACCTGATCGCACAGGAATCGTCGTTCGTGCGGGCGTAATTGAATCCGCCCTGCATCGTCAGACCGAAACGGGGACGTGCCGTGACGTTGAGGCTGAACGAATCGGTCACCTGTTTTCGCTCGCCGAACCGATCGGCCAGCGTGACGAAATTGTCGGTCGCCCGCGTGGCAGCCGCCTGGGTGATGTTGAAGACGTTGTCCAGCTGCCCGCCGCCGCCATTCGGTAGGCGTGAGTCAGTCGGGATGATGACGGCGAAGCTGTCGTAGTCGGTGCTGCCGACGGATCGATTGTCCGTGGTGCTGAAGTTCAGCAGCCAGCGGCGCTGGTAGCCGAACTCGGCCGACACGCGCGGCATAATCTCCTGCTGGATCGACCCGCCCCACTGCCAGTCGCCAGGGCGCACGCTCCAGCCGGTGGTCAGCGACGGATCGAGCGCCTGCGCCGGGAGGTCGGTGCCGAAGTTGGGGCTGCCGACGCCGCAGGTGTCGATGCTGCCCGTCGTCGCCGGGCTTTGGGCAAGCTGGCTCAGAAGGTTGCAGTCGACCACCTTGTTGTTATTGTTGTCCGCCCAAGTCCGGGCGACGGTGGTCGACAGCCGGCCGATCGGGTTGTTGGTGGTGAAGAAGCCGGCGTTCTGCGCCGCTTCGAGGTAGCGCCCGAAGCTGAACTTCAGCGACGTCTTTCCGTTGCCGAACACATCCATCGCGATGCCGCCGCGCGGAGTCAGGTCGTTGTACGACGACCCGGGTGTGTCCGGATAGGTCTTGCCCTGCGGGAAGAAGCGCACCGGGATGATTTCCTGCTCCGGGAAGAAGCTCCACGCATGGTCGTAGCGGAGCGCGCCCTGGAACGTGAACCGGCCCATGTTGTACGAGTCCTGGACGTAGAACGCTGCCGTCCGCACCCACTGGTGCCGCGTGAACCTGTTGATCGACTGCGTGAACTGGTTCGGTACGCCGTTGTTCAGGCGGTAGGTCAGGAACTGATCGTTGCTGTGATTGGTCTGGTTGTCCCCGAGGTGCGACCCCTGGTACCCGACCTTGAGATTGTGCGAGGCCATCACCATCGATGCGCTGCCGCGCCAGTTGTAGACCGTAGTCCAATGCGTGCCCCAGTTCGGCGACCGGAAGGTGACGTTGTTAATGCCGTGCTCGCAGGGCTGGCCAGGCGCGACGCCCGTCGTGCACTGATCAACGGCACGAATCAGGTTCGGGTCCTGCCCAGGCATTGGGTTCCCACCCCACCTGCTCATGTAGGTGCCCATCCCTGCTTCGAGCAGCAGGCGATTCGTCACCGGCGACGTCCAGCGCCCCTGCTGCACCCGCTGGAAGGTGTTGCGGTAGGCACCGACTTCTGGGGCAGCCGTTGCCGAGCATGCCGGCGTCGGCGAGGCGCCCGCGCAGATGATCTGATCCGGGTCGGAGTGACGGCACGCCTCGGCGTCGTCGGTGAACGCCGCGCCTTCGCAGGGCTTCTGTTCGTCCCACGAGGCGCTGACCTTGTTCCTGGGCGTTATCTGCCCGGTGAGACGGAGCGCGAAGATATTGAACGACGCCGCCTGATAGGCCGGTCGTGAGCGGTCGGGCACGTACGTCCAGCTGTTCGGGTTGCCGGCGTTCGCGTTCGCAAACATGCCCGGGACGGTGTTCAGGTAGCCCTCCGTCCGCAGTTGACCGAAGTACCACAGCCGGTCCCGGAAAATGGGCCCGCCGACGCCGAGGTTGTAATCCCAGAGTTCCTCGAACGCGCCTGGCGTCGGCAGGCCGCGGTCCTTCAGTTCCTGGGTATAGTTGCTGCCGACCATGCCAGGCGTGACCTGCGCGAGGTACAGCTGCCCGGTGGTACGGTTGCCACCCTCTCGCGGAAGGATATTCAGCGTCGGGCCGCCCACTTCCGCTTCACCCATTCCGCCTGACGCCGTGAGGACGATCTCCTGGACGTTGTTCACATCGACGACGTAGGCCGACACCCCGGCACCGTTGAACGCCGTGCCGACGCTGATGCCATCGACCTGCAGCCGTCCTTCATTGGCCCGGCCGCCGGCGGCGCCGAAGACGACCATGTTCGGCGCCGGCGAGTTCGCTGCCGCGCCGCCGGGCGTCACCATGTTCGGCATCAGGCTCATCAGCCCCGCGTAGGAGCGTACCGCCGGAATCTGGTTGATTACTTCGTTGGTCAGCGTCGTCTGGCGGGCGACACTCTGCACGTCGACGATCGGCGACTCGCCGGTGACGGTCACGGTTTCCTGCAAGGTGCCGACCTTCAACTCGCCGTTGATGACCGCCACGAACGTGCCGGCCAGCTGGATGTTTTCCCTCCGCGTCGTGGAGAATCCTGGCAGGGAGAACGTGACGGTGTAGGTGCCGCCGCGCAGGTCGATGATCCGGTACTGCCCGTCGGCACCGGTGATTGCCGAGCGTACCTTCTCGATCAAATCGGGGCTCGATGCCTCCACGGTCACGCCCGGCAGAACGGCGCCGGAAGTGTCCTTGACGACGCCTGTAATCGTCGCCTGAGCGACGGCTACAGACGGTATGAGCACGACTAATCCAACGAGCACGAGAAAGGCGACGGCGATTCTGCGCATGAACACTCCCTGATTTGGAACAGACCGATCCGCAGCCTCTGGGCGACGGCACCCCGCTGGGTCCAGTTGCGGCCGGATTATGGCGCAGGAAGGCCCAGGCAAGGAAATCAAAAAAACGTCATGCGTGACGCCCCCCGTCACAAAGAAGTCGTCAAGGCGAGCTCTGCAAAAAACCGTCAAATTTGCCCGGATCCCTTCTTGACCGCGGACGAAAAACGCGTCACATTCCGCGTCGCACCCAGCCATGGACCTCACGTTCGGCCCGTTCGTCTTCGAGACTGCCGACATGCGCCTGATGCGCGACCATATCGAGATCCGGCTGCGGCCGCAGACGCGTCGCGTGCTGCGCGTGCTGCTGCTGCATCGCGGCCACACGGTTGGGTACGAGCAGATGATGGCCGAGGCGTGGGAGGGCACCTTCGTCTCGCGGCATACGGTGGACGTGACCGTGGCCGAAGTTCGGAAATGCCTCGGTGAGTTCGGGCGCTGGATTACGCATCGCGCCAAGGAGGGCTACTCACTCGACGTGCCCTCGTCCGAGGAACTGATCCGCCGCGGCTGGCATTTCTGGAGCCGCCGTACACGCGAGGGCGCGGAGCGCGCGATCGAGTGTTTCCAGCAGGCGGCCGATGAGTGTCCCGGCGATTTCCGCGCCTACGAGGGACTGTCCACCTGCTACCTGATGCTCGCGACGTTCGGCATGCGCCCGCCGCTCGAGGTGTATCCGAAGTTTCTCGAGGCGCATCACCAGGCGGCCGCCGCCGGCATGACCGGCGAACTGCACTGCAACCGCGCCCACGGGCTGCATCTCTTCGAGCGGAACGTCGTCGAGGCGGAAGCGGAGTTTCTGCGCGCGGCCGATGCGAAGCCGACGTTCGGCGCAACCTATGTCCGCACGGTGATGCTCTACGCCACGCTCGGCCGTCTCGACGAAGCGCTCGAGATGGTGCGCAGGGCCTATCGCGCGGAGCCGCTGCTGCCGACGCTGGCGACGATCGAAGTGGACCTTCACGTCTGGCGTCGCGAGTTCGACCTGGCGACGGTGCTCGGGGCGAAAGCCGTCGAGCTGCATCCGTATCTGCAGGTCGCGCGTGCCGCCTACGCACAGGCGCTGCAGTTCTCCGGCCGGCTGGACGAAGCGCTGGCGCAGTACCGGCTGACGTCGGTGATGTGTCCCGATTTGCCGTGGCTGCGCGCGCTCGAAGGTACCTGCCTGGCGACGATGGGACTCGAGCGCCGCGCGCTGCCGATTCTCGAGGGGCTCGAGCAGCTGCGGAAGACCGAGTACGTCGACGCCTACTACATGGCCGTGTTCCGCAGCGCCCTCGGACAGCGCGACAAGGCGTTCGCCGAGCTGGAGCGCGCGTGTGCGGAGAACGCTGCCCCGCTGTTTGCGATGAAGGTCGATCCCAAGCTGGATACGCTGCGCACCGACCGGCGCACGGCGGCGCTGTTTGCGTCGTTGTATCCGCAGCGCGCCCCCGCCGGCCGCGTCGACGCCGGCCCGCGCATCCGCAGAGTCGTGTCCGTCAACCGCAGCTAATGGCGTGTAAGGGAGGCACCATGCGCAGGATGATGATGTCGCTCGCGGCATTCGCGCTCGTGACCACGGCCATCGCGTCCGGCCAGAGTGGCAGTGCTCTGAGCGGCACCGCCTTCAGCGGCCCTGCGCCGCGCACGCCGTGGGGCGATCCCGATCTGCAGGGGACGTGGAGCAGCGAAGCCGAGCTGAGCGTGCCGTTCGAGCGGTCCACGCAGTACGGCGATCGAAAATTCCTCACCGACGCCGAGTTCGCCGATCGCCGGACGCAGACCACGACGCAGGTGCAGTCGGACCTCGCCGAGTTCGAGGTCTTCACCGCGGATACCCGTAATGCGGGCGCCGTCGGCTCGGCGACGTCGCCGCCGCCGCACTGGCTGGAGCGCGGCAAGACGTCGCGGCGAACGTCACTGGTTATCGATCCGCCGGACGGCCGTATTCCGCCAACTGTGTCGGGACGCGGCCGTGGGCGCGGCGCCGCCGCCGTGGGCACGTTCGGCGGCAGCAACTTCAGCGGTCCACAGGACCTGAGCCTGTGGGAGCGCTGCATCACCCGCGGCGTGCCCGCGGCGATCTTCCCGACCGTCTACAACGCCAACATCCGCATCGTGCAGGGGCCCGGCGCGGTCGCGATCACCTACGAGATGATTCACGACACGCGCGTGATTCCAATCGGCTCGGCATCGCACGCGGGCGCCGCGATTCGCGGGTATCACGGCGACTCCCGCGGCCGGTGGGAGGGGGATACGCTCGTCGTGGATACGACGAATTTCAGCGAGAAATCAAACTACCGCGGGTCGCGCGAGACGCTGCACCTCGTCGAACGTTTCAGGCGCGACCGTGACGGATTGCACTACGACGTGACGGTGAACGACCCGCAGACGTGGACCAAACCGTGGACCGCCGCGCTCACGCTCGAGCAGCAGCCGGACGACTCGCTGTTCGAGTACGCGTGTCACGAGGGGAACAACTCGATGCGGAACATCCTCAGCGCGGCCCGCGCCGCGGAAAGGTAGCCAGCCACCCAGCTACTTAGCCGCCCCAGATTCCACCGTATACGTAAAGAACCCGATCATCATTTCTTCCCACGTCTGATCGCCCCAGCGGACCGTGGCTTTGGCATCCGGATTTGCGCGATTGGCCGGCGAGTTGTCGAAGTGCGCGGCGACGTGGACCTTCGTTCCTTTCGGCAGGAGCAGCGGCTTCTCCAGCCAGTAGTCGGTCTGCCAGCCGAAGTCATACTTCGGGACGCGCAGCAGGATCTCCTTGCGGCCGTCGGGATACGTCGCGGTGTAGGTCATGTCCTTGCCGCGCAGGTGCATGTGCGGGTGCATGCTGTAGATCTTCACGTCCTCGCCGAACGTCGCTTCGGCTTCTACGGCATGGTTGTCGGCGCCCGGCGGAATCGCGAAGAGCGCGTTGGCGATCAGCCCGGTGCGAATCTCGCGCTGCGGCGGCTCCTTCGCGAACACCAGACCGATCCTCGAGCGGTCGCGGCCGGGTTTGCCGTTGGTGGTGTAGTGCACCTGGAAAACCAGCGTCGAGCCGGCAGGTATCCGCTTCGCCGTGCCGGGCAGATGGATGGGAGCGTCTTCGCCGACGGCCCAGTTCACGAGCATCGCATCGCCGCCGCCCGGCGGGCGTCCGCCACCCTGCGCGACAGGACGGGCCGCGGGCGCGGCAGCAGGCTGCGGGCGGGGTGTGGCTGGTGGCGGAGGCGCGGCGGTGTTGGGAATCGAGCGCACCGACACAACATTCGGCCGCACCGTTCGGCCGGGCTCGCGCACGTAGACGATGATGTGATGGACGTGCGCGCGATCGCCGGCCCGCACCTCGCCCGCCTGCATCCAGCGATCTTCGGTGAAGTTGGTCGGCACCTCGAAGTACTGATAGGGAATTTCGCCGGAGGTAGCGACTTCGAACTCCTGCGTCATCTCGAAGACTGCATCGGGCGTCCCGATTTGCCAGCCCTCAGGGAATTTCGGCAATGGCGGCAAAGCTGATGATTCGCCTTCACGCGCCCCGCCGTCCACCCAACGCACGATCGTGTCGATTTCCCGGTCGCTCAGACGCAGGTCGTTGCGGAAGGTGCCGTGCGCCGGGTCGGCGTGCCACGGCGGCATCATGCGCGTGCTCACCCGCTGTTTGATCGCGCTCGCCCACGGCCGCGCGTCGCTGTAGGAGAGCAGCGGCATCGGGGCGACTTCGCCCGGACGGTGGCAGCTGGCGCATTTGGCGAACATGATTGGCGCCACGTCGCTGGTGAAGGTCGGCGCGGACGTGTTCGTCGCCGGCGGGCGGTTCTGCGCATGGCCGACCGCGATGAGCGCGAACGAGGCGACGAGCCCGGCGATGAGCGAAGTAAGTCTCATAACGGCTCCTTCCGGCTAAAGCCGGAAGCTACGTATCCGGCTGAAGCCGGACTCCACGAAAGATCACGGCACTCCGAATGCGAGCAACACGTTACCGGGACGGCCGCCGAAGGCGCCGTATCCCGAGTTGACGAACACCATGCCGCCGGCGATCACGGGACCCGGTCCGATCATCGACGCGCCGCGCGCGGCGACGCCGTTGACGGTGGTGAACTCGCGGTTCGTGTCGAACTCCCAAAGGATAGCGCCGTCCGCGGTCGAATACACGCGTAAGGCGCCGTCGTTCGACCCCGAGAAGACGGCCCCGGGAATCACCGTGACGGCGGCCGATTGTGCGGCATTGCAGCCGCGCCCGCTGCCGCAGGCTGGGGGCGGGGGAGCCGCGAACCACGCGCGCTGGCCGGTCGCCAGCGTCACCGCGTGCAGGCCGCCGGGCTGCGGATGCGTGATGTCGGACACGGCGAAGTAGGCGCGCTCGCCGTCGGCCGCCGAGCCCCACTCGATACCGCCGAGTACGCCGCCCCGTCCGGCGCGGTACTCCCAGACGATCTCGCCGTTCTTGTCGGGATCCAGGGCGAACGCGATTCCGGATTTCTGCCCGACGACGATCAAATCGCGACCGGTCCCGGGACGCGTGAGCATCGGCGGGCTGCCGAAATCGACATCCGGCCCGTTGGCGTCGGGGCAGTTGGGGTTTCCCGGGCGGCAGCCGGTCAGATAGATGTCGTTTGGCGTCACCTGCTTCGACCAGCGCACCGCGCCGGTTTTCAGATCGAGCGCGACGATCGCGTTCGACGCGCGGTGCGCCGGCCCGCTGTACTGGTTCCCCGTGGCGACGTAGAGGAGGCCGCGGCGCGGGTCGACCGTTGGCGCCGACCAGATTGCCGCACCCGATGGTCCCCACAAGGGAACGCCGGCCGTGCTGGTTCCGCGCCGCCGCGGCTCTTCGGGAATCGTGTACGTCTTCCAGATCACCGCGCCGGTTGCCGCATCGAGGGCCGTGATGCTGCCGCGGAAGGTGCAGCAGGCGTACTGCGGATCGGCACCCTGCGATTCCTCGTACGACGACGTCGGCACGTAGAGCCGGCCGTCGTGCAGCGCCGGGGTGCCGGTGATTCGCGCGAGCGGGTGCGATTCGATCGAGCGGACCCAGCGCCGCGTTCCTGCTCGCGCGTCGAGGGCGTAGACGTTGGCCGCGGTGTCGCCAAAGTAAACGACGCCGTCATCGGCGATGGCGATCGCCGTGCGGACGCCCCCCGCCGCGGAAAACGTCCAGAAGATGCAGCCGGTGTTTGCGGAGACCGCGTAGACGGTGCCGTTCTGACTGCCGACGTAGACCACGCCGCTGGCCACGGATGGTTGTGCCCAGGCCGACGAGGCGTCAGGGAAGCCCAGCGTCCATCGCAGCGTCAGCTTCGGGATATCTGCCGCCGCAATCGCCGCGTTGGGTGATGGCTGAAATCGCGTGTTGTCGATGGCCGGACTCCACGCCTTCCATGCATCAGCGGCGGTCTTCGTGTTCTGGATGCCGTTCCCCTGACAGCGGCCCTTTGTCGTGCCGCTGACGTCGCCTTCAACCGATCGACCAGCCAGGAACTCGGCGACGAGCCGTCGTTCGGCACCGGTCATGCGCGATCCCTGCGTGCGCATGGCTCCATTGACGAGGCTTTCGATGATCGCCTGTGGCGAACGGCTGCGAAGCGCTTCAGCGGATGGCGCACGCGACTCGGCGGCGCCGGTGTGGCAACTCGCGCAGCGGTCCTTGAAGATCTGCTCGCCGGGCTTTGCCTGCTCCTGCGCCAGCAGCAGCACCATCGGTGCAAGGAACGCGAGCGGTGCGATGGCGCCGGCAATCAGCCGTGCGGACATGGCCGGGATTGTACCCACCGGTTTGGGTGATGCGGCGTCAAATTCTCGTCTGCAAATATGAGGACATGCTCAAAGAACTTTCCACGGAGATTGCCGACATCGTCACGCAAGTGGCCCCATCCGTCGTCCAGGTCGAAGGCCAGGGCCGGCCCGCATCGGGGCTCGCCTATGCCGCGGACATCGTCATCACTACCGCGCGGGCCGTCGGGCGCGACGAGCATCCGCGCGTGCGCCGTGCCGATGGCGACGTGGTCAACGCCGAGATCGCCGGATCGGATCCGGCGACGCGTGTGGTCGTCCTCAAAGTGCCGGGACTCGAACTGCCGGCACTCGCCGCGGGAGGGCCGTCGCGCGTCGGCGAGCTCGCCGTTGCGCTGGCCCGTTCCTGGAGCAACGCGATCACCGTCTCGGCGGGCGTCGTTTCTGTGATCGGCGGTCCGTTGCCGACCGGGCGCCGGCGCTCTATCGAACAGGTCATCCGCACGTCCGCTCCGATGCACGAAGGGTTTGCCGGCGGCGCCTTCGTCGGCGCCGACGGCCGGCTGCTTGGTGTGACGACCGCCGCGTCCATTCGCGGCCTCGGCGTGGTGATACCAGCCGGCATTGCGTGGAGCGCGGCTGCGGAATTGCTGCGGCGCGGGACGCTGAAGCGCGGCTATCTCGGGATCGCCGCGCAGCCCGTGCGCGTCTCAGAGAAGCAGAAGGCGGCAGCAGGCGCCGGACAGGCCCTGCTCGTCGTGGACGTCAAGCCCGGGACGCCGGCGGACGAGGCGGGTCTGTTCGTCGGCGATCTGCTGCTGTCGCTTGACGGGCACGAACTGACGTCACCGGATGAGCTGTTCGATCTGCTTATTGGGGACAGAGTGGGGAAGAGCGTTGCCGTGAAGGTGCTGCGCGGGGGTGCGCCTGTCGATATCTCGGTGACCGTCGCCCCGAGGAGTTAACGGAGGGGACGGTGGGAACGGTCTCACAGGAGCAACGAAGGATCGGAGACGAACGGAGTTTCTTAACCACGAAGAACACGAAGACCACGAAGAGAAGCAGCCGTTCGATTGGCCGCCGGACGCGGCCTGCCGGGATGAGAGAGACCGCAGATACAAACCGCACAGGCGCTGTCAGCGGCCTTGTATCTGCGCTCTCTCTC
>Ga0307411_10001245_pt1 | contig 10146 bp, 11 predicted proteins | sample DK1Ometagenome_2_FD_203712 | JGI IMG/M metagenome (GOLD analysis project Ga0307411, IMG submission 203712) | Maize rhizosphere microbial communities from greenhouse at UC Davis, California, United States - DK15-O-1 | ecosystem: Host-associated > Plants > Roots > Rhizosphere > Soil | place: USA...
CCGCTTCGCCGAGCAGGAGCGATCGCAGGCAGGCGGCCGGACGGCGGCTGCGCCCGCATCGCCGCCTGCGGCAGCGGGTCCTGCACCGGCGCCGTCGCCAGCGCCACCGACTTCGCTCGCCAGCGCGGCGAGCGCGCCCGCCGAGCCGCGCGCGTTCCCGGGCGCGACGGCCCCTCTGCCTGCGCCTGCACCGCCCACCGCCGCAATGCAAGCGCCTCCACCGCCCTCGCGGGCGATGCAACCTGCGCCTGCACCGCCCTTGCCGACGATGCAACCTGCGCCCGCACCACCATCGCCTGCGATGCAACCTGCGCCCGCTCCGCCGACCGCGATGGCCTCCGCGCCCGCGCCCGAAACCGCTGCGCCGCGGCGCGAGCGCGTGGCGCCATTGCCGTCCGACGCGGCAAGCGCTGGCGGCCTGTCCGGCACGGCCGGCTCGTCCCGACGCGACGAAGCGCAACAGGCGGTCCGCAAGCAGGGCGCGCAGGACGCGCTTCGTTCGACGCTCGTGCCCGATCAATGGATCGAGCGCATCGTCGAGCTGTACGACGCGGGCAAACGTGACGACGCGGCCCGCGAGCTTCGCGCGTTCCGCGACGCCTATGCCGATGCCGACGAGCGCCTGCCGCGACGCCTGCGGCCGTGGGCCAGCGGCGTGACGCGCTGACGCGTCAGACCAGCGCGCGCTGCACCGGCGCGTCGAGCGACGCGATCAGCCGGCGGATGGGCGCCGGAAGCGCCGCGCGCCGCGCATCGAATGGGGACAGCCACACGCCGCCCGGCGCGTTCACGGACCGAGCGAACCTCGCAACGCTCACCCGCTCGGGGTGCATCCTCAACGTGAAATGCGTGAACGCGTGCGTCAGCGGCGCAAGACGCTCGCGCGTGAACGCCTCGGCGCCGAACCGCGCGCGAAGCGCCGTGTCGACGTCCTCGTCCAATGGCAACTCGGGGAAGCTCCACAGCCCCGACCAGATGCCGGTGTCGGGACGGCGCTCGAGCAGCAGCTCGCCGGCGTGCTCGATGACCAGCAGCCGCACCGCACGCTGCGGCACCGGCTTTCGCGGCCTCGGCGAGGGCAGCTCGCCGACGCGTCCATCGCGAAGCGCCACGCAATCGTCACGGACCGGGCAGGCGCCGCATTGCGGGTTCGCGCGCGTGCACACGGTCGCGCCGAGATCCATCATGCCCTGCGTATAGCGCTCGATATCGCGGTCGGGTTTCAGCGCCTCGGCGATGCCCCACAGCCGACGCTCGACCTTCGGCTCGCCGGGAAAGCCGTCGATGCCGCGATGGCGCGCGAGCACGCGCTTCACGTTGCCATCGAGGATCGCGCCGTTGACGCCGAACGCGAACGCGGCGATCGCCGCCGCCGTCGAGCGGCCGATGCCCGGCAGCGCTGCGAGCGCCGCGGGATCGCGCGGGAACACGCCGTCGTGCTGCGCGACGATCGCCTTCGCCGCGCCGTGCAGGTGATGCGCGCGACGGTAGTAGCCGAGTCCGGACCAGTGCTCGAGCACGCGATCCAGCGGCGCGTCGGCGAGCGAACGCACGTCGGGAAACGCGGCCACGAAGCGCTCGTAGTAGCGCAGAACCGTCGTCACCTGCGTCTGCTGCAGCATGATCTCGGACAGCCAGACGCGGTACGGATCGCGCGTCTGCCACGGCAGGTCGGCGCGGCCGTGCGCGCGCTGCCACGCGACGACGCGCGAGGCGAAGCCCGTCACGCCGCTACCGGCCCGCGAGCCTCTGCTTCGCCTTGCCCGCGGCCTCCGATTGCGGATGCTTCGAGACCAGCTCCTCGAGCGTGCGCCGCGCGCCGGCGGTGTCGCCGAGCTCGCTTTGCGCCGACGCGATGTTGAGGAGCGCGTCGGGGACCTTCGCGCTGTCCGGGTAGTTCGCGATCAGCGTGCGCTGGGCGGAGATCGCGGCGCGGAAATCGCGGCGCGCGAAGTGCGCGTTGCCGATCCAGTACTGCGCCGACGACGAGAGCGGCGTGCGCGGGTAGGTGCGGACGAAGGCCGCGAACGCGGTGATCGCGCCGCTGTAGTCGCCGCGCTTGAAGAGATCGAGCGCGGCGTCGTAGGCACGCTGCTCGCGCGCGTCGGGCGCGCGGTCGGCGGGCGGCGACGTTCCGGCCACGGGACCTGGCGGCGCCGTCACCGGGACGGACGAGGCACCGGGCGGATTCGCATTCGGCGCCGACGCGTCGCTCGTCGGACCGGGCGGTGTGGCCGGCGCAGGCTGCGCGGCCTGCGCCGCGGCGGCCGCCGCCTGCGTCGTTTCGACCCTGCGCATGCGCGAATCCAGGTCGACGTAGAGGTCGCGCTGGCGCTTCTGCGCCTCGGCGAGCTCGTAGCTGATCACCTCGATCTGCCCGCGCAGCTTCGCCATGTCGGCGCGCAGCGACTCCATCTGGTTGGCGAGATCGACGAGCCCGCCGCTCTTCAACTGCAGCTCGAGGCCGGCGATGCGCTCCTCGAGCGAGCGCTGCGTCTGCATCATCGCGGAGATGCGCGCATGCGCCTCGGCCGCGGCCTTGCGCGCCTCGCCGTCGCTGAAGAGCTGCGCGTGGGCGGATGGCGCGACGAGGGCGATTGCCAGCAGCGCGAGCCTCAGTTGCTTCGTGACCATGGCGTTCCCTCGTCTACGCGCCGCCGCGTCCGCATCCGCCCCGATCGGGTGCGACCGGGGCGCCTCGATCCCGCGCGGGCCGTCGTCTATTCGCCCGCGTGGACGATGTCGCCACGCCGGTTCTGCGCCCACGCTGCCTCGTCGTGTCCGGGGTTGCGCGGCTTCTCCTTGCCGAAGCTCACCGTCTCGATCTGGCTGTCCTGCGCACCCACCAGCGTCATCATCCGCTTGATGGCATCGGCGCGCCGCTGCCCGAGCGCGATGTTGTACTCGCGCGAGCCGCGCTCGTCGGTGTGGCCCTGGATCGTCGCGCGCGCGCCGCGGTTCTGCGCGAGGTAGCGGGCGTGCGCCTCGATCATCGGGCGGTACTCGTCCTTGACGACGAAGCTGTCGAAGTCGAACAGCACGCTGCGGCGCGAGAGGATGTTGTTCGGGTCGCGCAGCGGGTTGCCACTGGCGCCGCCGGCGCCGCCGCCCGGCACGTTGGAGCCGGACACGCCGCCGCCGCCGGTGCCCGACGTGCTCGCACCCGGCGTTCCGGACGAGGTCGAGCCGGCGCCGCTGCGCTCGTCGATCGGCGCCGTCGGTTGCGAGGGTTGGGTCTGGCATCCGGCCAGCACGACTGCCACGAGGGCAGCGAACGCGAACTTGCGCATCGAACCTCCTGCTTGTGAAGAACGCGCCGCGACGCGCGGCGCAGACGTTTGAACGTTCATGACCGCGGCAGCGGCCCCCACGCGGGCTCGCGCACGTCGGTCGCCGGCGACACCAGGCGCTGCCTGACGCTGCCGTCGGTCGACACGGCGGCGAGCACGCCGCGCCCGCCCTGCTCGTTGGCGTAGATCACCAGCTTGCCGTTCGGGGCGACGCTCGGGCTCTCGTCGAGCGGTCCCTGCGTCAGCACCTGCACCTGGCGCGAGTCGAAATCCATGCTCGCCACCTGGAAGCGCCCGCCTTCGCGACGCACGAAGATCATGCCGCGGCCATCGGGCAGCGGGCGCGGCGTCACGTTGTACGAGCCTTCGAACGTGAGCCGCTCGACCGCACCGTTCGCCACGTTGAGACGGTAGATCTGCGGCGAGCCGCCGCGGTCGGACGTGAACAGCAGCGAGCCGCCGTCCGGCATGAAGTACGCCTCGGTGTCGATCGCGTTGCTCTGCGTGATGCGGCGCACGTCGGAGCCGTCGGCGTTCATGAGGTACAGCTGCGAACCGCCGTCGCGCGTCAGCGTCACCGCGAGCCGGCGGCCATCGGGCGACCATGCCGGCGCGCTGTTGCTGCCGCGGAAGTTGGCGACCGACTGGCGCGTTCCCGTCGTCAGCGACTGCACGTAGACGACGGGCTTCTTCTGCTCGAACGAGACGTACGCGATGCGCGTGCCGTCGGGCGACCAGCGCGGCGAGAGCAGCGGCTCGTTGCTCGAGACGATCGTCTGCGGCTCGTAGCCGTCGGCGTCGGCGACCTGCAGCGAATAGCGCGACCCCTGCTTGGTGACGTAGGCGATGCGCGTCGAGAACACGCCGGGATCGCCGGTCAGCTTCTCGTAGATGACGTCGGCGATCTTGTGCGCGGTCGCGCGGAACTGCGCCGGCGTCACCGTGTAGATCTGGTTCGCGAGCACCGTCTGCTTCACCGTGTCGACGAGCGCGAAGCGCACTTCGACACGGCCGTCGGAAAGCGGGCGCATCGTGCCGACCGCCACCGCATCGGCGCCGCGCGCGCGCCAGTCGGCGGCGCGCACGTCCTCGGCACGCGACGGCCGCGGCGCGATGCCGCTGTAGTCGACGAGCTTGAACAAGCCCGAGCGAGCGAGGTCCGCGCCCGCGATCCCGGTGACGCCGAGCGGGTAGGCGAGCTCGCCTTCGAACGGGACGATCGAGACGGGGATCGTCGTGCCGGCGCCGCCGACGATCTCGATCGTCAGCTGCGCGCGCGCGGGCGCGACGGACAGGAATGCGAATGCGAGGCTGGCGAGAAGGTAGCGGCGGAAGGTCTGCATCGGAGGAAGGGGGCGACTGGCGGGTCCTGCGGTGCCGCCCCGATAGCGACACCTCGAACCGGGTCGTCGCCGAACTGACCCATCGATTATAACGTCGTCGTCGGGCGGCCGGGTTCGCCGCCCTCCCGGTGCGCTAGTGCGCCGTGACCGTGGTCGCCACGCCGAACGCCGAACCGATGCGCTCGGCGACGCGGCGGGCCTCCGCACGATCCGGATAGGGCCCGACGAACACGCGCCACAGCCCGCCGGCCTGCCGGACCCGCGGTTCGACCTGCGCCGAGGCCATCTGGTTTCCAACGTGGGCCACGAAAGCCTGCGCGTTGGCGAAATTGGCGAACGCGCCAAGCTGCACGACGAAGCCCGGTGCCGCCGGCGTGGCGGCGTTATCGGCCACCACGGGCGGCACCGGCGCCGGCGCGGCGGTCTCCACCGGTGGCAGCGGCTGCGCGAAAGGCGCCGCCCCCGGAATGATCGATTCGACTTCGACCTCGCCGCTGCCGTTTTGCGCGATGCCGAGCCGGTGCGCGGCGGCGTACGAGAGGTCGATGACGCGACCGTGCAGGAACGGGCCGCGGTCGTTCACGCGCACGACGACGCTGCGTCCGGTGGTGGCGTTGGTGACGCGCGCGAACGACGGCAGCGGCAGCGTGGGATGTGCCGCCGTCATCGCGAACATGTCGTACACCTCGCCGATCGAGGTCTTCTGGCCGTGGAACTTGCGCCCGTACCAGCTCGCGATGCCGCGCTCGCGATACGGGCGCAGTGTCGTCGCCGGCACGTAGTCGCGGCCGAGCACCGTGTACGGACGATTGGCGAAGCGGTGCAGCGTTTCGACGCGCGGCACGGCGTCGGGAATCGCGTCGAGGTTGTCGGGCAGCGCCAGCGGCGGGCCGTCGTCGGCGTAGTAGCGCGACGAGGCCGAAGGCGCGCCGGGTGCAGGCGCAGGCGCCGCCGATCCGGACGACGGCGGCTTCGGCGGCGCGCCCGTGCAGGCAGCGAGCGACGCGACGATGAGTGCGGCGAGACAACGACGCATGACGGAGCGGAACTTTAGCACCGCGTCGCGCGTGTCCGACATGGACGTCGATGCCGGCGTGCTCGTGCGTGAACGCCACACGACTACGACGGTTGTCGAACGCCTCGGCGCAGCCCGATCGCGCGAGCCAACGATCGCCGCGCCGCGGACCTCGCCCTTTCATGCGCCGGCGCGGCGGTGTAGCTTCGGCGGCCATGCTCCCGACGTACCTCTTCGCCTGGAATCCGAAGCTCTGGGACTGGCCCGAGCTCCCCGCCGACATCCGCAAGCTCGCGCGCCGCGGTTACCTCGACATCGAGTGGAGCTCGGGCCGCGCGCGCAACGTCGAGCCCGGCGGTCGCGCGTTCCTGGTGAAGCTCGGCGTGGCGCCCAAGGGCATCTACGGCGCGGGAACGGTGATGACGCCGCCGGTCGAGCGCCTCCACTGGCGCGAGGACAAGGCCGCGCTCGGTCGCACGACCGGGTACGTGATGCTGCGCCTCGACACGCTCCTCCCCGGCCCGATCGTCACGTTCGACGACCTCGCGCAGCCGCCGTTCTCGCGCTACCGGTGGGCGGTGCGCCAGAGCGGGACGCGCGTGCCGGCGACGCTCGCCGACGCACTCGAGCTCCTGTGGGACAAGCGGCTTCGCGCCGAGCGCGCCACCGCCACGCGCAAGGCGAAGCGATGAGCGCGCGCATCGCCGCGAACCTGGTCGTGCTCGTGCACTTCGCGTTCGTGCTGTTCGTCGTCGCCGGAGGCGCGCTGGTGATCCGCCACCTGGCGCTCGCGTGGCTGCACCTGCCGGCGCTCGCCTGGGGCGCGTATGCCGAGCTCACCGCGACCGTCTGCCCGCTGACGCCGATCGAGAACGCGCTGCGCGCGCGCGCCGGGGTCGCCGGCTATCGCGGCGGATTCGTCGAGCACTACCTGATGCCTCTCCTGTACCCGCCGGGACTCGACGCTTCTCATCAGCGCTGGCTGGGCGTCGCCGTGATCGTCCTCAACGTGTTCGTCTACGCGTGGGCGCTGCGTCGGCACGGGCGGTGGGGCCGGGCCGGATGACCGGCTGGCGGCGGCGCACGTGCCGACGCGATAATGGCCGCTCGTTTCCTCACGCCGGCCGCCTTCTCATGAGAGCAGCGCTCCTCGTCTTCGCCGTCGGACTGGTCACGCTGGTCGCGCACGCGCAGGTGCCGCCGCGGCCGCTCGCGAGCTCGCCCGACGAGAAGACATACCCGGAGCTTGCGGCGATGAAGCGGTGGCTCGAAGCCGCCTCGCCGCCGGCGCGCCATTGCGCCCTGACCGGCGGCCTGTATCTCGATGCCGACCGCTCGTACCGCCAGACGCGTTCGGAAGCGCAGACGATCGACGAGGTGATGCGGCCGAACGCCGACAAGCTCAACACCGCGGAGCGCGACCGCCTGCGCAGCATCGTCGTCAACGTCACCTCGCTCGCGGTCGCGCTGAGCGACCTCGAGCCGGACAGCGCGGCGATCGCCTTCTCGCAGATGTGCATCGGGCGCGCACGCCGTCCGGGCGTCGAGCCCGCGCCGGACACGATCCGCGCGCAGTTCGATCGCAGCTTCGACTGCCAGCGCCGCTATGGCGCGAACAGCCTCGATCGCAAGGAATGCGTCGCCCAGGCGTTCCGCATGCCATGACGCCACGCCGCGGGCTTGCCGTCGTCGCCGCCACGCTGATCGCTGCGAGCGCTGCGAGCGCTGCCACCGCCGCGACCGACGCGGCGCCCGTCGACGCGACGCGCTATCCGGCACTCGCCGCGCTGACGGGCTGGCTTCGAAGCGATGCGAGGGAGGCGCGCAACTGCTCGAGCATGGTCGCGCTGTCGCTGTCGGCGCGCGCGGCGTACGAGAAGACGCAGTCGGAGCCCGCGGCCGTGCACAACATCGCCGCGAGCCTGCAGCAGGTCAGCGGCGGGAAGATGGATGCGGCGGTCGCGAACCAGCTCGCTTCGAGCTCGGTCCGGACGGCCGTGCAGTTCCTGCCGCTGCCGCGCGAGGCGGCCGGCATGGGCATCGCCTCGCTGTGCCGCTCGGCCGTGAGCCGTGCGGACCGGCCGTTCGCCGACGATCGCCTCGTCGAGCGGCTGGTCGTCGACGCGCGGGCCTGCCTGTCGTCGGGCCTGGCGAGCGGCACGACGACGCCGCTCGCGCTCGACTGCGTGGTGAAGACCTTCGAGCGGCGCTAAAGCGTCAGGTGGTGACGAGCTTGCGGTGCGCCTGCACGCTCATCAGGATGCCGATGCCGATGAACAGCGACAGGAGCGCCGTGCCGCCGTAGCTCACGAACGGCAGCGGCACGCCGACCACCGGCAGGATGCCGCTCACCATGCCCATGTTGACGAAGGCGTAGGTGAAGAACATCAGCGTCACCGCGCCGGCCATCAGGCGGCTGAACATCGTCGACGCATTGGCCGCGATCACCATCCCCCGTCCGATCAGGATCAGGTACAGCACGACGAGCAGGATGTTGCCGACGAGCCCGAACTCCTCGCCATAGACGGCGAAGATGAAGTCGGTGTGGCGCTCCGGCAGGAAGTCGAGGTGCGTCTGCGTGCCGTTCAGCCAGCCCTTGCCGACCACGCCCCCCGAGCCGATCGCGATCGTCGCCTGCGCCGTGTGATAGCCGGCGCCGAGCGGATCCTCCGCCGGATTGATGAACGTCAGGATGCGGCGGCGCTGGTAGTCGTGCAGCAGGTTCCAGGCGAGCGGCGCCGCGGCGGCCGCGCCGAGCGTCAGCCCGGCGATGATCTTCCACGACAGTCCGGCGAGGTACAGCACGTAGAAGCCGGCGGCGATCACCTGCAATGCCGTGCCGAGGTCCGGCTGCTTCTTGATCAGCACGGCGGGAACGGCGATCAGCACCGAGGCGAACACGAAGTCCTTCCAGCCGATCCGTCCCTCGAACTTCTGGAAATACCAGGCGAGCATCAGCGGCAGCGCGATCTTCATGAGCTCGGAGGGCTGGATGCGCGTGAAGCCGATGCTGAGCCAGCGGCGCGAGCCGTTCACGACGACGCCGAACATCGCCACGGCGACGAGCAGGATCACCGCGAGCGCGTAGAGCGGCACGGCGGTGCGCGCGAGCGATTGGGGCGGAATGTTGGCGACGACCCACATGGCGACGAGACCGACGGCGAGGCTCGCGAGCTGGTTCGACAGCCGCGCCACGCTCTGGTCGGCGGCCGAGAACAGCGTGACCATGCCGACGGCGACGATCGCCATCGCGATGCCGAACAGCACCCGGTCCACCGGCCGGGCGACGAATTCCCAGATGCGGGCGACGAGCTCCATGTCAGGCGGTCGCTCGCGCGGGTGCTCGAGTCGGACGGGCCGCGACGTTTGCCGTCGCGGCGCGCGCGGCACGCGGCTCGTTGGCGCGAAGCCACGTCACCAGCGGCTCGAAGCGCCCGGCGTTTCGCATCGCGCACTCGCCGGGGCGACGATCAGTCACTCTGGTCCTCCGGATCGCTACGGCCGCCGCCGATCAGCGCCGAGCCGGCCGGCGATTCCCCGAGCAGGTAATAGTCGAACACCTGCCGCGCAATCGGCGCGGCGGCCTGCGCGCCGAAGCCGCCGTTCTCGACCAGCACCGCGACCGCGATGCGCGGCCGGTCGGCGGGCGCGTAGGCGACGAACCACGCGTGGTCGCGCAGGCGCTCGTCGAGCTTGTGCGCCTCGTACTTCTCGCCCTTGAGCGAGAACACCTGCGCGGTGCCGGTCTTGCCGCCGGCGACGTACTTCGCGCCGGCGAACGCGCGCGCGCTCGTGCCCTCCTTGTTCACGCCGACGAGCGCGTTGCGGATGATGTCGAGGTGCTCCTTCTTGACCGCGAGGCGCCCGGTCGCCTCGGCCGCGACCAGCCGCACCTCGCCGCTTCGCACGTTCTCGACCTGCTTCACGAGGTGCGGCTTGTAGCTCACGCCCTCGTTGGCCACGGTGGCGATCGCGTGCGCGAGCTGCATCGGCGTGAACGCGTTGTAGCCCTGGCCGATGCCGGCCGAGATCGAGTCGCCGAGATACCACTTGCGGTGCTCGTCGCGGAAGTTCTTGCCGGCGAAACGCTTGCGCTTCCATTCGCGCGACGGCAGCACGCCGGCGAGCTCGCCCTCGATGTCGACGCCGGTCAGCGCGCCGAACCCGAGCGACGACATGAACGCGTGGGTGTCGTCGATGTCGGTGTCGTTGGCGAGCTGGTAGTAGTAGGTGTCGCACGACACGACGATCGACTTGTGCATGTCGACGATGCCGTGCCCGCCGGGCTTGTCGTCGCGGAAGCGGTGCGAGTGCCCGGGGATCATGAAGAAGCCGGGATCGGAGATCGTCTGCGTCGCCGTGCGCTTGCCGGAGGTCAGCGCGCCGAGCGCGAGGAACGGCTTGATCGTCGAGCCGGGCGGATACGCGCCGCGCAGCGGCCGGTTGAGCAGCGGCTTGTCGGGCGACTCGTTCAGCTCCTTCCAGTTCGACGGGTCGA
>Ga0307411_10001246_pt1 | contig 10146 bp, 8 predicted proteins | sample DK1Ometagenome_2_FD_203712 | JGI IMG/M metagenome (GOLD analysis project Ga0307411, IMG submission 203712) | Maize rhizosphere microbial communities from greenhouse at UC Davis, California, United States - DK15-O-1 | ecosystem: Host-associated > Plants > Roots > Rhizosphere > Soil | place: USA...
CAACCCCAAATGGCTCACCTTATAATGAAACTCCAAATGCAACAATTCTTGCAGGAACCATTCAGGGTAATGGCGGTACAGTATCTAAAGACTTTACAGCAATGCACTCGTATGCTTACTTAATGGATACATATGCAGGCGGATTTTTTGTGGTACACGATCCAACCCAAACAATTTCAACTACAGATTTAACAACTTACCTTATTGTTGGGGCTTTTCCTAACTAATTCTAATGTGAAAGAGTTTAACCCAAAGGGTTAAACTCTTTTTTATTCATTAAAAAATTTCAATCATGAAAAAAACATTCCCATTAGTTTTAATATTTTGCTTAGTAGCTTTTCTTGTTTCATGTCAGCAAGAGGAAGTGCAGGAAGAAAAAAATTCTGCGGTGATAACGATCACTGATCCTATTGTGGACGGACATATCCATCATAATGATACTTTAAAAATAAGAGGCACCATTGTAAGCACCATGGATATGCATGGATATAATGCAAGTATCCGACGGACCGATAACTGGACAGAAGTTTTTTATTTTGATGACCATTACCATGGCCAAAATAAAAACCTGAACATTGATTGGCCTTGTAATGTGAATGAGAATGTGCAGCTGGAATTAAAAATGACAGCCGTACTCGATCATGATGGAAACGCCACTTTTAAAAAGATCAAGTTCTTTTGTGAGATGTAAACCTAAATGATAGTTTAATGTGTTTTTTGTTGAAAGGGCTTTCCGGTGAAATCGGGGAGCCCTTTTTTATTGTTCCTGGCCCTCATTTTCCCTATTTCTAGGTAAAATCTTTGTATAGCCATTAAATTTTGGTATCCGTTTTGTAACTTAGCCGTATAAGCTAAACATCTTATAACCAAATAAACACCTGGCATGAAAAATTTTAAATCTGCAAAAACCGGATTTTACACCCTTTTACTTTTATTAATTGGAGTTGTTTATAGCGGCTCCTTATTTTCACAAAACTTTTACGAGATAAAGTTTACCGATCGCGCCGGAAATGAATACAATGCTTTCCTGGTTTATAAAAGCGAGTCGGATGCCTACATGCGTGTAGCATTTTACAGCAATAGTGAATACCGTGTGGTAAATGTTCCCTGCGAAGCTAAAACCGGTACATTGGATGATGGTACGCACTATTTTGTTCTGTATGGATCATCGCCTACGTATGTAACTGATCACAATAGAGGAGAACAGTATAACCCCGACACATTCGTATGGTTATGGGGAAACGGCACTGAATACGGATTACCGTATGTTACTGATGACCCTAATTTTTCAGAAGAAAGTTTTAAGCAGGTAGACAGTTATACCGACCTTAATCCAAATGAGTTTACACAGGAATATCTGAATCAATATTATGCAACGGATGAAAGGGATTTTCTTGCATTAATGAATATGGTGAACGATAACTACAACAGTTACACCAATAATGATGTGGATTATAATAATACCAATTACAATAACGAAAATACAAGCTACACCAATAATAATAATACGAATGGTGGAAAAGTTACCATGCACCTTGTAATTGTTGCTAATACTGCTATTTCGGATATCGGGGCAAGCTGCGAAAAAGATAAACAAAGAATGGTAAATGAAATGGAAGCCGTTTCGGATGCATTGGGAATTACTATGAAACAATACATTGTAGATGGAAAAAATTTAACCCGCAGTAATGTACAATCAACCTTGAGCGGACTTCAGCCAGGATCAAATGACATTGTCATTTATTTTTATACCGGCCATGGCTTCCGTTGGTCAAATCAAACCGATCAATATTCAAATATGGATTTTCGTTATAATCCGTATACTCAGATCAGCGAGCAAACATGTATGACATTAAGTGAAGTAAGCAGTATTATCCAGTCAAAAGGAGCCCGCCTGAATATATCATTGGCCGATTGTTGTAATTCGGATGTTGGCATGAATTCAGTATCATCCGAAAAATTCCTTACTTCTAAATCTGATCCTAACTATGATGAGAAAAAACTGGCCCATTTATTTTTGAATGCACGTGGAACAATTGTATCATGCGCAGCAAGCCCGGGTGAAGTTTCATGGTGCAATGAAGATGACGGTGGATTTTTTATGTTCAGCTTTTTCCAGGCATTTCACGAAGAGGTTGGTTATTTAAGTGATACTCCTACCTGGGACGATGTACTCAGCAATGCTAAAAAATATGCGATCTATAAAACCACAAACGGATGTAATGGCTGTACTTCACAGAATGCTGTTAAGTCGGTTAAAATAAGCTATAACTAAGATGATAAAAAGATTATTGAGCGTTATCATCTTCATGGTGATTGTGGGAACACAGCTATCCGCTAAAACCCTGCATCCTATATTTGGAAACGAATGTAGGATCATAAAAAGCTCATGCAGAGTACAGGTTTATTTAATAGATCCGATACCGGTTTATGCCGTTGAGCAGGTTCCAAATGAAGAATATATTTACGATTATAAAATAATGCGTAAAATGGAATTCAAAAAAAATATTGCAAAAGTAGTTACAGATGCAATACTTGACACTATGCAATATCTTCCTCTGGTAACAAAAACCTGTCCGTTTATGGGAACTTATGCAGTAAAATATACCGTGGGAAAAAAAACAGTAACCGTTGTTATTAGCGCCAACCCTTGTGATAAAGTAATTATTTTTTGCCCCGGATCAGTAATTGACAAAAAGCATATTGATATAAAAGACAATGGAACCCTATTAGCAGCCATCCGGTTTTTATTTAATCCTGTAGAAAATAAAATTCCGGGTACAATTTAAATTCCGAGGATCTTGGCATCCACCTGGAACTGCATCTGCATCTTCGTGGTAATATCGTCGGTGTTTACACGATTGGTATAAAGTTGAATCAGTAATCCAATTGAATCTTTTTTAATATAGTCGATAAGCTCATTTTCAACGATGTCGAGTTTAAGCGTATCAGTAACCCCGGTTATATTTTCTTTATATGCCAGTTCACGTTGTGGTAACGCATCAGCAATTATAAAAATATGTATGGATTGGATAAAACTCAGATCATCGTTACTGGGCGGAATTATACTGGCAACCGCTGACTTTAGAATACAACCTTCAATAAGATCAGGATTGGTTTTATTATCGTTAAAATATTGAGCTGAATTGGTGGGGAACCTGGGAGTGTAAAGATCATACGGAATATTTGCCGGAACTCCTTGCGGAATGGTAAATTGGTTACTATAATCAATGTTGAATTTGGTAAGATTATCAAGCAGGTTGCAACCTGATATAATTACTATCATTATTACTACAACTCCTGATAATAAAGCATTTGATTTCATATGTGCTCTTATAACGCAATGCTGTATAGCATTCAAAAATTATGAAATAAGAGATAATAAAATGATAATCAAATAGTTAGTTCATTTTAGAGTAATTATTTCTAACCGAATAGATAAATAAATTCTCAAAATGATAAAATTTTCAATTTTAGATGTTTTTACGAAGCATTTTGAGTATATGTATTTCATTGAAAATTAGGCTAATGGCGATCAGGTGGAATATGATTATCAGTGCTGGCACAGGATTGGCGGAAAATGGATGAAAGAGAACAGAGTATAAAATCTTTACCTATAGATTTTGTGCTGCAATAATAAATAAATGAACATGGATACCAACTCAAAAAGGGTAAAAATCATGGTTATTGAAGACAATGAGTTCTTCAATCAGTTGCTTACAACCCGCTTAAAAAATTATATATACCCGATTGCTGACGATCAGCAATTCGAATTACAGCTTTTATCTTATACTGATCCTAAGGACGCTTTAAAAAATGTGGATTCCGATCTGGATATTGTTTTCCTGGATTATTTCCTGGGAGATTCTGTTACCGGGATGGAGATCATGAAAAAGATAAAAGAAGTAACGGATTCCTGCAACATAATCATTATTTCACAAATAAAAAGTTTACAAACTTCCCTGGTAACTTTATTGGAAGGTGCTTCGGAGTTTATATTAAAAGATAAAAATGCTATTACACGTAGTTGTTACGTAGCCGAAGAAATGATCTATAAACGGCTTCGTTATGCGTAGATAATACTGTGTTTATATTGTAAACCTTATTGAATTGTTAGTGTAGCCAAACATAAATGAAAAGAAAATATTTACCGGAATCAGAATTGCTTTTATTTATTTCTCTTCTTTTATTGATGGTTTCTTTTTCAGGAATTGCCGCCTATAATATTATTAAATCCCCTTCATATGGTAAAAAAAATTCGAAGAACGATAATAAGTTTGAATTTTTTAATCAGATCAATGCCAGTCTTTATCAGCTTAAAAATATAAAAGGGCCAAAATTATTTAATCAATGCAATCAAGAGCATTTCTCGTAAAGTATTCTTTGATTGAAAATTTTATATACTTTGATCACTAAATCTGGGATTGTTCAGAATTAACATCAGAAACCCAACAAAAAATAGATATGGATGAATTATTAAAATTAGGTGGAGGCGATAAAGAATTTGTGAATGAAATGATTCACTTATTTATTAAAGGTGCTAATGAATGTACGTTGAGTCTTAAAATTGCCATTGAAACAAATGACCGAAAAGCGATTGGCGATGCTGCTCATAAAATAGCCCCGGCATGCCGGCACTTGGGAGCAACCAAAATGCTTGAATTGGTTAAAATGCTTGAAAAACAAGCGGATACTGATGTTTCTATAGCAGAATTAGGTATCTTGATCAACAAATTGGAAAACGAAGCATCAAAAACTATAGAAGAAGTGAAAAAACATTTGAGTTAAAAAAATGTTTTAGTAAATGAAAAGCGTACGTTATGAGTGAAAAGAATTTTAGTGTATTTGTTGTAGAAGACAACGAATGGTATAACAAATACCTTGTTCATCATTTGTCCCTTAACCCGGACTATGAGGTAAAAAGTTTTTTTTCAGGAAAAGATCTGATTAAACAATTACATACCAATCCTGATGTAGTTACTTTGGATTATCGTTTACCTGACAGCAATGGCGAAAAGTTATTGAAAGAAATAAAAACGGTTTCTCCTCAAACCGAAGTTATCATCATTTCTGAGCAGAATGAAATTGAAGTGGCCATCAACCTTTTGAAAGAAGGCGCTTACGACTATATGGTGAAGGCCGATGATATACGGGACCGGTTATTGAACATCGTTCAGAATATCCGGAAGAACCATAGCCTCCAGGAGAAGATCGTTCACCTAGAGAAGGAAGTTCAGAAAAAATATGATTTCCAGAAAACGGTTGTAGGGAATAGCAAAGGCATTCACAAGGTGCATGAGCTGATCGAAAAAAGCTTATCCACCAGTATAAATGTAATGATCAATGGTGAAACGGGAACCGGTAAAGAGGTGGTTGCAAAAGCTATTCACTATAATTCAAACCGTAAAAATAAACCGTTTGTAGCGGTTAACGTTACAGCCTTGCCAGCGGATCTTATTGAAAGTGAATTATTCGGGCATGAAAAAGGGTCATTTACAGGTGCAAATGCCCGACGCCTAGGAAAGTTTGAAGAAGCGAATGGAGGAACCTTGTTCCTGGACGAGATCGGTGAAATGGATATATCCTTCCAGGCAAAACTTTTACGTGCACTGCAGGAACGTGAAATTACCCGCGTAGGTAGTAACAACCCTGTGAAAGTGGATTGCCGGATAGTTACAGCCACCAACCGTAATTTAATGGAAATGGTAAAACAGGGTAAGTTCCGTGAGGACCTTTACTATCGTTTATTGGGATTACCAATAGAGCTTCCGCCTTTACGTGACCGTGAAAAGGATATACTCATCCTGGCGAAATACTTCGTGGATGAATTCTGCAAAGAAAACAAGATCCCGGCTAAAGTATTTACACCCGATGCCCAGCATAAATTATTATCATATTCATTCCCGGGAAATATCCGTGAGTTGAAATCTTTGGTCGAATTAGCCGTGGTAATGTCGGGGCCGAATGAAATCAAGGCTGATGATATCAGTATTACATCTTTTGATCCATTACCGGAGATGATGAGCGAAGAATTAACCATGCGCCAGTATGAGCTGAGGATCCTTAAATCATACCTTACAAAATATAATGATGATGTTAAAAAAGTAGCCGATAAACTGGACATAAGCAGTGCTACAATCTACCGTATGCTAAAAGAATAATTCTCAAAAAGTAGAAAAAAATTCTCAAAATGATCAAAATTTGGCCCTTGCCAAAACCTGAAAGCCCCGTAAAATGGGGCTTTTTTGTTTATGGCACATCCATTGCCTTAATGCTAACAGTTCTGATCAGTATTTAGAGCAAAAAAGAAGTTCTGCTCAACCCGGAATTTCTGTAAAAATATTCATCCCGTTCTTACACTCAGTTAGGTGGTTTAGTGATAAGAGGGTTTGACAACCTCAAACCCTCTTCTTTTTATCATCTCAACAAAAAATTGAACGACAAAATATTCATCCCGTTCTTACACTCAGTTAGGTGGTTTAGTGATAAGAGGGTTTGTTAACCCCAAACCCTCTTCTTTTTACCTCTAACAAAGTAAAACGACAAAAGTTCATCCCGTTCTTACACTCAGTTAGGTGGTTTAGTGATAAGAGGGTTTGTTAACCCCAAACCCTCTTCTTTTATCATCTAAAACAATGTAAAACGATAAAATAATCAATCCCGTTCTTACACTCAGTTAAGGTGGTTTAGTGATAAAGAGGGTTTGTTAACCCCAAACCCTCTTTTTATTTTATCATTCAATTGGATTTAAGAGAGGAGAAATCCTCCACAAAATATCATCCCGTTCTTACACTCAGTTAGGTGGTTTAGTGAAAAGAGAGTTTGGCATCCCCAAACTCTCTTTATTTTTTATAGCTATTCAGATTATAACGTATTCCGAAAAAACCTTTTATCCCCTGGTTGGATGCGAACACATAACTGGGATCAAATGTAAGTGCATACGGATTATCAGGCGTGGCAACAGCCTGGCCGTTTCCATCAAATACAACCTGTTTATCAAACGGATCAAAAGGCCTGGCAATACTATTGGCGGGAGGTGTAAAATTCAACAGGTTTTTTATTCCTGCAAAAATTTCCAGGCCAAACTTAAATTTTTTAGTTACCTGGATGTTCTGGATACTGAACCAGGGCGACATAGGTGCACGGTTATCCAGAGGTCCTAAAAGCGGCAGTTCCATTGGGCCATATAAATTGCCGGTATAATCAATGCTAATTCCTGCTTTATTAAATGTATAACTGATGTTCCAGGTTCCTGTAAATTGCTCAGTTAAAAGCTGCCTCCTGAAAATATTGTTTTCATTAATGGAAACATCCATTGCGGTAACTCCTAAAAAAACTTTTAAACCTTTCCAGCTCAGATCAAAGTTTACAGAACCACCTGTTGACTGCGCAAATCCGTTTAAATTGCGATAGATGATCTGGTTAGGATTGGTTAAGTAATCCGGAATAATCCTATTTGAAAAATAGGTGTACCATGCAGAAATATCTATATTCATGTACACTCCCGAGCTGGTGTAAATTTTTCGTACAAAATTTATATTTCCATTCCATGATGTTTCCGGTTTTAATTCTTCCTCAAAAACTACTTCACGGGCGCCTGTAAGTGCTGCATGGTCTTCGGTAAATACATTTGCTACCCGGTATCCGTTGCCAGCGCCTATTCGCAGGATATTCATCTTGTTGGCAGATGTCCACTTATAATTTACACGCGGAGAAAAAATACTTCCATGAATGGTATTATAGTCATAACGGACTCCCGCCAGTATTTTATGTTTTTCATTGATAAGAATTTCATCCTGGATAAAAATTCCCGGCAAATGTGTGATGGATGGTTTATTTTTAGGAATATTCACTGTATCGAATTGGGCAGTAACCGGGGTGTTATCATCGTAATAAATAAAACGATAAGCAGCTCCAATCAGCAGATCATTGATATTTCCTATTTTTTTAGTCCATGTAAATTGGCCAAATGCAATGTATTGTTCTGCATTAAAAAGTTTATTTCCATATGCAGAATTTTGCTGATGGCCATTTGCACTCCATTGTAAATTGAAAATTTCTTTAGTTGGAAGCTGATAGGTTCCGAATGTTTCCCAGCGTGTGGTATAAATACTTTCTGCATATAAACTATCCCCACCCCTGAATGCCGGTGTCCACCGCATATCCCCCCCCCACCGGTCTTCGTAAATAAAACGGGCTGCAATATTTAAAGTACGGTTATATTTCCTGTTAACGCTCCATTTATTAAAAACAGAAATACGGTTTTGTAAAGTTACATCTGTAAATCCGTCTTTATTATTATCAATCGGAAGCTGGTAATTAAAATAATTGGCTCCGATAATAGAATGAACCTTTTTTCCAAGATTAAATTTTAATCCCAGGTCAGAATTTATTTCGCCCCATGTAGTTCCAAAAATTTCTGCAGAAACAATGGGAGCATTAACCGGTTTTTTTGTGATCACATTTATCAATCCACCTACTGCTTCGCTTCCGTATAATGTGGATGCAGGGCCCTTCACTACTTCGATCCTGTCGATAAGCGATTGTGGAATTCCGGTTAATCCATATACGGTGGAAAGCCCGCTTACGATTGGCATCCCGTCTATAAGAATCATAGTATACGGGCCTTCAAGCCCGTTAATATGTATGTCGCCCGTATTACAAATGTTGCAGTTAAGTTGCGGACGAACACCGTTTATATTCTGTAAGCTTTCAAAAAGGGAAGGAGTAGGATTGGAACGAAAAAACTGTGAGCTGTATATTTCTATATTGATTGCACTTTCGCTTTTACTCACTTCTTTAAGTGTTCCCGAAACAACAGCTTCATCAAGGTCCGTTGCTATTTCATTCATATTTAATGCTAAATATATATTGGGATTCCCGGCTTCGATTTTAACAGATTGTAGAATAGGTTCATATCCCAATAAATTAAATTGCACCTGGTAATCCCCAAAAGGTATATTTCGGATAAAAAAAGATCCCGCAGAGTCAGTAACACCTCCAAGGTTTATCTTTTTTACCAGCACATTCACGTATTGAAGAGCGCCGTTTTTATCAGCAATGGTTCCGGACAGGGTTCCGGTTTGGGCATACATTCCAGTGCAAAATATACACAGGTAAAATACGATTAACCGAAATTTCATTTTAGACAGGTATTGAATTTTAATTTAGCCAAAGGTAAATATAAATTTAGACAAACCAAAATATTGTAAAATCTATAATCTAAAAGCGATTAATGGGGGTGTCTGAGGGATAGTTCTGTATGGTTCAGATGTTCCGGTGGATAGGGATCTAAGATGGAACCAGTGTTGACAGTGGTCTTGCCTCTTGGCTTACCCTGCTGGTTCTAAAAAGAAAAGCCGCCCCAAACGGAACGGCCTTTTCTAAAAAAGAATATGTATTTGGTTTATTGAACCGAAAGTTTAACTACTTGTGAATGCTGGCCGGCTTGTACTTCTATTAAGTAAATACCTGATGACCATCCGCTTGTTTCGATCTGGATATTTTGTGTTCCTTCTAATGCACCATAGTTTCTGGATGAAATTCTTTTACCATCAATAGTAGTTACATTAACTACCACGTCTGTAATTTCATTCAGGGTAAATTTAATGGTAGCATCTTCATATGCAGGATTTGGGAATACGGTCATAGCTGAAAGAGAAGGTGTACTGTTTTCTATCGAAGTGAACCCTCCATTGATAGCTTCATCAATAGTAGTTGAAGAAGCATTGTCAATTTTACCGGTATTATCAATAAACAATCCTACGATTTTTAATTCATTCCTGTCCCAGGTGCTTGGAATGGCAAATGAAAAATTATGAATTTGTTCGTAACCGATTGCAGCTGGTAGTGTGTATGCGTTTGGCAAACCTGTAAACGACGGTTGAATGTCACGGGCTACAAAATCGTATACCATTTGTGCAGCCGGTACAGAAGCTGGTTTTGATTCATATCCTCCCATAGGACCATTTGCTCCGCCTGCATAATAGTTGTTTTGATTATAAGCGCTACCTGTTCCTGTTACATGGTTTTCAATTAAAACACAAGCTACTTTGTAATTTCCTGAATTTACAGCCTGGAGGAAAGTTGTGGTTAACGAAACATGAAGTGTATCATTCCCGGTGCTCCACTCTGCTCCGTTTTCTA
>Ga0307411_10001247_pt1 | contig 10135 bp, 8 predicted proteins | sample DK1Ometagenome_2_FD_203712 | JGI IMG/M metagenome (GOLD analysis project Ga0307411, IMG submission 203712) | Maize rhizosphere microbial communities from greenhouse at UC Davis, California, United States - DK15-O-1 | ecosystem: Host-associated > Plants > Roots > Rhizosphere > Soil | place: USA...
TAATGTGGCGCAGCCACTCCGCCAACCGGTTCAACCAGCGCAAGGCTCGCCGCCTTGACCAGCCGGATCGCGCCCAGCCGCACCACGCTATGATCGGGTCCGATCTGGATGCTTTTCCCGATCGCCCGCTCGACCCGGGCGATCCTGGCGGAATCGGCGGTCAGGCGCAGGGTGTAGCTTCCATAGGCGACGCGTTCGAACAGGATGAAGCCGTCGTAATCGCTTCGCGCGGTCGCGACCGGCTTGCCGGACGCATCGAACAGCTCGACATCGAGGCCCTCGAATCCGCGGCCGTCGTCGCGCACCAGCATCGCCTCGATATCGCCGCCACCGACCAGGCCGATCTCCAGCTTCGCGGCCACGCCCGGCCTGGGCACGATGACTTGCAGCGCCTTTTTCGGAGTCAGCATTGGATCGTCCAGGGTCGAGGTGTCGATTCCAATCGCGATCGGGCGATAGGGCTGCAGCCCGTCGACCCGGACGAACCCTTGTTGGTCGCTGACCTCGTCCGATACGCGCTGGCCGGTGGTGATGGCGGCGCCCTTCTCCCACGGTTCGCTGAGGTCACGGCGGCCATTGTCGTTGATGTCGCGGTAGATGCGCGCTTCGACCGAACCGCCGGTTGCGAGCTTCTGGCTGGTCAGGCGCATTCCACCCGCGCCTGAATCCAGCGAGAAGTTGAGGTTGATGCCTGCGGCGAAGCTTCCGTCCGTTCCCGCTTCCAGCGACGCGGCGGCCGCTACGGCGCTGAACCTGCGGATGTGCGAGACTCGCGCCCGACCGCGCTTGGCGTAGGCATCGTAGGCGACGGCGCCTTCCCAGTCGGCGTTTTCGCTGGCCGACCAGTAGGCCGACAGCTCCGCCGTCCGGAACCGGCTTTCCGGCTTCACGTCCCACTGCGCCTCGCCTCGCAGGCGGACGTTTCCGATCCGGCCCGTCCCGATCAGCCCGACATCAAGATGGTCAGCTTGCGGCGGCTCGTTCGAGCCCAGCCTTCGCTGCCAATTGACCAGGGTCGTCAGGTTGAAGCCGTTGAAATTGGTCGACAACCGGCCATGGGCATCGAGCGTCTTGTCGCTGGCGCCCCGATCAATCAGCCTTACGTCGCCGTGCGCCGAGAGTTGCTGCCGGCCGATCCTGATCGGCGCATCGAGGGCGAGCCTCGTGTCGCGATAATGATCCTCACGCCGGCCGTTCAGGGTGAAGCCGTTGGCAATCAGTGTCTCGGCGCTGACGTTGACCGAGCCGATCTTGGCGATTCCCTGGGCACGCGCCGCGATCCCGCCGTTGCTGTCACGCGCAACGGCGGCCTCGACCAGCGCGGGGCCGATCGAACGCCGCACCGACCCTTCGACGAAGGTCAGTTTTTCGTGCCCCGCAAGGAGCATCGTCGCCAGAAGCCCGACCGAGGTTCGCTTGTCGAGGCCATGCTCGACCTGGACCGCGGCCTGGAGGTCCGGACGTTGAAAATCGCCGGGCTGGCGCGCACCGGGCGGCCCGCCGCCATCGTCGCGGCCGACGAAATTGCTGAGCATGTTGCGGCCGGGCTGACTGACCCCGGCCCAATACCAGGTCTTCCCCGAGGGGACCTGGCTTTGACCGACGTTGATCGTCTCCAGCCGGCTGCGTTGCTGGCCCTGGGGGCCATAGAGGATGATTTCGAAGCGATTGTCGCCGTAAACCAGCGGAACATCCTCGAAAACATAGCGCGAGGAACCGTCGGAGCGGCTAAATGCAAGTAATTCTCCGTTGCGATAAAGCTCCGCATCCCAACCGGGCGGCAAATCTCCCTCGAAGCGGGTGCGGTCGAACGCGACCGGGTTGAACAAGGGGCGGTTGGTAACCTGTGCGCCGCGGCCACTCGCTCCTCCGACCAGCCGGCTCGACAGCCCCTCGACGTCGCCGATTGCAAAATGGGTGGCGTTGAAAGGTCCGAGCAGGCCGCCTTCCGGATCAGATCGGTAAGCGCGCATCCGGAGCGACTTCGGCCGGCCCTTGCTGTCGCTCGAGAGCATCGCGTCATAGGAAAGCTGCGCGATTTCGCCCGCCGCGACAATCGAGGCCTGGCGGTCGACCTGCATGCCATTGGATGCGCGATAGGCGACGCCCGCGCTGACAATGAAATCGAGCGCCGGCGCGCGCCACATCCGATAGGGCAGCTTCACCCTTGGCAGGCCTTCAAGTGGCAGTGCGGCTTTGTGCAGCCGGGCCGCGCGCTGTTCGCGTTCGCGCGCCAGTTCCACGGGCAATTTCGCTTCGGATTCAAGCATCAACAGCGATCCGGAGGTACTCGGCGTGACGGTGATGCCGAACCAACGGGTGAGCGCGGCGCTATCCACGCACCAGCCTTCCGGCGTTTCGCGGATAGTCCCGGCCGCGATTCGCTCCTGCTGATCCTTTCCGAAGCGCGCGAGACCGGCCGACTGGTCGATGTCGACCCGATTCTCCTCCTTGAACGCCCAGCCGGAGGCCTTCCGCGCCTGAAGATCGATCTTCATCGGGACGTCGAGCGTCGTCAGGAAGTCTCCGAAGACGATGCAGGTGCCTTCCGGCGTCTGGTAAGCGCGAACCCCGTCGCCCAGCCGGAGTTGGCGAATGTTGACGTCGAGCAGGAATTGCTCATCGGGATTGGCAGTCCAGGGCGGCGTCACCGGCACGGCCGCCCATGCCGCAACGGCGCCCGCCGCGGCGAGCGCCAGCGAGGCAAGAGCGCCGCGCATCCAGCGACAAGGCCGCTGCATCAGCAAGGGAGCCCCCGGCTTGCCTTTACGCCTAGCGAAGAACCGCGGTGGTTTCAGCGATCGTCACCGGCCCGCTATCGGTCGGCTCGACATATTGCACCGTCACCTGGCCGTTGGCCTGGGCGACATGCGCCGGATCGATCGGAATGGTGACCGACCGCTGGCCAAGCTCGGTATAAACGGCGACACCGCGAACCAGGGCGATCGGATCGGCGACGCCGGCCTTCAGCACCCGCACCTCGCCATAGGTTGAGCGGTCGCCGATGCGGCTGATGTCCAGGGCGATGGCGGGTTTGCCATCTTCCACCACCTTGCGAATGTTGGCGAGACCGGCCTTGGCCTCGAGATTACCGAGACGAACGATGACGGGAATGGTGACGCCGTAAATCGGGGTCAGCTGGAAGGCGACGCCCTCGATCTTCTGCGGCGCGACTGCGGGACGGGGCGGCGGGACGGCCCGGAACAGCATATGCACGCGATACTCGCCGTCCGGCAGACCCGCGGGAGCCCGGGCGTTCAGGCGGATCGACTGCGGCTGGTGCGGCGGGAGCGTGATCCGGCGTGGCGCGTAGAGGATCATGTCCTGAGCCGCCTTTTCCGCCGTGCTGGGCGCCTCGACATCGACCAGCCGGCCTTCGGGCGTCATGCGCCTGAGTTCGACCGAGATCCGATACGTCGCGACGTCGTCGCCAATGTTGTTGAGGATCACTTCGGTCCCGCGGCGGCCGTCGAGTACGATGCGCGTGGGGGCGACGAGAAGGTCGCCAACGCCGGCCTCCGCGGGGGGCGATGCCAGCATCAACGCAGGGGCGAGCAGGGCAAGGCCGGCAAGGCGGCGGAACGAACGGATCATGAGAACCTCCAGGTATTTGGAGGATTATTGGTCCATAATGGTTATCATCCGGCTAACCATGACCGGAAAACAGGCAAGAAAAAGGGCCCGCCGGCGTTCCGGCGAGCCCCCATTCGATCGAGCCCGGCGAACCGGGCCTTCCGGTCGATCTTAATAGTCGACGGTGACTTCGATGTCGCCGACGTACAGGCCGCCAACGGTCGTGTCCGCGATCGTGATCGAGCCGCCCAGCGTGAACTGGACGCCCGAAGCGCCCGAGTTGCCCAGGGCCAGCGTGAAATCCGCGTCCGGCGTGAACGCCAGCGTTTCGCTGCCGCCCGACGTGGTGTTGGTCAGGCTGGATCCGGTCGTGTCGACGTTAACCGTCATGTTGTTGGTGCCGGTCACCTGATACTGGGCCGAAGTGGCAGTGCCCGAGCAAACGACGACGGTCGCGTCGCAGCCGCCGCGAACGCCGGCGTTCGACACGGTGATGGTACGGGTGCCGCCGACGGCCAGGCCGTTGACGATCGTGCCGAAGTCGAGGTCGCGCTGCGCAACCAGCGTCAACGGCTTCACGATACGGGCCGAGGCTTTCGCCTTGGGGCTTGCCGAAACCGGAGCGGCAAAAGCCGGGGTCGCGGCGAGCGTTGCAGCGGCGGCCAGCGCCGCCAGACGAACGAACTTGGTCATGATGAGTATCCCCACTGATTCCAAAAAACGGCGGCTGGCCGAGCGATTCGCCGCCCATCCGTGGGTTCCCTATTAACCCTGCCTGCTTACGGCTTTGCTCAGCCTTATGGTTACCGTCCGGTTAGGATTTCGTCCGTTCCGGATGAGGATTCGAAAGGGCTCAGAAATATTCGACGTCGATCGGCACGTCGCCGCGGAATTCTCCGTCCAGGTCGCCCGAGACGCGCAAAATTCCTCCGAACCGGAAGGACAATCGCCCCTCTGCATCGAGGCGGGGCATGGACGGGAGGTCGGAGCGAATCGATTCGAGGCGGATCGAACCGCCCGCTAGACCGAACAGCTCGATGCGCTCGGGCAGCGATACCCGCACGATACGGCCGGGTTCGCCGCGGATCGTCGCCTCCCCGACCATCGCCCGAGCGCTGATCGCTGTGATGGAGCCAGCGACACTGCGAGCGCCGTCAGGCGACAGCTCGGCGCTTCCGTCCCCAGAGCCGGCGAGGATCAGCCGGTCGAAATCCAGGCTGGCCTCGACGTCGAGACTGACGGGCATCGAAGGCGTTTCGGAATTGCTGGCGGAGGACGAATCGCACAGACGGCAGGGTGCGGTCGCGTCCTGCGACAAGGCAGGCGCGGCGATTAGCGCGAGCGCAACAAGGACGACAAAACGTCCGGTCATGGCGCCAACGCTATGAGCGCGGCATTGAAACAAGGTTAATGTCGTTTTCACTCCCTGCATAAAACGACGTAGGTGGCGCTTGTGGCGCCGGGACGAAGCCAATAGGGATTGAGCCTGATGGCCAGCTCCGCACCGTCCCGCGCCAAGGGAATTTTCGTCTCCGCCCTGAAATGGGGTCTCGCAGCCGGCGTCCTGGCGCTGATCAGCCTCGGCATCGCCGTCGCGATCGCGATGGCCTCGCTTCCCGATTATCAGCAACTCACGCGGCGGTCCGACCTTGGCCAAATGGTCCGCGTCCGCGCCGCGGACGGGACCTTGCTGGTTTCGCTGGGACCGAGCTTCGGCCGCTGGCTCACCTATGATGAAATCCCCGCCACCATGCGGACCGCAATGATCGCGGTCGAGGACCGGCGCTTTCGAAGCCATTTGGGCGTGGACCCAATCGGCATGGCACGGTCGGTCAAGGTCCGGCTGGAAAGTGGCCGCTGGCGCCAGGGCGGGTCGACCATCACCCAGCAGCTGGCCCGAAACATCTTCCTGACTAACAGCCGAACGTTCGGGCGCAAGGTCAAGGAGGGAATCCTCGCGCTCGCGATCGAGCGGAAATTCAGCAAGGACCAAATCCTCGAGCTTTATCTCAACCGCGTCTATTTCGGCGGCGGCGCCTATGGCATCGACGCCGCCAGCAGGACTTTCTTCGGACATGGCGCCGAACGGCTCAGCCTGGGCGAGGCAGCGATCATTGCCGGGCTGGTGAAGGCACCGTCAAATTATTCACCGACCGCCGACGTGGAGGCCGCCAGGAGCCGTGCGGGCGTGGTCCTGAATTCGATGGTCGAGAACGGCTTCCTGCCCGCGTCTGCCGCGGCCGGCGTCGACGCCGCCGACATCAAGGTCCAGCCGGCGTCCAAGCAGGACAGCGTCCGCTATTTTACCGACTGGACGTTACCCCAGCTCGATACGCTGATCGACGAGACGAGCGAACCGATCGACGTCTTTACGACGCTCGATCCTGGAATGCAGTCGGCGGCGAACCGGGCGATCAACGCCAATACGCCCAACGGCGCCCAAGGGGCGCTGGTGGCACTGGACCGCGACGGTGCCGTCCGCGCCATGATCGGCGGTCGCGACTATGTTCAATCCATCTACAATCGCGCCACGCAGGCGGAGCGCCAGCCAGGATCGGCGTGGAAGCTGTTCGTCTATCTCGCCGCCCTGGAAAGCGGCATGAAGCCCGGTGACACAATCGTCGACGAACCGGTGACGATCGACGGCTGGACACCGCGCAACTCCACCCGCACTTATGCCGGCCCGGTCAGCCTGCGCGAGGCTTTCTCACGCTCCATCAATACGATCAGCGCCAAAATCGGCGACGCGTTGGGATTCGGCACGATTGCCGACATGGCGCGCCGCTTCGGCATTTCGGGCAAGATTTCCACCTTTCCGTCGATGGTCCTCGGTACCAGCGACGTCCGGCTGATCGACATGACCAAAGCGTTCGCTTCGGTACAGAACCGGGGAGTTAGCGTGACGCCCTATGCTATCCGCAGGGTGGTCACAGCCGACGGCCGCCTGCTGTACCAGCACCAGGGGATGGAGGAGCGGGTGCTCGTCGCTCCCTGGGTCGCCGCCGAAATGACCGACCTGCTCCAGTCGGCGGTAATGTCCGGTACCGGGCGCGCGGCCCAGATTGGCCGGCCCGTCGCGGGCAAGACAGGCACGACGACATCCAACAAGGACGGATGGTTTGTCGGATTCTCGAGCGGGCTCACGACCGGCGTCTGGATGGGCCGCGACGATGCGCGGACGGTCGGCGGGCTGCAGGGCGGCACCGCGCCTGCCCGCGCCTTTTCCGATTTCATGAAGGTTGCGGTAGCCAAGCGACCGGTCGAGCAGTTCGAGACTCAGGCACCGCTGCCCGACTGGCAGCTCGAGCCCGATGAGGAAGCCTGGGGGATGGAGCTCAACGAGACAACGCCGCTGGTTGACGCTGACGGAAACCCGATCGGTGTCGAAGTCGTCCGTCCGACGGACCCCAATCTACCTCCGCCCGGAGAGGGCCAAGTGGACCAGCAGTGGTTGGACGAAGTGCTCCGGCGCAATCCCGAAAACCGGCCGCAACCCGAGCCGGCGCAACGCCAGCCCCGGCAGCAGCCCCCGCAGCCGTCAGATCGAACGGCCGACCCGCTTCAACCGCGGCCCTAGCAGCCGAAGTTCGGCGCGGGCGGCAGCGACATCTCCTCCGTAGAGACGGGCCTCGAGCTCGCGAAAAGCGGGGCCATGGTTCATATGCCGGCGATGCGCGACTTCATGAGCGACAACCCAGCGCAGCAAATGTGGAGGGGCAAGAATCAGACGCCAGCTATAGCGGATGTCACCGCGAGCCGAGCAACTTCCCCAACGGCTGGTCGCATCGCCGACGGAGACCGAGCGAACCTCAACGCCAGCCTTCGTCGCAGCATGGGCGGTCTCGGCGCTTAGCCGGACGCGGGCTTCGGCGCGCAAGTAGCGCTCGATCCGCCCTGGAAAGGCCATTTCCGGTCCGCCGCATCGAAGGATGTCGTTTTGGATTGTGGGAGTTCTGGGATGGGAAGCTTCCCAGCTCAAAATGAGATTGCGGCCTTCGAAGATGATGGACGAGCCCGGCACGAATGGTTCGCCCGGCTCGATTTTTGCCAGCTGCGCTTCAACCCAACCGGCCTGGCGCTGCGCCCATTCGAGTGCCGCCTTCCGTCCGACCCGTCGGGGGCAGGTGAGGGTCAACAGGCCGCGCGCTTCGTCTACGCGAAGGCGAAGGGAGCGCGCCCGAGGATGCGGGCGAAGCTCGACCGGCCAGGCGAGACCGGGAAGGCTCAGTGGCTCAGAGCGGCCGGTCGACAAGGTGCCATTCCAGGTCGCCCGCATCGACCTCGCTGATCGTCCAGCCCCGTGTAGACTGGCCCGCCTCGTGCACGGTCTCGCGGCTGCCCGAAATCAAATAGTGCCAATCGGGCAGAGGCTTGCGCTCCCAACGCAGCCGATAGGCGCAAGTGGAGGGAAGCCATTCCAGTTCGTCGAGCTTGGCGGGGTCGAGCTTGACGCAATCGGACACCAGCCGCTTGCGGTTCGGATAGTCGGTGCACATCGCCTTCTTGCGATCGAGAAGCTTGCAGGCGACGTTGGTCGGGAACAACTCGCCGGTCTCGTCATCCTCCAGCTTGTGCAGGCAGCATCGTCCGCAACCGTCGCACAACGCCTCCCACTCCCCGCGGTCGAGGTCGGGCAAGGGCTTTTCCCAAAAGGCTTTTGCGCTATTCATGCGACCCTAAGCATTGGTGCTTCAAACGGAAGTTATCAAGTACGAGCCATCGGAGGGCGGATGATGCGGGCATGGGTCAGGGCAGTACTATTTCTGGCAATCGCCGGCCTTGCGACGTCGGCGCCGGCCCAGCTCACCGGTTCCGAAGGCGAGAAGTTCCTCAAGGCGGTTACGGAGCGGGACAATGCCGCGGCGGTGCCGATGCTTGAGCAGCCTGGGTCCCGCTTGGTCAATTATCGTGGATACGATGGTGACACCGCACTGCACATTACGACCAGAAACCGGGAATTGAGCTGGGTCGGTTATCTCCTCACGAAAGGCGCCAATCCGGATATTGGCGATCGGAACGGCGACACTCCACTGATCATCGCGGCACGCATCGGCTTCGAGGAGGCCGCGGACTATTTGCTGCGCTATAAGGCCAATGTCGATGCGACCAATCGGCGCGGCGAAACCGCGTTGATTGTTGCCGTCCAGCAGAAGAGGCCGCGGCTCATCGAACAGCTCATGAAGGCCGGTGCCGATCCCGACAAGACCGACCATGCCGCCGGCTATTCAGCGCGCGACTATGCCAAGCGCGATACCCGCAATCGGGAGTTGCTGAAGCTGATCGAGACCACGAAATCGACCAAGAAGAAGGTCGCGGGCCCCGGTCTGAACTAAAAGGATTCGCCAAGCGTCGGGTCGATTTGCGCCGACAGCCGGCGCGCCGCACGGCGGGCGAAGCGCAGCGTCTCCGCTTTGCGCCTTGCGGGGGCGAGCGGGCGGATCGAAGGCTCCCGCATTACCACCGCGTCATAGCGATCCGCGACCAGCAATCCGGCATCCCCCGGCAGGAACCGGTCCTCTTCAAGCAAGACCGATAGATGACCGGGGACTGCCCAGAAGAAGCGGTCGCAATAATCGAGATAGTCGGTCCATTTTTGGTCGGCTATCAGATCCGCCTTGCTCACCTTGATCTCGACGATGGTCAGCTCTCCCTTAGGCCCGACCGCCATCAGGTCGGCGCGCCGGCCATTAGGAAGCGGCACCTCGCACATGGCGAACAAGTCGTGCCGGCAGAAGAGTCGCGTCACGCCGCGCGCAACCTCCGCAGCGATGGGCGGCGCATCGATGAAGCAATCGGGAATCGGGCTGGAAGCCATTCATTCCACATAGAACGAAAGGGGACCGCCTGCTAGGCGATCCCCTGAATATTCCCGCTCATCAAACCTTAACGGTAAAAGACGTGGTTGCCGAGCGTCGCGATGCGCGTCAGGCGCCAGCCTGGCGACACCCGGCGGGCATGGAAGAACATCGCCTTGCCCACCGGCGACGAATAAAGGCCGGCATCGACGATCTTGGCGATCGCGACGGCTTCCTGCCAGTCGCGGCTGGCGCGCGGGATGTGCGGAAGCGAACGGCCGCGAACGAAGCTGAACTGGCTGCGCTGGAACACGACGCCGCAATAGCTCGACGGGAAACGGCCGGAATCGGCACGATTGGCGATGACATGGCCAACCGCCAACTGGCCCTGAAGACTCTCGCTCTTTGATTCGAAATAGATGGCGCCAGCGAGGCATTCGAGCTCGCGGCTCCCGGGATCCGAGCTGCGCAGGCTGGCCACGGTCTCGGCCAACGTCGCGCCCTTCACCATCTCGTCTTCATCCTGATCTTCCGCGTCCCCGGAAACGGGCGCGAGCGGATCGGATTCGGGAGCGGAGAGGAGATTGGGAGATTCTTCGGTCGGCAGCAATGCGCTGGCAACCGGAACGGGAAGTTCGTTCGACCCATCGGCGATCAGGGGCTCGGCGGTCGGATTGACCTTGGCCGGAGCAACCGACGCGCCGGTAAGCGCGGCGATCACCAATATGGCGGTGCGAAGCGACACGATCATGTAAACACTTATCTGT
>Ga0307411_10001248_pt1 | contig 10135 bp, 8 predicted proteins | sample DK1Ometagenome_2_FD_203712 | JGI IMG/M metagenome (GOLD analysis project Ga0307411, IMG submission 203712) | Maize rhizosphere microbial communities from greenhouse at UC Davis, California, United States - DK15-O-1 | ecosystem: Host-associated > Plants > Roots > Rhizosphere > Soil | place: USA...
ATCCAGGCGAGGATCTACGGATGCGGCACAAACGCGGAATCGGCATCTGCATGCTCTCCACGACGCCGATCGAGGAATACGTCAAGGTGGCGCGCGTTGCCGACGAGACCGGTCTCGACAGCGTCTGGGTCGCCGAGGGCTACCACTTCTTTCGCGACCTCGGCGAGCCGCGCAGTGCGACGACGATCGCGGCCGCGGTCGCGATGGCCACGAAGCGGGTGCGCATCGGCCTCGGCATCGTCCCGCCTTTCACCCGGCATCCGGCGCTCTTGGCGATGGAGGCGGTGTCCTTGGCCGAGCTGTCGGGCGGTCGTTTCATGCTGGGACTCGGCGCCGCCAAGGCGGCTTCCGTGCACATGGACATGGGTCCCGACAAGTTGAAGCCGGTGCCGATGCATCGCGACGCGATCACGATCATCCGGGCGCTGCTGAAAGGTGAAGCGATCGACTATCACGGCAAGGTGTTCACGCTGGACGCTCCGGCGCGGCGCAACGAGGATCGCGTGCACGAAGTGCCGATCGCGGTCGGCGCGACGGGCCCGCTGATGCTGAAGCTCGCGGGCGCGATGGCGGACATCATCCTTCTCCCCACGTTCACCACGCCGGCGTTCGTCGATTACGCGCGCGAGCAGATCGACAAGGGCCTGCGCGAGTCGGGCCGCTCCTTCGACGACGTGCAGATCGGCGCCACGCTGCCGTTTTCCGTGCATCGCGACAGCAGGACGGCACGCGACGCGATCCGTCGGCTCACCGCCGTCTACATCACGAATAAAGTGCAGAATATCCGCGACGATGCACTGATGCGTGCGGCCGGGCTCACCGCGGACGAAGCTATGCCGATCGCGCGGGCGAAAAGCGAGCACGGCATCGAGGCGGCGACCGCGATGGTGACCGACGAGATCATGGACAAGGTGGTGATCGCGGGCAATCCCGAGGAGGTGAGCGCGAAGCTCGTTGCGCTTTTGAAGAAGGGCCTGACGCTGCCGCTGCTCTACCAGGTCATCGGTCCCGACCGCGAGGAAGCGATTCGGCTGGTCGCGCAAGACGTCAAGCCGGTCTTCGACGCAGCATGAGCCCGCTGGGCCGTTTCAAGCGCGGATTCCCCCGTACGCCGGGGGCAATGGGCTGTCATCGCCGGGGGTAGTCCGATGAGGCCCCGGACGGTGTCCGCAGCTGACTGCGTGGGCGAGGACCGCCGGGACGAAGCGCGTCGGTGGCTCGCGACCACGGGGAATCTGCCGCTCGAAGCGCTGCTCGAACGCGCACACCACAGCGCACGCGCCGCCCACGGCGCGGTCGTCACCTATTCGCGCAAGGTCTTCATCCCGCTGACGCGGCTTTGCCGCGACGTGTGCGCGTACTGCACGTTCGCGACGACCCCGAGCCAGGTCACATCGCCATTTCTGTCACCGGACGAGGTGCTCGAAATCGCGCGTCGCGGCCGCGCGGCGGGATGCGACGAGGCGCTGTTCACGCTGGGGGACAAGCCCGAGCTCCGCTATCAGACCGCCCGCGACGCCCTTGCAGGGCTTGGCTACGCGCGCACGATCGACTACCTCGCCGCGCTGTGCGAGACGGTAGGCCGCGACACGGGACTGCTTCCGCACGTCAACGCGGGCGTGATGGACGAAACCGACATCGCAACGCTGCGGACCGTCAGCGTGTCGCAGGGACTGATGCTTGAAAGCGCCGCGGACCGTCTGATGACGCCCGGCCATGCGCATTACGGCTCGCCGGACAAGGCACCCGCCACGCGCATCGCGATGATCGAGGCCGCGGGGCGTCTTGCGGTGCCGTTCACCAGCGGCGTCCTCTTCGGCATCGGGGAGACTCGACAGGAACGCATCGAGGCCCTGCTCGTGCTGCGCGACCTGCACGCCCGCTACGGACACCTGCAGGAGGTGATCATCCAGAACTTCCGGGCGAAGCCCGGGACGCGAATGGCGCGGGCAAGCGAGCCCGATCTCGATGATGTGCTCTGGACCGCTGCTGCGGCACGCGAAATCCTCGGTGGCGCCATGAACATCCAGGTGCCGCCGAACCTGAGCTTTACGCAATTTCCCCGGCTTCTCGCGGCGGGCATCAACGACTGGGGCGGCATCTCGCCGGTCACCGCGGATCACGTGAACCCCGAGGCGCGCTGGCCGGCCATCGATACGCTGCGCGCGGCGACCGAGGCGCATGGACTGGCGCTCGCCGAGCGGCTCGCAATCTATCCAGCCTATGCGCGCGCGGCGTCGCGGTGGGTGGATCCGAAGCTTCGGCCCGCGGTACTTGCGGCCAGCGACGCGGAGGGCCTCGCGCGCGCGGATGCATGGTCGCCGGGCATCAACGCTCCGACGCCTACCGAGGTGGAGCGGCGTGCGCCGCTTCGCGCGGGCTCCGACCTGGACTCGCTGCTGAAGCGTGCGATGCAGGGCGATTTGCTCGACGCGGCCAGCATCGAGATGCTCTTTCGCGCGCGCGGCAGCGGCGTCGACGAGGTCGTCGCGGCTGCCGACGCGCTGCGCGCGCGGGTGAGCGGCGATGTCGTCCGCTACGTCGTCAACCGGAACATCAACTACACCAACGTCTGCGCGTATTCGTGCCGCTTCTGCGCCTTCTCCAAGGGGAGGGCACACGAGCAATTGCGCGGTCCCGCATACGACCTGGCGCTCGACGAAGTCGCGCGTCGCGTCGGCGAGGCTCGTGAGCGCGGCGCTACCGAAGTTTGCATGCAGGGCGGCATCCACCCGCATTACACGGGCGAAACGTACATCGCCCTGCTCCGCGCGGCGAAGGAGGCCGTTCCGGACATTCACGTGCACGCTTTCTCTCCGCTCGAAATCGTACATGGCGCGCAGACGCTCGGCGTGTCGGTCACCGCATTTCTCGCTCGCCTGCAGGCGGCCGGGCTCGGCACCCTGCCCGGGACCGCCGCCGAAATCCTGGATGACGACGTGCGCGCGCTCATCTGCAAGGACAAGCTCGACACGCGCCGCTGGCTCGAGGTGATCGAGGCGGCACACGCCGTCGGCCTGCGCACGACCGCGACGATCATGTTCGGGCACGTGGAGACGCCATCGTCCTGGGCGGGGCATCTGGTCCACGTCCGCGACCTGCAATGCAAGACAGGCGGGTTCACCGAGTTCGTCCCGCTGCCGTTCGTGCACATGGAAGCGCCGATGTACCTGCGCGGCGAGGCGCGCAAGGGACCGACCTGGCGCGAGACACGGCTGATGCATTCGGTCGCACGACTTGCGCTGCATCCGGTCATTCCGAACATCCAGGCGTCCTGGGTGAAGGCAGGCGGCGAAGGCGTCAGGCGCCTGCTCGAGGCGGGTGCAAACGATCTCGGTGGAACGCTGATGAACGAGAGCATTTCACGTGCCGCCGGTACGCAGCACGGGCAGGAGATGCCGCCGCTCGCAATGGAGCAGCTGATCAGAACGGCGGGGCGCATACCGCGACAACGCACGACGCTGTATGGCGACGTGCCGGCATCCCTGCAGCGTGCGAGCCGCGCGGCGATGCCCCTTGCCCCGCTGGTCATGACGCCGGTCGTGAGACGCCCGCGCCGGGCGCTCGCGACGTGACGATGCGCGCGCGCCGTTTGCACGCTGTACCGCCGCGCCCCGAGAGGCGATCGTGAAGCCGACGACGCTGCGCGTGAACGGGCGCGATGTCGAAATCCGCACGGCGGAATCGACACCCCTCGTCTATGTTCTGCGCAACGAGCTTGGGCTCACCGGCACGAAGATCGGATGCGCGCTGGAGCAGTGCGGCGCCTGCGCGGTTCTGGTCGATGGACGATCGACACTGACGTGCAACGCGCCCGCAGGCCAGTTTGCGGGTCGCGATATCGTGACGATCGAGGCGACGGACCATGTTCGGCTGCAGGCGGTCAAGGATGCATTCATCCACGCCGGCGCGGCACAGTGCGGCTACTGCATCCCGGGAATGGTCATCGCGGTCGCGGGGCTGCTCGAGCGCAACGCGCAGCCGACCGAAGCGGAAATCCGCGAAGCGCTGCGTCCGCACCTGTGCCGCTGCGGGACTCACGCGCGCGTGCTGGAGGCCGCGCGCGCGCTCGCTCGCAGGCAGCCGTGATGCGTGCCAGGACGACACGCCGCTGCGCCGCGATTTTCTGCGGGCCCGCGGGGGACGATCCATGAGCGCCGAGAGCCTGAAGGACTATCCCAACGTCGACGACTGGCTCGCATTCCGCGACGGCCGCGTCACCGTGCATACGGGCAAGGTCGACATCGGGCAGCGCGTCTCCACCGCGCTCGCGCTGATTGCCGCCGAGGAGCTCGACGTGGCGTTCGAGCGAATCGACGTGGATGACGTCGACACCGCCGCTTCGCTCGACGAGGAGTACACGTCAGCCAGCAACTCCATCGAACGCTGCGGCGAGTCGGTGCGGCTCGCCGCTGCAACGGTGCGTCGCCATGCGCTTTCGCTGGCGGCCCGGGTGGTCGACAGCGATCCCGCGGCGCTCGACGTCACCGACGGCGTGATCCGCTCGCCGCGCACCGGGCGATCGGTGAGCTATTGGGATCTCTTCGAGGGCAAGGATCTGACGATCCCTGTCGACCTCGCGATCGCCCCGAAGCGCCCCGAGGAATACCGCGTCATCGGCCGCAACGTGACGGCGTTGGACCTTGCCGACCTTGTCGGCGGCACCGCTCCGTTCGTGCACGATCTCGCGCTGCCCGGCATGCTGCACGCACGCCTGATACGACCGCCGCAGCCGCATGCACGGGTGGCGCACATCGACCCCGCGATCGAGCGCGCGCTGGGAGACGCCAAGCTCGTTCGCGACGGCAGCTTCCTCGCGGTCGTTGCGACTGACGAGTACCGCGCAATTCAGCTCGCCGCGCGCGTCGCGACGTACGTCCACTGGACCGCTGAAAGCTCGCTCGATACCACGCCGATCCACGAACTGCTCGTCACCGCGCCGCGCGTCAGCCTGCCCGTGCGCGACGGCGATGCGGTCGAGGAGCCGGTACCACCGCTGGCGCCGCCGCCCGCGAACGCCGCCGTGACGCTGCACGCGCGCACCGAGCGACCCTACCTGATGCACGCGTCGATCGGTCCATCCGCTGCGGTGGCGCAGTTCGACCGCGGCATGATGACGATCTGGACCCATACGCAGGGCGTGTTCCCGCTGCGGCTCACGATTGCCGAATCGCTCGGCTTGGACCCCGCGCACGTGCGGCTCATCCAGAAGCGCGGGCCGGGTTGTTACGGCCACAACGGCGCCGACGACGCCGCGCTCGACGCTGCGCTCGTCGCGCGGGCCATTCCGGGCAGGCCGGTCATGCTCAAGTGGTCGCGAGCGGACGAGCATGCGTGGGAGCCGTACGGTCCGGCGATGGTGGTCGACGTGCGCGCGAGCATCGACCGCGATGGCCGAATCGTCGACTGGTCGCACGACGTCTACAGCGACACGCATCGGACGCGGCCGCGTCCCGGTCCCGGTCAGATCGGCCCCGCGCGCATGCTGTCGACACACTTCGTCGCCGAGCCGTTCCCCGACTGGTCGCCTAAGCCCTTCCTGTCCGCCTCGCTCGCCGGCGTCCACCGCAACGCCGACCCGTACTACACGTTCGCCCGCCGTCGCGTCGTGAAGCACCTGGTGCCGGGGATGCCGCTGCGCACGTCGACGTTGCGCTCGCTCGGCAGCTATACCAACGTGCTGGCGATCGAGACGATGATCGACGAGCTCGCCCGGGCCGCGAACCAGGATCCGCTCGCATTCAGGCTTGCGCATCTGACCGACCCGCGCGCGCATGCCGTGCTGAATGCCGCGGCGGAGCGCGCGCAATGGAGCCGGTATGCGACGGGGCCGGGGCACGGCCGCGGCCTGGCCTTCTGCCGCTACATCAACCGCAAAGCGTACGCTGCGGTGATCATCGACCTCGACGTCGATGACGCGGCCATGGTCCACGTGCGCCGCATCACGCTGGCTGCCGACGCCGGCCAGATCGTCGATCACGATGGCCTTCGCCTGCAGCTCGAAGGCGGGGCGCTGCAATCGCTGAGCTTCACGCTCTATGAGCAGGTGACCTACGACGGCGGCGGTATCACCAGCCGCGACTTCGACAGCTATCCGATCCTGCGTTTCGACGAGGCGCCGGACGTGGACTCAATCCTGATCGATCGGCCCGGCGAGCCTTACCTCGGTCCTTCCGAATGTACGGTGCCGCCAACGGCAGCCGCGATCGCCAACGCAATCTTCGACGCGACGGGCGTCCGGGTGCGCCGAACGCCGTTCACGCCCGACGCGATCCGCGCGGCAGCGATGCGGTAGGGCTGCGAGAAAGGCGTGCTAAAGCTCGGTTACAAGGCTTCGGCTGAGCAATTCGGCCCCTCCGACCTTTTGCGGTTCACGGAGCAGGCGGAAGCATGCGGCTTCGATTCGGTGTTTGTCAGCGATCATTTCCAGCCCTGGCGTCACACCGGCGGCCATTCGCCGGCATCGCTCGCATGGCTGGGTGCGGCGGCTGCGCGCACGACGCGCGTCACCCTCGGTACGAGCGTGCTGACCCCCACGTTTCGCTACCATCCATCGATCGTCGCGCAGGCGTTCGCGACGCTCGGCACGATGTTTCCCGGGCGCATCGTGCTCGGCGTGGGCACGGGTGAATCGTTGAACGAAGTGCCCGCCACGGCGATGCCGTGGCCCGAGACGAAGGAGCGGTTCGCGCGCCTGCGCGAAGCCGTGGCGCTGATCCGTAAGCTCTGGAGCGAGGAGCGAGTCACGTTCGAAGGACAGTACTATCGGACGTCGCGCGCCACGATCTACGATCTTCCGGCGGCGCCGGTGCCGATCTTTGTCGCCGCCGGCGGACCAATGGTGGCGAAATTCGCCGGCAGCGCGGGCGATGGAATGATCTGCACGAGCGGCAAGCAACCGGACCTGTACATCGAGAAGCTGCTGCCTGGCGTCGCGGCCGGCCTCGCCGAGTCCGAGCGACCAGCGCGGCCGTTCGAACGCATGATCGAGATGAAAGTGTCCTTCGATCCAGATCAGCGCCGCGTCCGAGAGGCGACGCGCCATTGGGCCGCACTCGCGCTGTCCGCGGAGGAGAAGCTCTCCGTCGACGATCCGCTTGACATGGAGCGCCTCGCCGATGCGCTGCCGCTCGAGCGCACCGTGCGTCGGTTCATCGTCTCGAGCGATGCCGACGCGCATGTGAACGAGATCCTGAAGTACGTCGACATGGGATTCGACCATCTGGTGTTCCATGCGCCAGGCCCGGACCAGCCGCGCTTCCTGGACCTTTACGCGTCGCACGTGCTGCCCGGGCTGCGGGCGCACTGCGGCTAGGCCCGTGCCGCTGCCGAACAATGATGGCGTGCGCGTAATTGCGCTCGCGGGCTTTCCCGACGTGCACGCGGGCGACGATCTTGCGCAAGCGATCGTCGAGCGATGCCGCGCAACGGGCAACGTTCCAATGGACGAAGACGTTCTGGTGGTTGCGCAGAAGATCGTGTCCAAGGCCGAGGACTGCTACGTCGATCTCGCGCGCGTCGAGCCGTCCGGGCAGGCGCGCGCGCTGTCGAGCACCACGGGCAAGGATGCGAGGCTCGTCGAGGTGATCCTCGGAGAATCGCGCCGCGTCGTGCGTGCCGTGCGTGACGTGCTCATCGTGGAGCACCGGCTCGGGTTCGTCATGGCGAATGGAGGCGTCGACCAATCCAATGTCGGGGCCGGACCGGACGAGCGGGTACTGCGGCTGCCGGCCGACCCCGACAGCAGCGCGGCGAAGTTGCGCGATGCGCTCGAGCAGGCGTTCGCGGTGCGTCTCGGCGTCATCATCAGCGATAGCTTCGGCCGGCCATGGCGCCTCGGCACCGTCGGCGTGGCGCTCGGCGTCGCGGGCGTGCCGGCGCTCGTCGATCTGCGTGGCACGGATGACCGATACGGGCGCCGCCTGGCAGCGACGCTCGTAGGTCATGCGGACGAAATCGCGTCGGCAGCGTCGCTGGTGATGGGGCAGTCCGACGAAGGACGGCCGGTCGTCATCGTGCGCGGGTTGCGTGCGCGGGCGCCCGCGTCTACTGCGGCGGCGCTGCTGCGCCCGGCCCACGAGGATTTGTTCCGGTGACGCGCGATGCGTCCGGGAGCCCGACCGTGGTTGCGCTGTCAGGGGGAATCGGCGGCGCGAAGCTCGCCTTGGGGCTGCATCGAGTGATCGACGCCGGCGCGCTCGGAGTGGTCGCCAATGTGGGCGACGATTTCCTGCACCTGGGTCTTTCGATATGTCCGGATATCGATACGCTGCTCTACACGCTCGCGGGACTTGCCGACCCCGTACGCGGCTGGGGGCGCCGAGACGAGACGTGGCGGTTCATGGACGCGCTCGCGACGCTGGGCGGACCGGCCTGGTTCCAGCTCGGCGACGCCGATCTGGCTTTGCACGTCGAGCGCACGCGTCGAATGGCTCGCGGCGAATCACTCTCCTCGATCACCGCGGTGTTTTGCGAGCGGCTAGGCGTCGCCACGGCGCTGTGGCCCGCTAGTGATGATGTTGTGCGTACGCGCGTACGAACGTCGGCCGGCTGGATGTCGTTCCAGGAGTATTTCGTCGCGCAACGCTGCGAGCCTGTTGTCGAGGCGCTCGATTACCAGGGCTGCGAGGCCGCGCGCCCGTGCGCGCACGTGCTGGAGGCGCTGCGCAACCCGGCGTTGCGCGCTGTGATCATCGCGCCCTCCAACCCACTCCTGAGCATCGAGCCGATGCTCGCCATGCCGACCTTTCGCGACGCACTTCGCCTCTGCCATGCGCCCGTCATCGCGGTATCGCCCATCATCGGCGGCGTGGCGGTCAAAGGTCCCACCGCGAAAATGCTGCAGGAGCTTGGACAGCCGATCGATGGGCTCGAGGCCGCGCGACGCTATGCCGACGTGATCGACGGATATGTGCTCGACCAGCGCGACGCGCATCTCGCACCCGCGTCGCCCGTCGGCGTGCAGGTCGTCGCCACCAACATCCTGATGACGAATCTCGAGAGCAAGGTGCGGCTTGCGCGCGAATGCCTCGCATTCGCGGACACACTCGCGGCGAGCATGGGCGCGCGGACGTCGGGATCGTGACGGCCCGGCGCGACATCTGGGCAGTTGTTCCGGTGAAAGCGCTCGGGCAGGCGAAGAGCCGGCTGGCGAGCACGATGTCGTGCGACGCGCGCGTGGAATTTGCGCGAGCGATGCTCGAGGACGTGCTTGAGGCGCTGGTCCAGACTCGAACGCTCGCCGGACTGCTCGTGGTAACCGCGGACGCGGACGCGACGGCGCTTGCCGTTCGGCTCGGCGCGCGCATCGTCGTCGACGACGCAACGCGCGGCCATACCGCCGCCGTGATGGCGGGCGCGCGCTTCCTTCAGGCCGAAGGCCGCGAAGGAATGCTGACGGTTCCCGGCGACGTGCCCGCCCTTGCGCCGGACGAGGTCGAGCGCCTGGTCTCGGTGCACAAGGCGGCCCCGGCTTTCACAATCGCGCCTGCGCACGATGGCCGCGGCTCCAATGCGATTGTCGCTTCGCCACCGACCGCTGTGCCGCTCACCTTCGGCGATGACAGCTTCCTTCCGCACATTGCCGCGGCGCGCGCGGCCGGCATCGAGCCGACCATCGTCACGGGGCTCGAGGGGATCGCGCTCGACGTCGACGGGCGCGATGAGCTCGTCGCGCTGCTACGCACCAGCCGTGCGACGCGCGCGCGTGCGGTATTGATGCGGCACGCGTCGCGCGTCGCCTAGCGCGGCAGACGCTTTACGCCGATCCATCGTGATCAAGCTGCTCGCTTCTCCGTATCTGCTGCTGACGCTGACGCCGTTCTTCTGGTCGTGCAACTGGATCATCGGGCGCGCGCTGCACGAGGACATGCCGCCGATGGCGCTGACGTTCTTTCGCTGGCTGCTGGCGAGCCTCGTCCTCACCCCTTTCGTCGTATCCAAGCTTGCGCGCGACTGGCCGACGATCCGCGCGCACTGGCGCACCATGGCGCTGCTCGGCAGCATAGGAATCGCGTTGCACAACGCGATCGCATACATCGGCCTCAACTACACGACGGCGACGAACGGCGTAGTGCTGAACTCGTTCATCCCCGTGATGATCATCGCGATGGCGTGGGCGTTCTTCGGCGAGCGC
>Ga0307411_10001250_pt1 | contig 10134 bp, 9 predicted proteins | sample DK1Ometagenome_2_FD_203712 | JGI IMG/M metagenome (GOLD analysis project Ga0307411, IMG submission 203712) | Maize rhizosphere microbial communities from greenhouse at UC Davis, California, United States - DK15-O-1 | ecosystem: Host-associated > Plants > Roots > Rhizosphere > Soil | place: USA...
GAGCGGGCAGCCAACCGGCACGTCCAGCCAGACCACCGGCTCGATGAGCGCGTCGGGGCAGGCGGACAGCGCGGCGATCGCGCGCATCACCGCGCAGATCGACGAACTGCTCCGCGGCGGCACGGCCACGAGCACGGCGGCGGGGTCGACGGGCACGTCGGGCACGACCGGGACGACGTCGAGCACGACGACCGGCACGTCCGGCACGACCGGCACGTCGGGCACGATGTCCGGCAGCACGTCGGCGACCGGCACGGTGTGCGTCGATCGTGCGAAGCTCGAACAGCTGCGCCGGGATATCCAGGCGCTGCAGAATCGCCAGTAGCATGTCGCAGGTCGCAGGTTCGTGGGTTCTGCGGTTCGCCGCCGAACCCGCGACCCTGACGACCGCATGAACGCTCGAACCCGACCGAATCATCGCTATAATCCGCCCGTGCGGCTATCGGCTCACGGCGCAACGCACCCGGGTCGGCGCGCCTCCAACGAGGACGCGTTACTCGTCGATCCGGCGCTCGGGCTGTTCGTCGTCGCTGACGGGATGGGCGGGCACAAGGCCGGTGAAGTCGCCGCGCAGCTTGCGATCGACGCGATCCGTCAATTCGTCGAGGACAGCCGGGACACCAGCGACATGACCTGGCCCTTCGGGGTCGATCTCACGCTGTCCACCAATGCCAACCGCCTGCGCACGGCCGTGCGCGTGGCCAACAACCGCGTGCTCGAAGCCTCCGAGTCGTGCGCCGATTACATGGGTATGGGAACGACGGTCGTGGCGGCGCTCGCGTCCGACGAGCGGCTCGTGTTCGTCGGCGTGGGGGACAGCCGCGTCTACCTGTCGCAGGGCAACGGGGTCGAGCAGTTGACGCGAGACGATTCGTGGGTGGCGACCGTGCTCGCGCGCGAACCCGGAATGACCGAGAGCCTGCTCGCACAGCATCCGATGCGGCACGTGCTCACGAGCGTCGTCGGTGCCCGCGCCGACACCGAGCCGCACGCGGAGGATCGTCCGTTCCTGCGCGGGGATGTCGTGCTCCTCTGCAGCGACGGCCTGCACGGCACGTTGTCGCCGGATGAAATCGGGGCGGTGCTCGCGTCGGGCCAGGACCTCGAGGTGATGACCGCAAGCCTGATCGATCGCGCGCTCAGCCAGGGCGCGACGGACAATGTCACTGCCGTCGTCATCCGGCGCGAGGACTGAGTGGTCCGGTCGCCGCAGCTGCGGTGCTCTCAGGAACGACGACGCACCGCTACGAACAACGGCTACGCTCAAATCTCGGCGAGGAGCCTGTCGGCCATGCCGGTGAGGGCAGCCGCATCGCCGCGCGGCAGGTGAACGAGCAGGGCACGACGCCCGGCCTTGTCGAGTGACTCGAAATCGCCGATCCCTTGCGCGTGCTCGAGAACGGTGAACGAGAACCTCTCGCCCGGGATCGGCAGGTCCTCGCGCGGCTCGGCGACGATCACGAGGAACACGCCGCTGTTCGGCCCCCCCTTGTGCAGCTGGCCGGTGGAGTGCAGATAGCGAGGTCCGTACCCGAACATCGTTGCGCACCGCGACCGTCGTGCGACTTCGTCGCGGAGCCGTTCGAGCGGGCCTGCGAGATCCTCACTGCCCGGCGAGACGTACACCAGAAGACCGAAGTAGTCGCCCGGCGTGAGCAGCCGAAGAAATCGATCCGGGGGTTCGCCGCCCAGCCCGTCCTGCGCCGCGCCGCTCAACGTCATTCGCGCGCCGTTTCGCGATGCCTGTGGCTCGGGCGCGGGCAGCCGCCGTTCCGAGACGTAGCGGTCGAGCAACGCCTTGGTCGCGTCCTTCGCTTGCTGGACGTTCGGCTCGTCGAACGGGTTGATGCCGAGCAGCCAGCCGCAGGCAGCCGTCGCCACTTCCCACCGGAAGAACTCGGCGCCGAGTGCGCTCCGGTCGGCCATCGCGAGCGTCGCCATCGGCGCGCCCGATGCGCGGAGCCGCTCGACCGGGCCGGCGTCCGGCGCGGCGTCGCCCAGCCGCACGGCGACGCCGATGCGGTCGCTGCCGTAGGCTGCAGTCGGCGTCTCCCCCGCGATTGGCACGACCCCCTTGCCCTGTTTGCCAGTGCTTTCCGCGACGAGCTGTTCCACCCACAACCCGAACGACGCGAGCTGTGGCGGCACGACCAGGGTCAGCTTGTCGCGACCGGCCTGTGCGCCCGCCGCCATCAGCGCGCCGAGAGAGAGCCCCGGGTTCTCACGCGCGTCAGGCATGCGGCACGCATCAGCCATCGCGCGCGCCGAGTCGAGCAGTCGATCGAGGTTCACGCCCATCAGCGCAGCCGGTACGAGGCCGAAGTAGGAGAGCGCGGAGTAGCGTCCGCCGATATCCGCCGGGTTGACGAACACGTCGCGGAAGCGCTCGGCCATCGCACGCTTGTGCAGCGCGGTGTTTTCATCGGTGATTGCGACGAACCGTGATCCCCACTCGGCGTGTCCGGCGGCTTCCACGCGCCGGCGCGCTTCGGCAGCCATCACGTTCGGCTCGATGGTCGATCCCGACTTGCTGGCGAAGACGAAGAGCGAGGTCTCGGCGTTGGCCATTGCCTGCCTGACCGCCTCGGGATCGACGGAACCGGGGATACCCGGGCGTGACGCCGAGCACCTGCCGCATGACTTCGGGCGCGAGGCTCGATCCACCCATCCCGAGCAGCACGACATCGCTGAAGCCGCCGGCGCGCACGCCTTCCGCGAAGCCGCGGAGACGGTCGAGCGCAGGCATGACGAAGTCGAGAACGGAGAGCCAGCCGAGACGGTTGGCGATCTTGTCCTGGACGGCGCGATCGGGCGACCAGATGTCCGGACTGCGAGCCCAGAGTGCGTCGGCAAACCCGGACGTCGTGAGGCGGTCGAAGGCGGAATCGAGCTGCGCGCCGATTCTGGCCGGGTCGAGTGTGATGGTCATCGAATCAGGTAGAACGACGTCTGGCGGCCGTCGATCCAGTTCCACCCGCCGTCGAGCAGCGCGGCGTCCTCCTCGAGCGCAAAGCGGACGGGCTGGTTTCCCCATTCCCTGACGGTGTGGGTGACGTTGAGCTCGATCGAATGCCACGTGTTCGGCCTGAACACGTAGTCGCCGCGGACCGGGACCCCTTCCTGGTAGTCGGTCATGCCGATCGGCGGGCCGGCGGCGTGGCCGTGGTATCCGATGGCGTGGCAGTAGATCGACGGCGTGAGCCCCTCCGCCCTGGCCTGCTTCAGCGCACCCGCGAGCGCCTGGTTGCCGGTGCCGCCAATCTTCGCGTGCTCGAGCGTCAGATCCTGGAGGCGATTGGCGGCCTTGAGCCCCTCCTTCAACCCGTCGGGTGCGTCGGTTTCGCCCGGGAGGAGGACGTAGGCGTTGTGCTGAGTGTCGGTCGAGAAACCGACATAGACGAGGCCGAAATCGGTGTGAAGCATGTCGCCGCGCCGGATCACGCGGCGGTCGGCCGGGATGTCGGATGGAACTCCGCCCTTGCGCCAGATCGTAATCGATGGATGGAACCATCCGCCCAGCCCCAGCTCGGCGACGCGCTGGCGCATCCACCAGACGACGTCTTCGCTCGTCGTGACGCCGGGGACGACAACCTGGTTCGAGAACGCCTCCCGAATCACTTGATGGGCGATGCGCATGACGTGGCGGAACGCGTCGGTTTCCTCCGGCAGCTTCGTCTCGAGCCAGCCGACGGCCAGCATCTCGGCCGACTTGACGCGCGGCGCGTATTTCGGGCCGAGCGCCTTCACGAGGTTGTCCCTCTCGTTGGCGGTCAGCCCGTCGGCATGGTTCCACGCCTCGGAGGTGTTGACGCCGATGACGCTCGGATTGCGCTGCTCGACGAACGCGCGAAGCCCCTGCCACTGCTCGTCGTTGCCGGTCTTCACCACCGTGAAGAGGCCGTCGTAATCGAAGCGGCCGATCGACACGCGCTCGACCGTGCCGGCCGGTGTGCGATAGAAGGCCAGGATCGTGCGGCGACGCGACGAGTACGTCGTGAGCGGCGCCATCGAGCGGAAGACGGGATCGTCGTTGTACTCGCGCGAAACGATGACCCAGAGGTCGATCCCTTCTCGACGCATCAGCTCGGGAAGGAGCGTGTCGAAACGCTTCTGGATCCATCCCCTGATGAGCGGTGCCTGCTCGCGGTGGGTGAGGACCCGATCGCCAGGGGGGAGCGTCTGAGCTAGAGGCGCTGCGAGCGTGAGCACGAGGGCGGCTGCGGCCGCGAGACAGCGCATGCGACGACCTTATAACATAATGATTTGAATCTCCCGATGCGTTCCCGCCTGCTTCTCGTCGTCGTTGTCGTCATGTGCGCCGGGTGCTCGAACGGCGAGCCGCCCGCGGCCGCGGAGAAGCCGGCGCGCCAGACCACTGCCGCCGCTCCTGCGCCCGACGATTCGCCCTCTTCGTCGCGCCCGCGCATCGTCATTCTCGGCGACAGCCTGACGGCCGGTCTGGGGATCGACAAGTCCGATTCGTTCCCGTCGGTACTGCAGCGGCGGCTCGATGACGCCGGCTTGAACTACGAGGTCGTGAATGCAGGCGTGTCCGGCGATACCACTGCCGGCGGCCTTCGCCGGTTCGACTGGGCCACCGAAGGACGCGTCGTGGTACTCGTCGTCGCGCTCGGCGGCAACGACGGACTTCGCGGGCTGCCGGTCAGCGAGACGCGGAAGAACCTTGCGGAGATCATCGAACGCGCGCAGGCCCGCGGGATCCGTGTGGTCCTCGCCGGCATGGAGGCGCCGCCCAACTACGGGGTCCAGTACACCTCCGAGTTCCGGCAGACCTTCAGCGGTCTCGCCAAACAGTACGACGTGCCGTTCGTGCCGTTCCTCCTCGAAGGCGTTGCCGGCATCCCGGCGCTGAACACCGGCGATGGCATCCATCCCAACGCCGAGGGCGCCCGCATCGTCGAGCGGAACGTCTGGAAGGCGATCGAGCCGGTGCTCGAGCCACTGTCCACCCGATGATCGAGCTGCGCGGCGTCTCCAAGACCGTGATGAGCGGCGGCCAGCCGCTGACGATCCTGCATCCGATCGACTTCTTCGTTCCCTCGGGTCAGTTCCTGGCGATCGTCGGGCCGTCCGGCAGCGGCAAGTCCACGCTGCTCGGCCTGCTCGCCGGTCTCGATGCGCCATCGGGCGGCGAAATCCTGATCGACGGAACCGATCTGACGAAGCTCGGCGAGGACGCGCTGGCGCGGCTGCGCGGGGAGAGGATCGGGTTCGTGTTCCAGTTCTTCCACCTCGTGCCCTCGCTCACCGCATTCGAGAACATCGCCGTGCCGATGGAGATCGCCGGCCGGCGCGAGGCTTCGTCGCGAGCGCGCCTGTTGCTCGAGGAGGTGGGGCTCGCCGACCGCGGCCATCACTATCCCTCACAGCTGTCCGGTGGCGAGCAGCAGCGCGTCGCGCTCGCGCGCGCGCTGGCCAACGACCCGCCGATCGTCCTCGCCGACGAGCCGACCGGAAATCTCGATTCGACGACCGGCCGTCACATCATGGACATGCTGCTTGATCTGCATCGCGTCCGACGGACCACGCTCGTCCTCGTGACCCACGACGCCGAACTGGCGGCGCTCGCCGACGTGCGCCTCGCGCTGCGCGATGGACGCCGGGTCGAATCGCGCGTCGAAGCGGGAGCGCGGAGATGACGTTCGTCCTCCGGATGGCGATGCGCGAAATCCGCGCGTCCTGGCGGCGGCTCCTGTTCTTCTTCGTGTGCATCGCCGTCGGCGTGGCGTCGATCGTCGCCCTCCGATCGGTGATTCAGAGCGTCCGCGTCGCATTGTCGCGCGAGGCGCGGGCGCTCATGGGCGCCGACATGATCCTGTCGAGCAACGACCCGTTCAAGCCGGGCGTGCTCCAGCGAATTGCGCGCGAGCAGCGCGCTGGCCGCATCACCGCCCGGATGGAATCGACCGAGCTCTCCACCATGGTGCGGCCGGCCGCGCCGGCGCACCAGGGCACGCGCATGGTGGAGCTGCGCGCGGTCGAGCCCTCGTTCCCGATGTACGGGACGCTGCGGCTGCAGGACGGCCGCCGGTACTCCTACGACATGCTGCGGGATCGCGGCACGCTCGTTCGACCGGAGCTGCTCGCGCAGTTCGGCCTCGGCGTCGGCGATCGGATCGTCATCGGCAAGGAGTCCTTCCAGATTCGCGGCATCATCTCGTCGGAGCCGGGACGGCGCATCGGCGCGTTCAGCATCGGCCCGCGCGTCATCATCAGTCGGCAGGACCTGCCGGCGACCGGCCTGCTCTCCTTCGGCAGCCGCGTCAATCACCAGCTGCTGCTGCGCGTCCCCGACGCGACCCTCGCGTCGCTGACGACGGACCTGCGAAGCGCGTTCGCCAACGAGTTCGTCGGCGTCAGGTCGTATCGGCGCACCGAGGACCAGATGGGCGAGGACATGACGCGCGCCGAGAACTACCTGAGTCTGGTCGGGCTCGTCGTGCTGATCCTCGGCGGCATCGGCGTGTCGAGCGTCACGCGCGTGTTCGTCGAGCAGAAGATCCGCAGCGTGGCGATCCTGAAGTGCGTCGGGGGGACCTCGGCGCAGCTGCTCGGGGTCTACATGGCGCAGGTCGTCCTGCTCGGCCTGGCCGGAAGTGTCCTTGGGATCGTGATCGCCGGCGGCGTTGTCGCGGCGGTGCCGTCCTTCGTGGGCCAGGCGGTCGAGATGCTGCAGGTGGACTACGGCCTGACCGCGTCGGCGGTGGCGCAGGGCCTCGCCGTCGGCCTGCTGGTGTCCGTGCTCTTTTCCCTCGTGCCGCTGCTCGAGATTCGAAACGTCAAGCCGTCGCTGCTGCTGCGGCAGGACGTTCCGTCGCCGCGGGGCATCGACTGGCTGAAATGGATCGTGACCGGCCTCGTGGCGTCTGCGCTCGTCGGCGTAGCGGCGTGGCAGGCCGGATCGGTGCGCGTCGGGCTGATGCTCTCCGGCGGATTCGTGCTCACCGCGTTCATTCTTCACCTCGCCGGGGCGGCGCTCGTCAGGGCCGTGCAGCCACTCCGCTACGCGCGTTCGTTCGCGTTGCGGCAGGCGGTGCTCCACGTCGCGCGGCCGGGAAACCAGACGCGCGTCATCCTGCTGGCCGTGGGATTGGGCACGTTCTTCATCCTCGGGGTGCGCGGGCTGCAGACGAACCTGCTCGATCAGTTCGCGCTGCAGGTGGGTGAGGATGCGCCTGACATGTTCCTCATCGACATCCAGGGCGATCAGCGCCAGCCGCTGGCGGCGTTCGTCGACGAACGGAATGGCGGCGACGCTCCGCCCAAGCTGATTCCGGTGCTGCGGGCGCGCGTCGTCGGCGTCAAGGGCGACCAGGTCAACCTCGAACGCTACGAGGACGTGCGCGGCCGCGGATCGCTCGCACGCGAGTACACGATCACCTACCGGCCGGCACTCGAGGCCAACGAGTCGATCCTCGCGGGCGCGTGGTGGGACTCGACCCCGTCGACCACGCCTGAAGTGTCGATCGAGGAGAGCATTCGCGACCGGTTCCGGATCCAGGTGGGCGACGAGATGCGCTTCGACGTGCTCGGCCGGGTGATCGCGGCGCGCGTCGCCAGCGTGCGCAAGGTGAACTGGCGCGACATCCGCGCCGGCGGCTTCATGTTCGTGTTCCGTCCCGGCGCCTTCGACACCGCGCCGCACACGTTCATCTCGGCGATGCGCGGCCCGGCCGACGCCGAGGCGCGCGCCCGCCTGCAGGCCGCGCTGGTCAACGCCTGGCCGAACGTCTCGGTCATCGACTTGCGCGAAGTGCTCGACACCATCCGCGCCGTCGTCAACAACGTCACGCTTGCCGTCACCGTCGTCGGCGCGCTCGTGCTCTTCAGCGGCGCCTTGATTCTCGTCGGGGCGGTGTCGATGACCAAGTTTCGCCGCGTCTACGAGGCGGCAATCCTGAAGACGCTCGGCGCCAGCAGCCGCCTGATCGCCACGATGCTGCTGCTCGAGTACGGCGTGCTCGGTGCGATTGCCGGCACCGTCGGGTCGCTCGGCGCCATCGTCTTGAGCTGGGCGGTGGCCACCTATGCCCTCAACATGCCGTGGAGGCTGACGCCCTGGCTGACCGCCTTCGGCATCGTCCTCACCGCGCTGTTCGTGGCAGCGATCGGAGTGATCGCCAGCTGGGACGTGCTGCGCCACAAGCCGCTGGCCACATTGCGCGCCGAATAGCGGACGCCTCGGCGGCGGTCGTGCGGCGGCTTCGCGGATCGTGCGGCGCTTCGCGCGATCGTGCGGGGTGCTTCGCGCAGGCGAGGCGAAGCGAAGCCCAGTACCGTCGCCGGCGCGGCGCCGGTGCCGGTGGCCCTCCTCGGCCCATTTAGCTCATGCTAAGATTCGTTTTTGGTCTCAGCCCGGGGGAACCACCATGGAACTGTCTACCTTCAGAGATGCCTTGCTCCGGAAGCGTGGGGAGCTGATGGATACCAGCTCCAAGCCCCTCCAGTGGACGATGGAGAACAACTCTGGGCGACAGGGGGACATGGCCGATCAGGCGGCGGGCAATAACGAGGTCCACATCCAACTGAAACTGAAACAGACCGACGCCAAGATCCTGCAGGCCATCGACGAGGCGCTGAAGCGGATCGAGCAGGGCACCTACGGCGTCTGTCGCGACTGTGGCGAGCCGATTGCTCCCGCCAGGCTGAACGCCATTCCCTGGACGCGCGTGTGCATCAGCTGCAAAGAGAAGCAGAAAGCGTGAAGCACGAAGAGCTGCAGGCCATCCTCTCCGAGTTCGCCGCCGACCGGCTCGCGCTGCTCCAGCGCCACGAGGCCGGCGCGCGGGTCGTGAGCCACTACGACTTCAACAACGCCTATCAGTACGTCATCAACCGCGAGGAGACCCAGCTTGGCTGGCTGCAGAGCGCGCTCGGCGAGTTGAACGCGGCGCTGCCGCACGCGGCCGCGGCACTGCCCGTCCCCGAGGCTGGCAAGGCTTCGAAGAACGTGGAACCGTCCGCCTACCGCTCTATCCTCGAGGACGACGCCGCGCACCTCCGAGGCTTCGTGCAGAAGTGGCGGTCCCGCGTGGAAGCGGTCACGCACGCGCGCCATCGCAACATGCTGAAAGTGATCCTCGGGGAATCGCTCGAGCACCAGCGCTTCTTCGAGCAGGCGGCCGCGGGCTTCGAAGATCTCCTCGGACGGCGCACTGCGCAGGGGCCGCGGATCGGCGGCGTGATCTCCACTCGCTGGGTTGAATAGACGAGCGGCAAACCTTCAGTCGCGAACCTGACGACACCCGCGCCGGCTGTGTCTCGTCCAGGCGGCTCCGCACGTCGCGGTCACAAGGCGGACGTGACGCATGGCGCCCATCAAACCTGTCGCCATCGCCTTCGGGAGCAACCTTGGCGACCGCGAGAAGCATCTCCGCGACGCCGCGCGGCAGGTGGCGGCGTTCGTCCACGACCTCCGGCTCTCCAGCTTCCACGACACCGACCCGGTGGGCGTCGGTCCCCAGCCCCGCTTCCTGAACGCCGCGGCAGTGGGGACGACCGATCTCGAGGCGCGCGCGGTCCTCGATCGACTGCTCGCGATCGAGGCGTCGCTCGGGCGCCAGCGCCCGTATGCCGGCGCGCCACGGACGGTGGACCTCGACCTCCTGCTTTATGATGACGCGGTGATCGACGAGGCCGGACTGATCCTGCCCCACCCTCGATTCCGCGAACGGCGCTTCGTCCTCGCGCCGCTCGCTGAAGTGGCGCCGGAGTGGATCGATCCGGTCACCGGCAAGTCGGTGACGACGCTGCTCGCCGAGTTGCCGGCATGAGCCATGCGCCGGTCGCCTTGACGTCGTGCCCGAACTGCGGACGGGATCTCGACGGCGCGTTCTGCGCCGAGTGCGGGCAGAAGGCGGCGCCGCTCAATCCGACGTTCCACGATCTGGTTCACGACGTCACCCACGAACTGCTGCACGTGGACGGCAGGATCTTCCAGTCGGTGCGGCTGCTCCTGGCGCGACCGGGCTTCCTCTCGCGCGAGTACTTCGAGGGGCGCCGGACGCGGTACGTCTCTCCCATCCGCCTCTATCTGATCTTCAGCGTCGTGTTCTTCCTCGTCGCAGCGGTCGTCGAGAAACCGCTGACTGAAGAGGACCGCGCCGAGCTGGC
>Ga0307411_10001251_pt1 | contig 10132 bp, 10 predicted proteins | sample DK1Ometagenome_2_FD_203712 | JGI IMG/M metagenome (GOLD analysis project Ga0307411, IMG submission 203712) | Maize rhizosphere microbial communities from greenhouse at UC Davis, California, United States - DK15-O-1 | ecosystem: Host-associated > Plants > Roots > Rhizosphere > Soil | place: USA...
TAAATTACCAAGTTTTTTTTATTGAAAATGTAAACTGTTCATAACTCACATGTTATTTTACAGGAACAAGGCGGCCTATAATATGATCACCAGCTACAAATATGGTGGTTCCTTTCGACGCTTCATCTATAGTGAGGAAGCCCTGGGTGGAGATCTGCTGCCAGTTATAACCTCCGTCGTACGAAATATCAATCCCGTTTTTACCAACTGCAATAAAGATAGTCTTGGTTATAAATTCAACACAGCTTCTGTATCCTGACGGATGCTGATGCTTATCAGGAATGTGCCAGGTTTGTCCCCCATCCGTGGTTACCGAATAATTCTTTTCGGTTACATCCGGTGCTGTAAAATCACCTCCAACAGCAACCCCGATCTTATCATCTACAAAAACAAGGCTGTTGATACCTTTGCTGCTCATTCCATGCGTCATGTGTGTTTCATGGTGCTTCCATGTTTTTCCGTAATCGTCGGATACAAATACATGAGCTGCATGCCCTCCGGTGCAGAACCATACCTTCCCTTTTTTGCCTGTAAATATACCTGTGCCGCTTGAAGCAAACCCTGCTTCATTCTTGGTGGCCTTTGGTGCATGTTCGGGTGCAAGCTCCTGCCATGAATCCCCACCATCGCTGGTAGTAAATATTTCAAAATGGCCGTGGATCGGATCTCCGTAAGCAATTCCATTGTTCCGGTCCCAGAATGCGAATCCATTTAAAAATGTGGAGTGATTGGATGCTGTGAAAACTGCTTTCCATGTATTGCCCCCATCGTTTGTTTTTAAAATCTGTGCAGGATCTTTTACACTCAGGATGATCGCATTGTTTTCATCCCATGCTTCCACATCTCTGATCTCCGATTTTGTGCTGTCCAATACTTTCTGAAAACTCCATGTTATTCCCCCGTCGGTAGTTTTACCAACAGTGCCATTGCTTCCTGTTGCCCAGGCAACTTTATTGCTTACTGCAAATAATCCGCGGAAATTTGAATTGTAACCCGAGGTATCGATGATTACCTGGTATTTTTGAGCATACAGGAAACCCGTAAGCGCAATGCATAGAATTAGCAATCGCCTCATATCATCTTGTTTGTCACAAAGTTAATTTTACACCTTAACTTACCAAATTAATTAGTTTTAAAACAATATTAAAAACAAGTGTCAAAATTATTTTCTGTTGAAAAATAGTGTGAATTGCGTAAGGGGTATAAATAGATTGTGTAAATTTAATGTCTAAATCATCTACCTGTTATGAAATTATTCCGCTATTTATCCCTTTTGATAATTCCTGTTTACCTTATCAGTTGCGGTGCAAAAAAAACAACTGATATTAAAACAGAGAATAAATCCATTCTTAATGAAAATGATATTTTCAATAAACAAAAGGTAAATACTTTTATTAATGAAATATCTAAGGAGGCGCAACAGGATGCAAAAAAACAATTCCTCACAGGAGTGGATCTGTACCGGAATCGTAAACAGCTGGATAGTGCCATTCAAAGCTTTAAAACGTCCATTTGTATATATCCGTTTTCGAAAACATATTATGAATTGGGGAATGCCTTAATGGATAAAGAGGATTTTAAATCAGCCATCAGCTCCTATAAAATGGCCGAACATCTGGAGTATGACCCTATTTCTTTGGTATTATACAATATATCATGCGCCAACTCAAGATCAGGAAACCTGGATGAGTCGTTGAATTATTTACAGCTTGCCATCGAAAACGGATACACAAATCTCGATCATATTATGGGTGATAAAGACCTGGATTCAGTGAGAAAAGATACACGTTTTAATGAAACCGTAAAAACAGCCATGGCTGGTAATTCTTCATCCGGTGAAGTTTTATTCGGAATGTACAGATCACATTTTTCCAATTTGAGCTTACCTTATGTTCTGGATGAAAAAACAAGCCAGGCTATAAATTTTGACAATTCTATTTCCTACGATTTTGATGATTTTGTACCGGGAATGGTGGATGCATCTTTTAGCCGTGATGTGGGTGATGAATATTTTTATGTGGGAAAATACACCGAGAATGAAAAATACATTGCATTGATCTATTCGCAGGCCGGTATGTGGGCTGAAAAGCCACCCGTGCATACCTATTTAGCAACGTATGAACCTAAAAAAGGTAAGATCATCGACTTTGAAAAAATTGCAGGAATGGAATATTATTCGGATTCTTTACGCACTGCAAAAGTAAATGCAGACATGAGTGTAGAGATAAAATACTTTACCCAGGAATGGGAAAAAAATCCGGATGAGTACGGGTATGAAGAAAATAAACGTACCGGTTTAACCGAAGTAGCTTCCAAAGTTTTCAGGCTGGATGCCAATGGAAATATTAGTGAGGTGAGGAAGATGCTGGGAATGAAAGGAAGGTAGCCTATAATTAGTTACTGATGAAAAATAAAAAACTGATCCTGATCATCCTGTCATTTCTGTTTATTATTGCTGCTACTTTCATTCTCGGTAAATGTATAACCGGTTTAATGCAGGAAATGGTAATTCGTGAAAATCCCGAAATGAATGGAAGCCAAAATGTTACCGGGCTATGGAAGATATACGTTCAGGTATTTTTCTTTTTATTCGCAGTGCTTTGTTTACCCCTTTTACTTTCTTCTTTCATCCATAAAAAAAACAAATGGAATTACGTTATTGTGTTAGAAATTAGCGGAGTTTTATTAGCTTTTTTAACTGCTCCTCCGGATATGATCTCCAGGATAATTCTTTTTATTTTGTGGCAAATACCTGTAGTAATAAATGTGGTGGTAATGAGTTATTTGTTCAGAAGAGCCCGGAAAGAATAAGTTACTTTGGAGCTGTTTTCAGCCAATCCATTACAAGGTCCATCTCATACCCCTTGCCAAGCATATAACGGATCAATGATGCCTTTTTTTCTCTTGGCTCTTTTTTATACAACGTAGCCCATTTTTTTTCGGCAAGATGGGTGAGGTTCTGTATGTATACTTCATCATCCGATTCCATCATGTAATGCTGAACCCTTTTTTTATCCAGCTTACGAATGCTTAGCTCGGCCATGATCTTTTTGCGGCCCCATTTTTTTATATAGATCTTTGAATTGATGTAGGATTTTATGTACCGTTCTTCATCTAAAAAACGTTCTTCCTGTAGCTGTTTAATAAATTTTTCCTGGTCTTCTTCTTTTACTTCCAGCTCATACATTTTCTGCTTCACCTCGAATATGCACCTTTCCCTGTACATACAGAAGCGGGATAACTTATCGTAGGTATTATCCATGCATACATTATTTAAGCGGTGAATTATCTTCTCTGGCTAAAAGATCATATACTTTTTTATCCAGCCATGCCGGGAAAAATTTATTGATAAAATTAGTGAGCTTACCCTGGCGCGTTAATAACAAACTGCGTTTTCTTTTTTGAATGGCTTTGATAAGTTCCTCTGCCACTTCTTCGGGCTGCATCATTTTTTCCTCGTCCCTGGGCGATTCTCCCTGCACGTTCCCGTCTTTCGCCAATGCTGTGTTGCGTATGTTGCTGGCCGTAAATCCAGGGCAACAAACCATTACATGTACCCCGGTTTTTAAATTTTCTATTCGCAATGCTTCCATAAATCCGTTCATTGCGAATTTAGAAGCGGAGTATCCCGTACGTGCCGGAAGTCCCTTTATGCCTGCTATGGACGAGATCCCCACCACCGTACCTTTTGATTGCAGGATTGACGGCATGGCATATTTGGTGCAATAAACAGTTCCCCAAAAATTAATATCCATCACTTTTCTAAGAACATTCAGATCAAGGTCGGCGAACAATGCCCTCATGGAAATACCGGCGTTGTTGATGAGTATATCAATCTTTCCAAAATGATTTAATGTAGTTTCAATAAGGTTTTTGCAATCCTCTTCGATGCTTACATCGCTTTTAACAGGCAACACATCAGCAGTGATCTTCTTCAGCTCATCCGTTGTGTTTTGCAATGCTTCCGCATTGCGGCCGGATATCACCACCTTGGCCCCACGACGTGCAAACGAAACCGCAATGGCTTTTCCAATGCCGCTTGTTCCGCCGGTAATGATCACTACTTTGTCCTTCATCTTACAAAGTAAGGTAAAAGTTGTTATTTTTGAAATGTAAAAGAGTTTTCATGCAGTTAATTGAAGTAAGTACCCCTAGGGATATTAAGGATTTTCACAAAGTTCCTTTCAACATTTATAAAAATTATCCGAACTGGGTACCGCATCTTCAACAAGATGTGGAAAAGGTATTTGATCCTGCCACCAATAAGGCATTCAGGGGTGGAGGTAAAGCCAAACGATGGATATTAAAGGATGAAAGTGGTAATCTCATCGGTCGCATCGCTGCTTTTATTGATCCCAAATATTACAAAGCGTTTCATCAACCAACGGGTGGAATTGGTTTTTTTGAATCTATTGAAGATGAAAAAGCAGCCATGCTCCTGTTAAATACAGCCAAGGATTACCTGGCTTCAGAAGGGATGAAGGCCATTGACGGGCCTATCAACTTCGGTGAGAAAAATGAGTATTGGGGTCTACTCGTTCAGAACTTTGAATACCCGAGCACATACCAGATGAATTTTAACCCGCCGTATTACCAAAAGTATTTCGAGGATTTTGGTTTCAAAGTATATTATGAGCAATATGTTTTCTGGAGAAGTTTAGAAACGGATGCAGAGGATGTATTCCAGCGCAAGGCAAATATTTTATGGAATGATCCTAAATTTAAAGTAACCAATGTAAAAGGGTATACGGATCATCAGCTGGCTGAATTTTTCCTGGGTGTATATAACGAAGCATGGGGGAAACACGAAGGTTTTAAAGCCATGAAGTATGAGCAGGCTTTAAAGATCATGAAGGCTATTAAACCTGTAAAGGATGTGAAGATCACATTGTTTGCCTTCTATGATGAAAAGCCGATTGCATTTTATATAAACCTGCCGGAGCTGAACCAGATCTTCCGTCATGTAAACGGGAACTTAAATGTATGGGGAAAACTAAAATTCCTTTGGTATAAAAATTTTGTGGGTAGCACTACCATGTATGGTGTGGTATTCGGTGTGGTGCCTGAATACCAGGGTAAAGGAGTAGAAGCTGCCATGATCAAATACGGTGGAATTCACATTCGTGGAGGCACCAAATACAAGGATACCATCATTACATGGATTGGTGACTTTAATGTAAAAATGCTGAAGGTGTGTAAAAACCTGAATGCTTCCCTGCTGAGAAAACTGTATACCTATCGTTTGATGCTGGATGAAACCATTCCTTTTGAAAGGGCCCCGTTTATCAGCGGAAGCAAGCAGGACGTGGATGATATCATAAACGGTTTGCTTCCATTGGAAGAAAATATGAGTAAATACGGTAAATAGTTTTTTATATTGAAACGTATTCTTTTTATAACGCCCTATCCTTTTGATTCTGCACCCAGCCAGCGATTCAGGTTTGAGCAGTATTTTGATATTTTACGTGAAAATGGTTTTGAATTCGATCAGAAACCTTTCTGGAGCAATTCTACCTGGGAGGTTTTATATAAAAAAGGAAATTTCCTGAAGAAAATGTGGGGATTATTAACTGCGATCCTTAGAAGGTATTTACTGCTTTTTTCTATTAGTAAATATGATTTTATTTTTATTCACAGGGAATACAGCCCTGTTGGATTTCCTTTTACAGTTTGGATGATCTCAAAAGTTTTCGGTAAAAAAATAATTTTCGATTTTGATGATGCTATCTGGATCCCGAACGTAAGTGAAAACAACCGCTTGTTCAACCGGTTTAAGGTGTATTCAAATACCCGTAAAATCATTAAGCATAGCTATAAGATTTCAGCTGGAAACGAATACCTGAGCCTGTTTGCCAAACAATTTAATCCGAATGTTTTTTATAATCCTACTACCATTGACACCGAAAATTATCATAATAAACTAAGGCAGATAAGCGGTGGTAAATTTATAATTGGTTGGACAGGTTCTCATTCTACCGTTAAATACCTGGATGAGATTATCCCGGTTATTCAAAAGCTGGAGAAAGAATTTGATCTTGAGTTTCATGTTATTTCGGATAAACAACCTTCATGGGATTTAAAGTCACTTAAATTTATTCCCTGGTCAAAAGAAACGGAAGTAACTTCTATGTTAAGCTTTTCAATCGGTATCATGCCACTTTCCCATGACCAGTGGAGCGAAGGTAAATGTGGTTTCAAGGCCTTACAATACATGGCGTTGGGGATTCCGGCACTTGTTTCACCCGTGGGTGTAAATACACGCATTGTGGACCATGAAAAAAATGGTTTTTATTGCCGGAATATGGAAGAGTGGGAAAAATACATCCGGCTTCTCATTTCTAACCAGGATCTTTTAAAAAGGATTAGTGGGAACACAACTCAAAAAGTGAAAGATGAATATTCTGTAACCAGTAACACTGATAACTTTTTATCGCTTTTTTCCTGAAGTAATTTTTTTATAGATGCCGTAGTATGTATCAACCGCTTTCTCCAGCGAATAAATTTCCAGTGCACCGTTCCTGATTGTATCCTTTGGGATTTTCAGGATCCCAGGAATGGATTCTGTGGCTTTATTATATTCTGCCGTTATAAAATCATCTACAATATAACCGGAATGAGTAGATTCAATAATTTCATCCACATCCCCAATGCCACGGTTAGCGATCAATGGCAAACCAACTCCCATCATTTCGCCGTGTTTGGTAGGGGAGGAGGCCTGTTTGGAATAACAGGGTTTAATAAAAAATAAACCAACGTCAGTTGCTGCCATGTAATATGGCATTTGATTTCGTTCGGATGATCTTAAAACTACCTGGTTCCTTTTGATATTCCGTTTGCGGAGCATGGAATCATGCTCATTTGTCCATTCGTCTTTTGTAACAACGAGTAACCTTGCCTTAGGATATTTATGCAGGATAGAGTTAAACTGGTCCAGCATTTCTTCCATCATATACCAGGTTCCCAGCGAACCATAATATCCAACGATAAGATCATTGTTGATCTCATTTTTTAATGCTTGTATTTTACCCTCATCCAGGTTTTTCCTGTCAAAAAGATCCATATCCGCACTGCATGGAATTACCGTGATCTTATCCTGGTATTTTAAAAGCGGCCATCCTTCCATGATCTTTTTACCGCTGCTGGTTAATGAAACGATATGATCAGCAAACTGAACATAGGTAGCTTCCATCGTTTTAAAATACCTGTAAATGATATTGTATAAGGGATTGCTGAGGTTCCATAAATTTCCATCCACACGCTCATCGGCAAAAAATCCCCGCATGTCAAAAATGAATTTTACATTATGTTTTTTTTTGAGAGCTAAACCCGTGATAGATGAAATATAGCTCCTGCAATGAACGATGTCAAACGGCTTTTCGGCATGTAATTGAAATGCCAGTTTTTTGATAGAGTTCGAATCCCGGATCGTGCTTAAAACAGGTGGCTTTTTATGGTATGAAAGCGGGTGCCAGTTAATGTTATTTTCCCTGCAGATCGTTTCGATATTTCCCTTGTACGCTTCGAACCGGTCGGGTTTCTCGCAACTGATAAGTTCAAACTGATACCCTTTTTTACTTAAACCGATCACATACGGAAGGATCTGCGATTGCCCCAAAGGGTCGGTTAGACCGTCATAGCTGATATAGAGCACTCTTTGTGACACGGTGTAAATGTATAAAAATGAATTAACAACCTTGCCGGGTTAAAAAAGGAATATCCTTTTATCTTTGTGGCATAAACATCCGTTACATGAAAAATACAGCACTTACCGGTAAACATATTTCACTTGGAGCAAAAATGGTTGAATTTGCAGGTTATAATATGCCTATTCAATATTCAAATCTTATCCAGGAACACCAGAATGTGAGAACAAAAGTTGGAATGTTTGACGTTTCACACATGGGTGAATTTTTTGTGGAAGGTAAAGGAGCGCTTGATTTATTGCAATATGTAACTTCGAATGATGTTTCAAAATTAGCTCCCGGAAAAGTTCAGTATTCATGTTTGCCAAATGACCAGGGTGGGATAGTTGACGATTTGCTGGTGTATATGATCGACACCGATAAATATATGCTGGTGGTAAATGCATCTAACATTGAAAAAGACTGGAACTGGATCAGCAAATGGAACGAGAAATTCGGAGCAACGATGAAAAACGCTTCTGAAGATATGTCACTGCTTGCAGTACAGGGACCATTAGCGGTTAAAACCTTGCAAAAACTTACCGATGTTGATTTAAGCGTAATTCCGTATTATAATTTTACGATTGGAAAGTTTGCAGGTTTGGAGGATGTAATTATTTCGAACACCGGTTATACCGGTGCCGGGGGATTTGAGATCTACATGAAAAATGTGGATGCAAATAAGATATGGGATGCCATTATAGATGCCGGTAAGGAATTTGATATTATGCCGATTGGTTTAGGGGCAAGGGATACGTTACGTTTGGAAATGGCATTCTGTTTATATGGGAATGATATTAATGATACTACTTCGCCTATTGCAGCAGGTTTAGGCTGGATAACAAAATTCACCAAGGATTTTATTAATAAAGAAAATGTATTGGCTGATAAAGAAAACGGAACCAAACGTAAACTGGTTGGGTTTGATATGGTGGATAAAGGAATTCCACGTCATGATTATCCGGTTAAAGATGAAAGTGGAAATGAGATTGGTATTGTAACATCCGGAACCCAGTCACCATCATTAGGAAAAGCCATTGGAATGGGTTATATTGACACTGCATTGGCTAAAGAAGGAACCAGGATCTTCATTGAAGTACGGGGAAAACTACTGGAAGCCAAAGTGGTAAAAACACCTTTTTATAACGTAAAATAATTTTTGCATTGAGAAAGCCCGTAGTTCGTATCTGTATGAGCCCGGCCATGTATGAGTTATACAGGCAGGCAAATGGCATTACTGTAGTGGTGGATATTTTTCGTGCTACTTCAGCTATCTGTACTGCATTGCAGAACGGTGTAACGGAAGTTATTCCTGTGGCCAGCATTCACGATGCAAAACGTTATTCGGATGATGACGATGTAATTATCGCAGCCGAACGAGGTGGTGAAATTGTGGATGGATTTGTATACGGAAACTCCCCGCTTTCTTATATTAATAATAAACACATCCAGGGAAAAACCCTTGTATTAACCACTACCAATGGAACCCAGGCGATTGATGCTGCCAAAGAAGACGGTGAGCTTGTAATTGGTGCTTTCTCCAATCTTTCAGTGCTTACCAAGTGGCTCATCGAACAAAACCAGGATGTAATGTTATTATGTGCTGGTTGGAAAAACAGGCTGAATCTTGAAGATAGTCTTTTCGCCGGAGCGGTGGTGGATGTTTTATTAAACAATGGTTTTGAATATGATATTGACAGCGATGCAGCTATCATCAGTCGTTTATTATACACAACAGCTAAAAACGATATGCTGAAGTTCCTGGAGAACTCATCACATCGCAACCGGTTAAAAAACCTGAACCTTGAAAATGATGTGGAGTATTGTCTTACCCTTGATACCTGTAATGTAGTTCCCAAGCTGGCAGGCGGTTCATTAAAAAATGCATTGAAGGTGCAGATCAGCAATTAGGTAATTGGCTGATTGGCCAATTGGTTTGGAAAGTTCCAGGGCAAATATATATGATTTGTGTTTGCAATCAGTATTTCATGATTGAATATTAAAATTTATCGATTTGTATCTTGAGACTTCAGCGCCGGACGTAAGCGTACTCCTGAACTATGAAGTAAAACTCAACTTTACACAAAAAAAGACCAACAGATGCTGGTCTTTTTTGTATTTCTAAAATGAATGAAAATAGAATAATCGTACCCGCCGCGGCTGACTAAAATCAGTTCCTTCCCTGTATATATTTGGTTAAATCATCCTTGCTGCTGCTGAATGAAAACAGATCATTCACCTGGTAATAATTTGATTTATCAATACAGAAATCGTATGCATATTTAGCCACCTCAAGCTTGGTGCTTTCAAAGCTGAACAGGCCTAAAATTTCTTTTATCTGCGCAACGGTAAAACATTTTTTAGCCGAAAGCACCTGTTTAGCAACAGTGGCTTTGCTGTTGTCGAAAGATGAATTAATAATGGAAGTTTTAATATCATTCATTTCGGTT